>Ga0194042_1000318_pt1 | contig 15883 bp, 13 predicted proteins | sample JunL4412m_MetaG_FD_148974 | JGI IMG/M metagenome (GOLD analysis project Ga0194042, IMG submission 148974) | Anoxic zone freshwater microbial communities from boreal shield lake in IISD Experimental Lakes Area, Ontario, Canada - Jun2016-L442-12m | ecosystem: Environmental > Aquatic > Freshwater >...
AGGGCCGACGAGCCTGCTGTTCGGCTCGCGGGGTGAGGGGTAAACGTTGATTAATCCCAACGCGTTTTATTTAATCCACGCCCACCCCTCACCCGGCGAGCGAGTACGCTCGTCCGCCCTCTCCCTCAAGGGGAGAGGGAACTGCGGCGCAAGTCCGGTGATGCACCCGCTTCATTTTTGAGTCGGGCACTTCGCTCGACAAAACCGTGCGCTCCGCTACACTTTTAACCATGCTTAAATATGTCGAAGTTCCTCCCTTGGGCGAGCAGAAGCAAACGGAAACGCTGCTCAATTTCTGGTACGCCGAAGCCGGTCTTGCGGTGAAAGCGGGCGACGATCTGGCGGAGTTGGTCACCGACAAAGCCGCGTTCAATCTGCCCGCGCCAGAAGCCGGTCGCATCGTCCGCATTCTTGTGAACGAAGGCGAAACCGTCGTGCAAGGTCAAAAACTCGCCGAATACGAAACCGAATAAACTGCTGCGTTTTGGGAGGAGTGTTGCTGTGGCCGATGTAAAAAAAACGAAGTCACCTCGTGGTCGCTTCATTGTTCTCGACGGACCCGACGGCGTGGGCAAGACGACCCACGCGCGCATGCTGTGCGCTGAATTGCAGCGCCATGGCGTGATCGTACAATCGCTGCGCGAACCCGGTGGGACCGCGTTGGGCGAAGCGGTCCGCAAGCTGCTTTTAAATCAAAACACGATTCAGATCGACTCGCTCGCCGAGGCGTTTTTGTTCCAAGCCGCTCGCGCGCAACTCATCAACGAAGTCATCCGCCCGGCACTGAATCGTGGCGAGTGGATCGTGTGCGACCGCTTCACGCTCTCGACGCTCGTCTATCAAGGCTATGCTGGCGGGATCGACAAGAAGACAATCAAAGCGCTCTCCGCCGCAGCCGTAAGTGGCTTGAAACCCGACGCCTATTTTGTGTTGTCGCTCCCGTCCGAAATCAGCGCTGAACGCCGAGCAGTGCGCAGTGCCGACCGCATGGAATCCAAAGGAGACGCATATCTCGACAGCGTGTTCAAAGGTTTCGCAAAAGAAGCCAAGCGACCCGGCATGAAAAAAATCGACGGACGTGGCACCGAGCAGGACGTTCAACAACGTATTTGGGCGCACGTTTCAAAGCTGTTGAAGAAGTGACTCAAGAGCCGCGCACGCCAGTAAGCGGCAAAGATATTGACGAATGCCGCTTACTGGCGTGCGCGGCTCTTACATACATGTGAAGAAGTCAATTATGCTCTGGGACGAATTGATTGGACAAGCTCCCGCGAAAGGGTATCTGCGCACGACGCTGACCACGAAGCGCCTGGCGCATGGCTACCTTTTCAGCGGCCCCACCGGAGTGGGCAAGCGCAGCGCGGCGTACGCGTTCGCGCAGGCGGCGATGTGTCACGCGCCCGCTGAGCCTGATACGCCGTGCGGCGCGTGTAAATCGTGTCGTTGGTTCGCCGGGCGCAAAGGCGCTCAGATCGAACATCCCGACGTCATTTCATTGCTCACATTTTCAAAAGGAAAAGGCGGCGGCGACAGCCATACGCGAACCGAAAAACGCGTCGGCGATCAAGACCCGATTATCAAATTAGAGACGGTTCAATACGTCTGTGAACAGTTGCACCGTTCGCCGATGGCCGGGGCCAAGCGCGTGGTGATCGTGCCGGAAGCTCAACGCTTATGCCGGGGCCAGGCTGAACCTGCGAACGCGTTTCTCAAGACACTTGAAGAGCCGCCCGCCGCGTCGTTGATCATCCTCACGAGCAGCCAGCCTGAAGGCTTGCTCGACACGATTGTTTCGCGCGTTCAGACCGTTCAATTCAAACGCTTGTCGAGCACGGAAGTCGGTGCAGGCTTGACGCGCCGCTGGCCGGGCATGGAAGCGAACGATGTGAAACTCGCCGCCGCACTGGCCGACGGCAGCATCGGTCGGGCGCTCGACTTGGTGGGTGGTGATCTTAAAATCTGGCGCGCTGCGATGATCACCGGACTCGAAAAATTCAACGCGCAAACATTTTTACAATTCGGCGCGAACCTGTGGAAGCTCGCCGAAACCGAAGGCACGCGCTTGTTTGAAAAAGACAAAGACGAGCAAGCAGAAGATTCCGGCGGCGACGGCGAAGACGAGGAATTGAGCGCGCAAGAAGAAGAGGGCGCGGCAAAGACGGTCGTCGGATGGAAGCGCCACGCGTTCACGCGCATGCTCGCGCTGTGCGAAGTCTGTTTCCGTGACGGCTTGGTGAGTGCGGCGTCAGGAACAAATGCAACGGTTCCGTTGCTGCAACCGGATCGCCCGGATTTCGCCCGGGCAATGGGCGTAAAATTTGGCGCGGAGGGCTGTGAGAAGGCATTACGTGCGCTGCGCGAGGCGCTACTGGCCGCGCGGCTTTACGTGCGAGGCGACATCATCGCGCGGGCACTCGCCGGGCGACTGCGCGACGCGCTGGCGAATGGGTGACGAGTTTCAATCACGTCGGCGTTGGCAAAACACTAGGCGTCCAAGCATTTTCACATTATAGTGCAAGTAGACAGATCAGGTTGCCTTCGGGATTTCACTTATGCGCGTTCTTATTTATTCCGTCTCCGCTGGTGCCGGGCACGTGCGCGCCGCCGAGGCGCTCGTGACCGCATTCAAGCGCTTTCATGCAGATGTTGAAGTCGAGCATGTTGACGTCATGAAACTGGTCCCCACGTCATTCAAGAACGCGTACGTCAACAGCTACTTTCAATTGGTCAACACGCTGCCCAGTGTGTGGGGCTGGTTGTACAACCGCTCCGATAAAATTCCGCAAACCTCCGCCCTCGCATCGGTGCGAAAATTTGTCCAAAAACTCAACACCCAGGACATCATCGACCACGCCATCAGCCGGAAACCGGACGCGATTATCGCGACCCATTTCCTGCCCGCCGAAATTTTCTCAGACCTCGCCAAGCGCCGTCGCACATCCGCGCGCGGATTCAAACTCGCGTCAGGACCGGATGGCACGTTCGATCCCAAATTGGGCGTCGTCGTCACCGATCATGACGTCCATCAACTCTGGATTTACCCGCACGTGGATCGCTATTACACGGCCTCCGATGAAATCGCTTATCTGCTTGCCGAACGCACCGGCCCGGAGTTTTCAATCCGGCCGACAGGCATTCCATGCGATCCGATTTTCGGAGAACTGATCGACCAGCCCGCTCGCCAACGCTTAAAGAAAATGATCGGCCTAGACGGAGCCCCATCACCCATCCTGTTGCTGAACGCTCACGGCTGCGGAGTGAGCGGAGCGACTGCGGCGCGCGCGCTGGGAGGCGTTGTCAATGGGCTGCTGAAAAAAGGTCCGCCCAAAACGATTTTGATTATCTGCGGACGCACTGAAAAAATTAAAGAAGCGCTGGCCGAATCCATCACGGTCCCAGCCGGAAGCGTTGTGAAGTTTTACGGCTACGTGGACAACATGCACGAACTGATGGGCATCGCCGATTTGTCCGTAACGAAACCAGGCGGGCTGACGACGAGCGAGTGCCTGGCGCGTAGTTTACCGATGGTGCTGGTCTCGCCAATCCCGGGGCAAGAGGAACGCAACGCCGAAATGCTCCTCGAAAACGGCTGCGCGGTCCTCGCTCGAACACCCGCCGCGCTCGCTTATAAATTGGAAACATTGTTGAACGACGCGCCGCGTTTGCAGCGCATGCGCGAAAATTGCCGCCGCACCGGTCACCCAAATGCAGCGCGTGACATCGCGACAGACATGATTGAGTTGGTGAAGAGTAAACCGAAGTAATCGGTTCGAGTTTCTGGGGGTTCAATGGGATTCATTCTTGCGTTGCGTTGCTTCTTCACCGCTCTGGGTAGCGGCCCGGAGAAAGTGCGCCTTCAGCGCGCCATTGATAACATCAAAGATCCACCCGTGATCAAAGAGATCGTGCGCGAAGTCATGGTCCCGCAACGCGGTGCCCCGCCTCCGCGCGAAATCATTAAAGAGGTGCCGGTCGAAGTCATCAAAGAAGTGTTTCGAGACGTTGAGGTCATCAAAGAAGTCGTCAAAGAAGTGCCGGTTGAAATCGAAGTTCTCCGCGTCATGCGGGTCGAGGAAGTCCGCGACGTTGTACGAGAAGTCCCTGTCGAAGTCGTGAAAGAAGTCTTTCGCGATGTCCCGGTCGAGGTCATCAGAGAAGTCACGCGCGAAGTGCCCGTCGAAATCGAGCATGAAACTGTCCGCGTTATGACGGTCGAAGTATTCAAAGAAATTTCTCGCGACGTGATTCGGGAGGTGCCCTTAGAAGTCATCAAGGAAGTCATTAAAGAAATTGAAGTGATCAAAGAGGTCATCAAAGAAGTACCGGTCGAGGTCGTTCGCGAAGTCATCAAAGAAGTTCCGGTCGAAGTCGTGCGCGAAGTCATCAAGGAAGTGCCGGTCGAGGTCGTTCGCGAAGTTATCAAGGAAGTGCCGGTCGAGGTCGTTCGCGAAGTCATCAAAGAAGTGCCGGTCGAAGTCGTGCGCGAAGTCATCAAAGAAGTGCCGGTCGAAGTCGTGCGCGAAGTCATCAAAGAAGTGCCGGTCGAGGTCGTTCGCGAAGTCATCAAAGAAGTGCCGGTCGAGGTCATTCGAAAGGCTCCTAAAGAGGTGGCGGCGGACAACAAGCGTGAGGTGCCTCGCGAGATTGTCAAAGAAACAATCATTCACATGCCGGTCGAAACGGTGCGCGAAATCATCAAGCGCATTCCCGACACTCACGGCCCGGCGTTGCTGCTCGCGGTATTGCAGCATGACGGTCGGTTGATTGATTTCCTCGCTGAGAACATCGACTTGTACGATGACGAACGGGTCGGAGCGGCAGCGCGAGCGATACACGACAAATGCCGCAAAGCGCTGTTTAAACACATCACGCTCGAACCATTGCGCCCGGAAAAAGAGGGCGAGATGGTCACGCTCGGCGACGACTACGACGTGACCGCGATTCGCGTCACTGGCCCCGGACACGCACAAAATGCGATGTTCGGAACGTTGCGCCATCGCGGCTGGAAGGCGGTCAAAGTCGATCTGCCCCCCCGCCCCAGCGGAGCCGACCCCATGATCGTGATGCCGGCGGAAGTGGAAGTCGAATGACCGAAGCGCCGTTGCCGCGCGGCCAATTAAGAAAAAAGAGCAGGCTTGACTTTTCCAATTGTTCGATTCTAATGGTCAGACCGTGAAGAAACTGGCCATACTGTCTGATACGCACGACCATATGGACCGCATCGCGAAAGCGGTGGACATGATTCACGCCCATGGAGCCGAAGCGCTGCTTCATTTGGGGGATTTCGTCGCGCCGTTTGCGTTAAAAGCGGTGATGAAATTCAACGGGCCGCTGTATGCGATTTACGGCAACAATGATGGTGAAAAGAAGGGCTTGAAAAACGTATTCCCGGAGTTGAAGGACGGGCCGTGCGTCTTTGAATTGGGTGGACGAAAACTGGGTGTAGCGCATTCCGTCGAAGAAATTCCGGCGGAGTATCGCGGGTTTTGTGACGGCATTTTCTACGGCCATTCACACGCCCGGTTGCACATTCCAAAAGACGCGGGGCGCCCACTGGAATTGAATCCCGGCGAAGGCTGTGGTTGGTTGACGGGCAAGCCGAGTTTTGCACTGCTCGACTTGGAACTCATGACGGCTGAACTAGTGGACATAGACTAAATAAGGATGTGTTGAATGCTGACGAAAGCAATTCGGATGATGTCGGTGGCTGCTCTTGTGGCCATGTTCGTTTCCATTCCAGGCTGCACAGCCCGGAGCATCACGATCACCACGAACCCGCCGGGTGCCGAAGTGACGATCAACCATCGCGTCATTGGTAACTCCCCGTGCCGCGTCGGCTTCACGCATTACGGCGTGTACCGGATCGAAATTCGCAAGGAGAAGTTCGAAACGCTCGTCAAAGAAGAGTGCATCAATCCGCCGGTGTACGGCTACGAACCGGTCACGCTTGTCACCGACAATCTTCTTCCCGCGCGATTGAACGACGACATTTACCTCCACTATGTCATGAAGGCCGAAGGTGAAGTTACCGAACGCAAGGGCCTGTTGGATCGCGCAAATGCAGCGGCCCGTGGCGAGATCAAACTGGCCGATGGTCGCAGCTTCAGCGTTCCATACAGCCGACCCGAGAAGACGCCGGAGCAGTTGGCGAAAGATGCCAAAGCCAAGGCCGATTTGGCCAATCCGCCGACGGTCACTAAGGAAGGCGTTCCGATTGCGCCGCTCCCGCCGAAAGACAACGATTTTAAAATCAAGTCCATCGGTACCGAAGAACCGAAGGGCCCGCGCATTGCGCCTGAGTTGAACATCAAGCCCAAGCCTGTTGAAAATAAGCCGGACGAAACGAAGGTCCCGGAAGTCAAGAAGGATCAGTCTCCAGTCCGAACGCCGAAGAGCGAAGAATTGCAGTTCGAAAAGCCGAGCGCGCCCAAGACAGACGTGAAGAAGTAGCCTTCTTGCTGAGCCGGATTTTGATTGGCTCACTGAACTGAATAGTATGGAAACGAGCCGAATCCATTTCGGCTCGTTTCGTTTTATGGCGCAAATTCTTTGATCAATTCTGTCGCGCCGTAGATTCGCTCCAAGACCGAAATGATCGTGCGCGAATCGACGCAGATCGAGCGCTTTGTTCGCCCGTCATAGATGAATTTTCCGACCTGACCCGGATAGTTTCCGTCGAACAAAATCCCGACGACTTCGCGGTTGCGGTTGAACACCGGCGAGCCCGAATTGCCGCCGTAACCATCCGCGTCCGTGACGAAATTGAACGGCAGACACGGCTCGAGTTTCGAACGAGCATTCAACCATGTTGGATTCAGAAACATCGGTTCGCGATTGCCGGCGCTGTCGCACAGCGTGTACATGTCGCCGATGAATGTGAACGCTGGAATGATGCGCGCGTGATCTTCGTAGCCCCGGATCGTTCCGAACGAAAGGCGCGGCGTGAAGTTGCCGTCTGGCGCCGGGCGTGACGCCGCAGATTGCCCCAGGGCTTTCGCCATCTGCGGATAGCAACGCTTTGTGACATCCGCAAACTCCCGCCGCTGCCGCTCGGTCACTGCACGCGTTCGGAGGAGAAGTTTCCGGGCAAGAGTGAGCATCGGGTCGCCTGCTTTTTCGATTCCAACGAACCCGCCTGACGCCGCGTTCTTGAAAAAGTCCGGCCGGCCGATTTGCGAGCCCGCCACCAATTCAGCCGCCCGATCAGCTGGCGATTTACCTTCCAAGACCAACTTCGTCAACGCATGATCCGCTCCGAGCAACGGTGTCAATAATCCCAGCGATTCTTCAAGTTGCTTGCGTTCGCTCTCCTGCTTGTGCAACGGGTCGTAATAATAAAAGGTCTCGAATCGTGCAAGGCGTTGCTCGACCGATCGGAAATCGTAGTGGCCAAACTCTTCCATCCCGGCGAGCGAGACCGCTGCGGCCAGTTGCGCGGAATATAATCCGTGCGGATTGGTGAGTATTTGAAATTCAATCTGATCGCTCGAAAACCGCTCCGCCGCCAGACGAATCTCGGCGAGCGCCGCAGCGTACACTTTCTGTTTTTCCGGATCGGTGATCGTGCGCGCGAGTTTCTCTTCGTCCAGTTTCTTCCGAACAAACACCTCGGCATCACTCAAGCCATCGAGCTGTCCGCGCAAGCGCTTTAATTCGTTGTCGATTTGATGCCGACGGTTTTGAATCGCCTGAGCGCGTTCGGGACTTTGCCCGGCAAACCGGCGCAACAGCGCTGAGGTCCGTGCGAAGAGCGTGATCTCGGTCGGCAGGATTTTGTCGCGCGTGAGTTCGAGATGTGCGAGCGAAATCGAGCGCTCGGTTGTGCCGGGATTTCCGGCGAAAAAGACGAGTTCGTTTTCTTGCGCGCCCGATTGCGACCACGGAAAATAGTCGAGCGACACCACTGGCTTCCAATGCTCATACGCGCGGAAAAATGCGACGTCAAAGTTGTAGCGCGGATAGTTGAAATTATCCTCGTCCCCGCCGAAATAGCCGGAACTCAAGTCCGCCGCGAACACAAGCCGCACATCGTCATACACTTTGAATTTATAGAGGCGGTACTCTCCGTCGGCGTACAGTTTAATATCCTGAATACGGATGCCTCGCTCGGACTCCGCGCGCTCCGCTTCTCGCGCGACGGTTCGGAAAGCGTACTCTTCACTCCCGCCGAATTGCAGTGCCACAGCGCGCACCTTTTCGTTCACGTTGATGATTTCAATTAATTGTTCGACCCGCACGCCGGTTTCCCGAAGTTCTTCGGTTGCGGACGTCGCCAGAAAGCCGTCACGAATCAAATCCGTTTTTCCTGGGACGCTCAACCGCTGCAACGCCGCTCCCGCCACGTGGCGGTTGGTCATGATCAAACCATGCGGAGAAACAAAAGACCCTGATCCACCTCCAACCACACGCAACGCGCCCCGGCGCGCTCGGGCGAGCCATTCGTCGCTCGGATTGAATTCATAGCGCTTTTCGATAGCCGCTTTCGGCACCATGTCGAAGGGCCAGAATCCTTCTTCAGCTTTGACAAGAAGCGAGAAAAAGATAGCGGTGAGCAGCACGGCGCGGCGGCATGTCATGAGAAGGTCTCTGGGGTACGGCGAGATGTGCATTCAATTTGAAGCTCTATCAGCATACGCCAGCGACAGGTTTTCACTTTCACAAATTTTCAACGCGCGCACAGGTATTTTTGCTTTGCGCCGTGCGGGTAATGCGAGAGAATTCTCACTCTGTTCGCTGCCGCAAAATACAGGAGCACGTGATGGCCAGAAAAATAACGGAACCCGGAATCCGGGCACTTCAAGCGGAGGTCAATGCCACGTTCTCCGCCGCGTTCGGTCGGACTCCTCTTAAGGAACGGCTCGACGACGTCCTGCGCATGGCCATCCGCACGTCGCGATTTTCGGATCTCGAAAATCTCAAGGAGGATACCGGCGACCTGCTCAATTCGGTGCTTCAACTCTGCAACGAATGCGGTTGGAACGCTAACGAATTGAGCGCGCGGAACCAGGCGAAAATTGAGCGGCGCATGGCTCAATATCAATCGCTGGGGCGGAAGCTGAAGGTCGCAATTTTCGGCGGGGCGTTTGATCCGATCACGATGGGGCACATCAAGAACGCTCAACTGGTTTTGAATTGCAGCAAAGAATTCGATGAAGTCTGGATCATGCCGTGTTACCAGCATTTGAACGGCAAGAACATGATGTCTCCAGAGGCGCGTTATGAGATGTGCCGACTGGCCGCGCAAACGGACGGGCGCTTGAAAGTGTCGCCGTATGAAATCGACAAGAAGTTCGCCGGTGAAACGTACCATCTCGTCAAAATGTTATTGAGTGATTCGACGCTGATGGACCGCTGCGATTTCAGCATCATCATTGGATTGGACAACGCGAAGACGTTTGACAAATGGATCAACTACGAGTTTCTGGAGCGACAAATCCGCTTCATCACCGTCGCGCGCCCGGGCGTTGATGAAGACCCGAAAGTGAGCTGGTATCGCAAACCTCCGCACATTTATTTGCAGCCCGAGGCTGACGAAGATTTGATCAAGATAAGTTCGACCGAAGTCCGAAAGATGCTGAAATCCAACGACCTTTCAGTTTCAAAATATCTGAGCCCCGGTGTGCTGGCGTACATCCGCGAGCACCGGCTTTATGGAATTTAAAACGGCCATGTACATTCCCTCCGCATTCAATGAGACGGATCGAAACACGCTGTTCGATTTCGTGGAACTCCACAGTTTTGGCGTGCTCGTGACCCAACACGACGGCGCGCCGTTCGCTACTCACCTGCCCTTTTTGGCTGAACGCGACGTGGGCGAACACGGGCAGCTCGTCTCCCACATGGCGCGGGCGAATCCGCATTGGATGCAGGCCAACGGGCATAAGGTCCTCGCGATTTTTTCAGGGCCACACGCGTATATTTCACCGGCGTGGTACGAGGTGCCGAACGCGGTGCCCACGTGGAATTACACGGCTGTCCACGTATCCGGAACGTTTGAGATTGTGGACAATCCGGATGACGTGATGGAGTTGCTCGCTCGCACCGTAAAGCAGTACGAAGCGCCGCGGGCGACCCCGTGGGTGTTTGATGCGTCGAACGAGTTTTATAAAAAACTGGCACAGCAAATCGTCGCGTTTCGCATTCGCATCACCAGCATCGAAGGGAAATGGAAGTTGAATCAGAACCGTCCGGCTGAACAGCAGGAACGCGTTGCTCGAGCGTTGGAACTGTCAGCCGATCCGACGGATAACGCTGTCGCTGCGCTCATGACGAATGGGCTAAAAGCCCGTTCCACTTATTTGGCGCCTTGATGAACAGACTGCGTTAGAGCTTCCGCCCTTTACGTACCAATTCATCCAGCGCAGCCATCGCCTGCACCGGCGTCATGGAGTCGGTATCGAGCGATTTGATGCGGTCGAGAATTTCGTGAATTGCCGGATCGAGCTCTTCGGGTGCTTCAAATAATAACAATTGACCGTCTTGCTCCGGGCGGGATTTGCGCGATTTTCCGGGGGGCTTATCACGTCCCTCAAGCTGGGGCATAGAGCCGATTTGAGCTCCGCCATCGGTGACATCCATCACGCGCCGTGAGCCTTCGTCTTCGAGCGCGAGCAAAATATCTTTCGCGCGGGCAAGCACCGATTCGGGCAGCCCGGCCAGGCGCGCGACGTGAATGCCGAAGCTGCGTTCGCTTGGACCCTCAACGATGCGGTGTAAAAACGTGATTTCGCCCTGCCATTCTTTGACGGATGCGGACGCGTTTTTGACGCGCGGCAATTCTTCTTCGAGCGCGCTGAGTTCGTGGTAATGCGTGGCGAAAAGTGTGCGCGGCTTGGCTTGGCCTTCGTGCAAATGTTCGATCAACGACCACGCTAAACTGACGCCGTCGTAGGTGCTCGTCCCGCGACCGACTTCGTCCAGAATCAACAGCGAGCGGGTTGTGCAGCCGGCTAGAATTTCAGCGACTTCGCTCATCTCGACCATGAATGTCGAACGTCCGCCCGCCAGATCGTCCGCCGCTCCGACGCGCGTGAAGACACAATCAACCAACCCGATTTCCGCGCGCTCAGCAGGGACGAACGCACCCATCTGCGCGAGGATCGTGCACAGAGCGCCCGCGCGAATGTACGTCGATTTTCCGGCCATGTTCGGACCGGTCAGGATGACGATCTGCGCACTGCTTTTTTCGCCACTCGTTTTTGCGTAGGTATCGCCACGACCGGAACAGAGCGTCAAATCATTCGCCACTAATTCGCCGGACGGGATGGTGTCTTCGAGCACAGGATGGCGCATTTGTTCGAGCGCCAGTTTTCCGTTGAGTGTCATCGTGGGCCGGACGTGGCCTTTTTTCTGGGCGACTTCGGCGAGCGACGCGAGCGCGTCCAAGTCGGCGAGCGCTTGTCCCGCCGCGTGCAATTTCGGTGCGGAGACGGCGATCTCGTCGCGCAGTTGCAGGAACAATTTCTGCTCCAATGCGCCAATTTTTTCTTCGGCTCCCAGCACTTCGGATTCGCGCGTTTTCAATTCGGGCGTCGTGTAGCGTTCGGCGTTTGTCAATGTCTGCCGGCGGTCATAATCGGGCGGGACGAGCGAGCGGTTGGTGTGGGAGATTTCGATGTAGTAACCGAAGACGCGGTTGTAACCGATCTTTAAACTGCTGATCCCGGTGCGCTGAATTTCAGAGGCTTGAAACGCGATGATCCAGCCTTTGCCCCCGGACGCAATCGCGCGCAAGCGGTCCAATTCGGCGTCCACGCCATCGTTGATGAGTCCGCCTTCGTTTAATATGTTGGGACAATCGTCGCGCAACCGCGCCGCGATCACGCCTGCAATATGATCGAGTTTGCCGAGCCGATCACGAAGCGTTTCGAGCAGCGGCGTTTTGTCCGGTAGTTCGGATAATTCTCCGGCAGTCGGGTTCTCAACATCTTCGAGCATTCCGAGATTGTCGGATGTGCGGCGGATCAAGTCGGCGACGTCCGGAAGAAGGAGCAATGTGTTCTTGAGCGAAACGAGATCGCGCGGCGTGGCTTTGTTCGCGGAGAGTCGGGCGGCGATGCGTTCGATGTCGGCGAGCTGTTTCAAAACACTGCGAAGCGTGGCGCGGTGGTTGCTGTTTTCGATCAGCGATTCGACCGCGTTATGACGCGAGGCGATGGTATCGAGATCGCGCAGCGGGCGGATGAGCCACTCGCGCAGGCTGCGACTTCCGGCGGGTGTGCAACAGCGGTCGATGCTCCAGAGGAGTGAGCCTTCGAAGGCGCGGGTGCGGAGTGTTTCGAGCAGTTCGAGGCTGCGGATTGCGGATTCGCCGAGCGCCATGAAGTGCTCGGGATCGAACGGCTGCGGCGTATCGAGACGGACTTTTCCGCCGGGGCAGGTTTCGTCGACGTAACCGGCAAGTGCTCCCGCCGCAGCGCTGGCGAGCGGGAAATCTTTGGCCAGTTTTTTCATCTGAGTCGCCACGCGCTTATCGCGGCCTTGATCGCTGAAACGCTGAACGACGCGCGCGTGCGCTTCGCCAAACGCAAACGCATCGCGCTTGAGACGCGAGATGGCGACGCCGTCGAGCGGCAGCGGCGGGATGTCGGCGACCGGGCGACCGGACGCATCCAGGGGCGCTTCGGGGAAGAGTAATTCGCTGGGCGACAAGCGCGCGAATTCAGATCGCAGCGCTGAGACGCCTTCGATTTCTTGAATGAAAAAGCTGCCGGACGCGAGATCGGCGACAGCGAGTCCGAAGACGCGGCGGTCGTTGAAATCGGTGCCGCTGGATGCAGACGTTTGCGGGAGAAGTGCGGCGATGCGATTGGGTTTGCGAGCGTCGAGGAGGTTTTCTTCGAGGACCGTGCCGGGCGTGGCGACGCGGGTCACGTCGCGTTTGACGAGGCCTTTGGCCTGGGACGAATCTTCAGTTTGATCGCAGACGGCGACGGAGAAACCCTGCCGCAGCAGGCGCGCAACATAGGGTTCGGCGGAGTGCACGGGGACGCCGGCCATGGGGATCGGGTCGGGGCCTTTGTTGCGGGAGGTGAGCGTCAGGCCGAGCGCGCGCGAAATGATTTTGGCGTCTTCGAAAAAGAGTTCGTAGAAGTCGCCGATGCGGAAGAAGAGGAGATGCTTGGGATAACGCGCTTTCGCGGCCAAATATTGCTTCATGATCGGCGTGTCGGTATTGCCGGGAAGCGGCCCTGGAGGGGCGTCGGGATAGGGTTCGTTGGCGCGCATAATTGAAGGGGCTGATTATGCCGCCGGAAGGGATTTGCGCAAAGCGAATCGGGATTGAAATCTTTTGAAAAGTGGTAGATTCAAAATCATGAAACTTTTGAAGCTGACACCATCGGAATTGGGCATTTTCGACTTTGGGCGCGTCATCAACCCTATTGTTTTTCGTTCGGCGGATGTGAAAAAAGCACTCTTCGACTTGAGCGAATCATTGGGATCTGCGCTTGTTGTGGGCGGTATCGCTGTGATGCATCACGGTTATGTTCGTGGTGCGAACAATGTGAACGTGTTGTATTCTGTTGCGGATTCATCCATTCTTGAACGACTGTCTGTAAAATTCGAAATCAAAAGGATCGCAAAAAGCGGGTTGCATAGTCTGGCACACAAGGCGACGGGTTATCCGCTCTTGTTGCTACGGGAAGGAACTGAAACGGAGTTTGGGACGATTCCCGGGCCTGACTTTTTTGGCAGTGAAAACGGATTCATTCCATTACCGGGGCTGATTCATTTGAAATTATTGCGTGGATTCTGCAAGGATGAAGCGGACATTGTTGAACTGGCGGTCCGGAAAATGAGAACGATCAAAGCGACCCGAAAAAAGTTACCCGTCGAGATGCACGGACGATTTGATGCGTTGATCGTGAAGGCGAAAGAGCAGATCGCCAATGATCCGTTTAAGGGGTAGGCTTATTTTTGTTCTGTTGTCTGCGCTACCACATTCAATTTTAGAGGTGCCGATTTTTCTGCTTTAACCTCAACCGAATTTGTATCGCTTGATCCTACCCAATTTGTGTGGTCATTCCATCTATCCGCTTGATATTGTTTCGCTCCGAAACGTCCGATGATCACAATCGGAAACTTCCAAGGTTTAGGAGGTGTTGCCCGCGTACTCCACGAGCCATCTGGACGTTGCTCGATAAATTCTAAATGCATGCGATCAGACGTGTAGCCCGCCCGATTGTCTTGGTCACTTCCAGAATTAGCGGTGAGTCGGCACGGCAAGACGTTTTCTATTTGGGGAGCGATCCTGAAGGTTGAGAACCCATTGCACCACCACATCGTTTGCGGATTGACCAATTCATGCTTTACCCCTGTCGCATCAATGACCAAAAACGACCATTGATACGCCCCCCAACTATTTGAGATACTAGGGAGACAAATTGCCGTCTTTGTCATATTGGTGAGTACAAAATCGACGTCAATGCTGGTGGCATCATGCACTCGCACATTTTTCAATTCTGCCCGCAAGGAGGAGACTGGCAAAGCTGGGATGATCGGCGGGCGGGAACGCTCTCGTTTTTGAATGGATTTATTTCGTTCGCCTAACGGAGGGTTTACGGAGAAATAAACATTCTCCATGGACTGGTCCGTCCATTCGTTCAGAAGCATTCTATCCTCCTCCGTAACAGCTATCTTGGATTTGAACCAGGTCGGCTGAAGCCATTGCGAGACAAGAGCAATGTTTAGCAAACCGCATAAAACCGAAAAAAGTACAAGCGCAGCCATCTTTTTCATACTGCCTCCTGAGAACAATCACGAAAGCCTAACGACTTTTCCAATCCTCGTCCAACCGATTCACCCACCCGCTCTGAAAAATTGTTGAACCCCGTGGTGTACTTCGCTGGTTTCGTTTAAAATCATGGCATGACAACAGTAGCTCATCATAAAAAGTCGCTCAGCGATCACACCGTTGCGTCTCTGCAACAGGAGATCGAGGGTTGGGGGTTGAATACGCATCATGCGGCCCGGTTGCTGAAGGAGTATTACCGGTCGGGTGGGCGGGTGGATTTTGCTGAGTTGAAAATCGGCAACGCGCTTGAGGCGAAAGTGTTGACAGAGATTGAGCTGCGGCAGGCGAATACGCTTGCGCGGAGTGTCAGTACGGATGGGACCGTGAAGTTTTTGTTGGGGCTGAAAAGAGGTGGGGCGGTCGAGGCGGTGTTGATGGACAGTGCGACGCCGGGGCGCGCGGCGGGGTGCGTGTCGTCGCAGATCGGGTGCGCGATGGGGTGCGATTTTTGTGCGAGCACCAAGCGCGGGTTGGAGCGTAATCTTGAAGCGGGTGAGATCGTCGAACAGTTTTTGCAATTGCGCGCGGAGGCTCTGAGTTCCGGGCGGCAGTTGCGGACGCTTGTGTTTATGGGCATGGGCGAGCCGATGCAGAATTACGACAATGTCGTCGCGGCTGTCGAACGCATTGCGGGCGAGGACCTCGGCGAATTTGGTTGGCGGCAGATTTGTATTTCGACTGTTGGGATTGTGCCGGGAATTGACCGGTTGGCGGACGAGGATCGGAACGTGGTTCTCGCTTTGTCGCTGCATGCTCCGGACGATGAAACGCGGTCGCGAATTGTGCCGATGAACAAGCGTTATTCGGTCGCGGATATCATGGCTGCGACGCGGCGGTATGCTGATAAGACGAAGCGGATTCCGAACATTGAATACTGTCTCTTAAATGGGGTCAACGATTCGGATGAGCAGGCTCAGATGCTGGGCGACTTGATGCGCGGATTTCGGGCGCATGTGAATTTAATTCCGTACAATTCGATCGGCACGGGCGTGAGCGGGGCGGAGTACAGCCAGCCGACGCCTGAGCGGCTCGACTCCTTTATGTCCATATTGCGCGCGGCGGGAGTTCATGCGCATTTCAGGAAAAAAA
>Ga0194042_1000322_pt1 | contig 15827 bp, 8 predicted proteins | sample JunL4412m_MetaG_FD_148974 | JGI IMG/M metagenome (GOLD analysis project Ga0194042, IMG submission 148974) | Anoxic zone freshwater microbial communities from boreal shield lake in IISD Experimental Lakes Area, Ontario, Canada - Jun2016-L442-12m | ecosystem: Environmental > Aquatic > Freshwater >...
GTCGCCGCCTTCCATCACAAAGTTCAAGCGTACACCCTGGTTGCCGTCGTCGTCGTTGTCCGACTGCCACACCGTGCCGAACGAATCGACCGTTACTTCGTAATTGTTGCGGAAATCGTGGCCGAGCGTTTCAAATCCGCTGCCATCGAGATTCACGCGGAACGCCATGCCTTCGCGATACCCTGCACCCTTCGCCTTTTCACCGCCATGCCAAACCTTCCCTTTCGGTCCGATCTGGCTGCCCGTGGTGTCCACGACCAGCTCGCCCTTGGCGTTCTTGATGACGCCATCGGCAACCCAATCCGCCGGCTTACCAATGTTGCTGCCGCCGTCCAAACCAGCGTTCCCGGAGTTGAAATACATGCGTCCGTCCGGTCCGACCATCGCCTTGTGCAAACCGTGATCGTGGTTGTAACCGCTGAATCCGTTAAAGAAAATTTCAGGCTCGCCCTTCGGCTTATAACCCGTTTCATCAATCGTGAAAACCATCATCTTCGGCGACTGCGACACGTACACTTTGTTGCCAATGACCGAGACGCCCAGCGGACAAATCAAATCCTTGCTTTGCCAGAAAACCGTGCGCTTGTCGCACACGCCGGCTCCCTTGGTGTCTTCGAGAATAACGATGCAATCGCCTTCCGGGCGCATGTTTTTCTTGTTGCGGTAATTGCAGCCTTCAGCGACCCAGACGCGGCCTTTTTCATCAATATCCATACTGGTCGGATTGATGACATTCGGTTCCGACGCCCACAACTTGCACTCCAAACCATCGGCGACCTTGAGTGTCTTTTCAGACTCTTCGGCGGATATACCTTTGGCAGCGGCAGCGCTCAGTGACATCGTGACACAACCAGCGGTGAGAATAAGGGACAACAAAATACGTGTAGCGCGCATCGTCTGCGGTTCTCCTGAAAGAAAGTTTTTCGCGGCAAAAGCCGATGGGTAATACACCGGCATTGAGGGATTGTGAGAAAGTTTTGAATGCCATTCCGATGCGGACTACGTTCTCACGATACAGGAGTGCTTGATGTCTTTACATTCAGTAACACAGCAATCACGAAACCCAATCGAATTTGAAACCGAAGAACTACTTCGTGGTTCCCACCGAATTGCGCACCGAGTACGACTGCTGCACGGTCGCCTTAAAGACCGTGTTCAACAAAATGATCGTCACATTGACGCTGCGCTTCACGTTCTTCGCCGGGATGTTCGTGAGTTTCTCGTCGGCCAAGGCGGCGGCGAATGATCCGGCGTCCAATTGCACCTGGAAATTCGGTATCGTCAAATCAACCAGGGCTTGCGAGGTCTTGACGAACAGATTGACCTTGTCTTTCGTGTTCGTCTTGCCCAGTCCGGTACTATTCAGCGTAAACGCCCGGACCACACCGCCGACATCTACGATCATAATCTGATTGACCGGAATCACGCCGTTGACGAGCAAATGGCCCGTCAGTGTCAGCTTATCTTTATTCGCGTTAGCAAAATCCAATTTAATTCTGAGCTTGCTGTTGGAGATCGGTGCGTTCCCCTTCGGACTCGGCAGCTTGAAGGGCGTTACATCGGAATTGAACGGATCGAACTTCAGCGCCGCTTCAATTTCGTCGGAGAAGCCGTCGCCATCGGTGTCGCCTTCACCCGCGTTGCCCGAAAGGACTTCGACCATAACAATTCCAGGCGTGCTGCCACCATTGCCATCGGTCACCGTCACGCTGACAGCGTACGTTCCGGAAACGGTAAACGCATGCGTCGGATTTTGCTGCGTGGATGTGGAGCCGTCTTTGAAATCCCACGAGTACGTCAGCGTGTCGCTGTCAGCATCCGACGCAGCGGCGCTGAACTGGACCGGCTGCATGACGAACGCCGGATTCGGAGTCGCACTGGGTCCGCTGGTCAGCACCGGCGCATCGTTGATCGATGTCGAGATCACTGTCGTCGTTGAGTTCGTAACCGCCAACGCGATCCCATCATTGATGGAAATCGTGAACGTCGTCGTTTCAGTCAATCCCGGCGCAATGTGGTTGGACGTCGGTGTGAAGACCAGTCCATGAATTGCCGTTGTCGCCGACGCAGCCGTGCCGCTGAATGTGTAGACGCCGCCGCCCGCGTTGGTGAAACCATTGAGTGTTGTGAATGAGCCGTTGGCCGGCACGTCGAGCGTGACCGAAACCGCCTGCGTTTGCGCAGGAGCATCCACGTCGCCCAGCGTCACGCCAGAGAACGGAGCGATCGTCGTGTTATCGTTGACGGCCTGATTCGCCACAGTGCCCGTGATCGTGGGCGGCGTGTTTCCGCCAAGGATCGTGCCGACGACATTGATGATATAATGCATGTTAGGAAAACCAATTGCGGCGCCGGCAGTCGGATTCGGAATGCCGCAAGCTGCCGCCGAGATGTAACTGGGAGCAAACTCTGGACTGGAGTTTGTTCCGATGAAAAATAAGCTTGAAGAGGCTTGTCCGTCGGGCGTGAACACTTCCACGATCAATTCTCCACCCGCTGTCACATCGCCCGTGACAGGGATTGTGATCGTGCTGTTGGTCTGATTCGCGACCGAAAATTTGGCCGAGCCGACCAGGGTCTTCGTTCCATTCGGAAACGTTCCCGTCACAGTTTGATACAGGTTAACAGTGATCGGCTGCGTTCCGGACGTGGCGCTCGCTGTTTCGACACCCACCTGAACAGCCGTGACGCTCAAGCCGGATGGTGCGTTGATACCAAACGCCGGCAATGAGAACGTGCGCCAGTAGCTGTTGTCCGTGTGACCGGTTCCATTATTGCACGAAACAGAATTATTGGCGACGCTCTGTTGGCTGGTGGACTGCGTGAGATAGCCGCCCGTCAACTCCACATTAAACGATGCGGTGTTCGGATCGTCCGTGACGACATGCAATGCGCCGACACGAATGCCAGCTGCACCGGGCTTAAAGGACACCACGAACGATGTGATCTGCGCGGGCGTCAGCGTCGTCAACATTCCCGTTGTGTTGACAGCAAAATCAGTTCCGTTCGCACCATCGACGGTCACGGACTGCACCGCCAGATTCGACGATCCGGTGTTGCGAATCGTGAAGGTCTTGGTTCCCAGCAGGACGCCGGTCGCTCCGATGCCGTAGCTGAGGCTCGACGCGCCGGACGCCAACGGCGTTCCAACGGGCTGCTCGACGCTGGCGACCTGTGTACCCACACCGTTCGCCGTCGCGCCGATTGCCCGGCTTGCGGCCACTGGCGGAATCGTCGATTGCGGTCGGATGCGGCAGCCAGGCTGGCACGCTTCACACGGCGCATCGGCAGCTTCAGCCCGAAGACCAGCGCCTGTGGACAGCATCAACAACCCAAGGATTGCGAAAAGTTTAACGATGGACATCGACATATTTCCTCTGCGTTTGTTTAAGAACTCGAATTCTTTCGCACGTCTACACGAGCACGTCGCATAAATTATAAAACAATGTCCGTTAGCATAAAGTATGGGCGTGACGGAGACAAGATCATTCAATATACTTTATGAAGGATACGGGTGCATGATATCTATTTGCGGTTTTGTATTCCGTCTCCGATTGTGATAACAATGTATAGGCTCATGATCTCGGTGCCGCTGCTTTGATGAATCCGTCCTCTCCTCAATTGGATACCTCTCCTTCGCCGCCGTGGGCCGCGACGGCGAGTATTTTTGTCGCGTTTTTTGCGCTGGCGATCAGCCTCTCGATTGATGCGATGACCCGGCACGGCGGTGCGGCGTGGTTGTCGATTTCTGTGCTCGCGCCGATTGTGCTCGCAGCGGTCGGGATTCTCGCTTCGTTTTTGTTTCACGCGCGGCTGGAACTCGGGCGGCCCGCCGTGTGGATCGTGCGCGCGTCGGCGTTCGCGGCGGTGGTGTTGTACACAATGGCGACGATGGAACGGAATCAGTCGTTCTATTACATGCTGTTTGTCGAGCGCATGTTCAGCATGGGATTCGTCTCCGAATGCGTCGTCCAGCACTGGCAGCGACCGCCATCCGGCCAACACCGCACCGCAATTCTCGTTTTCCTGGCGTCCATTGTCTTCGTGCTGGCATCGCGAACCACAAATTCATCCTACATTAAATATTTCACGCCGCTTTTCATCGTGCTGCTGGCGATGTCGATGCGCACCTCGCGGCCCCGTGTGGAACGCTCCGGCTCGAAGGCGTGGCTCTGGACGTTCGCGCTCGCATGCGCCATTCTGCTGGGCAGCGCAGGAGCGATGGTCGTCTATGAACGCTCCGGAGATTTCACACGGATCCTCATGTCCATCTTGCGCCCGCAAACGTACACCGACGTTCCAGACGTCAACTCCCGGCCGATGCTGAGCAAGACGTTCAATCTACCGCTCTCCCAAAAGCGCGTGTTCCGCATTGATGGCGAACTCGAAGAGCGGCACATGCGCGGCATGACGTTCGAAACGTATACGACGACCGGCGCGTGGGCTCCGGCCGCCGAATTCAAAACGAACGAAGACGCCACGCTCGCCTTGAAAGGCCGCTCCGGAGGGCAGCATTTGGTGCTCACTCCGCTCATGAACAATCTGCCGGTTCTTTACCTGCCACTGCACATGGCCGGCGTCGACGCGCGGTCATATCGCATCACGTGGTCGAGTGAACTGGGCGGAAGTATCCCGGCGCTTCGGCTTCCCTTCAGCGGAGGTAGCGACACGTATCAAATCGGCATCGCCGACGGTGCCTACAAAGGTCCGCTCAGCGTCCCGGCGAAAGGTCTCAGTGAACGCGTCCGCGCGTATTGTCTGGAGATGCCACCCGACTTTGATCCGCGTGTTTTGGCCATCGCGCACCAACTCGAAGTCGGCGCGCCATCCCCGCGTGACAAGCTTGAAGCGATTCGAAAATATTTGTATCGCAATCATTCCTACAGCCTGTCGGTCGAACCCGGACCAGGCGATCCGGTCGTGAATTTTCTCGTTCAGAAACGCGATGGTCACTGCCAGTTCTTCGCCGCATCGGCGGTGTTGTTGCTGCGTTGCATGAACGTTCCTGCGCGGTATGTGACGGGTTACTTCGCGCATGAATCGCCGGAGCCTAGTGTCAGCATCGTCCGGCAGCGCGACGCTCACGCGTGGGCTGAAGTGTGGATCGATGGCGAAGGCTGGACGACGTTCGACGCGACTCCAACAGGCGGCATGCCCGGGCAATCCGGCGCGCTGGCGTATTGGTCCAAGAAATGGGAAAAACTCGGCGATCTGGCCGAAGCATTCGGGGCGTGGCTGCGGGAATCGCCGCTGAGCAAAATCGGCCTCATTACCGCTTCGGTTGTGGTGTTGGGATATGTGATCAACCGGCTGCTGGCGTGGCGCACGTCTGCCCGAATCGCGTCGTCGCGGATCAATTATTCCAGCGCGGGCCGCGAATTTGACGACCTCGCGAAAACGTTCGACGCGTTGCTTAAACGCAACCATGCACCGTGTCCATCTCAGCGTCCGTGGGTCGATCATCTTGAAGCATTAAAACACGCGCCGAAACAGGCTACACCGCAGCAGGTCTGGAATAAAGTGGATGACGCGATCCGATTCGCGCGCGACTATTCTACTGCACGTTTCGGTGGACAAAGCGGGCCCGAAACACTGGCCCGCTTGAAGAAACAACTCAACGATTTGAAGTAATCAGCTCTTAACGATTCACTTCCGCGCCACTAAAAACAGTCTGTGCGTCGCGCTTGGGTTGGACCACTTGCGCTTCCGTCGGCGGATTCTTTTCGTAAATCGACGGCGGCTGAACGGCTTCGTTCCGCGTCTTGTACTGATACCAGCGGCGGTACTGATCGACGCTCTGCGCACGAGCCACTTCGCCGGACGACGGATCGTAACCGAAGTCGCGCGGAACATAATTTTGAACCGCACGGAACGCCGCGTCGCGGATGCCGTATTCTTTGTCGGTGAGGCACTCAATCAAATCGCCGACCGAATCCCGGTTGCCATACGCGACGGTCAAACGTAACGCCGGAGCGCGATGTTCTACTCGATCACTCTTCAAGAGCGGACGGACTTTGCGAGCAACAATCGGGCCGACGCCCGGACGTTCGCCCCAGTACATCAACTGCTCTTCCGCCGTGACGGAGTACCCGGCCTGCGTCTTCTTCAATTGATCGACGAGAATCGAGACGGCCTGTTCGGGTTCCATGTCGTCGCGGACCTGCTTGGGTTTCTCGGCTTTGCGCTTGCTGTTCTCGGTCGTGCCCGCGCCAAAGCCCGCGTACTGATCGGTCGGCAGCGGCTTGTTCATCGCTTTCTTGGACGCTTCCGTCGTGCAGCCAGCCAGCACCGCCAACGCCGCCACGCACACCATCGTTCGAATCGAAAAAGTCATGGTCACCCCCATCATGGTTCACAGCACTCGGACGTACTTTTATTTCTTTCCACGGTATTCGTCAAGCACTTGAAACTTCTCGAACTGGTACTTGTTGCCCTTGTATTTGTTCTGAATCGACGTGATGTCGTTGTCGTCTTCCGGATCATCCTTCTTGTTCATCTCCAGGCATTTTTCGAGCTGATCGAAGGCATCGTTGGTCATCTTCGACAACTCGGGATAATACTTATTGCCTTCTTGTTTCCGAGCGTCAGCTTTCTTCAATTTGCTGAGCGCTTCGTCCTTGATTTTTTCGCGTTGGGCGATGTTGTCCCACCACGCATTCCAGCGCGCCGCGTCCCACTTCATGCGCTCCGCATCGCGCTTAGGCCCCTGTTGAGCATTCGTCATTTTGATCAGCGCCTCACGAATGCCGGAGAACGATTCCGGGTGCGCATTCATCTGTCCGACCAACACGCCGATCACCGGCAGATCTTTTCCGCTGCTGCGCTGGCCAAGCGCTTTCGACAGCGCCTTCAACGTCTCACCCGCAGGACTCGATCCAAAGGCGTCGAGCAGCACTTTCTTCGATCCATCGTCGCGCAATTCGCCCAGAGTTTCAGCACATTGAACCCGCACGGACTCATCCGCGTCACTCATTAAAGGAGCGAGTTGTGACGCCGCGCCCGATACGCCGGTCAATTGGATCGACTTCAACGCGAGCTTGCGAATCTCGATGGACGTGTCCTTCAACGCGCGCGTGACGCCTTCTGCAGCTTTCGAATCCGCAGGGCGTTTTCCCAGCGCCGCAACGATTTCTTTACGCACCGATTCGTCTGGACTGCCAACCAGCGGCAGCAGCTCTTCGCTCTTGGCCTTGTCCCGAACTTTCTTAAACGCAGCTCCAGCGACTGATTTTAAATCGAGGTCCGACGATGCGACGGCCTGCAATAATTTACCCGCTGATTCCGGCAGCGCTGTGAACGCAATCCCTTTTCGCGCGGCGCTCTTCACAGCCGCATCCGCGTCACTCGCCGCAGCGATCAGAGCGTTGCATGCGCCCGGAGCGGGAACGGCACCTAAGGCTTCTGCCGCCGCCGCCCGCACTTTTGCATCGGCATGTTTCGTGTCGGGAATCAGACAGGACGCAATCAACTCAAGTCGTTTGGTATCGTTTTCTGAAAACTTCTTCGTGTTGTCGTCCTGCGTGATGGCCTTCGCGACGTCGGCGAGCCGGGTGGCCAGTGCGCACTTTCCGCCTGCGTCAAGCTTCGCGCCTGATAGCGCCATTTCTTCTGTGGCAGACACACCGTGAACGTCTGTTTCGCGCGCGATCAATCCCATTCCATACGCCGCTGCATCGCGAGCCAGCGGGTCGGTTGAGGTCAATCGTTCCTGGAAAATTCGGAACGCTGCGCCATCGTGCCGAGCATACAACGACGACGCCGCTTGAGTGCGTTCTGCGAGCGTCGCGGCAGAATCCAGTGTACTGGTGTAACGCGACCGGATGAACGGGCCATATCCGAAGAGCACGACAACCAGCAGAAACAGAACGCCCCCGCCGATGATTTTGTACTGAGTAGGAATCCCCTGAGGCGCCGCAGGCCGGGCTGTGCGCCGGGCTGTTGCACTGCGCTGTGCAGAAGCATTTTCGTCCGAGCCGTCCAGAGCGCTGTCAGGTTTCACGGAACCGGATGACGTCGTTGAAGGTCGGCGGGTGGGCGTTGCTGTTGGAGGACGTCGTGTAATTTTTCCGGGCAACTCTGCCACCGTCGATTCTCCCAATTGAATGATGACTTAAGTGTACGATTGAATCATACATCTTATCAAACGTTTGCGTTCAAGTCGAGACAAATCCACGCGCGAAAAATGGCACGTGTGCAGCGGCGGGTTGAATGCGGGTCGTCAACGAGACGCGCGTTAAACAAAAAAGGCTCACGGAAACCGTGAGCCTTTTTTCTGAAACAGACATCGAATCCGATCGTACCACGGAACTTTTTACGGCTTCGGCAATTTCGAATTGCGGTCAACCCACGTACCGAACGGGTGTACTTTCTGCATCGCTTTCGCGTCTTCACCGTTGAACGTCGCGTTGCCCGCCGTACGATTGATGTCGATCGACATATTGTAGAAGTTTGACACCGCGAGAACGAGGTTCTGTCCCTGAGACAAACCGGTGGTCGATTCGGATAACGTATTGGTGGCAACGTAGCCTGAGTAGGCTGCGGGATCAATCACGAAACGTGCGATACTAGCACCGGTGCCGCGTTGCGGTAGGACGATGCGCCCGGTATTCGTTGTGGCCAAAAGCGCATTGGGAATCAATTGCGAAAAATTCGTGCCGATGCGCACGGTAATGTCATTGATACTGCCATACCCCGCCGTGTCATCTATACCAAAGCGCGGAGCGATCAGGAACTTCGAATACCACGCATCGCCCTTGTTGCCAGCGATGTCCAACCCATCTAAACCGCGCGCATCGTAAATCTGGAACGCGCCGCCCAACGGCTTGCCGAATTGGCCGATGACATAGTTCAGCGCGTACTTGGTTCCGATGTGCTTCGTTTCAAACTCAATCGTATCGGAAGCAGCGACAAGATTGTGGACGATGATCGCGATGCCGACCCGCTTCGTGGACAAATTCGTGATGGCTTCAGCGTTCAATCCCTTGGACACATTGGCACGTGTCAACGTTCCGGTAACCGTTCCGTTGACCGAACCCACGACTCCCGTCAACGTCGTACCATCGGGGAAGACCAGCGTCCCGCCGCGCTGCGAGATAATCTTTCCGCTGGGATCTAAGAATCCCGTGTACGCATTCCCGCCGAACAAGAGTGTGAACTGCTGGTTCTTGAGTGCGTTCGAATTCGTTCCACCCAAATTCATAAACGCCTTGAATTTCACCGTGTCTGAATTGGCCAGCGCCGTGTCCCCTCTGACGGAAACCGATAGAATCGTGGAGTCTGTCGCAGTGATGCGTGAATCCTCAATATTGAATGCAAAAATCTGATCCGGAATTGAATTGGAGCGGTCCTTCGCGGCACGTTGCGCGGCGTCCACGGCATGCGCCGTAAACGTCACCAACCCCGTCTTTAAAGGTCTACCAAACAACGACCCGTTCGACGCAAGGGACAAGCCCATTGAGTCTTCAAGCGAATTACCCGTTCCCAATATCGACCCATTCAACGCGATCGTTCCCGGAACGATGCTGTAAATAACCGTCCCCTTCCCGCCAATCGTGTCGATCTTTCCGAGGTACGACTGGCCGAGTACGCCGTTGTTCAGATGATCGTTTGCAAAGCGAAACAAATTTGAGCTGGTTGCGAAGAGCGTTAAATGAAAATTTCGCGTTTCAGTTGGAACGGGCGTGGCATTGAGGTCGCTGAGTGTTCCACCTGTCACAGTCGCCGGAAACGTCACTGCCGGATTGGGCGTCGTCGCTGATGCAAAACCGCTCACAACGCCTGAGCGTTCCATCTTCAGCGTTGAATTGGCACCCAGAACAGTCGCAAGTCCAGGAGCAGCAAATTGGTAAGGTCGCAGCCCACCCGTCGCCGTCACGTACCGCGTGATGACGGTGCCATACAGCGCGTCACCCAAATCATAGTCATTCGTATTCGATACCAAAACGGGCGCGAGGAAACGAATTGTCGCTGTACCGGTGGCACGTGAACCCACAGCCGATTTCGCGTTCGCCGCGTTCGGACTTGCTTGAGTGATCATGGCATAACTAAAACCAATGATCGCCGCAAAAAATGCCATCGCCACTGTTTGGGCGACAAAACGCGTCTGGAGTTTCAACGGAACTCTCCTTAATCGATTCAAAATTTCGACTCAACCTCAACCTTATGTGCTGTGAACAGCCATAACGTTTACACGATCCTGATTTTTATCGCAAGAATTAAAACAGAGATTGATGCCGACAGAGTGTGATCGATACCCGTCTTTTCCCTCACCTTGAATTCCACCACGCGCTACTTTATAGTCACTTCGTGGTTACTCCTCATCTAAAAAAGACTAGTGGGCTGGGCGCGCAGTGGCGGCTGATCAAGCGCATGTTTGCGTTTATGAAGCCGGTGAAGTTCGAAGTGGTCGTCACCGCTTTGGTCTTCATCGCGTGTAACGCAGCCGAAGTCGTCGCGGATTATCTGCTCAAGCCCGCCGTCGATGTCGTGCAACATCTCGCGTTCGAACGCAGCGCGCCGGTCTCTCCCGAGAGCTTGCACCTCTGGTTGACCACGCCGAACACGCCCGGACACACGCTATTTATGGCGCTGATCTGGCTCGCCGTGGCGCGCGTGGTCTTCGGTGTGCTCGTCTGGGCCAAGACGTATTGCAGCACGTGGCAAAGCATGTCGATGGTCTACTTCATGCGCGAGGCCGTCTATGACCGGCTGCAACGCGTCGGGTTTTCGTTTTACGATCAGTATTCGACCGGACAACTCATTAACCGTGCACTGACGGATTTACAGAACGTCCGGCAATTCGTGGTCGTCGGGCTGCAATCGTCGATCGACATTGTGTTGACGCTCGTCGGATATTTCGGCCTCCTTTTATACCGCTCGCCGACACTCGCCGCTTATGCCGCGTGCTCGCTGCCGATTTGGTTTTGGACGATCCGCTACTTCGCGATCAAATCACGGCCCGTGTACGAATCGCAGATGGCAGCGTCGGATGGCATGATTCAGCTGCTCACCGAAAACATCGCTGGCGTTCACGTCGTCCGGGCGTTTGCGACAGAGGAATTGGAGAAGTCGAAATTTAAGACGAGTTGCAACGCGCTACTGTCGAAATTGCTCGATGGCGCGCGGTTGCAACAAGTCATGACGCCTTCGATCCGTGGCATCGCGACCGCAACCAACATCCTGCTCTTCGGAGCTGGGGCGATCTTTGTTCAGCGCGGCGAATTGAACCTCGGCGACCTTGTTTTCTTCGGCGTCGCGATGAACAAGATTCTCACGCGATTGCAGCAGATTAATGTCATCAGCGACGCGTATCAAAAAGCCGTTGTGAGCAGCGACCGGTTCTTCGAAATCCTCGATTGCCCTGACGCTACGCCTGAAGAAAAAGACGCGTTGCCCTTGTGCCCGGGCGGTGGAGCGGTGAAATTCTCGCGCGTGTTTTTCGGTTACGAACCGGGCAAGCAAGTCATTGAAGACATCAGCTTCTCCATCCCGGCTGGGAGTATTGTCGCGCTCGTCGGACCGACGGGTTCGGGCAAGACGACGCTCACGGCATTGCTCGCGCGCTTCTACGATCCGGAACTCGGCTCGATCCAAATCGATGGGCAGGACATTCGCGACATGACGTTGCAGAGCGTCCGCGACGCGATTGGCTACGTCTTTCAGGAAACATACCTCTTTAGTGACACGGTCGCACGCAACATTGCGTACAGCGACAAAGACGCACCTTTATCAAAGATCAAAGAAGCGGCACGCATCGCTCAGGCGGATGAGTTCATCGAGCGACTGCCCGCAAAATACGATCAGATGATCGGCGAATATGGTGCGACGTTGTCGGGCGGACAACGCCAGCGGCTCGCCATCGCGCGGGCGATTTTGCACAACCCGCGCATTCTCGTTTTGGATGATTCGCTTTCGGCGATTGATCCGGAAACTGAAGCGCAGATTCGCAAGGGCCTGGAAAAGATCATGAAGGGCCGCACTGTCTTTTTGATCACGAGCCGCATTTCGTCGGCGAAGCGTGCGGACCATATTCTCGTCGTCGAAAACGGCAAAATCACTCAGCGTGGCACACACGAAGAACTCTTGCACGAGGACGGTTATTACCGTTCTGTCGCGCGCTCGCAATTCTCTGAAGAAGGCGCATCCCACCCCGAATCGCACATGGACCGCGTGCATGGTCGACGCAGGACGCGAAGTGGGAGGTGGATTGAATGAGCAAATTTAACGACGACGACAACGAATACAGCCCGATCACGTCACGCATGCTGTGGCGCTTGATGCAGTGGCTGAAGCCTTACGGCTGGCTCTATGTGCTGGGAGCGCTCAGCGGCGTCGTGTCGATTGTTTTGGAATTGATCACGCCGGAATTCATGCGGTTGATCGCGGATGAAGCGCTGCCCAATCGTGATCCGGGGCAGATCGTTCGGCTGAGTCTGTATTGGGGCGCGGCGATGCTGTTGTCGCTGCTCTTCGATGCGATTCAAATCGGTGCAACGCGGCGGTGTGGCGAGCGCGTGATCAACGACATTCGTCAGGCGGTCTTCGCGCAGTTGCAGCGGCTCTCGATGTCCTTTTATGACCGCACGAAACTGGGCCGCATCATCACGCGCGGCACCAGCGATATGGACGCGCTGCGCGAACCGGTGGTCTCCGGCGTCAACACGGTCGCATTCAGCGCGCTGATGATGGCTGGAGCCGCCGCGATGATTTATCAGACCGATCATCGGCTCTTCTTCTCCATCGCTTGGCTCGCTCCGGTGATGGTCGTGTGTAATTATTTTTACCGTCAAAAGATTGGAACACAGTACCAAATCGCGCGCGCGGGCTATTCGATCGTTGCGGCGAATCTGGCTGAAAACGTCGTCGGTGCTCGCGTTGTTTCAGCGTTCAATCGGCAGGATGAAAACCTTGAGAAATTCAACGAACTGCAAGTCCAAAACACGCGCAACAATGTTCAAGTCGCGAACATCACCGGGATGTATCAGCCGTTTTTGGAATTCATCAAATTCATCGGACAGGTGATTATTCTGGCGTATGGTGGTGCGCTGGTCATGAGCGGAAAACTCACCGCCGGACAGGTGATCAAAGTCTTTTTTTATTGGGACTTTTACATGCGCCCGACGATCAACATGGGCAATTTTTACAACGTCCTGATGGCCGCGATGGCGTCGTGCGAACGCATCTTCGGATTGATCGACATGGTCCCGGACTTGATCGATCGCCCTGGGGCAAAACCACTGCCGCGCATCACCGGGCATGTGGTCTTCGATCACGTCACGTTTGGTTACAACGCCGAGCGCCCGGTGCTGCACGACCTCAGTCTTGACATTCCTGCGGGTAAAACGTACGCGCTCGTCGGTGCGACAGGTTCTGGAAAATCGAGCACGGTGTCGCTGCTCGCGCGATTTTATGAATTCCAGCAGGGCCGGATTCTTGTCGACGGCACGGACATCCGCGAGGCCACGGTCGAGAGTCTGCACAAACAAATGGGCCTCGTGCTGCAATCGAATTATCTGTTCACAGGCACGATCCTCGACAACATCCGCTATTCGTGTCCGGAATGTTCGGACGAGACCGTTTACGCCGCCGCGCAATCGCTGGGATTACACGAGACGTTTCTCGGGCTTGCGGACGGCTACCACACGCTCGTCGGAGAGCGTGGATCGTCGGTCTCGTTGGGGCTGCGCCAGTTGATCTGTTTCACGCGCGTACTCGTCGCGAATCCCAGCATCTTCATGCTCGACGAAGCCACGTCATCGATTGACACGGTGACCGAAATGAAGGTGCAGGCGGCGCTTGAAAAGCTCGTCAAGGGCCGCACGACAATCATCGTCGCGCATCGGCTTTCGACGATTGTCAAAGCCGATTGCATCGTTGTGTTGGAGCATGGAAAGATTATTGAAAAAGGCACACACGCAGAACTCGTCGCCGCTAGGGGGCATTACGCGAATTTGTATGAACGCTTCGTCGCGCAGACGTCGTGAGCGTCGATCTCCTCCCGGATCATTACATTTTCGCCAGTTTTTACACAAGCGCGTCGTGATACAGTGCGATACTAAATCGGGGAGGGCATCATCGGACTTGCATTTGCTGTTCCCTCTCCCCTTGAGGGAGAGGGCGGACGAGCGTACTCGCTCGCCGGGTGAGGGGTAGGCGTTGATTAATAAAGCGCGTTGGGATTAATCAACGGTTACCCCTCACCCCGCGAGCTCCCTTTTTAGTACAGGAAAAAGGGGCAGGCTCGTCGGCCCTCTCCCTCAAGGGGAGAGGGAACGGCTGCGCAAGTCCGAAGATGCTCCCTCATTCGGGAGACATGATTGAATGGTCGCACGTAACAAGGCGCTTGATGTGCTTCGAGCCATCGCGGTGTTTATGACGTTTGGGCGCCACATGGCCAAGCCCGAGCAGGAGAATCTGCCGGGCATCGTCTACAAAGTCCTGCGCATGTGGGAGAAGACGGGCTGGGCGGGCGTGTCGCTTTTTTTCGTCTTGAGCGGCTATCTTGTGTCGAGCCTGATGTTCAATGAATTTCAAAACACGGGCGGCTCGATTCAATTCGCGCGGTTTTATATTCGGCGTGGGCTGAAGATTTATCCGGCGTTTTACGCGCTGCTGATCACGTCGCTCCTTCTGTGTGTTGCGGACATCATGTGGATTCATCGCGGGGATTTATTGCCGCAAGAACCTGTTTCGACGCACATTATTCTCAGTGAAATCTTCTTCGTTCAAAATTACTTCGGCTACATCTGGGTCCACGTGTGGTCGCTGGCGGTCGAAGAACATTTCTACATCACGCTGGGCCTCGTGATTTTCGGAATCATGAAGTTTGTCCCGCTCATTCGACCTGATGTGGACTTGCGCGACCGGTTCAAGCCCATCGTCTGGCTGTGCGGGATCGTGTTCGTGACGTGTCTGGCGTTGCGCTACGTGTACGTCACCGGTCAGGAGCGCACGATGGACGAGCGTTTTGCCGGATCGTGCTACACGCATCTGCGCATCGATTCGCTTTTCTTCGGCGTCTTGCTGGCTTACTTCGCGAAGTTTCGCGGGGATACGTTTTTGGTGTGGGTCAAGCGTCACACGCTGTGGTTGCTTGCGCTGGGACTGCTGCTGATTTCGCCGTGCGTTGTTTTTGAAGAGACGGATACGCCGATGATGTTTTGGGGCTACTCGTCGATGTTCATGGGCTTCGGTTGCCTGCTCCTTTTTGCGCTGTATCACCCGTGGAAATCATACGGATGGATCGTGGAACGCAGCACCGATTTCCTGGCCTACATCGGTCAGAATTCGTACTCGATTTACCTCTGGCATTTCCCGGTGATGTACATTCTGTCCCGGTTCATGAAGGCGGATGGTACTGATTACTACACGTTGATCGCGGCACAAAACGGCTTGGGTTTGGTGGTGGGATTGATCATGGCGAAGCTGATCGAAATGCCGGTGCTGAAAATCCGCGACGAGTATTTTAAACCCACGAAAGCGCTCAGTGCCGGAGTGCCGGATAAAGCGTGATGCTTCAATCGTGTCCATTGCAAATATGTGCGTGTTCGAATTCTGCAACGTTTTAGACTCATGTGAATAAACGCAAAGGCGCATGGCCAATTGAAATGCCGGAGTTCGCGCGACCTGTAGCCGTGCAATTAAATGTCATTCTCGTCGTTAGAGGGTGTTTTAAAAGTTCTGTTTACTACTAATTCCTGCTAGTCTTCGACTCATCAGATTAGTCATGGCGATAAGAATCATAGCTTCGCTGTTATCTGTACGCCCCTCATAATCTTTGCTCAACCTGCGGTAGCGTCCCAGCCAGCCAAATGTGCGCTCCACAATCC
>Ga0194042_1000323_pt1 | contig 15826 bp, 8 predicted proteins | sample JunL4412m_MetaG_FD_148974 | JGI IMG/M metagenome (GOLD analysis project Ga0194042, IMG submission 148974) | Anoxic zone freshwater microbial communities from boreal shield lake in IISD Experimental Lakes Area, Ontario, Canada - Jun2016-L442-12m | ecosystem: Environmental > Aquatic > Freshwater >...
AGCATCAAGAGACCATCTGTCAGCTTTTCTTTTTGGGTCAACAATCCCTCCACAATCATTCTGATGGACCTCTGCCTCTCTCCTTCTTCGAAATCAAAATCCTTAAGATCTTCGAGGAGCGTTGTTGCTGCTGCTGCTGCTGCTGCAGCAGCAGCAGATTTTGGCGTTGCAACGTCATCTGCTCTCTGACGTTTTTTTGCTGCTGCTGTTGCGGCCATTGCTTTTGTCAAAGGTTGGTTAACTTCCCGAGTTGCTGCGGCTTCGCCTTCTGAAACAATAATACATAAGAAAAAGTGTTAGTGTAGTGCAGAAAAATCTAAGTCGCCAAAATCAATGTCGTCTGCTGACAAAGTTGACAAGGCACTATCTTCTTTTTGGTTTTCTTCTTCTTCTTCTTCTTCTTCTTCTTCTTCTTCTTCTCCAGAGTAGGCTCTCTTTCTGTCTTTTCTGTCTCTCTGTGTTTTAAATTTTCTTCGTCGTCCATCTCTCTTGCTTCCTTTGATTCTGCTGCGATTCTTCGATGAAACATTCTTTTTCTTCTTCATCTTCTTCTGCTTCTTCTTGACATTGTCTTTACGCTTTTCAACATGCGACACTTTTCCCGCCGAATTATAAGGGGGCGACATCCTAGTCTCTGACTTTCCCGGAAGAACAAGTCTGTTTTTGAAAAGAGTCTTTGGAGCAAAATAAGACAAGAGGGCAGCAGTTACGTGTCGAAATCCTTTAAACTCTGGGGTGTTTGCTTTTGACTTTCTTTCGGTGGGTGCGTCCCTCCTGGTGGCCGCCGAAAGATAGTCAACGAGAATGACCACCACAGGTCGATCGTGCAGTTTGATGCGTCGCCCATCGTTGAGCAGGCAAATTGCAGGATTGTGTAGAATTTCATACAGCAGTGATTTGCAAGACCTCCACTGTTTAGCAGGCAAGAAATTTTCCACGTCAGACTCCATCTGAAGAACCGTCTTGTTCCACACTGCTTCGTCCTTGTCTATGCAGCAGGCATCGTCGTCATCATTGTCCTCGTCCTCTGAACTGTCTCCGTTATTCGAACCTCCCTCGTTGCCGTCCTCCCTTTTTCTTTTTCTTTTGGAAGCAGAAGCAGATCTTTTGACAATTTGATCTTCAGTTTTCTTTGTCTTGACTGAGGCAACCAGTTCTGGCCTGAGAATCAGAAAACTTCCCCTGACAAATTCTCCCGCGCCCGGCAAATTTCTCGAAGCATCTGATTGATTTTTTACCTCCACGTCCAAGAGGTTGTCTGCCTCTTCCTCATACATTTCAACTCTCGAAGGGTACGGATAAACGACCGCAAAACCACTCTTTGGGTCGATCAGACGGAGAAGGTGAGAACAGGCCACCTGGTAGGGCTGGACAGATTCTGGCAAGGCACTTAGTTCGAGAACCAACACTTCCCTGCTTCGCTGTGCCGCTCCCACAGCCTCTTTGAGTCTAGTCTTTAAATCTGGGTCAAAAATTCTGGTCGAGAGTATGTAGCTGGCCAAGTTGGTAACAGAAGCGCTCGAACAAAATAGGGCGATCCTGTGAACCAGGTTGAGCAGCTCGTACTGTCTGCTTCCCAGGATCGAGTGGGTAATTACAAAACAGTGACCGAGCGCCAAGTGGTGTGTTGCTGCATTCACAATTTCACGAATATGCTGAGTCACTTTTTGAAGGTCGTCTATCAAAAGGACATCTCCTTCGTTCAACTCCTCGATGTCAAAGTCTTCCCAAGTTCGCTGCAGCAGCTGCGCCAAAGGCCGTCTGAACTTGCTATCGTCCTTGGGTTCCTCTAGAGGCACAAACGTCACAGACTTGTTGCAATTTACAACCCAGAGTCGAACAACGGGATCCTGAAAAAACAAGTGCTGATGTTCGACAATCTTTCTTACGTACGTGGACTTTCCCAAAAAACTGGGTCCCGCGAGAAGAGTAGTGGTCTGTCGTGGAAAAGGCCGGAACAGTTTCCAGCGATCCTCGTTGCCTTGCTGCTGCTGCTGTTCAATTTCTAATTCGGTCTCTTCCCTTTGGAGGTCCATGCTTGACTGTGAAAGCTAGAGACAGATCCTCTCCCTTTTATAGTTGTATTAAAGCTTAAATAAACTGCTGACCAAAAACTATAAATTTGCATATTTAAACTTAAAAAAATGTAACATTAAAAAATAATTGTGGGCATTTCACATTCAATTTATTTTCAAACACAAGGTACAATAATACAAAAAAACACTTTCAATACTTTTTCAAAATGTGCAAGATTATTACAAAAATTTGTTGTCGTGTTTCGCAGGAGCAGCCGACACGTCAGCAGCAGCAGCAGCAGCAGCAACAGCAGCTGAAGGGAGAAGAGAATGAGAAAGGGGGTGATTCGAAATGACTTTGGTAACTGTGTCTTGGTTCAGAAGGCGGTTGACTCTCCTCTCTTGGGGAAATTGCAAACCAGAAAGACCTGCCAGAAGCCTACAGTTTGATTTGAACGCTGCGAGCGATGAAATTCCAGTCAGTCCCGACATCTTTGTCTGTCCTCCTCCACTTTCGCCATCCTTCAAGAGGGTTCCCTCTTTGTCTTTGGAGATCAAGCCGTAAGAGCAGATCCTAGCACTCGCGAAACTCCAAGATGCACCTCCTTCGGCACTGACCTTCCACTTTTCGACAAGCTTTCCAGGCTCTCTTCCAAAAAATTGGTCCTTTTTGCACTCAAATATCTCCCTCTTTTCGGAAAGGACTGCTTCCTCCAAACGTTCCCCCGACATTGCCAACACCAGATTGTCAACTTGAGAGTACAGAATTCGAACGGCTGCAATTCTAATGTGAGCGCGTAAAAATTCAAGGCAATTTAAAAGTCTGAGTTTTCCGAATTCAACCACTGAAGCGTAAATTGGAAGGGAAGCGTCCGTTGCTTTTCGCCTCTTCTGTGCTGCTTTCTTCTTCCACTCTTCTGCTCTCTTTCCAGTCTTTCTAGCAGGTGCCGTTCGCTGAAAAACGTAAAACGTTTTTCCCGACACTGAACCTGCAACCTTGATGTCAATTCTGTCGGTGCACTCGCACGCTTTTATAGAGAACTTTGACACCAGTCTGGCCTTTGAATTTCCTCCTCCCTTGAAATATCCCGCCTTCATTCCAAACATCCCGGTGGTAAAATTGACTGCGGCCTTGAGAAAGTTTGCCCTCGTCTCATTTCCAGCTAGCTCTGCAATTTCCCTTTCGCTAACCAGACCTCCAAAAACGAGAGGAAGAACCTTGCACTTTTTGTAAAAGTAGACATCGGAGACGGACGAAAACTCAAAGCCCTTGACATTCACCAGGTGTTCGAAGGAATCTCTGGTGAAAAGATAATCTCGTCCCTCAAGTTTCCATCCGAAATTTTGACTTTGGCGACCCCCACCTTTCGCAACAGTTGTATTATTCTCGCTGTTGTTCCACACGAAAAGCGGCATCTGACCCTCCCTCCGATCTGTCGGAACAGCGCCTCTGCCGATCAAGAGAAAAGTGAGATCGGGATCGGCCAACAAAAGGTCAGAAGGAAAAGAGAGATTCTTTTTCGGAAGTGACTCGTACGATTTTCTGAGCTCCCACAGCTCTTCAATCTTCAGGAGGTTTCGGTAGCCAAACTGGGGATGGTGGCAATCGTTGATTACATGATAGTATGCTTGAAGCTTGCGTTCTCTGTAGTTGTTGTCCTTGATCCAATTGTTAAAGAAGGCGTCTCTCTCTCTGGTGGCCTCCAGAACGCTTTCTTCAGTTGCTCCACCCACGTAGTTAGGAAGGGAAGGACAATTTCCAGTCGGACACGAATGAGCAAATTGCCCATCAAAATTGAACAAAAAAAGTCCTCTTCCTTCAAAGATCAGAGCCAGATCCACAGGGTACTTGCCAAAATAGAGAATCCCTAGAGGCGAGAAATTAGACCACACTCCTAAAATGTTTGACCCAAAGCTTGCCACCGAACTTCTGATGACTGCCTGGACTGCCAGATATTCAAAGCTTTTCGCTCGGTTGCACACATCTGTTCTCTTCAAGCTGAAGAGGTGCTTCAGGCTGTCCTTCAATCTTTTGGAAGAGTGCTGCTGCTGCTGCTGCTGCTGCTGCATCGCTGACTTTGCCCCTGAATCTGAACCAGCAGGGGCAGGATCTGGGTTGGCTGCTGAAGCGGCAGGATAAAAGGTGTAGCCTACTGCAAAGGCACCGGGAACCTGCATGTTCTGGAGGCTGTAACCGTAGCAAGATTTGAGGTCAAACTCGGCAACGGAGAAAGCCTTTTCGCTGTCTTTTTCAGGTAGCAAGCTGATTCCGGACGAAACAGAATCGCGACACGAATAACTGAAGCCGCCCCTGCAAAGGTTTCTGAGCTTGTCTTCCCAGTGAGGCTTAGTCTTCTCCAGAGATTGAGCTGTGGGACCTGCCAGCTTCCAAAAATCCAGCATCGCAACTCGAAAGGACACCGAAGAAAGTGTCAAAAAGGGAGACGTGGACAGGTCCAGCAAAAAACGTTGACACAGGTAGTCGCAGAAGGCAAGGTGGGTGGCTGAGAGCCGCTTCACAAAAAAGTTTCCTCTCTTTTCAAGTTTGTCCTCGCAGATAGCTTGGAGCCTCCCTCCTCCTCGATGGGCAAAGTCTTCTTCCTGCACCCTCGCAGTTTCAAAACAGGTGTCTGCTGCTGCTGCTGCTGCTGCAACCAAGTCAGGGCACCAGTCTTTGCAAGCCCTGAGAATTGAGTCAGCATCGGGATCTCCTTCAGCCCCTTTCGGATTAGGAGAGTTACCCGAAAAGTCCAGAAACTGTGAGACATTTTCCACCTCAATTTCTGAAGTCTGCAGACAGATAATTTTAGTGCCGGTGACTGTCCTCAATTGTACTCCCCTTTTGAGATGTCTCACTTCTTCGCAGTAACGAGCAAAGAAGAGTTTGAGAGAGTGAATGCTTGAGTCATCTCTTGAGAAGCAAAAAACCCGTACCTTTGAAAGGCTGGCGCAAACAGAAGAGTAACATCTGCCGTGAGTTCCACCTGAATTTTCTTTTGCAGGACCCCACTTGTCAAACAGAGGAAGAGCAGCTTTATTTTTCCGCGACAGGTTAAAGTCCCTCGTTGTCCAAAGAAAGTCAAAGAATTTCTTCCAGGATTGCCAGCAGTTTTCTTCTCGAGCCTCGTTAATCTCATGTATGCGATCTTTGCCCAATCTCCCAAATTCAGAGGGGTCCAGTGATCCCGAGGCAATCTCAAACGAGAGCGGCGAGTCCATGTAACCGTCGAGGTAGGTGATGAAGCAAACTCTTCCGAGTGGGTCTCGCTGCAACCAAATGTAACCAAAAGCTCGTCTCATCTGGAAGCAGAGTCTAAAAAAAGTTTCTTCTCCAGTCTCTCCTTTGAACACCGACAGCATTCCCAGCTTGAGGGCTAGCGTGAGACCAACGAGATGAACGCTAGTTGCAGAGGATCTGTTGGCCTCACCCGATCGATCGTCTTCTTTTGAAATAGGGTTGATTTGGTCGCCGCCCTTGGAAACAGCAGCAGCAGCAGCAGCAGCAGCAAACTCAAATGGTCTTTTTGATGCTGGTTGTTCTGAAGGAAGCAGCCAAGAATCGCCGGGTCTCTTTCTTTGGCCTTGGCGATTGGTCCTTCGGAATCGGATCCTTGTTTTAGAACCGGTAAAAGCTTCCAGTTGCTTGGTGACACGTGGCCTGCCGTCAACCAGCACGACAGGTTCTGCTGGGTCTGCCGCTACCCAACAGACGGGAACAGAAATCGGCAATGTGGCAACGCAAAAATCAACGTTGACGGAACCAGAGAGACCCCACTTTTTGAGAAGCTCTACTGTCTCGGGCTGAGACTGAGGGTCCGTTTCGATACTGGAAAACCCCTTCAACTCAGCTTGCTCCTTTCCGAGAACGAGTTCTCCAAAACTGACCTTGACGTTGCAGCTGGAATGGAGGGTGTGACCCGTTGGAAAGTTTCCTTTCGTCTTTGTGCATCGTTCAACCTCCCAGTCCTTGTCGAGAACAATGTGCCAGGTCGGTTGCTTTGAATGGAAGGGTAAAAAAATGGGTGACAAATCTGCACTGAGAAATCGTCCGTCAAACAAAAGCTTAAACCTGTAAGTTGAAATCTTCTGTTTAATCACAAACTTGACTTTGGTGAATTCTTGGACTGTCGACACAAAAAATCTGTCCTTGGTTAAAAAGTCTTTGAGAGGCACATCCCGTTTACTGGCAAGACAAAAGGGCATAGTTGCCATATCCAACTTGATTTTCTTGCTGTCAAGCAAAAGGTCGAGCAAACTTCCGAGGGTCAACACGTTGTTTGAGTTTTTCTCAATGCCGACGATTCCGCCGCCGCCGACGATTCCGATTCCGTCAACCACATCACCAGGGAGAAAGTCAAAATTAGTCTCAGCCAAAAGACCCGAGTTTGTAATTTGCTGCTGCTGTTGCTGCAAATCTCTTTCTTCTTCTTTTCCACTTCCTCCTTCTTCAGCAGTTGCCTTCTGCTCCACAGCAGCAGCAGCAGCAGCAGCAGCAGGCGGTTCGACGGTGGCAGATCCAAAACAGATCACAGACATTGAAATTGATATCTTTGTCTTTGTCAAAACAATTTGCACACAAGTAAAGATACCTTCCAGTGAAGTGGTCAAACTTAAATGAACGAAATGTAAAGCTCCCTCCTCCTTTTATCCTACTGAAAAAAATCAAAATAGTTCAATTTGGGCCTGCCTTCAAAATTGAGCACACACTTTTTTAACCCAAAAACAGCATGCACAAGTTTGCTACTTAAAGAGACCGGGACTTGCAACTTTTCAAATTAGTCTCTTTTGGAAGGCAGCAGCAGAGGAGAGGAGACCTGAACTTTAAAAAAATTTAAGCTTCTGCTAAAAAAGTTTCAGCAACCCACAATGGCAGCAGGCACAATTCAAAAATTCTTCACCGATCACGGGGAAGTCCACTACGTGACAGAAAAAAATGGACGAAAACATTTCTCATTTGTAAACCCAAAATTGGATTCAAACCACCGAGAGACAATTGCCTATTTCAAAATATTTTCTGCCCTTGCAAATTATCTTCCGGAAGCTCAGCTAGCTGCGAAAAATTTCATCAGGCTTAGAGACAGCCATCCCAACGAAAGTGTCAAAGCTGCTACAGAGGCTGCAGCTGTTGACTGTGAAAAAACATCAGACGAAGAGGACGAAGAGAACGTACACAAAAATGGAGAAGAAACAACTCTAACTGTTGAACCTTCAATTCGATTTGCTATTCCTCCTGCTGCTGCTGCTGCAGCAGCAGCAGCAGCAGCGGATGCGGTGCCAAACGAAAATAGCATCTTTAGCAAAATTCTTTACGTCTACGGAAAGGACCCGATCACGAGGATGACTCTCATTGTTAGCATTTTTGAAGGCAACCCTTTCATCACGCTCAAGAGGTTTTGGCACACCTCCGCTGCTGCATCAGCAGAAGCAGCAGCAGCAACAGCAGCAGGGGGAGCAGCAGTCAAATCCAGCTCTTTTCAGCCTGGCAGGTGGCACGCTTGCTATGGGTCCTTCAGGTTTTCGCTTCACGACGACGCTCTCGAGCTCTACCGCTTTGCCAAGCATTGCCTTCTGCCGCAAGAGGAAGCGGAGGACGTGAGAAGAAAGTTCATGTCTGAGATGCTTCAAAAGAGATGCAGCTATCACGACGCTGCTATTTTTCCTCCCGCCGAGCTGTGTTCACCCACCAAGCAACAAAATTTGGAAAGCAAACAAATTGAGACCAATGAAACCAAACATTCCTCCTCCTCCTCCTCCTCCTCCTCCTCTTCCTCATCCTTTTCTACAAACCCTTTTTAATTTTGTAAACAAGCTTTCAATTTAATATTGGTTTTATCAACAGCTAAATGTTTGTAATTTTATAAAGTTTATATATATTACAGCCTTTAAATAAAAACAATTTGTCAAAAACAATTGATCTTTAAATTATTTATTTATTTAACTCCAGTCAACATTACATTAAAATGATACATCAATTAAACACACACACACACACACAAAAGGCTATTTGTAAGATACACGTGAAAAGAAAAAAACAAAACATTTTTTTTAACACCAGGTCAACAAATGCTGGAGCAATTAAACTTTTTAAAATAGTCCGTAGGGACTAAAGAATTTTTTATCCTTGAAAACCATGTTAGTGTCTGTGTAACCAAGGTAGACAATAAAGCTGGCGTCGGCAGGAGATCCATTAGGATTTCTAAACTTTAGATTCATAATGAGCTCCCTGGGTTTTCCAGTCAAGACTGAGGCGTCAGTGAGGAGAGGAACAGTTCTCGCTCTGGGCTGCCCTTCCTCAAGCCCGTCCGTCTGCACTAGGTGAATTGCCACGTGAGGAAAGTCCGTGTCTCGAAAGCCATTCTTGGCAGCTTGGGGAGTCACAATCTTGGGGTTCACCCTCATTCCAAAAGCTCCCAGCTGTCTGTAGTTTCGAACTACATTCAACTCGGCATTGACGTCGCCCACAGTTCCAAAATCTGGATAGTTCATCGAGGTGTTGAACGATCCGTACTTGAGATTGACCTGCTCGATATTGTGCTGGATATAGTGGGGCTCTCCCACCACGTGATTAGCGTACTTGTAAGATCCTCCCGTAACATTTTTGCTCAGGGCAAAAATCAAAATGATCTCAGGATACACAACCTCGTCAAACCTGATTGTGTGAATAAAGGAATTTGCGGGAATGGCTTCGTTTCGCATCTGGCGACAGACACCGGGCCAATTGTAAATCTTGGATGCGTTGGAAGCCAGAGCATTTCTGGCCTTGGTTGCAGCTTTCAAACTGTTTTCGCTGCTGGATGCGTTCAAGACAGCTTCTTCAACCGCTAGTTTGAATTTCGTGATTCGAATCTGGTAGCGCTTGGTGGCTCTGAGGGCAGGCCGAATGTAAATGTCATTGTCCGGTCGGTCAACAAGTCTCATTTTCAGAGTCAGCTTTCCCGTAACATTTACCGGAAGTGCCCTCGGACGAAATCCCTTTTGGGCAAAGTGGTTGGTGCCCTGAAAAGTTGGCCACCAGTGAAGGGGATTGTACAGAAAGCTCCTGTTCCCCCCATTCAAGAGGTTCTGCGAGTACTTGTGCCAAGCCCCGCCCTCGTCAAAGTTCCACTTTCCGTCTGCGGTTGGAACAGCTCTTGCAGGATGCCAAGGCTCTTGGCAAATTGCATCCTTGAGTTTCTCGTCCATCATCCAGTAGAGCATCGTGTTGAGTTCAAAGGGAATGAAATTTGATTCGTTGTGAATCTTGGGTTGGTCGTTAAAGTGGTACACGTCAAATCCCTTAAATTTCTTTTCAAAATAGTTGGGAGCCGGAATAAAATTCCTCCATTCTTCGGCCGGACAGGCAGTGAACTCTCCCCACTCTCCTTCTCTAGCAGCCTCAGCAGCCCGGGCTACTACCCCTTCTGCAGCTACTACGGCCTGTCTGGCTGGAATGTCAGGTTCTTTTGTAGAAACAAAGACCCCAATGTCAACGTGAAATCTTGTCAGGCTGTCAAACACGACTGGATTCTTTGTGTCAATGACCCACTCCAGCTGGTTAGTGTAGGGGTCAAAGACATTGTTGTCGTCAAGCTCTGTCACAAACGTCGACTTGACCGTTTGTTTTCCATTCTTTCTCCAATTGGGAACCACGCTATAGTCAAATCGGGCGTCGTCCATTTAAAGAACCACTCTCCTCTTTTTTTTATTCCTTCTATTAGTTTTCCTAGTGGTCTTTTGAACTTTCCTTCGGCCAGACTTTTTTCCCTTCTTTGTTGTCTTTCTTTTCCCCTTCTTGGACTTCTTCTTTCCCTTTCTGCTCTTTCGACGCCTCTTGGGTTCCGGTTTATTCGTCAGACGAAGAACCTTTTTAGCGGCAATGCGAAGCTTTGAAACTGCAATGTGTCTGACGAGGTGTGCCGGACTCAGCGACTGGAGACCAGTGTATCCCCCCACTCGAAGACGGATCTTCCCGTTCACCAGTCGAACCTTTTTGCTGTTCAAAGTCTTCTTGCGCTGCTTCGACCTGGTAGAGACAGGCATGGAAACACGTCCTCTGTTGTCTTCTTCCTTTTCCAAGCTTGCGCGCCTCCTTCCTTCTCCTTTGGCCGATCTTTCAAACGAAACTAAGGGTCTCCTTCCGAGAAGCTCCGGTTTTGAAATGTTGGTTGAATGGTGGGTAGATTGATATTTTTGTTTTTCTGCTGTTGCGGTGTTGCTCTCACAGGTGTCGCTCTTGAACTGCGGCCGTCCCCGGTCACCGAGCTCTCTTTTATACATTTCCTTCGAGCGTACCTTCAACGCAAAAGCTCACGGGCCAGTTGAGGGGCATGCGCACGCTCTTTGATGCAAGCGTGGACACTGAGAACGTGAGCTCAATCAAATTTTGCAGGTTGCTGCTTATCACAGACGGAAGAAATGCAGACCTGGAAAATTTGTCGCTCATGTGAAAGGTTCCAGAGTCTGTTGGCCAGAGGGTGGTCATTGAAAAGTCGTCCAGCCCGTAAGTGTCATTGGAATAGGTCTCATCCAAAGTGACGAGACACATGCCAGCGTCGAACACCAAAGCCTTAGCTAAAATTTCAGCTTCAATCTTAGAGGTGCCGTCTCTCATCACGGACGAGACAACGCGACGAGTTACTTTTGTCAAAGGTCCAAAACCGAGCCTCTCTGAAAGGCGAGGATCGCACTCGACAAAAAATGATAGCCGATCGTTGGGAGGATACTCAAATCGAAATTTGCTCAGCTCGCTGTTGTACCTTAGCTTGGGAAATGACACGCCAGTTTTCATCAAATAACTGTCCAGCGCAGCTGAAACGGCTCTGTTGACAGGCCAATTTTCTGAAAATGAGCCAGCAGGAAAATTGACAATCCCATCTGCGAACCTGTGGCTGAGTTTAGAGGGCTTCACATATACTTTTCCGGGCGTTTTTATAATTCTGGCAAGGGGCACTCTTTGGCCTGTTAAAACTTTATAATTGTTTCCCAAAGGCGTAGAGTTTGGCAAATGAATTCTCCTCTTCTCTCCGCGCCGAAACACCGAGACAAACCCCAAGCTTTCCAAATGAAAATTGGCAGAAAATGAAAGAGTTGTGTTGGGAGCTACGTGAATTCGAATTCGAATATCATTTGTCAGATTAGTGGGCAACAGATAGTTGTTAACGCCAGTCATTTTTCTGACAGAGACAGGAAGTGCATCTCCAAAGGGTTCAAGCTCGTCAGTCTCTCCAATTCCATAATAAGCCTCCCGAAAAAAACCGACATTTGCGGCGGGATCTACTGCGAGGGTGTGGGTCTGATCTGCAGAGCTGTGAGCAACTTGCTGAACTCGATCTGGCGTTCCCACTGCAGCGGTGTACCAGTTTAGGTCTACCCAATCCAAAAACACCGGAGGCGAAGTGAATCCCGCAGGGATCTTGGATGCAAACTTGGCATTGAACGCGGTGACAAATTCTTGGAGGGTTGCATCAGAGACTCCTGCATCAAAGTGACTTTCGGCCAAAACTCCGTTGATTTTTTCATCAAAGTAAAGCGACTCCAGGCAGTCGTAGCCAACGGCAAATGAAAGAGCTAATTCTTCGTTTTCGTCTATAACTTCGATGTTTGAATCCGAGTCAACTCCCAAAACCGACGCTCTCTGACTGTAAAATCCAGGCGTGATGTTCAGCTCTGTGAATTTAAATTCCCTTCGTAGTGTCTCTCCAGATGGAAGCTGAATCGTGGACCAAGACCGAGGAACCGAAACTGCAAAAGAAGATTTCCCAACTTCCACCGTTTCGTGAAAATTGAGATAGACTGGCTGCTGCTGTTTCTTCTGAATCTGCTGTTGCTGTTGCAGCAGGATATTCTGACCGAACTTGCCGTGATGGTGCGCGTGAAAATCAAAGGACATTATTTCATATGATAGAGAGGTGCGTAACGGTCCTCCGAAGATTGAATTGCTGGGTCCGAAAGGACAAGGTCAGTTTCTTGAAACTTTTCTTCCTCTCCTGTCTTTGTGTCAATGCAGAGGTACTCGTTTCCCAATCCCAGGCGCCTCGTGACAAACGGATAGGCCTTCAAGATCTTGAAACAAGAGTCAGTGAGGTTGGTCTCCGAACGTTTTTCTCCGAGAACCGCAGAAGAGGTGACAATGAGCTTTGCGCGTACGTAATCTCCCACCGAAAACTTGAACGTCGAGTGTCGAGGGTCAACGTTAAACTGAGCGGCAGAGTAGGCAGGAGCCGCTTTATATAGGGCGGATAGAAATTCGTCGTAATTGTCGAGGCTAACATCAGCCGGCGCAAATCCGATTCTCTTTCCTCCTACCACAATTTCCTGACGGTTGAGGATTGCCGCCACCTCTCCTAGCAAATTCCACCAGCGACGGGGAGCAGGACCCCCTTCTTTCTTCTTCTTGTTTCCCTTTCCGACATTGTACTTTCGTTCCAGCCTAGCCACGAGCGTTCGAACCAACCGGATTGCTCCTTCTGCAAATTTAGCTTTCGACTTGCTGTTTCGAAAGGCAGTAAATTTGATTCTCTTCTCCCTCAAGTATGCCTGGACAACTTTCCCTACCACAGAGCGCTCCCGATCGAAGGAGATGCCGAGAATTGGGTGAAGATGTCCCGCCGCTTGGTGCATCGCGTGCAGGGTCTCCAGAGCCGAAACTATTGAATCAGCTTTTCGATTTTTTCTCAAGGGAACCAGGTAGACAAACCTAGAAGACACGTCCTTCCCGACCAGATAACCGCTTCTAAAAGTCACAGGTGTCTCGTAGTGTCTGCTCTTTGGAAAGAAGCCGATGTCGCAGTGAAGGTAACCCAAACTTGTAGAAACTACAGGTCTGTAGCTCCTAGAACTAAGCCTCTTCTTTTGCTGGTGAAGGTTAAAAGCGTAAACGGGGTCGACCAGCAGAGCATCATTGAGTTTCTTTCTGTCGATCCTTCCCAATTTTTCAAGCCTGGCGTGTTCGAGCATGTCGCTCACTCTCGGGGGGTCCCCAACACGAACCCTCTCCCCCACCCACTCCAACAGAACCTCGAGTGCCTTCTTTGACAATGCGGAATCGTGATCCTTCTTCTCTCTTTTTTTTTTCTTTTTCTCCTTCGTGTCCTTCTTCTTTTTCTCTTTCTGCTGTGAACCATAATCTACCAACCCCCGTTGTTTCTTTCTTGACTTTTCCCGCACTTCCGACTTTCGAACCTTGAAGGCCTTCTTTGTCAATTCGGAATCATTTTCCATCTTCTCTTTTTGTTTTTTTTGTTTTTCGTCTTTCGTGTCCTCCTTCTTCTCCTTCTCTTTCACATAATAATAAGCATCGTCCACATCCAAACCGCGTTGTTTTTGTTTCGCCTTTTTCCGTGCCATGTTGTTTCTTGCTCGTGGCTGCGCTTTCCACTGAGATGCACCGAGTCCTCTGCCTGTCTTTTATATACTGCCTGTTCTGTGCTGCTGCTGCTGCTGCAACCAGTATTTGTTTAGTGCTTTACACATCATTTTTTATTACAAACCAATTTATCATGTCAAATAACTTTGCTTTTAATAAATTTGATTTTCTTCTTTAAGAAATTATTACAAATATGCTTGGTTCAACCTTTAAAATAAAAACACGCAAAAAATAAGAACAATATTTCATTCTATTAGTTAAAATTTTATTTCAAAATAAATTGGCCTTCAAAACAGAAGCAGAAGCTTCTCAGCATCAGAGAAGGTCTTCAAAATTCAACTTTTTTTTTGTCAGCCTTAGGTGGCTGTCGCAGCAGTCAGAAATATAGTCTTGGTTATTCTCCACTCGATCCGTAGCCTGCTCAAGAGCAATATTGAGTAAACAGATTTTAACGGTTAACATGTCTAGCTGCTTTTGACGTTGCTTCTGTTTCATTTTTTGTTTGAAACGTTGATTGCTGTTGCGGGTTTGAGCTGCTGCTGCTGCTGTAAAAAAAATTTCTTGGTCCCCCTTCTTTATCGCTTCTCCTTCTTTTTCTTCTTCTTCTTCTTCTTCTTCTTCTTCTCCTTCTTTTTCTTCTTCTTCTTCTTCTTCTTCTTCTTCTTCTTCTTCTTCTTCTTTTCCTTCTTCTTTTTTGCCTCCTTTTCGAAAAAGACGAAAGCGAAGGTTTCTAATTCGAATGCAAGATTTAATCAGCTTCACGACAACTTCTTTCACTGCCTGCTGCACGTACACCTCTGAAATTTTGATTTCTCTTCCCGCATTTACATACACCTCTAAACACGCCCTTTCCAAAACCGATCCAACTAGTTCATCTCCCTCCTCAAAATTGTTTGTGAGAAAAGTGTTGGGAATTGGTTTGCTGCTGCTGCTGCTGCTGCAGCTAGTGTCTGCTGCAGATTCAAGCAGTTTCCTCAGACAAGCCTCTTGATCCAGATGGGAACCAACTTTTGCTGCTGCTGCTGCAGCAGAAACAGAGAAGGGAAGCGGACTTACATTGTCTTTAACACAGCGGGTGAACAAAACTGCTAAATTGTAAAACATGCAATGTAAATATCTTCCTTCAGTTTTAAAGTTTTTAAAACAGCAGCGTTCAATTGCCTCTTTCTCTTCCTCCTTGTCTTCTTCTGAATTTGTATTCTCCGCTTTCTCCTCCTCCCCCTCCTCTTCCTCCTTCTGCTGCTTAAACTCTTTCTTGTTTGTTGCACTAGTCTTTTTCTTCATCATGGTTGTCATCTTCTTCTTCTTTATCTGCTGCTGCTGCTGCAGCAGCAGCAGGATCCGAGCAAAAGCTTCAGAACACTTTAGCTTAAGAATGTCAGCAGCACAGGGGTCAATACTGAAACTGCTAAGAAGATCAACAGGTGGCTGCTCCGAAGGTCCTGAAGGCACACACAACATTATTGTTTATTGTGCACGCATGCAAAAACCACAAAACCAGCCAAAATAGTGTGTGTTGCTGCTGCTGCTGCTGTTGGTGTAAAGATTTTTTGATTCTGCTCAGATAAGAAAACAGAGCCCCTTTTGTTGCAGCAATAATGTTTGTCTGCTGTTGCAGCAGCTCTGGCATCTCCAAACACTTTGAAACTACTGACTATTCATATTTTGTCACTACCTCCTTATGTACTTGTTCCACCCTCTCAAGTCTGAAACCATACTAGTCCTTTAGTAAAAAATGAGTGCGAATTGCATGTCTTTAAAATGTATTCCAAATGTTGTCAAAGTGTCTTTAGTTTGTTATAATTAAGTTTTGCATCCAAAGCATTTACATTTTCAACAACAGTTTTTGGATGTAATCGGACTAGCTGTAAACGTTATTATAATTTGAGATTTTAGAAAGTGAAGAAACAATCTTTTTTTAACAACAGTTTTTGGATGTAATCGTACTAGCTGTAAACGTTATTATAATTTGAGATTTTACAAAGTGAAGAAACAATTATTTTTAAACAACAGTTTTTGGATGTAATCGCACTAGCTGTAAGCGTTATTTAGATTTTAGAAAGTGAAGAAACAATATTTTTTAAACAACCGTTTGAATCTAGCTTGGACTTTGACAGTTGTTCTTTAATAAACTAATTCAATGCGTTTATATCCAAATCGTTCACATCTCAAACCAGTTTTTTATATCCTCCCTATACACTAACGCTTTTCAAAAATGATATAACTGCTTACCCTATAGTTTTTTCAAACCCATTTTTATGGCGTTTTAAAAACCATTCAACATCGTTTTGTGTCGGATTTATAACCATTCAATAACGTTTACCCTATAGTTTTTCAAATCCATTTTTATGGCGTTTTAAAAACCATTCAACATCGTTTTGTGTCGGATTTATAACCATTCAATAACGTTTACAGCTATTGCGTTTACATCCAAAAACCTCATCTTGGCAAATGACTTTGCCATTTT
>Ga0194042_1000325_pt1 | contig 15795 bp, 10 predicted proteins | sample JunL4412m_MetaG_FD_148974 | JGI IMG/M metagenome (GOLD analysis project Ga0194042, IMG submission 148974) | Anoxic zone freshwater microbial communities from boreal shield lake in IISD Experimental Lakes Area, Ontario, Canada - Jun2016-L442-12m | ecosystem: Environmental > Aquatic > Freshwater >...
CCCCGCAGCCGTGAATTGGGTGTAGCCAGCTTCTGTCGGATCGGTCCGAACACGTCGCCGCTGTTCTCTTGAAACGTCAGCAACGTGTGCTTGCCCAAAAACAAACTCACCTGCTCACTGCTCAAATATCCAGCGTGAACCTGCAACATCCGCGCGATTACAAACAGGCGCTCCGCCACTCCATCCGCCCCGCGATAGTCCTCGGATTTCGGTCGGTGATTGAGATTGAAAATGTCTTCGACGACCAACGGATGCAATTCGTACTTCGTCGCTATTGCCCGGATCGCTCCGACATTCGCCAAGCCGTCCACATTGATCCATCGGACCTTGCTCCACTCCGGTCGATGCACTTTCAACTGTTCGCTGGGATCGGTAAACGTGATGACCTCGTGCTGCTCCGGCGAATAATCAATACACGTAAAAATCGTCGGTTGCGGTTGGCTCGTTGATAATTCCGGAGTCTCAGCCACTGCTCCACTGTCAGGAGCACCCCACCGAATCCGCGTCGGCCCAGGTCGATACACATGCGTGTCTGAATAATCATCCATTCAATTTGCCCTTCCAATACGACCACACGCTCGATAGTTCAAAATTGATCGCCGAACGTTATCACTCATCGTAAACGCATTCAAGTATCAGTGGCCTTGCCTTGCGCATAAGCGAATTGCGGTTACTATTCATATGTTAACAACGTGTTAATTTCATTTGTCGAAAAGCCACTGGCTGGACGGGAGTTTGTGTGTCTATTGATAGCGCGATAAAATGGTTGCTGCCTCGCGAAAACCGTTTTTTCATGTATCTCGAAACGATCGCGAACAGCGCGGCTTCCGCAGCGGATGTGTTCAATACGTTTCGAACCGCCGAAGGGCGCGAAGAATTCAAAAAGATCGCGAAGATCCTTCGCGCCAAAGAAGCCGAAACGGACGCCTTGGCTCACACGCTGTACGAGGAACTCGACAAGACTTTTGTCGCCCCAATTGACCGCGAAGACCTGCACGCGCTGACACATGCGCTCGACGACATTTTGGACAACATGGACAGCGCCGCCGAGCAGATTTACCTTTTTAAGCTTCCGGGCCTCACCGATTCGATGCGCGAGATGATCCGCATTCAATGCGAAGCGGTGCATGAAGTCGTCAAGTGCGTCCATGAATTGCCGGACCTCGGCAAATACGACCAGATTCGTGTCCACATCATTCACGTCAACGCGCTCGAAAACGAAGGCGACAAAGTCTATCGCAAAGCCCTCGAAGCGCTCTTCGACAACATGATCGACCCGATTGAACTCATTCGCCAAAAGGAAATCCTCGACGCGCTGGAAAGTGCGATCGACTCCTGCGAACACCTCGTCAACTTGATCCGCTCCGTGGTGGTGAAGAATGGATAGCAGTTTCATGTTGCTGATGGGCGTCGTGCTGTTCGCGGTGATCTTCGATTACATCAACGGATTTCACGACACAGCCAACGCCATCGCCACGGTGGTCTCGACCAACGTGCTGCACCCGCGCACCGCAATTCTCATGGCGGCAGTGTTCAATTTTGCCGGGGCGTTTTATGGCACGAGCGTGGCGAAGACCATCGGCGGCGACATCGCTGATCCCAAAACAATTACGCAAACGGTCGTGTTAAGCGCGTTGCTCGGGGCCATCGTCTGGAATTTGATCACGTGGTATTACGGCATTCCATCGAGTTCTTCACATGCGTTGGTCGGCGGCTTGATTGGAGCCGTCCTGGTTCATCGCGTCGCGGACAACGATGCTCGGTTCGGAACCGAATTGTGGGAACTGTTGAATTCAAAAGGCTCACTCAAAGTTCTGAAAGGTCTGGTGCTGTCGCCGTTCTGCGGATTCCTCGTCGGCTTCCTGATCATGGTCTTATTACTCTGGATCGTGCGACGCGTTTCTCCGAGTTGGGTCAGCGCCATCTTTAAAAAGCTGCAACTTGTTTCAGCCAGTTTCATGGCCTTATCGCACGGATCGAATGACGCCCAAAAGGCCATGGGCATCATCACAATGGCGCTGGTGGCGTACTTCAGTGCGCATCCGGAAGCCAGGGGAACGCATTGGTTCGATGCGCCTATTGCCGGAAAAACAGGCGGTCACGACATTCCTCAATGGGTCGTCCTGATCTGCGCAACCGCCATGGCGTTGGGCACCTCAGCCGGTGGCTGGCGCATCATGAAAACAATGGGCCACAAGATCATCAAGCTCAAACCCATCGACGGCTTCGCGGCGGAGACTGCGGGCGCGGCGGTGATTTTGACGGCGTCCCATCTCGGTGCGCCAGTCTCGACCACACACGTCATCGCCTCCTCTATTATGGGCGTCGGAACCTGCAAACGTTTCTCCGCAGTCCGTTGGGGCATCGCCGGAAACATCCTGATCGCGTGGGTACTGACGATCCCGATTTCAGCAACCGTCGCTGGATTGTTATATTTGGCATTGCGTCCGATTCTCGGAAAATAGGGATTCTGTTCTGAACCATCCTCCCCAACACTCTCAGCATCCTTCGCACATCGAAGCCGTCATCTTCGACATCGGAGGCGTCTTCATCGGCCTGGATTTTTCACGCGCGGTAAAACGCACAGCGGCAGTCTTGAACCGCCATCCCGACGATGTCAAACGCAGCTTGTTTGGCGCGGGCAATCCCATGACCGACCGCAAGAATTTCATGAATGAGTACGAATGCGGAAAGATGGATGACGCCGAATTTCACGCCTGTGTCGAACGTGCGCTTGGAGGAGCGCTGCCCTTCGGCGAATTCAAAGCAGCTTGGAACGACATCTTTCTCGACCCGATTCATGACACCGTACGCGTTGCAGAATCGTTGCTCGCAGGCGGTCACGTGAAGCTCGGGATTCTATCGAACAACAACCCGATGCATTGGCTGGCGATCAAGCCGGTCGTTCCGCTGGTTACCGAATTCGAACACATTTTCTTGAGCCACGAAATCGGATACAAGAAGCCGGACGCCGGAGCGTTTCTTCACGCACTCGAAACCATGTCGGTCGATCCAGCTCGAACGATTTTTGTCGACGACCTCGCTGAGAATATCACCGCCGCCACACGCGTTGGAATGAAAACAATTCACGCAACGAATCCCAAAGCCGTCCGCGACGGATTCGCAGCGCACGGGATTAAAATTTAAGCGTTACTTCGTCGCAGCTGGAGCCGGAAGTTTACACGATTGCCACGCGAGAAATTTCCACGTTCCCTTCTCTTCGCGCCACACCGCCAGAAAGACCAACGTGCCGTCAGAGACACCCGTCGGCGTGTTCGCAGTGATATGCACACGTCCCGTCATCAACGCGATACCCGGCGCAGGAAACGAAAAGTTGCGCTCTTCATAATCATAGACCACGTAAAACAATTTCCCGGACACAATCGAGTCCATATAAGTCGCTTTGGTATCGACCGCCCCGGTTGAATGCGAGTAGCGCAACTCATCCGAAAACGAGACGCCGAGTTTTACCGCATCCGCGGCTTGAATGGCCGCTACACGCTGATCATCAGCAGCCTTGAGCGTGGCCAATTGCGGATCATCAGCCGCGTGGAGCGAAACCATCGCGATCACACAAGCAGTCACTATCCAACGCGCGAACGTCTTCATCGTCGTTTCCCATTTTTGATGCAAAAAAAGAGCGGCGACACACATGTCGCCGCTCATATCGTTTCTTAAAAAGTACGTTAGCTCAAGCCTTCAACTTCCCATCCTTTGCGATACGTGCGTCGCAGCTTCGTATTCGCTTTTTCGTGGTTCGTAAACATCAGCTTGTCCGTATCCCAGTTCATCTTTTCGCCCGGGAAGTAGCTCGTCACCAAGCCCATCAACACCGCTTCGGTCAACGGCGCGGAATACGAGAACGGCGCGCCCGTCGTGCCATCACCCAGACACGCACTGACCCACTGGTGATAATGATCGACGTTCTTAAGGTCCGGCTTCTTCGTCCCAACGAATTTTTCATACGGGTAGAGGCGCGCGCCGCCGATGTGTTCGAGCAGCAGGTTGCCTTTTTCACCGACGAAGATCGAGCCTTGGCCCGGATACGTAACCTGCGGCTTCGGGTTCGTGCGCTTCGTTTCAGCTTCGCCGAGCAGCAACGCGACGTCCGGCTTGCGCTGGCCGTTGTACCACGTGTACTTCAGCGGACCGGCGGTGAATTCCGTCGCCGGGAATTCGTAGTGCACCGTCCCAGCCAGCGGCCAATTCTCCGGCCAAGGAGTTGGACCTTCAGACCACACCAGCGTCGGGTGCGTCAGCTTCAACGCGCTGAACACTGGATCGACGATATGACAGGCCATGTCGCCCTGAGTCCCCGTTCCGAAATCGACCCACTTGCGCCAATTGCTCTGATGATAAACGCCCTTCGCATACGGGCGTTCCGGAGCCGTGCCGAGCCACAATTCCCAATTCAAATTTTCCGGAACCGGATCGGACGTCGCCGGTCGGCCTTCCTTCGGCCCGCCCCATTCTTTGTTGCTCCAACTGTGGACCTCGGTGACCTTGCCGATGATGCCTTCTTGAATCATCTGCACCGCACTGCGGTAGGCGATGTGCGCGTGAATCTGGATGCCCATCTGCGTGACGAGCTTCTTCTCGGCAGCGACTTTGGCGAGCTGGCGGCATTCGTAGACTTCGTGAGCCATCGGCTTCTGAACGTAAACGTGTTTGCCGAGATTCATCGCGGTCATCGCGATAGGCGCGTGCATGTGATCAGGCGTCGAAACCTGAACCGCGTCGATTTCTTTCGCTTCCTTTGCGAGCATCTCGCGGAAGTCGGAATAGACGCGCGCGTCCGGGAATTTCTTCGCAGCGTTGGCGATGTTATGCTTATCCACATCGCATATCGCGACGATCGTCGCCTTGCCGCTGCTGTGAATATTGTTGATGTCGCTCCACCCCATCCCGCCGATGCCGCAGGAGGCGACGCGCAATTTCTTGGCGTCATCTGCACGCGTCATGCGCGGAAGAAGAAATGAAGTTGCCGCGGCCGCAGCCGTGGTCTTGAGAAAATGCCGTCGTGTTAATGATCGTGCCATCGCCATCGCTCCCGTTGCTCGACATAGAAAAAAACGCCAAATCGGTGATAATGACATTACACCAATATGGCGAGCTTTTCTCGTGTTTCACAGACCGAGCATGAGGATTGAGAGCGATCCGAAAATGACGGTGCGCAAAACGTTAAGGCGCTGACTGTTTAATACGTCCACACAGGTCGCGCGAAACGTCGTTACACGGGCCCAAAATTAAACACCCGGCGCGTTACTCAACACCAGCGTGGCCGACGGTTCGACGTCTCGAATTGCGACGAAGGCGGTGCCATCGTGGCGGCGTTGAACGGGGACTTGCGTGCCGACTGCATAGGATGCGGCGCTGTGAATCACCGTCAGGAATGTTCCGGGCGGATTTAATGTGCTATCAACGAGCACGTCCGCACCGCGCGGGTGTTGGTCGTGCGAATTGGTGACGCAGACGGCTTCTTCTTTTCCAAGAATGCGCGACCACGCAACAAGTTCTCCCGCGTTGGGCTGATGAAAGGAGCCGTCGAAAAGCGAAATCGGACGAGCATAATGCGTGCCGTCGCGCAACACCGGCAACCGATTTTGGATGGATTCAAGCGTTTCGGTCACGTGTGGTGAAGCGGATGGGCTGAGCGATTTCCCTGGATTTTTGGCGGGTTTCGCTTTCGAAAATGCCTTCGAATTTCCAGTCGCTACTTCTGCTGACTTCGTCGTGTTCTTGAATCCAGCGGGCTGGACTTTCTTACGATTCGGAGCTCCGCCGCTTGATTTCGCAGCAGGCAATCGCACGCTTTCTTTCTTCTTCGCCGGGGCGGAAACGGTGGCAATTGCCAAGTGAGCGCGGACTAGTTTCTGGAGACTCGACACACTGCCTTTGTAGCCAGCCTGTTGCGCGCACGCGAACGCATCGTTCCACGTTTTGCCTGCCTCGCGCGCCCCTGTGGCCGCTGCAATAATCGATTTCAAAACCAACGCGTCATACGAAACTTTTGCCATGATTCACTCCCCCCTTTGTTTGTTGGGAACTAAATCGGCAGGGATTGCGCAGGACTGAAGGAAATTCACACGTGACGTAGCACGAGCACTTAGCCCGTGCAATTCACTGATCAAGTACAAAACGAACGGACTAAAAGTCCGAGGCATGTTGTTTCACTCATGTTCTCAACTGTTCTTTGAGACTTTGCGTCTTTGCGAGAGAAAAATCAAGCCTCGTAGCCCAGATTTGGCGCGAGCCATTTTTGAGTTTCGGCGACGCTCAGGCCTTTTCGTGCGGCGTAATCGGCGACTTGATCGCGGTTGATTTTTCCGACTGCGATGTACTTCGATTCCGGATGCGCGAAGAACAGACCGCTCACGGAACTCGCCGGCCACATCGCGAAACTTTCGGTTAACGTGATGCCAGTGTTTTTCTCGGCATCGAGCAATTTGAAGAGCGTCCTCTTTTCGGTGTGGTCCGGGCACGCGGGATAGCCGTGCGCGGGGCGGATGCCGCGATATTTTTCGGAGATGATTTGATCAGGCGTGAGGCTTTCAGTGAGTCCAAAGCCCCACGCGTCACGAGCGAGTTTGTGAACGTATTCGGCGAAGGCTTCGGCCAAACGGTCGGCTAATGCGGCGGCCATGATCGCGGTGTAGTCGTCGTTCTCGGCTTTTAATTTCGTGACGAGATCATCGACGCCGCCGCCCGCCGTCACCGCGAACGCGCCGAGATAATCCGCGCGCCCGCTGTCTTTCGGAGCGATGAAATCGGCGAGCGAAGAGAGCGATTTGTCTTCGGCCTTCTCCGGTTTCTCGGCTTGCTGACGGAGCATATGGAAGCGTGCGAGCGTCGTCGAACGCGATGCGTCTGTGTACAATTCAATGTCGTCGCCGACGCTGCTCGCCGGGAAGAATCCGTAGACACCGCGCGCGGCGAAGAGTTTTTCTGCGCAGATCTTTTTGAGCAGTACCTGGCCATCATCGAACGTTTTGCGCGCTTGTTCGCCGACGGTTTTGTCGTCGAAAATCTTCGGGTATTTGCCCGTCAATTCCCACGCACTGAAGAAGGGCGTCCAGTCGATGAACGGAATCAAGACGTCGAGCGGCACGTTCTCCAACACGCGCAGACCGGAGAACGACGGCGTTGGAATATCGACGGATTTCCAATCGGTTTTGGAGGCGCGTTTTCGTGCTTCGGTGATCGGAATCAGAACGCGTTCGGCGTTTTTGTTCCGGTAGTCTTCGCGCGCTGTCTCTTGATCGATTCGGTTTTGAGCGTCGAATGCTTTCTTGTTTTCATCACTCAACAACGCGTTGACGACACCGACTGCTCGCGACGCGTCGAGGACGTGGACGACGGGGTGTTTGTAGAACTGTGCGATCTTGATCGCAGTGTGTGCTTTGCTCGTGGTCGCTCCGCCGATCAGCAGCGGGACGATGAAGCCCGCGCGTTCCATTTCGCGCGCGACGTGGGACATCTCTTCGAGCGACGGCGTGATGAGTCCGCTGAGGCCGATGATGTCGGCTCCGAACTCGCGCGCCTTTGCCAGAATCTTTTCGCACGGGACCATCACGCCCATGTCGACGACTTCGAAATTGTTGCAGCTCAACACGACGCCGACGATGTTCTTGCCGATGTCGTGGACGTCGCCTTTAACGGTCGCGAGCAGAATTTTGCCCTGAGCTTTTCCGCCGCCGGCTTTCTTCTCAGCGAGAATATACGGCTCAAGCACTGCGACGGCTTTCTTCATCACGCGCGCACTTTTGACGACTTGAGGCAGGAACATTTTGCCCGCACCGAACAAATCGCCGACGATGCTCATGCCGTCCATCAACGGGCCTTCGATGACATTGAGCGGCTTCTTAATTTCGGCGAGCGCCTCGAGCGTGTCCTTTTCAATGTACGCGTCGATGCCTTTCACGAGCGCGTGAGCCATGCGCTTCGCGACGGTGTCTTTGCGCCACGCTTCTTCGACGACGTCGCCTTTCACTTTCTTTTTGACGTTGTCAGCGAACGCGAGCAGCCGGTCGGTCGCGTCGGGGCGGCGGTTGAGCAGCACGTCTTCTACGAGTTCTAAAAGATCCTTCGGAATCTCTTCGTAGACTTCAAGCATCCCGGCGTTGACGATGCCCATGTCCATCCCGGCTTTGATCGCGTGATACAGAAACGCGGAATGCATCGCTTCGCGGACGGCGTTGTTGCCTCGGAAACTGAACGAAATATTGCTGACGCCGCCGCTGACTTTCGCATGCGGAAGATTGGCCTTGATCCAGCGCGTGGCTTCGATGAAATCAACAGCGTAGTTCGCGTGCTCGTCCATGCCCGTCGCGACGGTCAAAATGTTCGGATCGAAGATGATGTCCTGGGGCGGGAAGTCGGCTTTTTGCGTGAGCAGATCATACGCGCGCTGACAGATTTCCTTGCGACGTTCGAGATTGTCGGCCTGACCTTTTTCATCGAACGCCATGACGACAGCGGCGGCTCCGTAGCGTCGAACGAGCTTTGCTTGTTCGAGGAATTTCGCCTCGCCTTCTTTGAGGCTGATCGAGTTGACGATGCCCTTGCCTTGGATGCACTTCAAGCCCGCTTCGATGACCGACCATTTCGAACTGTCGATCATGATCGGGACTTTGGCGATGTCGGGTTCAACTTGGAGCAAATGCAGGAAGCGCGTCATCATCGCTTCGGAATCGATGAGGCCTTCGTCCATGTTAATGTCGATGACGTTCGCGCCGTTATCGACTTGCTGTTGGACGATGGCGACAGCTTCTTCCAGCTTGTTTTCTTTGATGAGCTTGGCGAACTTTGGCGAGCCGGTGACGTTGGCGCGTTCGCCGATCATCAGGAAATTCTGTTCGTTGTGTGTGAACGGTTGTGAGCCGCTTAAGCGTAGTTTCGGCTCGACTGCTTTTGGAATGCGTGGCGGCAGGCCTTCGAGCGCTTTCGCAATCGCGCCGATGTGTTCGGGCGTGTTGCCGCAGCACCCGCCGGCGATGTTGATCAATCCGGCGCGCGCGAATTCACTGAGGTAATCGGCCATGTGGCACGGATGCAAATCAAAGCCCGTCGGCGCGAGTGCATTGGGCAATCCGGCGTTGGGGTAACTCGAAATGTAGGCGTGCGATTTGTTCGACAGCTCTTCCAAAAACGGGCGCATTAAATCCGGTCCAAGCGAACAATTCAGTCCGACAGAGAGCGGTTGAATATGTGCGACGGCGTTCCAATAGGCTTCGATGGTTTGAGCCGAAATCATTGTCTCACCACCGCGACCGACAGCGGCTGAAATCATGACGGGTAGGCGAATCTTGTCTTCTTCGAAGACTTCTTGAATCGCGACAAGCGCGGCTTTGGCGTTGAGCGAATCGAAGATGGTTTCGACGAGCAGAATGTCCGAACCGCCCGCGATGAGTGCGCGAATCTGGTGACGGTATGCGAGTCGCACTTGATCAAACGTGACGACTCGAAACGCCGGATTGTCGGCGTCGGACATGTTCGATAGTGAGACGGTCAACGGGCCGATGGCTCCGGCCACGAAGCGCGGGCGTCCGTCACCGGCGGCGACACGGTCGCACCATTCCCGGCACTGGCGCGCGGAGGTTTCATTGATCTCCCACGCGAGGTCGTTCAGGAAGGGATCTTCGACGATCTTTTGAAAAAAATCAGGGTCTTTGCGTCCGCCGTGTTCTTTGGGATCGACCGTGAAGAATTCGCTCTGGCCCATGCTTGTCGCCGAGAACGTGTTGGTCTCAACAATGTCCGCGCCCGCTTCCAGAAAACGGCGGTGAATGTCGCAGATCATTTTCGGTTGAGTGAGTGAAAAGAGGTCGCCGTTGTTCAACAAATCGACGCGCGAATCCTTGAAACGGTCGCCGCGAATGTCGGCCTCTTTCATGCCGTACGTGCGGATCGTCGTGCCCATTGCGCCATCGATAATGGCGATGCGTTTTTGGAGCACGTCTACGAGTTTGCGGGAGTGTTCGGGAAATTGGGCGACGAGGCGAGGGTCCAAGAGACGGTTCCTTAATAGGGCGGCGAAATCAAATACCCTCGCATTATAATAGAGCGCGGATCAATTTGCAGCCAGAAACCAGAGAGAACCGACTACGTTATTTAATGAGTGGATCGCATATTGCCGATGACAATTCGTCAAACCACGTACGAAGTATCATCCATTCAAATAACCTGTAAATCATTTAATAGGGACGACACTGGCGGGCGCGCGTTTTCCGAGGTCGTCTAGGAATGTGTTGAGTTCTTCGAGGGATTCGGCGACGAGTTTGTCGGTTTGGGTTTCGACGATGGCGTACGCGGATTTCTTATCGATGTTCGCGATCGTGACTTCTCCTGCCGCTTCGGCCGTGTCAAAACGCATGACGGTCTTCCATGGGAAATAGCGCGTGTGGGCCAGTGAGAGCATCGCTCGGGTGACGGCATCGCCTTCTCGTCCGATGACTTTGATGCGGAGGACTCCGTTTTGTGTTGCGTCGGCAGCGGCGGTCAGCGTGGAGTTGTACGGGCTGGGATTCAAGAAAACGGTGGCGCAATTTTCGATCGCGGTCTTCGCGCGTTCCATGTACGTCGGATTGCTGGTGAGCGCGAAGAGGCGCACGAAAGTGGACGCGATCAAGCCGTTTGTCGCAGGCTCACTGGTGTCTTGAATGCTCTTCGTCCGCCAATTCAACGCTTGCGCGAAATCGAGCGGGCCTTTGAAACTGCGTTCGATGTAACCGCCGCGCAACAAGTCGCGGTAGTTTAAATCGAGACGATCCAGCGCTTCGACGGCGAGCTGCATGAACGTCGGATTGCTCGTCGCTTCATACGCATGCAAACACGCCCACGCCCGGGCCGCTTCATCCATCGCGAGCGGGACTGATGTCGGGTCGTTCAAGATGTGTCGAACAGAGCGGGGGACTTCGCCTTCTTCTTTGTGTTGATTCAAAATGGCGTTCAACGTTTTGAGTCCCTGACGCATCAAGTCGTCGCGTCCGAGCAGACGTCCACCTTCCATGAATGCGGCGGCGAGCATGGCGTTGGCGTCGCAGAGCGGCGTTTCATCACGAGGCGGGCGGGGGCGGAGTGATCGCGCGGCGCGCAGGGTGTCACGAATACGGTCGAGGCGTTTGGTGGCAGCGTCGAGTTGCAAGCCGAGTTCGCGAGCCACACTGGCGACGGAGCGCGACGCGGACAACACGGTCTGGCCGGGCGCGGTGTTGGGAAGGTTGCCGGATTCGTCAATTCCAAAATAGGATCGGGCGAAACGAATGTCAGTGTCGTCGGTGAAGAGCAGTTCGATATCGCGGAGTGACCAGGTGTAAAAATCGCCGTCTTGAAACGAGCGGGCTTCGGGCGCGATGTTGGCTGGGAAGAATGTGCCGGTGGCGTCGAGATCTCCGCGCCAGAAATTGAGCGAGTCTTCGGCGGCGGTGCGGTAACGACCGTCTCCTGTGGCCTGCCACGTGTGTAGCAGGATGGTGATGATTTCGGCGTTGAGCAGTGGCATTTTTTCGAAGCGCGGGACACGCCATTGGCGATCCACGCAGAAGTGGTGGAAGCCGCCTTCGAGGTGGTCGTAGAGGCCGCCGCGCAACATGCGGTCGAGAGTGATTTCGACGAGTTCGAGACTCTGTTTATCGGACGTGCGGGCGTAATGAGCGAGGCATAATTCGAGTGCGCGCGGTTCTGGGAATTGTGCTGGGACGGGCGAACGCAGGCCGCCGTTTTCGCGGTCGATGAGCGCTTGGAATTTGAGCACGGTGGTGTTGAGGATGCCGGGTGGAATTGTGCCGCGCGGGGAGTATTGCTCGGTGTTTTTCTTCAGCGCTTTGCTGAGCGACCCGGCTTCGCGCGAAATGCGGTCGGCGTCTTCCTTCCAGCGCGTGGTCAGATTCGAGACGATGGAACGCAGGCCGGGCTTGTTGAGTTCGATGTCGTCATTAAGCGGGAGTGAGGTTGCGCCGAAGACGATTTCGCCGTCGGGTGTCAGGAAGATCGTGAGCGGCCAGCCGCGCAGGCCTTTGATGGCCATGACCGCTTGTTGCAATCGAACATCAGTTTCGGGAAACGCTTCGCGGTTCAGTTTCACGGGAACGAAATCGGTGTTGAGACGGGTTGCGATGTCAATGTCGGAGAGCACGGCGCGTTCCATTTCAGCGGCGCTGTGCGAGGCGTTTGACGTCACGAAAACGAAGAGGAGTTTCTTCGATCGCTCGGCTTCGGCGAAGGCATCAGCGCTCCATGAACGCCAGCGGATAACGCCACCTTTTTTGGCGACGGCGGGATCGGTGGTGCGGACCGTGCCGGAACGGACGAGCCACGCAGGCAGCGCGGCGGATTCCGCAGCGGGTGCGAACGCGGTCGCGAGAAGCGAGGTGACGACGAGGAGATAAAGGGTGCGCAAGGTTCGGAGCATGAGAATAGTTTACAGTGGGGTGTATCGGCGAACACACGAATTTCGGAGTGTCATGCGCCCATATCACGTAATTGAGAATCGATGGCTCCAATATACATCAACGCCATTTTGAGAATCTGCCACGCGACGAACATGGACACGACAGCGTAAATGATACGCGGCAACCAATCAGCGAGGTGTTCGATGGTTCGGATGTAACGGTCACGCGCGGCGGCGGCCATGCGGCCGAGCGTTGCATCCAATGCACCTGATTTTTCTCCGACGGTCACGCCAGCGGTGTAGTCGGCCGGCCAAAGCGAGGTGCCATGTTCGGACATGGCTGGGCCCATGGGAAAGCCTTGAGCGGCGAGGCGCGAGATGCGGACGAGTTCGGTTCGGTAGCATCCGTTGCGAACGGCTCGCGCGGTGGTGGTGAGCGCCTGGACGATCGGCAGGCCGGCGTTGAGCAGATGCGACAAGAGTTCGCCGACTTCAGCGAGACTGCGTTGTTTTTCCATTCCGCCGATGAGCGGTAACGCGAGCATGACGCGGTCTATATTGTTTGCAGGTAGGGGAGTGCCATCGGACATCATGACGGGTGCGGTGGCCCGCATTCTGAAAAACAGAACGGCTCCAATCGCCAATCCGATGGCGATGGAGAGCGGGATAGAGACGTTTAAAAAATAAGAGAACACGTTGCCATCGAGCACGAGTCCAGGCAGAGGCGCGATAAAGGAGGCAAGCAGAAGTGTGCCAGCCGGCATGACGAGCTTGCCCATGATCCGGCGCTGGGCGTTGCGCCACGTTTCGCGCTGTTGGACAAGTGACAGGATCGTTTTCTCAACGCGACCGGCGGACCATCCGGCTGCGATAATCGCGCGTTCGGCGTGAGACAACACGGGTGCGAGCGCGTCCAAAACGGCGACGATCCCGTCACCGTTTGCGGTGCGTTCAGAGGCTTGGAGAAAGCAGCGTTTGTCCGGGCCCTTGACGAGACTCGCGCATAATTCCAGCGCTTCGGACGACGGAATCCCGGCTTCGAGTTGGATCATCCACGAACGCAATGCTTCGGTGACGAGAGGGTCGAGTGATCCGGCCATTGTTTTGATTACCGGTGAAGAGGGGGGAACGGCTTAGTTGTCATTTGTGATTTGTCATTTGTCATTTGTCATTGAACTGCAACAGCATCGTTGCGCTAGAAGCCGTTCAAATGACAAATGACAAATCACAAATGACAAATGGTTAGTGTTCGTCGTGTTCGTGCGGGTCGATGGTCGTGGCCAATTCGGCGACGGGTACGAGCCGTTCGATTTCAGCGATCAAATCGGTGGTGTCTTCGCCCCAGAGATCGAAGAGGCGGAGAATGGTGTCGCCGATTTTGTTGTTTGGAGTACTGGCTCCGGCCGTGACACCGATGGTCAACGGAGTCTTTTCGGGCATCCAGTTTTCGCTGACGATTTCGGTGTTTGCTCCGACCGGCAGATTGCGGATTTGGGCGCGCGAAATCATGCAGGCTGCGTCATCGATGTGGTACGACGGAACGCTGCGGTGATGTCCGATTTCGGCGAGATGGGTCGTGTTGGACGAATTGTATCCGCCGATCACGATCATCAATTCGGGCGGCGTCTGCATCATTGCGTTGACGGCGTCCTGGCGATCTTGCGTGGCGCTGCAGATCGTATCGAAGCTGCGGAAGCGCTGCTTGGTTTCAGCGTCGCCGAACTTCTTCATGAAGGCTCCGCGCAAATGCGTACCGATTTCCATCGATTCGGTGGAGAGCATCGTGGTTTGGTTGGCGAGTCCGAGCAGACCGAGGTCTTTGTCCGGATCAAATCCGGGCGAGAAGGCTTTGGCGAATTTCGCGAGGAAGTGTTCGCGGTTGCCGTTTCCGAGGATGTAGTCGCAGACGTAATCGGCTTCGTCCAAATCGCGGACGATCAAGTAACGCGTTCCGGCGCGGCTGGATGTGGCGATGGTTTCTTCGTGATTGTATTTGCCGTGGATGATGCTGGTGTATTGGTCGCGCGCGTATTTTTCGACGCTGGTCCACACCTTGACGACGGCACCACAGGTCGTATCGACAAGGATGCAGTTCTTTTCTTTGAGGATCTCGATTTCCTTCACCGGCGCACCGAATGCCGGGAGGATGACGACGTCGTCCTTGGTGATGTCGGCGTACGTCTCACCATTATTGTATCCGCCGGACAGGAAGAGGAAGCCCATGTCGCGGAGACTTTTGTTGACGGACTGGTTGTGGATAATTTCGTTGGTGATGAAGATGCGCTTGTCGGGGTAGCGGTGGCGCGTTTGGTAGGCCATATCGACGGCACGTTCGACGCCGTAGCAAAAGCCGAACTCTTTGGCAAGGCGAATGGTCAGACCGCCACGGGTGATCTGGTAGCCCTTCATGCGCAGAAGGTCCACGACGCGGCTGGCGTATGCGGCCTCCAGCATGGGTTTCACGGTTTCTTTGAGGCCGAAGCCCTTTCGGTGGTACTCGCCCATTTTCTTGATTCGCTCCCTGTTCGGTTCCTGAAGTTGAGGAGGCTATCATACGTGAAAACGAAGGGAATTAAACACAAAAATTGCGGCGTCAATCCCGGTGTGCTTTGTGGCATTCCTGACACGACTGTTTGACGCGAGCGTGGGCGGCGTCGGCGAGTTGAGTATCGACGGGTTTGACGCGGAGAATTTCGGCCAGCGCTTGGGTCGCGAGCGTACCTGTGTGGAGCGTCGTGTGAAAATCGGCGGGCTTGTTTTTGATCGATGCAAGATTCTTCAGTTCGAAATAGTGCGCGTACAATTCGCGTGAATCCACGGCGGGGTCGAGGCTGGGATGGTCCGGCGGTGCGCCCCATTTGGCTTTTTGCTCGCGGACGAGATTCTCCCAATTGTGATCCATTCCGACCATCGCGTCGGCAAGTTCCGGAACTTTTTTTGAGGAGACGAATTCGACTTTCATGGACTCCAATTCACCGGGCTTGGCGGCTTGAGCTTTCTCGACGGACGTGACGAGCCCTTTATAGTTCTTGCTGGTCCCGAACGCTTTCAAGAGCCGCTGGGCTTGTTCGAGAGTAAAGGTGCGATTCACGACGCAAGCGGTGGCGACTGCGGCGGCTGAGCGGTTGATGCCCTGCGGACAATGGGCGTAAATCTTGCCCGGCATTTCCATCAGCGCCTTGGCGATTTCTTTGCCCTGCTGCTCGGTGACCTGTGCGTACGTAATGGGGAGATGGACGTAGCGCATGCCGTATTTTTCAGCGACTTCAAGATTCGGTTTCGCGCCGTCGAGACTGATGATCGTCTTGACGCCGAGTTCACTTAATGCTTTGAATGTTTCCTCTTCTTCAGGCCGCGCACCGGCGAGAATTTTATCGGTTACTTTGCGCACGTTTGGAAGATGCGGG
>Ga0194042_1000330_pt1 | contig 15647 bp, 9 predicted proteins | sample JunL4412m_MetaG_FD_148974 | JGI IMG/M metagenome (GOLD analysis project Ga0194042, IMG submission 148974) | Anoxic zone freshwater microbial communities from boreal shield lake in IISD Experimental Lakes Area, Ontario, Canada - Jun2016-L442-12m | ecosystem: Environmental > Aquatic > Freshwater >...
CGACGGAAGACGCCGGCGACGAAAACCGCGCAGCATGTCCGATGACGTCGGGTGACATCGTTTTCAATAACGTCGGCTTCGAATATCTTCCCGGCAAACCGGTGTTGAAAAACATTTCGCTCACTGCGCCAGCCGGCACAACGACCGCGCTTGTTGGAAGCAGCGGCTCGGGCAAAAGCACGCTCATCAGTCTCGTACTGGCGTTCAACCGTCCGCTTTCCGGCTCAGTGACGATTGATGGCAAGGACCTTGCCGGATTGAAACTACGCGACTACCGCTCGCACATCGGCGTCGTCTTGCAGGACAATTTTTTATTCGACGGAACCGTCTCGGAGAACATCGCGTTTTCAAAACCAGGCGCGACCGCCGACGACATTCGCGCTGCGAGCAAGCTTGCTAACTGCGACGAATTTGTGCTGGGATTTGAGAAGGGATACGACACTATCGTCGGCGAACGCGGCGTGAAATTGTCTGGCGGACAACGCCAGCGCATCGCCATCGCCCGAGCATTGCTCGCCCAGCCCCGCATTCTGATTCTCGATGAAGCCACATCCAGCCTCGATAGCGAGAGCGAAGCGCTGATTCAGGACGGCTTAAAAAAGTTGCGCGAAGGCCGCACGACATTTGTGATCGCGCACCGGCTTTCAACGATCCGCTCTGCCGATCAGATTCTGGTCCTTGAAGAAGGTGTGATTGTCGAACGCGGAAGCCACGCTGAATTGATTGCAGCGCAAGGCCGCTACCGGGCACTCTACGACCGGCAATACAATTTCGAACACGAACGCTTCGTCAATCAGGGCGAAGAATTCCCGGGACTCGCGCGCGCTGTGCCGAACACCGGGAAATAACGCGTTTAATCCACCGGCACCGGTTTGTACTTCGCGCGAGGACGCGGAGACGAATCGGTTGGTGTCATTCCCATGATCGGATTCGAACCGCCATTCACGCGAACAGGCGAGCTGACATACCGCCCATTTATGTCTTGAACTCCGCGCGCCAATTCGAGGACGTGCCGCTGTTGCGCTTCAAACGCCGTCGCGAGGTAGTCAATCGCATCCAGCGGTGTCGCTGTCTCGCCACACGTGTAAATGTCAATCGCCACATAGCCTGTCTCGGGCCACGTGTGGATGGCAATATGCGATTCAGCCAGGCACAACATGCCGGTGACGCCGTTCGGCGCGAAGTGGTGAAAGAAACCGTGAAGCACCGTGGCGTTCGCTTTGACAGCGGCGGCGTAAATCTCAGCTTTCACGTGCTCCACGCTGCTGAGTTTTTCGGCCGGGCATCCTGTCAATTCGCACACCACATGCCTGCCCTGCGTCTTCATAGTCCGATTATCCCAGTCCTCACGGCACATGTGCCCGCGTCCTTGTTGAAATAAGACTGTATGCGTCGCGAATTAAAAAATCAATCATGCGTTCGATCGATCACACACGACATATCGTCGACTGTCTCCGAAAAAGAGTCTGAAAAAAGGAAGTTATTCCGAGGAATCAGGCACTATACTAATGTAACAGACTACACTGATTTTTCATTGCCACGGAATTGATTCTTCATGCGTTTTGATATGTTAAAAGCACTCGCGTTCGCAGTCCTGTTCGGAGCAGCATCCTGTGCTCACGCCGCACAGCCGTCCGGCGAGTACGTTCTCGGCGGTCAGGGCACGCTGCTAATTTCGTTCGATGGTGCTGGGAATTATACCGGGATCGGCGCGCTCCCGACGTTCGGAATTGTCACCATCCAAGGCACCGCGCCGGTCGATGCCTCCGGAAAAATCGTTGGGACATTCGCTCTAATTGATCAGCGAACAAGCGCCACGCTTTACTCCGGCGCAGTCCGTGGCAGTGCCACAGCAGGCAACACGTCGATCACACTGACGCTGGCGACGCGACCGTCGCAGACATTCAGAGGCTCCTTGCGAACCGGTGTCGAACCTGTCCCGGGCGGACAGTATTTCAGAACGCAGCTCCCAACCAGCTTGATTTTCCAATGCGACCGCTCCGGTGATCGGCAGGTCGTTTCACTGCAAGGCGATCAGGATTATATCCTTGATCTGACGCAGGCTGTCGGCGGCCAGATTCTCTTCAATCAAAGCGGCGATGGATACGGCGTCGTCTACGAAGACGGCAACCCTGCGAACCCGCCGCGCTGGGCCGCCGCGCATTACAACCCCGGGAAGGACCAATTGTCGCTGCTGCTCACGACCGCGCTCATCGGCGGACGCAAGAAGGCGCTCGTGTTTTTGGGCACCGGTTCGACCGGAAAATATGACGGCGTTTACCTCGCCAACATCGCCGCCGGAAACTGCCCGACGGTTCAAGTCAAGCTGACCGTCAAAGACGGCATCGTGTCCGGAACCGACGCCAACACTGGCACGATCTCCGGGACCCTCGACGACTCAGGCAACCTGTCGTTCACAACACAGCGACTCGTCGAACCCGTCGGTTGTTCGCAGGGCGGGACCCACACCGGCACGATCACGTTCACCGGCACACCGACCCACAGTCCCGTCTATCCGACGATTCTCGACGGTACTTTTTCAGGCGCAGGCACGTCTGGAACCTTCACGATTCAGCAGCCCAGCGGCATCACCGGAGCGACCACACCCGGCAACCTGTCGCGCGCTGAAACCTGGGCCGGCACGTTCATCGGATCGCACGAAAGCATTCTTTGCCCCGGCGCAGTCTTCGGCGAAAGCTTCACCGTCTCGCTCTCGTTTCCATCGAGTTTGATTGCTGCGTTGCGCGGCAAAACGCAAATTCTCAGCGGCAGCGGCAGCATGAGCGGCACTGAGACGATCAAAGTCCAAGCGGCGTTCCCGACCGCGATCTGTGGAATCAAAGCAACCACGTTAAGCGGGGCCAGCGTGAATGTCACATTTGCCGGCATCTTCAACGGAACGCGCCCATCGATTGAATTCGATTCGACTACGACCGTCTTGCTTTCTAACACTGTCCATTTCGGCAGCGGTCCCAACATGGGCAAAGACATCGGCGAAGACCGCCACATCATCAAATTCCGCGAGGCCTTCATGACCGCCACGCTCATCAAAGGTGGCTGGAACGACGGCACATTCATTCTGCGGAAACAGTAAATTACAATCGATTATTCCACATCCGGAATGCGGTAGAATACGACTGCGTTTTTGTAAAATAACTTTTCAGAAACGCCGCGCCCTTTGCGGTCGAAATACGCATGGGTGAGCGTGATCACGGATGCGTAATGTCCGGTCAACTCCGTCACGGGCCAATCGCTGCCAAATACCAATCGGTCCTCGCCGAAGCACTCGAAAACAAGATCGATCACGGGCGTGTAATAGGCGATGTCCTGAGTGGCCGGTTGTTGCTTCGAACGTCCATATAACGCGGACACTTTGCAGTACACATTTTTATGCTGGGCCACGGTGCGCAGTTTCGCGATCCACTCGGGTGCAAGCGGTGATCCGTCCAATTTGACGTCGCCCAAATGATCCAGAATAATCCTCAGATTCGGTACGCGCGTGGCGATCTCGGCGATGTTGTCCAGGCTGTATCCGCCGATGAGAAAATCGACTGTCTTACCCTTGTCCGCAGTGAGTTGCAGATCGCGATAAAACGCATCGGTTAATGTATCCTGATAGCGCCCGGATAAGCGATAGCCCACATACCGTGGATCGTCGCAAAGCTTCTCAAAGAGCGGCTTGAATTCCGGCGTGCCGATGCATTTGGAGAGATTACCAACGATGCCTCGATAAAGCGATTTGTTCTGCGCGGTGATATCAAGGCACCACTGATTGTCGGGCAAGCTTTGACCAGGCTGGACGACGACCACGGCGCGAACGTGATTAGCGCTGGCAATCGGTTCGTGATCTTTGGGCAGAAAAGAACGATAGAGGATCGTATCGTCTTTCTTGATCCACCCGAGCCCCTCAGGCCGATTGATGTCCCACAGATGCACATGACAATCCACAATGGGAATGGGGCCTGTCTCTGCCGATGAGAGGTCGAGGCAGAGCATCCCCATCAAAGATATGGACAGCGCTAGTCGAGACATGAAGCTTTCGAATCCTTTCAATGATGAACACGCCCTCGTTCACCGTTCATCAGTTGCGTGAAGTTACTTACCTGATGAAATGAGTGATCGACGACCTTGACCTCTTTCATCGTCGGCTGCTACGGTCGCGATGACCTGTTGACCTGCGATGTGTGTTCTTTAATCCTGTGCGCTTTTGTTTTTGCCGCCTTTGGGTTGGCTGGCCATGGTTTTTTTAACGAGCTCGGTAGTGCGGTCCGCTTGATCCTGCCACGCCTTCTCCAGTTCCTTCACTTTGTCTGGCATTTTAGCGGCGAGGTTGTGTTGTTCGGAGCGGTCGGTTTTCAAGTCGTAGAGTTCCCATGGATCGCCTTTTGCCGCGACCAGTTTCCAATCGCCGACGCGCACCGCGCGATTGCCTTCGTGCAGCCACCAGAGACAATCGTGCGGAATCGTCACGTCTTTAGCGAAGCTCGGAACGAGGCTCCGACCGGGTGCTTCGGGGATCGGCTCGCCTTTCCATTCTTTCGGTTTCTGAACGCCGGCCAATTCCAGAACGGTGGGCACGATGTCGATCAAATGCCCGGGCGTGTGATGCAGTTCGCCTCGCGCTTTAATACCATCGGGCCAGTGCAAAATGAGCGGCGAGCTGATGCCGCCTTCGTGAGTCCACGTCTTGTGCCGCCGAAACGGCGTGTTGCAGGCGCTGGAGAAACCCGGTCCGAGACAGAGGTAGGTCTTCGCGCTGCCGGGAGGCGCAGATGGATCATGCCCGCCGTCGCGCACCATCATTTCAGCGCTGGCTCCATTGTCGGACGCAAAAAAGATGATCGTGTTATCGAGAGCTTTCATCGCTTTGAGTTGCTCAAGAATGCGACCGATCTCCTGGTCCATACGATCAACCAAAGCTGCGTGGATCGCCATTTTGGTGGCTTGGAAGCGGCGTTGTTCTTCGGTAAGTTCACTCCACGGCACCGGGCGATTGACCTCGCCGGGGCCGTACTTTTTAATCGCTTCCGGGAACGCGTAAGGCGGACCGACATTGCGCTCGAGTGCAGACAGTGTCGTCTCGACGAGTCCCAATTCCTTCTGTTTAGCGAAGCGTGCGTCTCGCATCGCGTCCCAACCAGCGAGGTATTTGTCGGCATATTTGGCGATGTCCTGCGGTAGAGCATGCAGTGGAAAGTGCGGCGCGTGGAAGGCGATGTATTGGAAGAACGGCCGGTCGGAAAAGTTCGTCGCGTGATCCTTCAAGCACTCGATGGCGAAATCCGCTTCGGCGATTGTCAGAAAGTAGTCCTTCTCGTTGGCGGGCGGACGCACAGGCTTATCGTCTATCAAACTGCCTGCGGACGTAAAATAATTGCCCGGATTATTGATGAGCAGCGACCGATCAAAACCGTTGTCCAGCGATTTGCCGTCCAAGTGCCACTTGCCGCTGTGATAGCTGCGATAGCCGGCGGGCTTCAAGAGGTCCGGCAACAGGCGTGCCCACGATTGTCTCGCGCCGCGAGCGCCGCCGAAAACGGTGGGGAGAGCATCGCGATGAATCTGCTGCGCGTAGTAGCCCGTCATCAGTGCTCCGCGCGAAGGCCAGCAGCGCGCGGTGTTGTAGAATTGCGTGTAGCGCAAACCGTTCGCGGCCAGCCGGTCCAGATTCGGCGTAGCGATGTCCGAACCGTAGCAGCCCAAGTCGGAAAAGCCGAGATCATCCGCGAGAATGAAGAGGACGTTTGGACGCTTGGGCAGTACGGCATCAGCAGCGAATGAAGCCAGTGGAAACAGTACAAGAACAACGAGGAGCGCGAGTATTTTTTTCATGTGTTTCGATCATGCCTTTTCTAAAAGTGCCATGGCTGCGTTATGTCCTGCGATGCCGCTGACTCCACCGCCGCGACGAGCTCCAGCGCCCGCCAAATAAATATGCGGGTCATCGGTTTCTGCGCCCCAACGTTGCCTCTGCCCTTCCCTCTCATCGTCGATGAACGGAAAATCCAAATCGCGATGGAAGATGTTACCGCGCGGCAGAGAAATATCGTGCTCCAAGTCGAGCGGTGATTTCACTTCAATCGCGAGTGTGCCATCATGGCATGGTGCCAGGACGGATTCAATGGGATCGAGCAGTACCTGATTCAAGCTTGCGATGGCGTGTGCTTTGGCTTGCGTTTTGACGCGTTCCGGATTTGCATCGAAAAGTTTTGCTGGCGTATGCAGACCAAAAAGCGTGAGGGTGTGAAAACCTTTTGCGATCAACTCGGCGGAGAGAATTGTGGGATCAGTCAGAGTGTGGCAATACATTTCCAGCGGCAAAGGCTGAGGCATCACTCCGGCTCGGGCGTTGGTGTAAGCGGCTTCGAATTGCGAGTAACTTTCGTTGACGTGAAACGTACCGCCGAATGCGAGCCGAGGATCGATGCCGGATTTAAGTCGTGGCAAGCGCGACAGGAGCATGTTGATTTTGAGCTGCGATCCTTCGAGCGAATCCGGAATCGCACGTCCGCGCAAACGGTCCAGATGTTGGGGAGCGGCTGCAAAGAGCAGATCGTTGGCTGTATAAGTATGGCCTGATTCAGTTTTAATTCGAACGCCCGCAAGACCGCTTTCCAGCGCGGCGACTTTAGAATTCAACTTAATTTCGACACCGTGATACGTGGCGACGCGATGCAGTTCCTTGACCAACGCGCCCATTCCGCCCTGGGGCACGCGCCATTGGCCGGTGCCGTTGCCAATCAGATGATAGAGGAAGCATCGATTGGCTTGCATGTCATCGGCGGAGACAAACGTTCCGATCAGCGCGTCGGTGAGCACCACGCCTCGCACCAGGTCATCACTAAAGCGATTGCGAATGACGTCACCAATCGGAACCTCCATCAGGTTTCGCCACACGTCAGGCAATCCGATGTCGGATTTCAATTCTGCCGCAGTCTTGAGTGGTTGGAGCATGGACGGCGCAAAGCGTTGGGCCAGTTCAGCGATCTCACCGTAAAACGTGCGCCATGCGTTGAATTCTCGATCCGATCCGGTCAGGCGTTTGAAACTACTCGCAGTCGATTCATCCCAGTCCGCTGAAATCAAAAGTCCATCCTCCCGACCCTCCCGGCAATAAGGCGTGTAGGACGAAACCGAACGCTCAAGCGTTTTGAAGTTGATGCCCAAATCAGCCACGATCTGATCGGGGAGCAGCGAGACCAGATACGAGTACCGCGAAAGCCGGGCATCATATTCCGGGAACGGTTTAACGCTAGTTGTAGCGCCACCGAGTTCGTCATGCGCTTCAAGCAGGAGCACCGACTTGCCCGCTTGGGCGAGATAACTGGCGGCGACAAGACCGTTGTGTCCGCCCCCGACGATGATGACATCGAAGGAATTTTTCATTGCTTCTTCTTGCTCGAGGGCTTTTTCGACTCGCCTGTTTTCAGAATTTTCTCGGGGCTCACAATCTGCTTGGCGGCTTCGAGCTTGTCGCGCAGCGCTGGATAGGCGACGTCCTGCACTGCGATTTTGCCGTCGATGGCCATCCCTGCCGCGATGGCAGCGCTTTGACTGACTGCCATATACACCGGCTCCATGCGCATCGATCCATATGATGCGTGAGATGCCGAGAGGCAAATGGACACCAGAAGATTTTCACATTCACCCTTGCGCGGAACGATGGAACGATACGAAATGCCGTAAGGCTTTGGCGGGACGTGCCAGATCACACCGTCACTTTGAGCTCGCCCGGATTCGGTGACGAAATGCTGGACGACATGCGAGTCCATGCCGAAGGATCCGAGGGCAATGGGATCCTCTGCGACACGTTTGCTTTCGCAATTGAGTTGAGTCGTCACATAGTCCGACACCATGCGTCGTGCTTCGCGGATGTAGATCATCCACGGCCATCCACCGTTGTCGGTGAATTCGTCTTTGGCCAGACCGTAGGCGGCGGCTTTTTTTCGGATCGTTTCGGGCACGCGAGGACTGTTCGCAAGTGTCCACAAGAATCCGCGAATGTAGGTCTCGTGATCCTTCTCAATCTCGCGCCGCTTTTCGTAGCTGGCTTCGGGATACTCCCAATTCGCGCCGGGATGATCGGAGCCGACCGCGTGCATGTTGTTCCAATCCACTTTCTTGCCCGATCCGGCGAGCGGTTCGATCAGGGCCGGCATGCGTTCATCTCCCGCTTCGAAATTGCGGAGCAATAATTCGTGATCGATCTCGCGATAGCCTTCCGGCTTTTCAATCGGAATGCGCAGCGTTGGATCGGTCGTGAGACAGACACGGTAATTGAAGGCTTGGATTTTCTTATCGCCCTGTCCGTTGGCGAGACCGTCAATGTGGAATATTGACGGCAGGAGACCACTGTTGGGGTCGCCCGGCTTGACGTAGGGATCGACATCTTTGACGAAATGATCTTTGGTGCCCTGAGTGTAATGAACTCGCGGCTTGGTGTCTCCGCGTCGCACACCCGCGAGCGATTCACCGTATTGGCTTTCAGGCTCGCGACCAACCGTGAAGCTCACTCCCGCAGCGGCCATCAGGTCGCCGACGTAGGTTGCATCCAGAAACATTTTGCCGCGATAGGTCTTGCCGCTGAGTGTCGTGATGGACGTGATGCGATGATCGCTCATCGTCACGCCTTTTCCCGGAGTCCGATCCAGCTTCTCGTTGAACACCACCGGTACGTTGGCATCCGCGATCATTTTCTTAAAGACCTGCCAGCCGACGTGCGGCTCGAAACTACGGACGAAACTCGTTCCGTAAGCGGCTGCAACCGCGTCGTAGAATTCCGAAGCGATTCCACCGAACGTGCCGCGTCTGCCGAGAAAGTCAGTCGCGCCCAATCCGCTCGCGCTCATGCCTCCGAGAAAGCTCGTCGGGTTGACCAGAATAACAGTGCGCCCCTCGCGCTTGGCTGAAACGGCGGCAATCACGGCACCGGAAGAATCACCGTAAATGACCAGATCATAAACAGGATCAGGCTTGGCAGTGCCGGTTGCATTGTCGCCCCCTTCGCCCGCCATGACGACGCTGAGCAGAAGTGTGACGACCAATAATAATGGGTACGTCATGAAATGAAATCCTTCGGGTTATCAACACGATCATGCTCATGCGTCAGCTCACAAGTTCGGTCATCCGTCCCGTGCTGTCGGCGAATTTTTCGGTCGGCACATCGACGGCGTTGAGCATCGAGACGAAGAGGTTCGCCAGCGGCACTTTCTTGTTGCCTTCGAACGCATGCAGCTTGCCGTGCTTGAAGCCGAGCTTGTTGCCGCCCGCCACTTGAATCGGATAGTTTTTAGTGTCATGCGAGCCGTGGGGATGTGCGGAGCCCCACAACACGACCGTGTTATCCAGCATGTTGCCGTCGCCTTCTTTGGTGTCGCGCAATCGCTTCAGGAAATAGGCGTGCTGTTCGGAACGCCACTTGTCCCAAAGTCCCGATTCCGTCGGGCGCTTGTGAGCAATATCGTGCGTCTGTCCGCTGTAGTTCAAAGCATAGGTCGCGAATTTTCCAACTTCATTGGACGTTGACTGCTCGCTCTCCAGCATGAACGTCGCGTAACGAGTCGAGTCGGTCTGCAATGCCAGATAAAGTAGATCATATAAGCAGCGGGTATATTCGAGCGGATTTTGATAGTGGACGTCGAGATTCAGCCCCTTGGTGTCTATGTTTGGCAACGGCTCGTGAGTCCATTTACTGGTGCGCTCGATACGCTGCTCGAGGGCGCGGATCGATTCCAGATATTCATCCAGCTTACCCTGATCCTCGTGGCCGAGACGGTTTTTCATGCTGCGGCTTTGATCCAGCATCTGATCGAGGACGCTGGCCTCGCGTTTGAGTTCCGCGCGCACTTGCTCAACGCTCTTGCCAGCATAAGGCTTGAAGAGGCGATTGAAAATTTCCTGGGGTTTGTGCATGGCGGGGATGGCGCGACCGACACCATAATGAGACAGCGTCTTGCAACTGCCGTAGGACCCCGTGCCGCCTTCAGTGCCCAGCACCAGCGAGGAATAGCGCGTCTTGTGCCCGTTCACCTTGGCAGCCAATTGGTCGATGGAAATGTTGTTCGTCTTCTCGCGGTTGACCATGTCGGCACCGGTGGCGAAAATGTCGCCGCTGCTGTGACCTCCGAGGCTCCATCCGCCAGCGTGATCGAGCCCGCGCAAATAACTGATCGAGTCTTTCAGCGGCTCGAAGGGTGCCGACGATTTGTTTAAGCTGAGCGGTCCTGCATCCGGGCACGGCCACCAGTTCCACTCATGATGCTTGCCGCCCTCGCTCTTGGGCATGTACGCGCCGTATGCAAAATACGTCACGACCATGCGCTTGGGTTGCGCGTTGTCGGCGTCCTTGCCCCAGCTCATGCCGCTGAGGAACGGCAGCGCCAGCGCCATGCCGCTGCCCTTGAGTAATTCGCGACGACTCAGATGCCAGGATTTTTGTTTCATGATGCTTAGTGTCCTTTCACGAATGTTTCGCTCTGACAGATCGTCACAATGATGTCTTGTAATTTGTTGTCGTTCTTCTTGGCGCGCTCGACCAGTTCCCCAACCGCGAATCGATCCCGGTAGGAGAGCTTGCGCCCGATTCCGTAACTGAGTAAACGACGAACCACGTTCTCGACAATGTCGTCTTTGCGGGACTTCAGCAAGTAGGCTTTTAACTCTTCCATGCCATTAATCTCAGGACCGTGAGGGACGCGCGCGTCGGCTTCGATTTTAACGGTGTTGATGCTTTTCAAATAAGTCATGTAGCCATTCATGTCTTTATCGGTGGTCGCATTGAATCCCCTCACCGTCACGCCATTTTTGGGAACCATCGGCTGGTATTTACCAATGGCATTGTACTGCTCGAAGGGAATGCCCCACGGGTCGAGACGCGCGTGGCATTCGTTGCAGCTTTCCTGCTTGCGGTGTTTGCGCAGAAGGTCCTTGATTGTGACGGCTTTTTCTGCCGCATCGCCTGCGGAATCCGCTAAGGCTGGCACCTCGGCTGGCGGCGGTTTGACGTCTTCGCCCAGAATCGCTTCGCGCAGCCACACAGCTCGGTAAATCGGGTGCGGCGCTGATCCGGTCCCGTTGCCGATCAACACGGATCCCTGCGTCAACAGGCCGCCCAGCCGATGCTCCGGCTTCAGCGCGACCGGGCGGAGTTCCTGGCCTTGAACGCCTTCGACTCCGTAGTGTTCAGCGAGCGGTTGGTTTAGACATGCGAAATCCGAATCGACGATAGTGAGCACACTGGCGTTGCGTCGGATCAACTCGGAGACAAACGCCACGGACTCGTCGTGCATGAAGTCGCGGATGGTGGGACGGTAAGGCTCTTCTGTGCCGGCGCGTTCGCCTCTCGGGACCAAGTACAGAAAACGAGGGAACAATTTCGTGTTGATTTTCACCGCTTTCATTTTGGCGATGCTCAGCCACTGCGAGGTGAAGTTGTTGACGAAATCGTGTGATCGCGCGTCGTCCAACATCCGCCGAACTTGCTGATCGATGACCTTCGCGTCGTCGAGTTTTCCCTTCGCGGCCAGGTCGAACAGTTCCTGATCGGGCATGGTTGCCCACAGGAAGTAAGAGAGCTTCGACGCCAGTTCATATTGCCGAGTCGCAACACCGTCTACCGTTGCCGTGTGATACAGAAATGGCGACGAGACCAGCACCATCGCCAGCGTTTCTCGCATGGCTTCTTCGAGCGTGGGAAATTCGGATGCTATGGTTGCGTGAATTTTCTCGAAACGCTCGAGTTCATCGGCAGCAACAGGTCGGCGATAGGCGCGAGTCATGAAGCGCTTGAGCACCTCCTTGACATAAGCTTTCGTATCCGTCGTGCGCAGCGGCGAATCAAACAGGATTCGGGTGTGATGCTCCGGCGGCCAAACATCGGCGACAGGTGCTTCGAATTCAAGCGAGTCAATCACGACTCGCGGCAGCGTTGCGTTCCGCGCTTTGTGGAAGTTCAGATCATCATTCAAAGTGCCGTCGTCGAAAAGATTCTGGGGAGTCAGATGCATTTTAGGAGGGCCAAGACCGGTTTTGGTCACGTGCCCCTGTTGAATAGGATGATTTTCGATGCGCCCGCGAAATTCGAAGACCTGCAGGTGATCCGCACCGTTACGAAGTTGCACCGTTCCGACCGGCTCATACTGCAACATCGAGCTGTTTTCATTCAAGTTGTAGCCCATCACCAGTCGCAACGGGATTTCCGTAATGCCTGGTGTCAGGACTGCGGCAGCTTTGACGCGGATGCGGTACTCGCCGGTTTTCGGCCAACTCTTCAGCCCCATGCCGGTGGCCGGAGTACCGCGGCGATTTCCATACACACCGAGTTCATTGGAAGCCAAACCCGTGTCAGAAGCGACGGTTTTCCACTTTATTTCGGTCTTGTGGATTTCAGGTTTCTTCGGGTCCACGATGGCCGAGGCCATGGCTCGTCGCGCGTTTTCGAGGTAGCGATCCATCTGCTCCATACCCATGCGCATGAACTCGGCGGAGTTATTGAATTCGTAGGGCTTGGTCGGATCTTCCGGCAGGTTCTCGGCCAATTTCAGTCTAAAGCCGAGCAGGTCGCGCATCGTGTTTTCATATTCAAAGTTGGTCAGTCGTCGCGCCGTCGCAACCGTAGCTTCTGGGTCGGACTTCGCCACGTTTTTACGCAGATTACTTTCGATCCACTTGCCTACAGCTTTGCGTTTCGTTGCGTCTGGTTGGGGTTCGTCTTCAGGCGGCATCTCGCCTTTTTCAAGCACGTTCAGGACGCGTTCCCATTGTAGGAGGTCCTTACCTGTCGCAAAGTTTGCGTCAAGAGCGGCGACGGTAAACTTTCCCTTGGGCTTCTCAGGCCCGTGACAGCGAACGCAATTCTCTTTCAAGAATGGCATGATCGTCGTGTCTATGCCGGACTCGCCTGTCGTTTGTTCTGCGAGCACCGGCAAGGTCACGAACAGCAGCGCAACAACGAGGGTACATACATTCATAGAGTACGCGGAAGTCGGCTGAAGCCGACTGAAGTTTGTATACCTCTCGAAAACCACCACCTGAAGGTGGTGGCAAGCAACGTTAAAATCACAGAATCCACGGTGCGACGTCTAGCTCATGAACCGCTTGATCGGCCCAGTCTGATTCGCGACGTATTTGCTCAAACCCAAATCCAAGTCGCCGAAATGCTTGATCGGGTTACCGTAGGAGTTGAGAATTGTGGTGTACCAGTTGCCTAATGTCTGATGCCCTTCTTTGCCCCAGAAAGGCAAGCGAATGTAGCGGCCGGCGATGTTGAGTTTGGTGTTCTTGCCGGACAGAATCAGGAACGGCCATTCGATGCCGCTGCTGTGATGCGTTTCGCCGTTGTCCGGGAAATAGCAGAGCATGGTGTTGTCGAACATGCTGCCGTTGCCTTCCGGAACGCTCTTCAACCGTTTGACAATCGTATCAATCAACGACATGTGGCTATGACACATCACTTCGCGAGCGTCTTCGGCCTTGACCGCTCCAACCGACTTGCCGTGACCGACGTCATGCAGGTTGATGGTTTCCGTTTCAAGTCCGGGAACACCCGTGTAAAGAGTGCCGAGTTCGTCTACGGTGAAGGTGACGACATTGGTCATGCCGGAGATCAATGCAGACAAGAGGATTTCAGTGTGGCCGATTTGACGGTCAATCGTGGTCAGCTTTTCATCAAAATACTTCTTGTCCAACTTCGGAACATTCTTGCCAATGATCCCGCCCATGGCGTCCAATTTTCGGTTGCGTGTACGGATGTCTTCCATCGCGTCGGCGTAGTTCTTGACTTTCGCCAATTCCATCCCGGCAAGGTCCTTGTTGAGGCCGGCTTGTTTGCTGGCCGCGAACTCCAATACTTTGCGTTCGAGTTCGTAGCGGACACGACCGCTTTCGTTATTGGAGACAGACTTGAACAATTCATCGATGGCCACTTTGGGTGACCCGAAAGCGTAGTTGGGCTGCTGTGCGCCCCGCGCCGAGAAGCCTTTTTCGATGCCGTTAATGTTGCCGCGCGCGTTGCCGCCACCGCTGGGGAAACAAGCCAGTTCGATGTGTTCCAGCGGCGAGGGGAACAGTTTTGCCAACTCAAAATCGACCGTCGCCCATTTGATGGAGCTCAGCCGTTCAGTGGCCGCGTAGACGCCGAGACATGACTGCCAGGAGTGATGCCCGTTGGTACACATCTTGCCTGATAACCCTTGGAGAATCGTCATGTTCTCCTTGTGGGCGTTGAGCTGACTCATCCATTTCGGAAGCTCGTGTTTGTCCAAACTCACTTCGAACGGCTCTTTCTTCTTCTCTTTTTCCATGTCCTGCGCACTGAGATTCGGCGGCACCATCACATGGGGAAACAGGCCGTTGCCTTTATGCATGAAGATAAAGCGCATCGGCGGCTTGCCGGTGACTTTGTCTTCAGCAAACACACTCGACATGGAGGGAGCCAACAGGGCCGCACCCGCGCCCAATGTTGATGCTCTCAGGAAGTCTCGTCTCGTCGTCATGGCTATGGCACCTTTCCTTTGTGCGGTCCTATTTACGGTACATGAAAGAATCAGAAGTCAACAAAGAAACAATCACGGCTTTGAAACTGCCACCGCTTTCGACATACACCTTATCGGCAGCGATCAGCGTTTGAGAATCAGAAAGCATTTCATTACGTCCCATATAAAAGCGGAACGCATGTCGAATAATGGACTGGCGGACGCGATCCGATTTAGCAAGTCGCTCGATCATATCGAAGGAATCCTTGACGGGACCATCGAGTTTCGGGTTACCTGTTCCATGCAGGTCGCCAGCCGTATTCACCGGCTTTGTTTTATACGTATCGGCATCGTACTTTCCCTTCGGTTTCTCGATCAGGTTCTCTGGATTCTCCAAAGGCTCTTCAGAACGGAAGCGTCCGAAGTCGTCGAATTTCTCGAAGGGATAACCGAGCGGATTCATGTGTTGGTGGCACTTCCAACACATCGTCTGCTCTGAACCGGTCACAGACTCGACGCGCTCTCGCAACGTCTTGTGCGGGTCTTCCGGAACTTTGGCATCTACGGTGATGGGCACATCCGGAACGCGACCGGCCAGAAGCTTTTCCTGAATCCAGCGTCCGCGTCGGATCGGGTCGGTGTGGAGGTTCGACGAATGCGCGATCAGCCAAGCGGGATGCGTGAGAATCCCCATGTGATTGGGCATCGTGAAGGGCTGGACAACGTGGTAATCTAATGTGTCGTTCTCATTGCCATAGTGCCCGCTGACTCCCGGTGTAGCTGGGATACCGTAGCTTTGAGAATACCTGTACGGGTTTCCGTGGGCCCATGGGAATATCGTAAAAGGGGTGTTGCCTTTACCGAACGTGTAGGATAAATGTTCCATGACGCGCGGCAATGTACTGGAGTGGACTCCTCGACCGGTGGGCACAATATCAACGTGGTTTTTCTTCAACAAATCCAGATGATCCGCAGCGACTTTTGCCGGGTCTTTCTTCCAGTTGGTATCTTTCAATGTTTCATACAGTTCTTTCCAATCAGCAATGATTTTCGAGCCTTTTTCATTATCAACATTGTGATACAGAAAGTATTGATCCGTTGTCAACAGGTTCTCAAAAACCTGTTTATCTTTTTGAACAAACCAATCCACGATCATGTCGGCTTCGCGAATGAAAA
>Ga0194042_1000334_pt1 | contig 15580 bp, 17 predicted proteins | sample JunL4412m_MetaG_FD_148974 | JGI IMG/M metagenome (GOLD analysis project Ga0194042, IMG submission 148974) | Anoxic zone freshwater microbial communities from boreal shield lake in IISD Experimental Lakes Area, Ontario, Canada - Jun2016-L442-12m | ecosystem: Environmental > Aquatic > Freshwater >...
CCCCGACGAATGCGTATCCGTCGCCTCGATCACCGACCACTCGGTTTTCTTTTGATGCTCAATTTCCTGCGTCTCCCACGACTTCAGTTTCGTCTCCCAATCTGGATGCGCTTTCTTCAAACGGGCTTCAACCGCCGCAATGTCTGTATGCAACTTCGCGATGATTTTTTGCTGATCGTCGGAGTAAATCCACGACTGCGCTTCGTACGTGTTGTTCAAATAGCCGAAGAGGCCGAAGTATTCGGTGTGCGCAATCGGATCGAATTTGTGCGTGTGGCATTGTGCGCATTTCAACGAGAGGCCGAGGACGCTCGACCCCACTGCATCCATCCGGTCGAACATGCCTTCCATGCGCCATTGCTCGGGCACAATCGCGCCCTCTTCATTGGTAATTCCAATCCCGTTGCTATGATTTGCTGTTGCGTTCGATTCGGTAGCAGATCGCCGGCGATTTGTTCGGTGATGAACTGATCGTACGGCATGTCGCGGTTGAAGGCGTCGATGACCCATTCGCGCCAAATCCACTGCTCACGCGGCAAGTCTTTTTCGAATCCATTGCTGTCCGAATACCGCGCCGCATCCAACCAATGTCGCGCCCATTTCTCGCCAAAATGTTTGTCCTTCATCAACGTGTCCGCGAGCGCGGTCGCGGCAGTGTCCAACCCGTTCGCCGTCGCGTCTTTCACGAAGGCATCCAGTTGGGCTAGAGATGGTGGGAGGCCGATCAAGTCTAAAAATAAGCGGCGGCAGAGCGTCTCGGGCGTCGCAGGCGGAGACATCGTGAGGCCTTCTTTCTTCAGTCGCTCCGTAACAAAAGCATCGACCGGGTGTTTGGCAATGGTGGGTACCGGAGGCTTGACGGGAGCGATAAACGCCCAGTGCGCGGAGTATGGCGCGCCGTCGGAAATCCAGCGGCGTAGTTTTTCAAGATCGGCGGGTTTCAGTGGTTTGTTTTCGTCGGGCGGCGGCATGATGTCGTCGGGATCTTTGGTCAGGATACGTGAGATCAAAGCGCTTTTGTCGGCTTGCCCTGGGATGATCGCCGCGCTGCCTGACTTCCCGCCTTTAAGTGCTGCATCACGCTCGTCGAGTCTCAATTTACCTTTGCGACCGGCGTCGTCCTTGCCGTGGCAATGATAACAATGGTCCGCGAGAATCGGCTGAATGTCGCGGCTGAAATCGAGCGCGGAGTCGTTGCCGCTGAGCGATGTAGCGGCGATGGCGAGCAGAAAAAAACAGATGAATCGGTTCATGGCACGCTGTTTCAAAAAAGTGTTAAACGCACATTAAAATGTCGATCAAAATTCGGTGCGTCCGACGGGTTCGAGCGACGAATTCTGTCACGCAAACTTGAATTCTACTATACACGAAAGAGCGGCTTGAACGAAAGCGGGAATTTGCGATACAGCTCAACGACAAAGCGTGTATTCTTTATTCTTGACAGTGTTTAAAAATCATCTAAGGTGCGTCGTAATTATCAAATTTACTAAGCAATTTACTAAGCGATGCGCAGAACCTATTGAGACTTGAAGAGCGCGGAGTATGCGATGTTCGGGATTTCTATCAGACAGAGCGAAAACGACCTATGAGCGATAGCGTAGTCTCCGTTGAAAATCTGAGCAAACGGTACATCATCGGGCATCAGAAAGAGGGGCGGCGGTATGTCGCCTTGCGGGATGTGTTGTCTGAAGGTGTGCGACGTATTGGCAGACGGTTGGTGGGTAAAATTGATGCAGCCGATGCCGGAACGCGCGAAGAGTTTTGGGCATTGAAGGACGTGTCGTTTGAGATCAAACGCGGCGAATGCGTCGGTATAATTGGGCGCAATGGAGCTGGCAAATCGACGCTGCTGAAGATCCTGAGCCGCATCACTGAACCTACTTCGGGCCGGATCAAATTGAAGGGCAGGATGGCCAGTCTACTTGAAGTCGCGGAACAGGCTTCCATCCCGAGCTGACCGGGCGAGAAAACATATTTCTAAATGGCGCGATCCTCGGTATGCGCCGCGAGGAGATCAAAAGCAAATTCGACGAAATCGTTGCGTTCGCGGAAGTCGAGAAGTTTTTGGATACGCCGGTGAAGCATTACTCGAGCGGGATGTATGTTCGTTTGGCTGTCTCAGTAGCGTCACATCTGGATCCCGACATTCTGGTCATTGATGAAGTGCTGGCGGTCGGTGATGCGGAGTTTCAGAAGCGCTGTTTGGGCCGAATGAAAGATGTGGCCCTTTCGGGCCGCACGGTACTGTTCGTCAGCCACAATATGCCGGCCGTGACGTCCATGTGTGATAGAGGTATTTTCCTGAAGCAGGGACAAATCGATTTTACCGGAACGGCAGTGCAAGCTGTCGCACGATACTCCGAAGACTGCATTTCGTCCGCCGAAACACAGTGGTCTGGCAACGCCGGCGATGAAAACGTTCGCCTGCTTAAAACCTGGGTTCGACCCACCGACGAGAAAAAAGGCTTCGACACGGCCTCTCCTATCGAAATCGGCATGGAATTGGACGTCAAACGTTCCATCGAGGGTCTGATCGCAGGCTTCTGGCTGCATTCGCAATTCGAATACGAATTGGCCTACGTGCGCTACGATGACGCATTGGGTCCGGTTGCAAAAACAACCCCACCCGGAAAACTCCTTGCCAAATTCCTCATCCCCGCAAACACACTAGGTCCTGGATTATACCGAATCGAAATTGACGTCGGCATTCACGTACTAAAACGTATTGTCAAAGATGAAGGAATGCTGCAGTTTCAATTAGATAATATCACGGGAATAGGCAGGCAGTTTCCTCTCGACAACCGCAAGGGAACGGTTGGACTATTGCGTCCAGCATGGTCTACTTACGGATTGTCCGGAGATAAGTAGACATGTTTCATTATCTAATCGCGTTACGCAAAAAAATTCTGTTTGTACTGGGAAAAGCATTATCGATTCTTCCCCATAAAGTCTTGAATGTCATTATTGAATCGAGTCTTCAAGGCGCACAGGATAAAGGTCCTGATTTTCTGACACTTCACCGTCGACCGAAAAGCGGTGCAGCCTCCCGAACGTCTTATTTACCTGTGTTAAATCCAAATATCACTCCTCCGACTATCGGATTGATCATCCAAGGAGCCATCCGTCATGAGGATAATTTCACACTCGAAAGTGTTCACTATTATCGACAGTCAATGCCCAGTACGCAGATCATTGTATCCACATGGGAAGACGAAGCTCCAGAGATATTGACTCGACTAAAAGACGCTGGTGCGATAGTGGTGACGAGCGTGAAACCAAAAGTATCCGGGGCGATAAACGTCAACTTTCAGACCCGTTCAACTTTGTCTGGTATTCAGCGAGCAAGAGAACTCGGGTGCGACTACGTAGCCAAGTCACGTAGCGACCAACGCATTTATGCCCCAAACATCCTTGTATTTCTGTATGAGTTGCTGGTGCAATTCCCGCTCAAAAGCGAATCGAATCAGACAGCCCGTCTATTGACCACGAATTTCGCAACAATGATGTTTATCCCTTTTTATTTCGCGGATCAATTCATGTTTGGCACTACAGACGACATGGAGAAATATTGGTCACCGCCTGATAACCAGCTCACAACACGCATCGGTTTTTTCGGAAAAACCATTCGGCAAGTGATTGAAAGTGACGTCGTACCGGAGATATTTTTAACTCAGCACTACCTTACGAAAATCGGAGTATCATACTCCTTGACTCTGGCGGAAAGCTGGCGAGCACTGGCCAACCATTTCATTGTGATTGATCGTGAATGGCTTGACTCTTATTGGCCCAAATACGCACCGCATAATGAATATGCCGACCGCGACTATTCGGGGGCATCCTGTGCACAGACGGTACGTTTTCTCGATTGGCTGCGTCTTTATCAGCAGTACAGCGCGGATGCGAGCGCGCCCGAGCATCTTCTGGATGAGCCATTCGATAAAGCAGTGAGTTTGTTTGACACAAATGAGAAAACTAAACAGGCCTGATTTTAGAAGTTGACTGCCTTCCTGGAGACTTCGAACGAAACGAATTTTTCGAGATCGCTTGGAATACCCAGGCCGTACATGCCGGCGTACTCTTTTCCGACGTTGTACACGACCAGGTTCTGGCCTTGTTCGATCAGTTCGTTATAGGCGGGCGCGACATAGAATTCATTGTTGACGCGAAAGTTTTTGGTGATCATGCGCTCGGCGGCCCAGACATAATCTGAACCCTTTCGGTAATTATAGATACCTACTGTCGCTTCGTTTGAAACGACCTGTTTCTCGACGACTTCGCAGATGCGACCTTGCGGGTCGAAACGCACGTAAGACCATTTCGGATCGTCGGCCCACATGGTCATGATCAGGCCGTCGGCGTTTCCTCGGTCGAGCGCTGCGAGGTAATCATTGATCGAAATATCCACCCATTGGTCGCAATTCGCGATCATCAGCGGATCGCTGGTGTTGATGAGGTCGCGCGCGAGCAGCACCGTGCAGGCCGCACCCTCGGTAACCTTATCAACAAAGACAATCTCGCATCCGGGGGCCCAGGCTCGGAGATGCGCATCGAAGCCGAAGCTTTCCGCGTGTTCGCGTAGAATCAGGAAAATGAACCGGTGCGGGATCGCCGGGCGCAAATTCTGGATGACCACTTCGGTCATCGGTTTGCCGTGGATGGGGATCAAGGGTTTTGGTTGGGTGAAGCCGGCGTCGGCGAAGCGTTTACCGCGGCCGGCCATGGGCATGACAATGTTCAGCATGTGTATTTATCGTCCCTTGCGCCCGGACACTTCACGACTGTCGTGGTCGCGTCGGTCAGGGCGGTGAAATCGGTGCTTTCGTTGGGTTCAATGCGGATGATGTCGCCGGCCACATATGTGACGCCGTTCATGAGAACTTGGCCTGCGACGATCACGGTCACTTCGGTCGCGAGTTTGTGATAGTGAGGTCCTTCATTATCGCCAGCCTTGTAGTGCTTGACGGCGACTTCGACGGCTTCAGTTTGCAAAACGGTCGGTGAGAAACCGCCCACAAACCAGCCTTTGATCATATTTTCGAGGCGTTCGACGCGCATGGAAAATGGATTCCTTATTGTAGAGTGGACAGGTAATTCTCATAGTACTCAGCGTCGGCGGGAGTGGCCAGCGAGAGATAGGCATTGCGCTCGATTGCATGTACTCCGATGCGCTGGAGATTCAAGACCATTTCGTTGAAGCAAGGGCAAATGTAGAACATTCCATTGACGCTGGCGTCCTTTCGGATCATCGCCATGGCTGCGCGGATGAAATCGCCACCGCGTTTGAAATAGTACATGCCCGCAGTCGCCCACCGGCTGATCGGGCGCTTCTCGGCGGCTTCAACCACCAAACCGGACGCGTCCAAGCGCACGAACGACCAGCGCGGGTGGATTGAATCGAAGACCACCACGCCTCCGTCGAGATTTTGAGAACGGAAACCATTGATGATGTTGAGCAAATCGGTCTTCAGAATTTGATCGCCGTTGGTGATGACCAACTCTTCGTCGGGGTCGATTTGTCCAATGGCCAATAAGGCGGTGCAGGCCGCGCCGTGCGTCGGGCCCTGTGCTAAAACGAGCTCGGCGCGCGGATCCATCAGCTTCAGAACATCAGCCAGGCGATGCTGGCCGGCATCTTCTTTACGAATGACATAGATGTGCTTCTTCGCGTTCAATGTCGAAAAGTTGGCCCAGACATGTTGAATCAGCGGTTCGCCTTTGATTTCGACCAGGCTCTTGATGTGCGCGAAGCCTCGCTCTTTAAAGGTATCGCCACCGCCGGCCATGGGAATAAGGATGTTCATGCGCGGCCCTCCACATCTCGAATGGTGGACTGAATTGCGTCGAAGTTCACGTCTTCAACCGAATTCACCACCATGACGTGAGCCCCCGCCGCGCGTGCCGCCTTGATGCCGTTGGCATTGTCCTCAACAACGAGGCACTCCGTCGGCTGTAGTCCGAGCGTGTTGATGGCCACGGTATAGATTTCAGGATCGGGCTTTGAGCGCGTGACATCCTGGTTTGAAAGCAGAAATTCCATGTATTGCCCCAGGGCGCTTTTGTCCATCATCAACTCGACACTGGCCCGCACCGAATTGGACGCCACCGCCATGCGGTAGTTCAATGCCTTAAGCTTGCTCAGCGCATACATATGATAAAACACCGGCTTGCATCGGGCGAAGACGATTTCCTGCGTGTAGATTTGTTTCATGTCATTGATAAACGCATGAAGGCCTTCCGGCAGACCGTGCTCCAACGTCAACATTTCAAGCTTCTTTTTTGTCGGCAGGCCGTCGTACGTGAACAAATGGTCGAAGCGGTTGATGCTGTAACCGAAGAGTTCGAGCGCTTTATTCAAGGCGTCGTAATGCCAATCCTTGGCGTTAATCAATACGCCGTCCATATCGAAGATGATGGCTTTGATCTTAGTCATGAATGATCCCCTTCGCTTCGGCTGGGCGGTCGGTGCAGAGGAGTACATCATCGGAGTTACGGAGGTCCATTTCGGAGAGTTGCTCCCAGAACGCATGTGGGTCGCGTCGGTGTAATTCGGGCGAAACCAGACATACCTTTTTACCTGCGTCAAGATGGCGAGCGATGGTTTCGGTGGTCAACCATTCGCCATGAAAGCAATCGATCCAAACGCCGGCCGCCTGTTGATAAAAAAACGGTTCCGTTTCGTACTCGCTTTGCCGCGTGAAAACAGTCAAACCATTGCGGATTGAAACAAGCGCATCAGGAAGTGACATGTCGAACAGAAAGTACTCCGAAATAGAGTACTTTTCCAGCGCGGTGCGCACGAGCATCTGAAGCCCGTCTGCTTTGATGTTCAATGCGAGCGGAAGATTCTGTTTGGCCGACGCATACAATTCAAAAAAAACGTCAGCGCTCAGTGCATTTGCGTCGGGCAGATCATGAGAGATGACGAGCTGTCCGAGCGCATCGCGCAAATCGGTCTCTGTACCAAAGCCAGCTGCAAACGAGTTCAGGAACGCTTCGGGCGTATTCTTCTCGGCAGGGAGTGTCCATAAGCCACGGTGGCTGAGAAATTTCATCGTTCAAATCGATTCCATTTATATGAGGTAGGGCGATGTTATAACTGGTACCGAGACAATCCAGCGTACTGAATTATGAATACAAAGAAAATACTACCAACATTTAATAGCCTTTCAAGCGATTGCGCTGGAGAAACTCGAACAGCGCGATTGATGAGCGCAGCGCGATGTGCGTTCCGTATTCCGCTTGATTTTTTTTGCGCATGGTGTAGTATTGTGAGGACTCGAGAGGACGTTTGACCGCCATGCCTTCACTGCTCTGCATACCCTTCGCCCCTTGCGCGTTCTCACTTGAGAAGAGAGGTCTCACCGCCCTGCCGATTTATGTCGGCAGGGGCGTGATTTAACGGCCTTCATCTTATCCCACTCATTTTCTTTTCAACGGTAATTTTTGATACGACTCAACCGCGCTGACTGAGCGATGGCACTCCAAAACAAACGGATGGTGCCGCTTGCGCACGAAAGGATTCAATTCCATGCAGGATTCAAATACGATGAATGATACAGTGAAACGTCCCGGCTCGCGCGTCGAAATTTTCGATACGACGTTGCGCGATGGAACTCAAAGCGAACACATCGCCTACTCGTTGCAGGACAAAATCGAAATCGCCCACGCGCTCGATGGTCTGGGTGTGGACTACATCGAAGGGGGCTGGCCGGGGAGTAATCCGAAGGACATGGGTTTCTTTGATGCGGCGAAAACAGAGAAGTGGAACCACGCCCGTATCGCTGCGTTCGGTTCGACGCGTCACGCCAAGAATACGCCGGAAGCGGATCCGAATCTTCAAGCGCTCGTTGCGAGCCAGGCTCCGGTATTGATCATCTTTGGAAAAAGCTGGGACTTCCATGTCACCGATGCGCTGCGCGTGTCGCTGCAGGACAATCTTGACATGATCGCCAGCAGCGTGAAATACCTGGCTGCGAATTGCGAAGAGATGTTGTACGACGCGGAACATTTCTTTGATGGCTACAAGCACAATCCGACATACGCCATCAAGACGTTGCGCGCTGCTTCAGACGCTGGGGCGAAATGTTTGATCTTGTGCGACACGAACGGAGGCACACTGCCGCCGGAAATCAGCAGGATCGTCGCTGAGGTAGTGAAAGAATTTCCGGGCAAGCGCATCGGTATCCATCCGCACAATGATAGCGGTGTGGCCGTCGCGAATGCGCTGGCGGCAATCGAAGCGGGCGCTAGCCACGTGCAGGGAACGATCAACGGATTTGGCGAGCGCTGCGGCAATGTTGACTTGCTGCCGGTGATCGCGAATCTGCAACTTAAAATGAATCGCCCGTGTTTGCGTGGAGCCGACAGCCTCGTGCAACTGACGGCGATCAGCCGGCATGTGTATGAAGTTGGAAACGTTCAGCCGCGCGATAATCAGCCGTATGTTGGCCGCAGCGCGTTTGCACATAAAGGAGGCATTCACGTCAGCGCCGTGGCGCGATCTGCTGCGACGTATGAGCATGTTGAGCCGGAATGCGTCGGTAACGTTCGGCGCGTGTTGATCAGCGAACTTTCCGGGCGCAGTAATCTCGTTGCGACGATGGGGACCAAGTTTAATTTGAAGGACAATCCCGACGCATTGAAAAAAGTGCTGAGCCGCGTGATGGAGTTGGAGAATAAGGGCTACGTGTTTGAAGCGGCGGAAGCGAGCTTCGAATTGCTGGTCCGAAAGACGCTGTATGAACACACACCGTTTTTTGATCTGCACGGATTCCGCGTCTTGACGGATGTGAACGACAAAGGCGAAACCGTCACGGAAGCGACGGTCAAGATCGACGTGAACGGGAAGACGGAACACACGGCGGCGGATGGAAACGGACCGGTTAATGCTCTTGACAGCGCGTTGCGCAAGGCGTTGGATGGGTTCTATCCGGAGCTGAAAGAAGTCTCGCTGGTGGATTACAAAGTCCGCGTGATTGATTCGAAACTGGCGACAGGCGCGAAGGTACTAGTGACGATCGTATCGAGCGATCATAAGAGCCGCTGGACGACGGTGGGCGTCAGTGAAAACGTGATCGACGCGAGCTGGCATGCGCTGGTTGACGGGGTTGAATACAAACTGTATCAATCGCGGAATACGGGCGGGGTGAAATAGACGGCATCGACTTTTATCAATTTGTTTGGACGCGAAGACGCAAAGGTAGGTACTAAGACGCTAAGAATTTTTAGTGTTAAAATTGGTCTTTGCGATCTGAAGATACTGAGGGATATCATGCCGAAGAATGCTAGGCGGATGTCTAAGAATGCAATCAATTCTCGTTTCGATCAGAAATGGGTATTGATTTGCAATCCGGTTTATGATGATGACGAGCTTGTGATTGCTGATGTCGTTGCGTTTAGCAAAGATCGAGGTCATGTTTTAAAGAAAATACCAAGGAAAAGTTTGATAGACTATCACGTCATGTTTGCGCAAAAGCCGAAGCGTGATCCAAGTAATTTTCTGTTGCCAAGTGTATGGATCATGAGAGAATAGCTATACTTGAATTCGGGGAAACAAAAACGTTCTGCCCGGAGAGGCTTGCGCAAGAAAGGGAAAATTGATATGAATGAATCGATGACAATGCGCCAAATGGAGAAGAGCTTCGATAAAGAGTGGGTACTGATTGAAAATCCAGTATGCGCTAAGAATTTGAATGTAAAGAGCGGTAAAGTTCTGTTACATAGCAAGAACAAACAGGACATCTATAAGATGGCAAAAAAGGTGCTGCCCAAAAGTTTTGCTGTTTTGTATATCGGGGATCCGCCCGAAGACATGGTATTTGTGCTATGAAATACGCATTTAATGCAAAAAGCGGATTAGTTATGTTATCCGCGCGGATATGGGGTCCACGAGCGAGCAGTCCTGTGCAAATGGCATTGGATACGGGAGCTACGGGAACAGTTGTTAGCGCATCCATAATGGAAGTACTTGGATACGATTTAAAGAATTGTTTAGTTCATGCAAAAATGACGTCAGCTAGCGGAGTGTCAATTGCACCGAGGGTGATTGCACAGCGTGTTGAGGTTTTAGGTTGTGACAAACGGTCAATTCCAATTGTTTGCCATAATTTCCCAAACTCGTCATCGATAGAAGGTGTTTTGGGCTTGGATTTTTTTAGAGGAATGGAATTGTCGCTGGATTTTCGGTCTGGCTTTTTGCATTTGAAATGAGAAAATTGGAGACGACCATTCACGTTCCTACTACTTCCACTTCCTGCGGCTGTTCCACCGACGGCCTGAAACGCCCGCCGGCGTGGAACGGGATGACGTTGGCTTCGGTGCTTCCAGGGATCGATTCGGCGGAGTCTGCGCCTGAGCCTGATGCGCCCCAGGGCGAGTATGATCCCAGCACGATTGAAGCGCCGTTGAGCGTTCCTCTTTTGGTTGGGCAGGCTCCGCAACATGCGGTCGAATTGCTCGCGCCTGCGGGTGGTTTGGATGCGGGGTATGCGGCGTTTCATTACGGGGCTGATGCGATTTATCTTGGGTTGCAAAAGTTTTCGGCGCGTGCGGAAGCGGAGAATTTCACGCTCGACGATCTTGATGCCATCACGTCGTTTGCTCATTCGCTTGAACGCAAGCGCCGCGTTTTTGTCACGGTCAATACACTGATTTTGCAAAAGGAATTGGGCGAGCTTGTTGACGCGCTTGGAGCCATGAGCGAGATCGGCGTGGATGCGCTGATCATTCAGGATCTCGGGACGTATCAGATTGTTCGAAAGCATTTTCCAGAGATCGAACTTCACGCGAGCACGCAGTTGGCCGTTCACAATCGCGCGGGTGCGGAAGCGTTGAAGGCGATGGGGTTCACGCGCGTTGTTTTGGCGCGCGAATTGACGCTTGAAGAAGTCGCCGACATCACCGCGACGTCCGGTGTTGAGACGGAAGTTTTCATTCACGGCGCGCTGTGCTATTCGTACAGTGGCTTGTGTTTATTCTCGTCGCAGACCAATGGACGCAGCGGGAATCGCGGCAAGTGCGCGTATTCGTGCCGGGACGATTTTCAAGTCAGCGGTGCTCCGGACACGTTGCGCGACGGGACGGCGACGAAGCGTAGCGCCTCGCATGGTTTTGCGTTTTCGATGAAAGATTTGGCGCTCCCGGATCACCTGCCCGCTTTGCGCGCGGCGGGTGTTTCGTGCGTGAAAATTGAGGGGCGGAAAAAGAGTCCGTTGTATGTTGCGACGACGACTGATTACTACCGGCGATTGCTCGACGATTCGCTTCCTGAAGCCGAACGTGCGAGCCACGAAGCGGACATGCAGACGGTGTTCAGCCGACCGTGGACGCGCTTGTTTACGATGTCGCATAAGTACAAAGAGGTCGCGGATCGTGACACGGTTGGGCATCGGGGTACGGCGATTGGCAGTGTTGAAAAAATCGTCGATCCGAATTCGGAGCAAGCGTTTTTGCGCTTCACAACGGCGCGGCCGATTGAGCGGCACGATGGATTGCAGATTGATGTGCCGGGGCTGGGAAAGCCGTTTGGATTTGCGGTTGAGACGCTGAATCTCATCACGAAAAACGAGCGTCGGGAAAGTGCGTTCGAAGTCCCGGCGAATTCGCTCGTTGAAGTCGCGATTCCGGAAGAGCATCCGTTCATTCCGGAAGGCGCGCCGATTTATTGTTCGTCGTCCCAGGACGTGAAGCGCCGCTATCGCCACGATCGACCGAAGGCCGGGTTGCACCGAACTCGCCGGATCGTGGACATCGCGCTTAAATTGAGCGAGGCGGAATTGACTGTCACGGCTTGCGTCGCGCCGCGTCGAAGTTCCGAAGCGCCTGTGGAAATCACACGCGTCGTGAGTGGTCCGTTTCAGGTCGCAAAAGACGCTGTCAAAATGGACGGAGCCGCGCGCGGTGCGGGGTCGAAAAGTTGGGCGAAACGAAGCTGCTGTTGGGATCGTTTGAGTTCGACAATTCGGCTTCGCGATTTGTGCCGGTGTCGCAGTTGAATGCCGTGCGCCGGGAGATGGCTGACGATATTGAACGCGCGTTGGATGCTGCGTTGGCGAAGCGATTGGAGATCGTTCGTGCGGACGTTTTGCCCCGGGACGAACGAAAGCAGGCTGGAAGCCTGCACCACAAATTGGCGTGGTCGATCAAAGTGGACCGGATCGGATTCCTCGATGCGTTCGACAATGCGGATTTCGTGGGAGTCGATGAAGATGCGGATTTCGTGGGAGTCGATGAAGTTCTCATCGACATCGCGCGCGACCATGGCGTGATTTTGACGGAGAAACTGGATCGTCTCGCCGGGCGCATCGGTCGCGATAAAATTCGGCTCGCACTTCCACCGGTCACGCGGAAGTGGGAGGAGAATGGGATTCAATTGAAGCTCGAGCGCCTGAGAAAATCCGGGCATTCTAAGTGGGAAGCGGGCAACGTATCGGCGTGGACGTATTTGAACGCCAACGGCATTTTGGACGGCAGTGTTCCCGGCGATTCGAGTGAATTTGAACTGGCTACGGATTGGTCGATTTACGTCGTCAATCGTGCCGCTGCGTTGCAGGCGCTCGCGATGGGTGCCAAACGCTTCGCACTTTCACCTGAGGACGGCCTCGACAACATGCGTTCGCTCTTCGCTGAATTCGGAGCGAAGGCTGTTGCGATTGTGCATCAGGACACGCCCATGTTCATGGCCGAATCGTGCGCGTATGCAAATTTGATCGGTGGGTGCCCGGGCAAAGCGAATTGTAAATTCGAGAGCATGGACATGATTTCGAGTTATGGTGAAAAAGTGCAGGCGGTCGATTACCACTGCCGAACGATCGTGCTCAATAAAGGCGCGTTTTGCGTGTCGCCACGATTGAATGATTTGCGCGATGCGGGTGCGGTCTCTGTGCGCGCGGATTTCGTGTATCGAAATTATGAACCGGCGGATGCGCTGAAAGCATGGCGCTTGATTCGTGCGGGCAAAAACGTGCCCAATGGACATGCTGCGAATTTTGATCGTGGCATGTTGTAAATTTGTATAGCCAGCGGTCAGTGTTTATGTCTTCGCGGCGAGTCGCGCTCGGTGCCAATTCAATAGATCGCGCAGCGTTTTTTCGAGCGGGATTTCCGGGGTCCAGCCTGTCGCTGCTTTCACTTTCTCGATGCTTCCGCGCACGTCCATGACTTGATTGGCTCCGCGCAAGCGCGACGGGTCCTGGCGGATTTCGACTTTTGCTTTGGCCATGTTCACCATCGTGTCCAAAATTTCCTGGACCGTCACGCTGACGCCCGTGGCAAGATTGTACGCCTCGCCTTTTTCGCCCTGCATCGCGAGCATTCGGTAGCCGCGAATAATGTCGCGCACATCGGAGAAATCGCGCCGGGGCGTCAAGTCGCCGACTTGAATGACCGGAGCGGCACCGGTCTCGACTTTCGCGATTTGTTCAGCGAATGTCGAGCAGACAAAATCGGCGCGTTGGCGCGGCCCGGTGTGATTGAACGGTCGCGCCAGGACAACATGCAATCCGAAATTTTTTATCAGCGGATGTGCAGCCAATTCTAACGCTGCTTTGCCCGCAGCGAAGATGCTCACCGGTGGCGCGAACGGATAATCCTCGCGCACCGGCAGGCGTTCCGGCGCAACAGGTCCATAGACTTCGGCAGAACTTACCAACAGCACGCGCGTGTGCGGGCTCAACGTTCGGACCGCTTCCAGCAGATGAATACCCGAGAGAAGATTCGCTTCGTAGGTTTTTGCTGGCGTTCCGCGTCTTTTACGTAGCTGATTCCGGCCAGATGAAACAATGCGTCGAAGCGGTTTTCGCGCAACACGCCGCGCAGAAAATCTGGCTTCGTCAAATCGCCGATACGTAGCGTGATGTTGTCGAGCTGGTGCGCGATGTTGACCGTGCGCGCTCCGGGCATGCAGGTGCCCCAGACTTCATCGCCTTGCTCCAGGCAATGGTCCACCAAGTGCGATCCCGCGAATCCTTCCGCGCCGGTTATCAGGATTTTCATCGAACGTCGTTCGCTCCGGATCCCTCTGCCCGGTTCTCATGCCCAGGAGTCGGGGCCGTATCCCCGCGTTTAAACCATGATTTTAGCACCGAGATAATGACTGGCAAAATCGAAATGAAAATGACCACCATGATCGATGCTTCAAGATTCTTGCTGATCCATGGGACATTGCCGAGATAATACCCCAGGACGCTCAAGCCTGTCACCCACCCTATTCCGCCGAAGACGTTGTACGCGATGAATTGGCGGTACGGCATTTGTGCGATGCCCGCGACGACTGGAGCAAATGTTCGTAGAAGCGGCACGAATCGGGCGACGACAATTGTGTAGCCGCCGTGTTTTTCGTAGAACTCTTTTGTCTTCATCAAGTGGTCTTTGCGAAAAAAGAACGTCTTTTCGCGGTTGTACATTCCGATCCCCGCGCGGTAGCCGATCCAGTAGCCGACCGTGTCGCCGATAACCGCCGCCGGGATCAAATACGCATTCAGCGTCAGAAGATCGAGTGGCACCAGTTCGAACAATTTACTGTTCGGATTGCAGGCTAATCCCGCCGTAAACAACAGCGAATCCCCGGGCAAAAAGAATCCCCACCAGCAGCCCCGTCTCAACAAAAATAATTCCCGCCATTCCGGCGTAGCCTGCATACGCGATCAATTGATCGACGTGACGTAATTTCGAAAAAAGCTCTTTGAGCCAATCCATAGCGATTCCAAATAGTCAAAACTCATTGCGCCACGTCCGAGTGTCCAGCATAGAGCTGACAACTCGAAACCCAATTCAATTCTTGCGGCGCACTACTTTCCCCTTTGGCTTAGCTCGTGGCAAGTCGAAATACAAATTTAATTCAAGCCCCGGATCGGTATTGGCTGATTTCAAAAACGACTGTACGCGCGACTTCAGCAGCGCCTGTTCGTCCTGCGTCAATTTGCGAGGCGCCACCGCCGCGCAATTCGTGCTGAACGCGTAAAAATGAACGTGCTGGGTCACGTCGGGAAGATCGGCGAACATCGCCAACGCAGTCGCTCGTTCCGCTTCTGACGCCAGCGAGGAGACGTCTGAGCCGCACAAAATCACCGCCGGACATTCGACGAGTCCTGGGATTCCACCGGGGAAACGCAGGACATCGAGGGCTTCAATATAGAGCGGCAACGTCCCACCGTCCGCGTAGTAAAAGCGTCGCGCTGCGTTCACATCCGGAATGTCCTTGAACTGCGGTTTTTGTGGGTCGATGAACACGACCGTGGAGGTGCATTCGTTTGTGTAGCAGAGATCGCAGCGCTTCCCGTCGCTGTCGAAGAACGGCTCAAAAAGCGCTGTCGGAGCGTTGTGTTTGATCAGATGCTCCGCCGGGCGAATCCGTCGCTCGACGAACGCAGGCAATCCGATGGGTGAAATTTCGCGGTCCAACGGTGGAGGGCCGAAGCGCTTTTTTGCAACGTCCCAGCGCAGCAGTCGCTCGGAATACAATGAGAAGAGCAACTCGTCTTCCGGATTCAGTTGGCTCGAGAGAGCGAACAGATCGACACTTCTGATTTCGTTGAATTTATCCCGGATATTCATCGTTCCGCCGTCGCGAAATACGAAGTCG
>Ga0194042_1000335_pt1 | contig 15577 bp, 6 predicted proteins | sample JunL4412m_MetaG_FD_148974 | JGI IMG/M metagenome (GOLD analysis project Ga0194042, IMG submission 148974) | Anoxic zone freshwater microbial communities from boreal shield lake in IISD Experimental Lakes Area, Ontario, Canada - Jun2016-L442-12m | ecosystem: Environmental > Aquatic > Freshwater >...
CCCCCACCAGGCTATTTGCATCCGCGTGAACGACACCCGTAAGAAATGTATCCGTGTGCGTTCCCGACGCGCCAATTCGGATGGTATTGGATTCTCCCGCTACACCGGCATTGGCGATGTCGATGTTGTTGCTTCCCGAGGTCAGATTGGAACCCGAGTTAGAGCCCAGCGCGATGTTGTGGCTGCCCGTCGTGTTGTAAAGCGCGCCAATTCCATTGGCGATGTTGTAGCTGCCCGTACTGTTGAGATAGAGCGCTAAATCTCCACTGGCGATGTTGTAGCTGCCCGTCTTGTTATAAAAAAGCGCGCTATTTCCATTGGCGATGTTGCTTTTTCCCGTCATGTTTGTGAAAAGCGCGCTATTTCCATTGGCGATGTTGTTGTTGCCCGTCGTGTTAGAAAACCCCGCTTGATTCCCGATGAACGTGTTACCAAAGCCCTTATTATTGGGGCGAGCCTCTACGAGAAACGCACTGCTCACCGTGAAATCGCTGGTGAACGTCTTCTTGCCGGCGACGGTTTGATCTGTCGTTGAATCGTTCGAAGCGTCCAAAACCGTGCTGTTGAATTTGGTGTTCGAAGGCGCGGGCAAAGTCTTGGGTTTGGCGACACGCGCCCCCGCATCAGGAACCGGTTGAGGCGCGGGTTCTTCAGCTTGAAGAACAAAAGCGAAACATGAAACCAGGGCGATGACGGAAAGCAGTCGCATATCGAATCTCCATAGAATTGATGGACTTGAACGAATGCATCGAGTGGATATACCACATTATTCGGCAATGAGGCCGAATAAAGCGACTTAAAATGTTCGAATACTCCGGGACGGACGTTACAGGGACGTGCACGAAACTATTCGAATAATTTCGTTCACGTTCCCGTTACTCGTTCCTCATGCGGACATGGCAGGGGCAGGTTATTTGTTACGATTTGCGCGGAATTCGGTAGGGCAAACTTATCGCGCAAAGACGAACCGCATTGCTCTTGACACAGACGCGCTTGCGCTTACTCACGCGCTGCTGCGAAGCAGGTGATGCTGCCATCTTCCGTGGCCACGTAAACACGACCGGCGACGGCGCTGATGCCGCCGAGGATGGGTTTGGCGGGGAGCGGGAATTCCTGCTGCTGCTTGCCGTCAGTGAGGCCGAGCACGAGCAGGCGGTGAGGCATCGGTTCGCGCTCGCGGGCCTGGGCTTGACCCGCCTCGGTCACCGAGATGCCGACCAGCACGTTGTTGCCGGCCACGGCCAGCACGCGCGTGACTCCGCCGCGCTGGGTAATGGGCAGGGCATTCTCCCAGAGTTGCTCGGCGCCAGTCAGCAAGCGAGTTGGCTTCGCCGGTTGTTTGAGATTCGGCATTTCCTTTTCAACGACCTTTGGCAGCCGCCGGAAACTGAGGATCCGCGAATGGCCTTCGCCCATCCGATGCAGGATATTGCCAGGCGAACCGCCGACGCACACGAAGCGGTCGGCGTTGTAGGCGATCTGCCGGCCATACACATATCCATAAGCGCTCTTTTTCTCGCAGGTGCTCAGGGTGTCGCGGCAGAGCAGGCCGTAGTTTCCCGGCACGAGGAAAACCGTGTCGAACATGGCCTGCCAATAGCTGGCGGGTTTCACGCCGCCGCCCCAAAAGCCCGCCTTCGAAGGGCCGATGAGGTTCCACGGCTGCAGCGCGCCATTCTCGCGCTTGCAGTAGATGCGGCTGAGGAGCAGTTGCTTGCCATCCGTGACAGCTGGCGTGTTTGCTCCCGCGGAAACATCCTTGACGGCATCGTCGAAGTCCAACGAACCCGTGCCGCTGATGCCAGACCGCAGTTCATCGCGACCAAAGCGGCCGCTGGCGCGCACCTCGCCCGTGCCGGCATCGAGCCGCCACCACCATAATCCGCCATCGCAGTCATTGTGCCGGCCGGCCACGGCCCAGACGCCCTCGGCATCGACGGTCACGGTTCCAAACAACGGCCACGGCGATTCGAGTTGCCCGTAGGACACCATGCGCTCCAGCCGCGGCGCGGCGCGGAAACGCCACACCAGTGCGCCAGTGTCGCGATTCAGGCAGTAAAGCCAGCCCGCGCGCGTGCCGAGATACACCGCGCCATTGTAGATCGTGGGCTGCGAATCGACACGCCCATCCACAGCCACGCGCCAGCGCTCTGCGCCACTGATGGGATCGACGGCGAGCACCTCCTGCCGATCGGTCAACGCGAGCACGCCCACGCCTTCGGCCACGCTCAGTCCGGTCACCGGTCCCTGGCCGAACCATTGATTGCCCCACTCTTGTCCGATCAGACCCGCTGGCGGCTGCGCCGGCCGCTGCGTCCATACTTGGCGCAACGTCGCCGGCAGCGCGGTCTCATTCCACGAGGCGCGCTGGTTGTCGCGCAGATACATCGGCCACGCATCGGCGGTCGCAGTCGCCGGCGCCTCGGCCGGTCGTGCGCTGCCGCGCTCCAGCCGTCCGTCATCCTGCGCGGCCTGTGGTTTGCGGGTATGGAAGACGTTGGAGCCTGGCAGGTAGGGCTGGCAGTGGCAGGCGTTGGGGGTGATGAAGCTCATCCCGTTGGCGGGAAAAGCGCCGACGTCGCAGATGGCCCGCGCGGCCTGGGTGTGCTGGACGCCCGAGCCATCGAGCGCGTATGTCGTCAGCGAGCCGAAGAGATAGTTCGGCGACGCGCGATAGACCGTGCAGCCGACGGGCCGCAGCAACTTGGAATACGCGGGGTCGAATTTGCTCGCATCGGTCGGCGCCGCCGGATCGACGCTGCCGAAAACACCGATGATATTCGGCAGCCACCAGCGTCCGCCCACCGGAAGGACGCGAAAGCCGGAATGCCCGCCGCCGAGACTGCCGCCGCCCGGCCATACGTCGGCTGGCGTGCGTCCATACGCGACGAACTTCCCAGTCTTCGCGTCGAGAACCAGTTGCCGGACGAGGCCATTGCCGAGGATCAGGTTTTTCAACTCGGCCCGCACCGCGAAAACGAGACGCCCCTGGTCGAGCGCCATGTTGTAGGCAACCGCGATGCGCCGCTCGGGTGCGTCCAGTTCGCCCTTCTTGCTCGCGACGGGCGGTTCCGTTTTCGCCTGCGCGGCGAAAATCGCGGGCATCTCCTTTTTCCATTCCCACATCCAGCGCTGCTGGCCGGTCTTCAAATCCATCGCCAGCACCCGCTCGACCACGGTGACCGGCCAGTGCGTGTAGCTCGCCGAACGCGCCCATGCGCCTTGCACGGCGTAGAGTGTGTCGGAGGTGGCGAGCGGATGCGCCCACACGAGCCCCGCCGGAGCCTCCGCGCCCCAAAGCCGTTTGCCGCTCTTCGCATCCAAAACCGCCAAGCCCGCTCCCGACTCCTGAATCAATACGCCATCAATCAACCGCGCCTGAAAATCCCGCGCGCTATCGGCGAGATCCTGCTGAAGATTCTTGGCCGCCGCCGGGTCCTTCGGCTTTTCCGCGGGCGGCTCGAAGGTCAGCCCCGCGGTGTATTCGAGCACCGTCTTGCCGGTGCGCAGATCGAGCGCGATCTGGCAGCGGCTTGGCGTAGGGGGATATCCGTGCTGTCCGGCGGGATAAATGTAAACCCGCTCCGAATCGACCAGCAGTCCGAAGCGCGTCCCCGGCAGCAATCCCGGCCTTCGCCAAAGCGGCAGTCCGCTGAATGCATCGCGCGCCCAGAGCCCCTCGGCGTCGTGGCCGATCACCAGATCATCAATCACCCGCACTCCGTCGCTATGCGCATCCTGTTGTCCCGCCTGCCACTGCAAACCGCGCGCCGGTCCGGACACGCGGTCCGCGGAGAGATCGCTCATCGCGGCATCGTGGAAATACTGCGTCCAATCATCCACGTCCTTGGGCCGCGGCTTGGCCAAGGCAGACCACTTCCCGTCGCTCTTCAGATACGCCTTGCCGAGCGGACGAAGCACGCGAAACAGCTCCTCGCGTTTGATCGCCTTCGCAGCGTCGAGGTCCGCCACAACGATCCCTGCGACGTTGTCCGCCAGCGGCAGGGTTGCGTCCGATCCGATGCGACCGGCAGTGGCCTGACCGTGAAGGCCCGCCTTCACGAACCGCTGCCGCAGTTGCGTTTCGGTGGCGGCATCGAGCGCCAGCGCCTGCACGAGAAGCTGTTCATTCTTTGCGATGGCTTCAGCGAAAGCTCCATCCGTCGCGCCGGCATGGACCACCAATCCATGCCGGATGCCAGCGGCGTTCAATACTGCTTCCGCCGCGGGTTCTTCAGCACGGACGGGGAGCGCGACGAGATGCGTAGCGCTGATTGCGACGATTGCAATCCATGCCAACGGGCGGGCATTGCGATGGAATTGTTTCATGGATGGTCTCTCCGAATTTTTTTTGCAAGTCTACGCTGTCGCGGAAAAAGACGAATCGCGCGCCGGTAAGCAGTACGATCGTCTCCGGGTTGGTCGAGGAGAAGGTGATGAAGCCGCCAACGAAGTTGGCCCGGCGGCGAATACAGCGTAAATTAAGTGGCGGCGTTCCATAGGGGCACTCCAATCTTACCCGATAATTGAAATTGATTCCGCTGAAGAAGTATACAAACTGCATGCAGCAATATAAAAACTAAATGTTTGATTATCCTCGGTGTAACCTTCAGACATGCCGATTGGGATAAAAGACTTGAAACTTAAACCCGATTCGCCGGACCTCGGTGCCGCCGGCGGTCGCCTCTCAGACAGCGTGTACGAAGCGCTGGTGGCAGGCATCCTTGCCGGAAAACTGGCGCCGGGCGCGGTGCTCAGCGAATTGGCGCTGGGACGGCAGTTCAAGGTCAGCCGCACGCCCATCCACGACGCGCTCGTTCAATTGGCCAAGGACGGGCTGGTCGAACAGGAGGCGAACCGCCGCGCGGTGGTCGCCGCGTTCACGTCCGCCGACGTGTTCGATATTTTTGAGATGCGCAAACTACTCGAAGGCGAGTCCGCGCGCAAAGCCGCCACGAAGCTCGACCGCATCGCCCTGGCCAAACTGCGCGAGGCCGCCGAGCAGATGGCCGCATCAGCGGCAAAGCCCGGCGCGGTCGCGCGGTGGGTGGATTTTGACGAAATCTTTCACACGACCATTGCGGAAGCAAGCGGAAGCAAGCGGCTCATGGAGGACATCACGCGCTACCGCATGTTGCACCGCAGCTTCAACCGGATGCGCACCACTCCGGAAGTTGTGCAGCAGGCGCTGGCCGAACACATGCGAATTCTGGAAGCCCTTGAGAAGCGTGACGCCAAGCGCGCCTCCGCGGAAATGGTCGCGCATATCCACGAATGGCAGGCCTATTTCGTGAATAGCTTCGGCCGCTGACAATCAATTCATGCTCACGCAAAACTGAGATTGCAATGCAATTCAAACGGAGACTCGTGCGCGGATTTCTGTGCTTGCTACAAAGTGTTGTTTTCAAACCGTGGAGGATTCATGTCCAGCCGCATTAACTTCGTGTTTATGGGTTCATTGATATTTCTGTTCGCCGCGAATGTAACTTCTTATTGCGGCGAAGCTGCGCCCGACGCGCCGAAGTTCTGGAAGGACATTCCGGAGCAGGCCAGCTTCATGGCCGCAACCTTTATAGGTGGCAAAGGCAACGAGTGGCTTGTCTCCGGCGGCTTTCAACCGGACGGCGCGGTCGTGGTCGTGGGCAATGTGATCGGCCCCGTATTCGAATTGTCCATGCCGGCGACGGTCATCGGCAGCGATCTGCCTCCGCCTTCTGAAGCCAAACGCGTGCCGAAAATGTCGGGCGGCAAAGACCCGAAACAAGAGACGGACAAGAAAACCGGCGAGCCGATCTGGGAGAAGCCTTCGTGGAAACACGACGGCGCGACGGGGTTCGTGGTGCGCTTGAGCAGCGATCTAAAGCAGATCGTGTCTGTCTGCCGGATGCCGTGGAACAGCGGCGCGATCACGTCGGCGGCGATCGGCAAAGACGGCTCGATTTTTATCGCGGGCCGGGCGGCGGACACGATCGGCAAGCTCGGTGGAAATGTGGATGAGCTCAAAGCGGAAGCGGATTCCACGCGCAAGAGCGGCGGCTGCGAGCACACGTTCGTGGCGAAACTTTCGGCGGACGGCATGAAGACCGAGTGGGTCCGGCATGCGCGCGGATTTTCGGATGCGCCGCGCGTGACGCTAAACGACAAAGGTGACGTTGCTTTCGCCGCTCAGGATTTGAGCTTCATTGGTGCCGATGGAAAGCTGAAGCAGACGGTTGTCGTCCCTGGCGGCATGAATGAAAAAACCTCCGTCAGTCCCATTGATGGCAGCATTGTCAAAGGCGGCGAGCATCATTGGCACACCGGGCGCGAGCCGTGGCGCTGCCCGGCGCTGAACATTCACAATCCCGACGGATCGTTAAAGTATCAGTTTTACGATTGGGGCGGACCCTATGTCGGTCTCGACAATTGCCGGCAGGTTTCGGACTCCGCCATCCGCGGCGTCACACACGACAAGGACGGCAACATTTTCATCTACGCCTGGTCCGACGGCGGCAACAGCGTGATGACCACCGAACCCAATGACGTCCGCCAGCCTGTCGCGCCGAAGGGCTTGGGCATCACCACCGCCGGCGCGGGCGTGTTGAGCTGTGCGTACCTTATTAAGATCGAGCCGAAGGAATACAAGACAATCGGCTGGACGCTGTGGCTCGCGTTCAATCGCGGCAAGCCCAACAGCATTTGGATCAGCGCGCTGGGATATGCCGACGATGGCTCGGTCTGCTTCGGCGGCGTCTCGGCGCAGGGCTTGTGGCAGACCAGCAACAAAATGACCGATGGCGTCCCGGCCGGAAACTACATCACGGTGCTCACGCCCGACATGAGCGGCGTGCGCTATTGCTCCGCGATTCCCGGCGCGGGCGTCACGACCATCGGCAATGAAGAGCGCCAATGCTGGGGCGTCGCGTCAGGCAGCGTGAATGGAAAACCGCGCGCGCTTTTTTTCGGCGGCGCTGTGGCGGATGAAGAGCAGTACGGCGTGAAGTCCAAGACGCCGGTCAAGAACGCGTTGCAAGAGAACTTCGGTGGCGGCTGGTGCGACGGCTACGTCGTGATGCTCGATCTTTCAAAAGGAGCCGCGCCGGCGCAAGCCGCCACGCCCGCCAATGAAAAGCATGACCCAAAGCCAACGCGCGCGAGCTTTGAAATCGGTGCGCAGGCGAAGAACAGGAAGCGCCCCGACCCGATTCCCGCGGACGGCACCGTCTTTCATTTCAACGCGGACGTTCCGAAGTATGTCACGGTCGATGCGGAAGTCCGCGACCGCGCCGGGAAATTCTGGCCGAGCTTTCTTTCCGGCAAACCGGTCAACGGCGAATGTGTCGTCAAGACGGCGGGACTGGAACCGCGCTTCACTGTCGCGTGCAACACGATCGCGCAGAACAAAGGCGATCAAAGCCGGCGTATTCTCGGAGAACTCGTGAAGAACGAGCAGGCGCCGAAGTTCGAGTTCACGCTCAGCGCGCTCGGCCCGCTCAAAACGCAGGAGCTGTCCTCCGTCGACAAAAAGGGCACCGCGCAGACGCGCACCGTCGAGTATTTCGAAGGCAAAGGCACGCTTGAATTCGGCGCGAAGAAGCTCGACGTTGCGCCGCGTGTCACGGTGGGCTACCGGGGGCCGAAAGAGGGCGGCGTCGACGGCGTGAGGCTGACCGCATGGCTGTCGCTGACCGCAAAAGAGCTGGGACTCAGCGCGCTGCCGCCCGAAAGCGAAATCGACGTGCGCATTGGAATGAGCGGGACGACGCTGACGGCCAATCCGGCGAAGAAGAAATAGACATCCGGAAACTTTGCGCGGAGGCGTTTGCGGATGATGCCGATGTTCAAAAGCATCAACCAAAAGAGTGACTCGAACTCAAAGCTTTTTGTTGAAGGAAATGACGATGGGACTTGAGCTCTGGCGGGCTGTTCGGATTCTGGTTTGGATTGCTTGTTTTGTTGCGAGCAACCCGGCGCTGGCGGTTGATGCGCTTAAAGAATCCGGAGTGGAACACGGGCTCTGCGTGATTCTGCCGGCTGCGGATGGCGCGGCCGTTTGCGCGCTGACGAATGGCGGAAAGATGCTGGTGCACGCGCTGGCCGCAGATGATGCGGCGCTCGAGAAGACACGCGCATTCCTCGAAGCGAACGGCGTACACGGATTGGCCACAGTCGACAGACCGATGGCTTTCATGCCGCTGCCTTACGCGGACAACCTGGTCAATCTGGTCGTTTGCGATGCCGATGCGCTGGGCGAAAAAGTTCCAACGCACGCGGAATTGCTGCGTGTTTTAACGCCGGAAGGCGTCATGCTGATCAAGCAAAACGGCGCGTGGCAGAAGATCGTGAAACCGCGGTCGGCGGAGATGGACCAGTGGACCCATTTGGATTACAACGCGGCCGGGACTGGAGTTTCGCATGACAAGCTGGTCAAGCCGCCGACGGCTATCCAGTGGCGCATGGAGCTGGAGCCGTATGCCGGGCTTGGCGGAAATCCTGCGGCGTACCGCCCGTATACCGGTTTTCGGCTGGCTGGCGGGCGCGCTTTCTTTGCGTTGAATGTGGGGAAAGAAGAGCAGGCCAAGCCCAAGAATCCGCAGGTCGTCACAGTGGGGCGCGATGCGTTCAACGGCTTGCCGATTTGGAAGATTCCGTCCGTGAGCCCGGGCAGCGGGTCGCCGCAGGAATACCAGTTCGTCGCCAACAGCAGCCGAGTCTTCACTTACCTTGAGCCCAATTCATATGCCGTTGCGCTCGATGCCGCCACGGGCAAAGTCGCGACGCAATTTGACAAAGGCGCGAAGTTCGCGCCGCGCAAGAATCTGCATCCCGCGTATTACATGCTGCGCGCGACGAATGACATTCTGGTGGAATGCGCGGAGGACAAGCTGTTTGCTCTGGACGCGGCCTCGGGGAATTTGAAATGGGTTTATGAAGAGAAGGGCGGCTTCGTCTGTTTCCCGCGCGTCCTCGAAAAAGAGCAGCGCGTACTGGCCCAGGTCGTGGAGAAAGATCTCGATCGAATCCAGGGGCGCTGGGCGAATATCAAGACCAGCGCGCTGGTTTGTTTGGATCTGCAAACCGGAAAACAGATCTGGCGCAGCACCGACGTGAGCGGCCAGAATCTCGGCCAGACGATTCAATCGGACGATTGCATTTACGCGTTCAATCCGGCGGGCATCGGGGCATCGGAATCGTCGAACAAACGCGAAAAGGGCTCGGGCGTTGTGGCGAAGTTGAATGCTGCCGACGGAAAATTGCTTTGGAAAAGCGATCCGTTTCCCTGGGGCTACAACCTGCTGGTCCGCGACGGCAAGCCGTATTTCGCGACGCCCAGCGACTTGAATGTGATCTCGCCCGACGATGGAAAAATCAGTGTGTTTTGGAAAGCCTCCTTCAACAACCGCTGCAACCGCACGGCCGCGACGGATGATTGGATCATTATGGGCATGGGCAATTTCGTCAATCGTGAAGGCGTGGCGACGGTGCTTGGCGTGTCGCGCGGCGGCTGCGCGCAGGGCGTCGTCCCGGCCAACGGGCTGATCTATTACACTCCGAACACCTGTCATTGCATCACGATGTTGCGCGGACATCTGGCCCTGAGCGCCGAACCCGTGCGCGAAAAACTGTCCGACGAGAAGCGCTTGAGCAAACAAGGTTCATACGCCACGCCACGCGATGCGAAGCCCACTGATCTGAGTGGACCCATCGCCTCCGAATGGCTCCCGCAGATTGCGCGCGGCGCGCCGGAAACCGTTCCGGTCAAGTTCGGCGAGCGAGAGATCGTTTCGATCGTTCATGAGCACCGCGTTGAATGTCGCGAAGCCGGCAAAGCCGTGTGGTCGATGACGGTGGGCGGCCGTGTCAGCCAGCCGCCGATCGTCTCGAACGGCTTGTGCTATTTCGGCGCTCATGACGGGCATCTGTATTGCCTCAACGCATCCGACGGCGCACTTCAATGGCGTTTTCTGGCCGCGCCGTACGAACGCAATTTCGTCAGCCACGGGCAACTGGAATCGAGCTGGCCGGTGTACAACGCGGCGCTTCACAATGGCAACGTGTGCTGCGCCGCGGGGCTGCATCCGGAAACCGGTGGCGGGATTCACGTCTGGGGCCTTGATCCAAAAACCGGCGCGATCAACTGGCGCAAGAATCTGAAACGCAGCCCATTGCTCATCAAGCCAAACGACCCCGAAAACAAAAAAGGCGTCATCGCGCCGAACAGGGTGATGAACTCGCCGCTGCTGAGCGACGGGAAATTTCTCTCATTCACTGGAGTGAGTTTCATGCAGGAGGAATCGGAAGCGGAGATCAACCAGCGCATCGATCATGACAGCGCCGGCGACAAGAATCGCAATTGGGGTTGGTCGCTGCGTGGACCGATGCTTGGCAATGAGAAGAAATAAGAAATAAAAGTTCGTCCGATTCGTCCCCAAAAATATTGTCTCATACATGAATGGATTGTAGTTAGAGTGCCGATTGCTCCAACAATTTTCCAATCGAGATGTACCGCTTCTTAAGCCATTCCGGCTACTTACTCTCGCGCAGCCGCGAAACACGTGATGCTCCCATCCGACGTCGTGACGTAAACGCGCCCGGCGCAGGCGCTGATGCCGCCGAGAATGGGCTTGGCGGGGAGCGCAAGCGTTTGCTGCTCTTTGCCGTCCGCCAATCCGAGAACCAGCAGGCGGAACGGGAGGCGTTGTTTTTCTTTGGATTGGTCGCTGTTCACGACTGAGAATCCCACCAATACTTTGTCGCCGGCAACTGCCAGCGCGTCAGTTCCATCACCGCGCGTCAGGGGCATGGGGTTGTCCCATTTCAGATCCGAGCCGAAGGTCTTCTTGACAACGCGGTCCGGCTCCTTTTTGTTCGGGACAGCGGTGGATTCCAGTGCCGCTTTGCGGTCAAATGCCCGCACCCACGAACCCTTGTCTCCGCCGCGATGCTGCACCGCCCCGTCGGCGCCGCCAACGCACACGAAGCGGTTGTCGCGATAGGCGAACATCCGCGCCTGCACATGCCCGAAGGCGCTCATTTTGTAGCCGCCGAGGAATTCGGTGCGATTGAGCAAACCCTGATTGCCCGGCACAAGAATCCCGACTTCATACGCGCTCGCCCAGAACATGTGCTCGTCGATTTTCTTGGCGTTCTTCGCGATGGTCGCCGGCACCAACTGGCCGTTCTCGCGGACGCAGCGAAGGCGCGGCATCAGGAACAATTTGTCGTTCGTGACGGGCGGGCTGTTGGCGCAGTTCGGCCATTCCGGATCGGGCGAGATGGCTCCCGTGTCGCCGGTGTCTTTGCGAAGTTCGTCGCGGCCGAAGCGGCCGTTCGCCAGGGCTTTGCCCGTCGCCGCATCCAGCCGCCACCACCACAAGCCGCCGTCGCAATCGTTGTGTCGCCCTGCCACGGCCCAGACTCCTTCCGCATCCACCGTGACGGTTCCGAACAGTGGCCAGAGCGATTCGAGTTGCCCGTTGACGACGATCTGCTGGCGTCGCGGCGCGGCGCGAAAAGTCCAGATGCGTTCGCCCGAATCCCGGTTGAACGCGTACAGAAAACCGCTGCGCGTCCCGGCGAACACGATGCCCTGCGCTATGGTCGGTTGCGAATCGATGCGGCCCTCCACGCTTGCACGCCAGCGCTCTTTTCCCGTGGCGGGATCGATGGCGATGATTTCCTGGCGATCCGTCAGCGCGAAGACGGCAACGCCCTCCGCGACGCTCACGCCGGTGACAGGGCCTTGTCCGTACCATTGGTTCGCCCATTCTTTGCCCACCAGCGATTCAAGCGGCTGAGCCGGACGCAGAGTCCAGATCGCCTGGAGTTTGTCGGGAACCGTCGTGCCGTTCCACGATGACCGTAGGTTGTCGCGTAGGTACGCGGGCCAATTGTCGTCGGAGGCGGCCGGGACAGGCGCGGGTTTGCCGGTGCCCGCGTCGAGACGTTCGCTGTCATCCGGCGGCAGGGGGCGGCGCGGGTTGAAGACATTGTGGCCTGGCAGGTACGGGTTGCAAAAGCAATGATTTGGCGTGATGTAGGTCATGCCGTTGGCGGGAAACGCGCCGACATCGCAGGTGGTTCGCGCGACATTGGTTTGCTGAACTTCGGAACCATCGAGCGCATACGTCGTCAGCGATCCGAACAAATATTTCGGCGACGCGCGATAGACCGTGCAACCGACAGGCCGCAGCAATTTCGAATACGCGCGTTCGAATTTCTCGGCATCGGTTGGCGCGGCAGGATCGGTGTTTCCATACACGCCGATGATGTTCGGAAACCACCAGCGGCCGCCGACCGGCAGCACGCGGAAACCGGAATGACCGCCGCCGATGGTTCCGATCTGCTTCTCATCTTTGTCCGCGGGCGTGGCGCCATAGGTGACGAAGCGCCCTGTTCTTGCATCGAGCACGAGTTGGCGGACGAGTCCTTTCGACTGCCAGACCTGCTTGGTTTCCGCACGCAGCGCAAACACAAGCCGGCCCTGGTCGAGCGCCATGTTGTACGCGATGGCGCCGCGTTGCTCGGGCGCTTCGAGCGTCACCTTTCGGACCGATTCGTCTTTTCCGGCCGTTCGAGCCGTGAAGATCGCCGGCATTTCTTTTTTCCATTCCCACACCCAGCGTTGTTGCCCAGTCTTCAAATCAAGCGCCAGCACGCGCTCGACCACCGTCACCGGCCAATGCGTGTAACTGGCCGCTTGCGCCCAGGTACCCTGCACCGCGTATAGCGTATCGCCTGAAGCCAGCGGATGTCCCCACACCATGCCGTCCAAGGCTTGCGCACTCCACAAGCGCTTTCCCGACTGCGCATCAAGCACGGCCAAGCCCGGACCCGCAACTTGAATGAGCAGGCCATCGATCAGCCGCGCCTGGAAATCACGCGCGCGTTCCTTGAGCGCCTGCTGCAATTCCTTCGCGGCCGCCGGATCTTTTGGCATCTCCGCGGGAAGTTTAAATGTCAGTCCTTCGTTGTACTCCAGGACTGTCTTGCCCGTGCGCAGATCGAGTGCGAGTTGACAGCGGCTCGGAATACCGTTCGGTAGATTCGTGCCGCCGGTCGACGCTCCCGGAAAAATATAAATCCGGCTCGAATCCACCAGCCACCCGAAGCGCGTCGCCGGCAGCATGCCCGGCCTTCGCCACAGCGGCAGCCCATTAAACGCATCACGCGCCCAAAGCCCTTCCGCGTCGTGGCCGATCACCAGATCGTCGATCACGCGCACGCCGTCACTGTGCGTATCCTGCGGCCCGACCTGCCATTGAAGGCCGCGTGCCGGGCCAGCGATGATGTCGCTCGACACGTCGCTCATGGCGGCATCATGAAAATACTGCGGCCAGTTGTCGACTTCCTTTGAACGCGGCTTGTCGACGGCCGCCCACTTTCCATCGCTCTTAAAATACGCTTTGCCGAGCGGACGCAGCACGCGCAATAGCTCCTCGCGCTTCAGCGTCTTCGCGGCATCGAGATCCGCCAGGACAATCGACGCGACCTGATCGGCGAGCGGCAGACTGCCGTCCGCGCCGACTCGCGCGGCAGTGGCCTGGCCATGAATGCCGGCTTTGACGAAGCGCAGCCTCAGTTGCGTTTCGGTGGCGGCATCAAGCGCCAGCGCCTGCACGAGAAGCTGTTCATTCTTTGCGATGGCTTCAGCGAACGCGCCCTCCATCGCGCCCACATGAACCACCAATCCATGCCGGATGCCAACGGCGTTCCATACCGCCTCCGCCGGCGGCTCTTCAGCACGGATGGAGCGCGCCAAAAGAAACGAAACGCTGATTGCGACGATTGCGATCCATGACAACTGGCGGCCGTTGCGGGACTGTTTCATGTGGGCTCTCTCCGAATTTCACTTCAAGTCAACGCGGCACTATTTCTTCTCCGCGGGGACAGCGCTTCTTGTGACGGTGACGGTGATGCTGATGGCGTCGGCATAAACTGCTTTGGAATTCTTTGCGTCGCGCGCGTTCGTGGCGACCAGGAACACGCACGTGCCGGGGGACTCGGGCGTCCCGGTAAGTACGCCCGTCTTGGGATCGATGGCAAACACAGGCGCCGCTCGCTGCGGATTGCTGTTGTATTGCGTGATTCCATTCTTGCCGGCAATGACCCATTCAATGGCATCGCCGGGTGCGGCTTCCGCGTCGAATTTGACCTCAAACTTCTCACCGGCTTTTGCGGAATAACTGAGTTGCGTGGTTTTGATGTGGCCGGCGCGAGCTGCAGCTGCCAGCGCCGCGATATTCCGCGGCGTTTTGGCGTACTTGACATACTCGTCGAAGAAGTCGAGCGTGCGATCGCGCCAGGTGGAATCTTTTCCGTCCCTGGTTTTGGACGGCGTGTCGCCACTCGGCACGTGGGTGTTTTTGACATCCAGCACGGCGATCTCGGCGATCGCGCCCGCGTCCTTGTAAGCCTGCGCGCCGTCCGGAAGTTTTCCCGTCAAATCGTTGTGGCAGGTGAACAACGGCGGGTCATTCGAGTCGAGCCACTTGCCGCCGTCCGCTTGGATAATACGGTTCTTGCCCAGTTTTTCGGCGCCCCAATCCGTGGCGAACGCCTGAAGGCGCGGCGAAATGCCGTCGTCCTGCCAGCGCGGATTGAGCATCGGCAAATAGAACGGCGTTGCGCGCTTCAATCCCTTGAATTCAAGCGGCATGAGCGTCGAAAAATCCGATGGCGCCAGATACTGCGCCAGCCAGCCGCCGGCCGAAAAACCCCAGCCGCCGATGCGCTCCGGATCGATACGGAATTTTTCGGCGTTCCTGCGCAGATAGCGCAGTGCTTCCCCGCCGTCCCAAATCGCCTGCGGCACGGGCACGGCAGCGCCGAGGACGTAGTCCGGCATGGCGACAACATATCCCCGCGCCAGCAGCGCCTTCATTTCTTTGGGCATGCCGCCCGCAACTTTGCCGCTCCAACCGCCGCCGTAAAATATCACAACGCACGGCAGCCTTCCGCCGCGTTCGGCATCCTTGGAGTCCTTGGGAACGTACACGTCAATCCGTTCCCACTCGCGCGCCTCAGGAAGAAACTTCTGTTGCACAAAACACTCAGCTTCCGGAAAGATTGGCGGCTTGTAATTGCTGGGATCATACCGATCGACCGCTGCGGCGACACACGTCGTCAACAACGCGGCGGTGACGGTTGCAGCCGTTGCGAGAATGGCTCGGAACGAGCGTCGAAATAGGGTCACGCGTTTCGCCTTTCTGTTGGCATTGCGATCAAATGTACGGCGCAAGATTGTTCATTATTTGTTTTCAGCAATGAAGCAGAATCAAAATGCGCTCTTTGCAATATTCAATCCTGCATGCAGTATAGAATACACTGCATGCGATACAGTGCATGTTGTTTTCGCGGGAGCCAGGGCCATCATTCCGAAAAGAAATTTATGTGACGAGCGCGAGTTATGAGCATGAACCTCGAAGGCTTTCTAACGTCGCGCGGCATATGATTCGAATTCAATATTTTTGCATGCACACCGCGCACGCTGGATCACGGCTGATTTTCACCGTCCGAAAATTCATCGTACGCAAATCGCAGCGCAGCATCCTGCCGTACAGCGGCTCGCCAAAGCCCGCGATGATTTTGACCGCCT
>Ga0194042_1000337_pt1 | contig 15551 bp, 19 predicted proteins | sample JunL4412m_MetaG_FD_148974 | JGI IMG/M metagenome (GOLD analysis project Ga0194042, IMG submission 148974) | Anoxic zone freshwater microbial communities from boreal shield lake in IISD Experimental Lakes Area, Ontario, Canada - Jun2016-L442-12m | ecosystem: Environmental > Aquatic > Freshwater >...
GTTTAGGTTGCATAAGCCTTGATGGTTTGAATGAAACGTTCGGCTCGAACAACGCCTGGGTGTTCTTTTGAAAATTCAATATGTATGAATGAAGTCATGATGCTCTTTTTAAATGTGTCGATATACGAATATTAGGGTTTACACTAGTAATGGTCAAATTATATTTTTATATGATGGTCATTCGTAAAATCAATGAACAAATTAAATTTTAGAACTTTTGATCTCAATTTGCTTCGTGTATTTGACGAAGTCATGACTCAAAAGAGCCTCACCCGAGCCGCTGCCAATTTGGCGCTCACCCAACCAGCGGTGAGCAATGCCATGAGGCGACTTAAAGACTTACTAGGCGATGAGTTGATACAACGCAGAGGTCAATCGTTGGTTGCAACACCAATGGCTTTGGATTTATGGCCACAGGTTCGAAAAATGCTCAAAGAGTTTGAACAAGCACTTAGTCCAGGAAAATTTGACGCTTCGCAAACAGAAGCGTCCTTTGTGATGGCAATGGCCGATGCAACTGCTGCTGAATTAATGCCTGCAATGGTTGCGATATTAGAAGAAGAAGCGCCCAACGTCACCATTCGTTGCGTACCACTCAGTACCCGAGATCCGCGACAACTGTTGATGAATGAAACTGCCGACATCGCGGTGGGTTATTTTCCAAGCGCATTGGCTGAACTCAATTCGATGTTGAAATTTGAACCCGATATTGAATTTGAATTTGAACGATTATTTGATGGGCACTATGTGTGTGTCATGCGCAAAGATCATCCCTTGGCCCACCAAGAATTGAATTTAGATGTGTTTTGTCAAGCGCGTCATCTGATGGTGAGTTTTTCAGGACGATCCTTTGGTGCGGTCGATCATGCCCTCACCACATTGGGTCGCAAGCGTCGAGTTGTTTTAATTGTGAATCAGTTTTTTACCGCAGGGCAGGTGGTCGCGCACTCCAATTTACTCACTGTCTTACCCAAGCATTTTTTAAGTGTGACGGGAACCTTTGATCAACTCAAAATTGTGGAGCTACCCTTTGAGTTGCCCAAGGTGCATATCGATATGCTATGGAGAAAAAGATTACGACAACCCCAAGCGCATGCATGGCTCAGAGAAACGATTTCTAGAGCCAGCACACGCGCATTTCAAAAAATAAAACTTAAGCGCTAATTAACGCAAAACCAAAACTGGAATAGTTGCGTGCGTCAAAACATGGTTGGTTTCGCTACCCAGCAACAAACGCTTGATGCCGCTGCGACCGTGCGACGCCATCACAATCAATTCAATTTTTTGCTTCACGGCAGTTTTGATGATGGCTTCGGAAATCAAATCGCTCTTGACCACTTGAGGCGTGACAACTACGCCTTTGTCTTTGCCTGCTTTGACTACGCCTGCCAACATTTTTTCGGCGTCGGCTTTCCATGTGCCTTCAATGCGCGCAACGTCGGTGGCATTCAGAGGAATGGATCCTTCGTAATAGGATTGTGCATAGCGTGGAATGACTTTAAGCGCTGTGAGCTCAGCCCCACACAATGCAGCCATGGCGATGGCGCTGTTTACCGCTTTTTTAGACAAAGTGGATCCGTCGGTGGCAACAAGAATTCGGTGATACATGATTCATCCTTTCGAGGTTGTTTGAGTACTTCAAGATCATTCTTGAGGCTGACTTGAGCTTAAGACTGCATAGATCACAAGAACTTGACATATGTCAAACATTGGGCAAAAGGTGTTCATTAGTATTCGCTTATGTCTCCAAACGCCTCTACTTCCACTTTTGACTTTGAGCCCATTCAGGACTTGGCGATAGCGCGCGCGAATGAATTTGACGTGCTCGACGAACGGATCGAGTGGGAAAAATTTTCAAAATCAATTTCAGATACGGATATCAATCCAGTTTGGAAGTCCCACATTGTGATTGAGGGCATGCATTGCGCCGCGTGTGCTTTTCAGATTGAAGATGTATTAAAAAAAACGCCTGGCGTTTTAGATGTACAAGTTGATGCGAGTTCACACCGCGCTAATGTGACTTGGATAGAAAACACGAGCAAACCCTCTGTTTGGATGGATCGATTAAAGCAATTGGGATATAAGGCTTTACCTGCCAATGATCAGGCTTTGCGCGATGCAAGACATATCGAAACACGTCGCCATTTGTGGCGAGTTGCTGTTGCTGGTTTTTGCATGATGCAAGTGATGATGTATTCGGTGCCGCCTTATTTGTCTGAACCTGAAGAAATACATGCATCAGTTTTGAATTTATTGCATTGGGCCTCGTGGGTCTTGTGTTTGCCCGTTGTGATTTTTTCATGTCAATCGTATTGGAAAAATGCGTGGCGAGATTTGCAAAAGCGACAAGTGAGTATGGATTTGCCAGTGGCCTTAGGAATGGCGATCACCTTTGTGGTGAGTTCAATTGCCACTTTTGATCCGCAAGGTGTTTGGGGAAGTGAAGTTTATTTTGATTCATTCACTATGTTTGTGTTTTTCTTATTGACGGGTCGGTGGTTTGAATCGCGATTTCGCGATCAAACCGCAGGTGCATTGGATGCGTTGATGAATGCCATGCCTGCGAGTGTGGATCGTCGCAGCAGTAATGGACTGATCGAACGCATCGCAGTGGATCGATTGGCACTCAACGATGTAATCGGTGTCAAACCCGGTGAAAAATTTCCTGTGGATGGCATGGTTTTAGAGGGTGATACATGGGTTCAAGAGGCCATGCTAACAGGTGAATCTAAGCCCGTTTTTAGAACAACAGGTGAAAAAGTGTGGGCGGGCAGTCACAACTTGTCACAAACCATATGGATGCAAATTACGCAACTGGGTGAATCGACGCAGTACGCTCAAATTATTTCATTGATGCATGAAGCTACATTGAATAAACCGCGACTCGCTGTGATTGCGGATCGCATTGCGAGACCTTTTTTAATCGGTGTATTGATTGCAGCTGCATTGGCCGCTGTTTATGCTTGGCCTCAAGGCATCGGTCAAGCATGGATGGTCGCTGTTGCTGTTCTCATCGTGACCTGCCCATGCGCTATGTCGTTGGCAACACCCGCAGCCATGCTAGCGTCCGCTGGGCGAATGGCGCGCAGTGGAATCTTGGTGCGCAATTTACAAGCGCTTGAAAATTTATCTCGCATCGATACAGTGATATTTGACAAAACCGGAACGCTCACGCGTGACGTTCAACGCATGAAGACGATTGTCAGCGCTGAGGGTGTTTATAAGATAGAGGAAGAGTTGCCAACTAAAACTCAAAACTGGGTCGATCATGCAGCTGCACTCGCTCAGAACTCGCTTCATCCGTTATCTCGCGCAATCGCCGATCAATCAAATGCACTGTTGTTGAGCTATGGTGTTAACGAAACACCGGGTAAAGGATTGCAAGGTCAAGTGATGCTTCAAGGTGAAATCAAAAATTATCGCTTGGGCTCATTGGTGTATTGTGAAGAATGGTTGGGTATGGGTGTTATCCCATCTTCTGTGCACGACTATCAAGTTCATTTGTGCAGTGAAACACAATGGTTATTGAGTTTTGATGGAAGCGACGCATTGAGAAGTGATGCGATTACCACCATTAGTGAATTAAAAAAACTCGATGTGCAAGTTGAAATTTTATCGGGTGATCGACAGAAAGCGGTCAATACCGTCGCACGTCAATTAGATATATCACCCACGTGCACAAGAGGTGGCGTTACACCTGCTCAAAAGCTTGAATACATGAAGTGGTTGCAATTAAGGGGTCGTCGGATTTTGATGGTGGGGGATGGCCTCAATGATTTGCCCGTGCTAGCTGGCGCGAATGTCTCGATTGTGATGGGTCGATCAGCCGCCATCGCTCAATCACGCAGTGACATGGTTGTCATGGGGCATTCATTGCAGGCTGTTGTTCATAGCATTCAATTGGCCAAGCAAACGATGAGAGTCGTCAAGCACAACTTGCTATGGGCCGCGCTTTACAACGCTATTTGTGTTCCTTTGGCCGTGATGGGTTGGTTGCCGGCATGGTTGGCTGGACTTGGAATGGCTATCAGTTCGTTGTGGGTTGTTTTGCATGCACTGCAACTGTCACGTTTTAAATTTCAAACTTTGTAATCCATCATGGAAATTTTATTTTTACTCATTCCTTTGTCTGTTGTACTCGTGCTTTTTATTTTGGGCGGGCTTTGGTGGGCTATTCACAGTGGGCAATTTGACTCATTAGATGCAGAGGGCGAGCGGATTTTGCATGAGGATTGATATAGATCAAATTTCAGCGAGGCACCTTTTGTAATACTTCTGAGGCATTAAGAAAGGTCAATCATGGATCAAAAAGACACGTCAACGCTTTATAGCGATACGGCTGTTCGCCAATTCACCATCATGGCGGTGGTTTGGGGTGTTGTCGGAATGTTGGTGGGGCTATTAATTGCATCGCAACTGGCATGGCCTGAATTAAATTTTGGTATTCCATGGCTCAGTTATGGACGCTTAAGGCCATTGCACACCAACGCTGTTATTTTTGCGTTTGGTGGATGCGCCTTGTTTGCAACCAGTTATTACGTGGTGCAACGTACAGGACAAACACGATTGTTTGCACCGCAATTAGCCGCTTTTACGTTTTGGGGTTGGCAGTTGGTCATTTTGGCCGCAGCCATCAGTTTGCCATTGGGCTATACAACAGGAAAAGAATACGCAGAATTAGAGTGGCCCATTGATATTTTGATTACATTGGTTTGGGTGAGTTATGCGGTTGTGTTTTTTGGAACTGTCGGAACACGCAAAGTCAAACATATTTATGTTGCTAATTGGTTTTATGGTGCATTCATTTTGGCGGTTGCTGTTTTGCATTTGGTGAACAGTGCAGAAATTCCAGCTGGATGGATGAAATCTTATTCTGCTTATGCAGGCGTGCAAGACGCGATGATTCAATGGTGGTATGGACACAATGCCGTTGGTTTTTTTCTAACTGCAGGATTTTTGGGAATGATGTATTACTTCATTCCAAAACAAGCCGAGCGTCCTGTTTATTCTTATCGCTTGTCGATTGTGCATTTTTGGGCATTGATATTCACTTACATGTGGGCGGGTCCGCATCATTTGCACTACACCGCATTGCCCGATTGGACGCAGTCACTCGGAATGGTTTTTTCATTAATTTTGCTCGCGCCCAGTTGGGGTGGCATGATCAACGGCATCATGACTTTGTCGGGTGCATGGCATAAGTTGCGTGATGATCCTGTTTTGCGTTTTTTAATCGTGTCGTTGTCTTTTTATGGTATGAGTACGTTTGAAGGACCCATGATGTCGATCAAAACGGTGAATGCACTGTCGCACTACACAGACTGGACCGTTGGTCACGTGCATTCTGGTGCGTTGGGTTGGGTGGGATTGGTTTCCATGGGCGCTATTTATTTTTTAGTTCCCCGATTATTTGGTCGGAAAAAAATGCACAGCGTACCAGCGATCGAATTGCATTTTTGGTTGGCCACTGTTGGAATTGTTTTGTACATCGCAGCAATGTGGATTGCGGGTGTCATGCAGGGTTTGATGTGGCGTGCTATTAACGACGACGGCACCTTGACCTACACATTTGTTGAAAGCGTGAAAGCAACGTACCCCTATTACGTGGTTCGTGTCATTGGCGGTGCATTGTATTTGGCGGGTATGTTGATCATGTTATGGAATGTATGCATGACGGCAAACAGAGGCAAAGCTTTTGATGTTGCAATACCCCATTTAACTGCGCAAGCAAAAGGAGCTTGATCATGGCCGATCCAACAAAAAACGGGTTTACACATGAAAAAATTGAAACCAGTAATTTTTTAATGATCGTATTAATTTTGGTTGCGATTGCATTTGGTGGATTGGTAGAAATTGTGCCGCTATTTTTTCAAGCATCAACCACGCAACCGATCAAAGGTGTCGAGCCTTACACGGCTTTGCAACTGGCAGGGCGTGATGTTTATATTCGCGAAGGTTGCTACAACTGCCATTCACAAATGATTCGTCCCTTGCGCGCAGAAACATTGCGCTATGGGCATTATTCGGTTGCAGGTGAATTTGTATACGACCATCCGTTTCAGTGGGGCAGTAAAAGAACAGGGCCCGACTTGCATCGCGTTGGTGGACGCTACAGCGATGAATGGCATCGCATCCACTTGAATAATCCGCGCGATGTCGTTCCAGAATCGAATATGCCTGCCTACAGTTGGCTTGATAAAGGCCTGGTGAGTCCCGATGAAATAGCCACACATATGCGAGCGCTTCGAAAAGTAGGCGTGCCCTATACCGATGCAGCAATCAATAACTCTGCGCAAGAGGTCAAGGATAAAACAGATATGGACGCATTGGTGGCCTATTTGCAAGCCTTAGGTCGTGCACTCAAATAAAGGATTAATTATGGACATCACTTTATTGCGCATCATTGCCACCATCGTGAGTTTCATCACTTTCATCGCTATTGTGGTTTGGACGATGGACAGAAAAAAAACTGACCGATTTGAGCAGGCGGCTCTTTTACCTTTTCAAGATGAATGAGGATTGATCATGAATGAATTTACAAATAGTTTTTGGTCGCTGTATATCTCTATCATCACATTAGTGGGTATATTGGCTTGTGTGATTTTGCTTTGGAAAACAGCCAAGAAAAAGTTAATTGGTAATTCTGACAACACCACGGGCCATATTTGGGACGAGAATTTGAAAGAGATGAACAACCCCTTGCCCTTGTGGTGGGTGGGACTCTTCGTCATCACGATTATTTTTGGCTTGGCTTATGTGGTTATTTATCCAGGCTTGGGAAGTTATCAGGGATCACTAAAGTGGAGCTCCAAGTCCGAATATGACGCTGATGTTGCGCAGGCCAATCAAGCACTTAAGAGTATCTACGACAAGTTTGATCAAATGCCCGTGCAACAAGTTGCAGGTGACCCGAAAGCCTTGGCCATTGGTGAACATTTATTTATGAATCAATGCGCACAATGTCATGGTTCAGATGCGCGTGGTTCCAAAGGATTTCCTAATTTGAGCGATAGTGATTGGTTGCACGGTGGTTCACCTGAGAAAATAAAAGAAAGCATCACCAAAGGCCGCAACGGTTTGATGCCTCCTATGGCTACTGCGGTAGGGGCGCCCGATGAGGTGAGCAACGTTGCGAACTATGTATTGAGTCTGTCGCAAAGTCCACACGACACATTAAAAGCAAATCTGGGAAGGTCTAAGTTTGCGGCGTGTACTGCATGTCATGGCATGGACGGCAAAGGCAATACAGCGCTGGGTGCGCCGAATCTCACCGACAAAATTTGGTTGCACGGCTGGGGTGAACCTGCAATCGCTGCCATGATCAATGGCGGAAAACTTAATCAAATGCCAGCACAAGAAGAGCGCTTAACGACTTCACAAATCCATATATTGACTGCTTATGTTTGGGGTCTATCCAATAAGTCCGTTAAAGTACCTTCTCAATAAAGCATGGCTGAGTCTCGCTATCGAAAAGTCATCCCGATTACAGCGCAAGCCGTATGGGGATCTAATTTTTTATACGAATCTGAAAAAAAAATATACCCTCGAACTGTTCAAGGTATTTTTGCTCAATGGCGTTGGTTTTTTGTTGCTCTTACACAATTGGTTTTTTATGGAATGCCGTGGCTGGAGTGGGGTCAACGGCAAATGGTTTTATTTGATTTAAATGCCAGAAGGTTTTATATGTTTGGATGGGTTTTATATCCGCAAGATTTTATTTATCTAACGGCTTTTTTGGTCATTTGTGCCTTGTCGTTGTTTTTATTCACGGCCGTTGCGGGTCGCTTGTGGTGCGGTTTTGCGTGTCCGCAAACTGTATATTCTGAAATTTTTGTGTGGATCGAGAGAAAAGTAGAAGGAAATCGCACTGCGCGTATGCAGTTGGATGAATCCGATTTCTCATTAGAAAAACTCGTCAAGAAATGGTACAAGCATTTCTTGTGGATAACGGTTGCCATGTGGACGGGTTTTACGTTTGTCGGCTATTTCACGCCCATAAGGTCGTTAGTCATGGAGTTTTTTAAAACGCAAATGTCTTCGTGGGAAGTCTTTTGGGTTTTCTTTTATGCATTAGCCACTTATTTCAATGCGGGTTTTTTGCGTGAGCAGGTCTGTAAATACATGTGCCCCTACGCACGATTTCAAAGTGCTATGTTTGACCACGATACATTAATCGTCACCTATGACCAAATGTGCGGCGAACCGCGTGGTGCACGATCACGACACGATGAGCACGTTGCAAATTTGGGCGATTGTGTCGATTGCACCTTGTGTGTTCAGGTTTGCCCAACGGGTATTGATATTCGTCAGGGCTTGCAATACGAATGCATTGGATGTGCCGCTTGTGTAGACGTGTGCGATGGTGTGATGAAAAAAATGGGATACCCACTGGGACTTATTCGATTCTCAACACAAAACGCCTTGGCCAATGCATGGTCATCTTCACAAATCTGGCAACGCGTTCGAAGACCCCGTGTTTTGATTTATACGTTACTGCTTTTATTCATTGTCTGTGTATTTTTAATAAGTCTTGCTTTGAGAACACCACTGCGTGTTGACGTCTTGCACGATCGCAACAGTTTAGCTCGAATCTCAGAAGATGGACAAATTCAAAATGTGTATCGCTTGCAATTGATGAACGCAACAGAGCAAGGTCAAACCTATCGGGTCGCAGTGACAGGAATGGACGCAATTCGTTTGTCATCTGAAAACACATTTAGCGTTGATGCGACCCAATCACGGTGGGCGGTGGTGAGGGTTGATATTCCATGGGGCAGTGCCACAGCTGGTTCGCATAAAATTTGGTTCCATATTCAAGCCGTTGACCTTGCTGCACAAGTGACCGAAGCTTCTGTTTTTCTCGTTCCACATTGAGTCATTGGAGACCTTATGCAAGTATTGATTCAAAATAATTCTCCCCCTTGGTGGCGTTATGGAATGGTCTGGATGGTTATTTCTGGCCCTCTGGTGGTTGTCATTGCTGCAATAGCAACGGCATACATTGCATTTTCAGGTAGTGACGCGGTGATGAATACGGCAGAGCCCGTTGTTCCATCGTTAGAAAGAAATTGGGTGCCAGCACAGCAAGCGCGAAATCATGCGGCCACTCCAACTCATGTGACCATTGCGCGTTAAGTTTTTTTTAAAAACAAGAAGGAGGCAAAAATGATTTTGCGCTACAGCATGTGGATTTTGTGGCCTTCTTTTTTAATGGCCAGTTTTTTAGAGATGCTGGTCTTTGGTTTTTTAGATCCGCAAGACATTCATTTTTTGGGATTGAATCAACCTGAGATAAGGAAAACAGTCTACGCGATTTCTTTTTTTGTTTTTTGGGCTATTTGTGCCTGCTCAAGCGCGTTAACGTCTTTGCTCTCACGCAGTGCCCACGAAGTAAAGCAAACGCGGTGACAGACTTTATCAACTTAGTTGCACTGAGTGGAGTTGGCAATCAATTGCAAGTCATCGGGTTTGAGAATGATCAAATGCCTTTGCTTTACGTCAATGATTCCGTCTTCTGCAAATTTTGAAAACGTGCGACTAACGGTTTCGAGTTTTAAACCCAAATAACTGCCAATTTCTTCACGCGTCATTCGCAATACCATCTCGGATCTTGAAAAACCTCTGGAGTGAAGTCTTTGAACCAGGTTGAGTAAAAAAGCCGCCAATCGCTCTTCGGCTCGCATGCTTCCCAATAAAAGCATCACGCCATGTTCGCGCACAATTTCACGGCTCATGATTTTGTGTACATGGTGTTGAAGTGAAACCACCTGACGCGACAAGTCTTCGATGCGCTCAAAGGGCATGACGCAGACTTCTGCATCTTCAAGGGCAATCGCGTCGCACGTGTGTTTATCGCTGACGATACCGTCAAGGCCCATCACTTCACCAGCCATTTGAAAACCAGTGACTTGATCGCGACCGTCTTCGGTGGCAATGGATGTTTTGAAAAATCCTGTACGTATCGCAAATAACGATGTGAATGGATCCCCATTTGAAAATAAGGGGCTGCCTCTTTTTATTTTTTTACGAATGGAGACGATTTGATCAATTTTTTCAAGATCTTGAGTGCTTAAGCCCACAGGCATACACAATTCACGAAGATTGCAATTGGAGCAAGCGATTTTGATTTCAGAAGGATTCATAGGTAAAAAATTGTTTTAAACAAAGAACCTTTGATATAGAGCAAAGACTAAGACTAACACAAGATGCACAGTAGAGGCTAAGAAATGGACGACTTGTGCTCACTCTAAACCCTGATCTTTTAAAGCGCTACGACGTTCCTGGCCCGCGCTATACATCCTACCCAACGGCTGATCGTTTTGTAGATGCTTTTGGCTTGGAACAATACCTTCAGGCCCTTGAGCAACGCAAGCTTGGTATTGGGGTGCATAGACTACCACTTTCTTTGTATATCCATCTTCCATTTTGTGCTTCACTTTGCTACTACTGTGCGTGTAACAAAATTATTACCAAGCAATATGACAGGGCGCTGACGTATCTTCAATTGCTGCGACTTGAACTTGATATGACTTTGACGCATTTAGGTCGTGGACAAAAGGTATCACAATTACATTTGGGCGGGGGCACGCCAACGTTTTATCGCGACGAGGAATTGCGCGAACTCATGGGCATGCTCAAAGCGGGTTTTAATTGGAACGAGCAAGCCGAATTTTCAATTGAGATCGATCCCAGGACCATCAATACCGCACGCTTGAGCACGCTGCGCGAGTTGGGTTTTAACCGATTGAGCCTAGGCGTTCAAGACTTTGAGCCCGCTGTTCAAAAATCGGTGCACCGAATTCAATCCACCGATTCGGTGGAGTCTTTGTTGATTGAAGGGCGCAAATTAGGCTTTGAATCGACCAATTTTGATTTGATCTATGGCCTGCCAATGCAGACTATAGAAACATTCAATCGAACGATCAACGAAGTGATTCGTTTGCGACCCGATCGCATTGCTTTGTATGCGTACGCACACTTGCCTCAACGATTTAAATCACAGCGTCGGATTGATTCTATGGACTTGCCCAATGCTCAACTCAAAGTGACCATGTTGGATATTGGATTGAAGCGATTACAAGAAGAGGGTTATGTCTATATAGGAATGGATCACTTTGCATTACCCACCGATGATTTGTCTAAAGCAAAACGGCAAGGGCGGCTGCATCGAAATTTTCAAGGCTACACCACGCAACCCGATGCAGATTTATTGGCCTTGGGTGTTTCGGCCATTGGAAAAGTTGGTGCTACGTATAGTCAAAATGCAAAAACCATTGAGGAATACCAAGACTTGTTGAGTCACGGTAAATTGCCCATCGTAAAAGGCTTAGCGTTAACGCGCGATGATTTAGTCAGGCGTGCGATTATCATGGGTTTGATGTGCCAAGGGATGGTTCATTTTGAAGATATCGAGCAATCGCATTTACTGAATTTTTCAAAGTACTTTGCCGAAGAATTAAAATTACTACAAATTTTTCAACAAGAAGACATGATTGATTTGACCGACCAAAGCATTGAAGTGACCGACAAGGGTTGGTTTTTTGTGCGCGCTATCGCCATGGTTTTTGATCGCTATCTTCAAAACGATATCAACCTAGTTAAGTTCTCTAAAATCATTTGATGTTGTTGTCTTTGTTATTGACCGCTTTATGGATGGGACTCATGGGTGGATCCCATTGCTTGGTCATGTGCGCGGCTCCCTGCGCTATGATTGCAAAAACAGCAGGCAAACAATCCACACGCGCATGGATGATATTTCAGATGGGGCGTGTCGTTGGTTATGCAGCTTTAGGCGCAGTAGCGGCCTTGTCGATTCAATGGATAGGCGACCTGAGTGTTCATCAAGTGGCGCTCAGGCATTTGTGGAGTTTGTTTCATGTGTTGGCTATGATGCTCGGTGTGGTCTTGATGTGGAAAGCGCAGCAGCCGCTTTTTTTTATTCGGGGTTCGCGTTGGGTTTGGCAAAAGATTATGCCCAACCATCGTCCTACACAAACTCAATTGCATCTTATTTTTTTGACAGGTGCGTTGTGGACTTTTTTACCTTGCGGTTTGCTTTATTCCGTATTGATGGTGGCAGCACTCACAGGACAAGCCTGGCAGGGCGCAGTGGTGATGGGTGTTTTTGCGTTCAGTAGTTCTGTATTTCTACTGATTGGTCCTGTTGCTTGGTCCAAGCTTCAAACTTATGCTGTTTGGGGTCAACCAGCAGATACTTGGGGCGTACGGTTGGCAGGATTGTTATTGTTTGTATTTTCTGCGTTAGCCCTGTGGCACGCACTTATCAATAACCAAGCACCTTGGTGCGTTCAATGACGAGCACCCAATCCGATCGGTTCAGGCGCTTGCATCACGATCTTTGTAAATAAGCGATCGTAAATAGGATCTCGTTGGTTGTTTTTAGATAGGGGATCTTTGTTGTAGGCAAATGCTTGATCAATCAACAGCCAATCATCGGTGGTTAATACTTTGAGTGCCTCGGGGATGATGATGGTTTCTTCTTGCTTCATGTGTAGAAAATAAAAATCCAAATAGCGTGTAACCGCTTCTTCAAATTCTTTACGCCTGGAGTCTCCCAAAATTTCCCATGCCAATAGCATGTGTTGTAACTCACGCACTGCGCTTTCACCTTTTTGATGCTCCACTTCCAATGATTCAATTAGCGCTTTACAAGTGAGGGATCGACGAGCGATTGCTGGAAATAAAAATTGTGATTCTTTGGTGTGATGCTGCTTCTCAGGGACCTCATCGATGTAAAAAAGCATGGCTCTTAAAACATCAAAAAAGAGCGTGGATTCATCCTTGGGTCCCCGTTTAACCATCATGCGCAGCGATAGGAGCATCGCAGATAGAGATGCATGTTCGTCTTGAATGTTTTGTATGCTGCTGTGCTTCATGATTCATCCTCACTATTAGATGAACTCATTATTCGATGAATGCAAAAAAAATATTTGATTTAAATCAATACTTATTGATGAGGCTTCGAATTTTATGAACTAATTCTGATGGTGTCATGCCGATGGGGCCAACTCCTTGCTCTGACAAAGCGTTAAGCGCTTTGTTATCAGACAGTATTGTCTTCTTGCTTGATGGGGCAAGTACTCGCTCCAAATAAGGTGTAAGCGCCGCAAAAACTAAATGCACCTGTTGCAAGCACGATGACGCCAAACCAACCCCATGAGCCAATTTGACCTGTTGCGGCTAAAGCGATGAGAACAATACCTGCAACTATACGCATTGCGCGGTCAATGCCGCCGACATTTTTTTTCATAATGAACTCCTAGTGATGAAAATGGGCCTGCTAAAAACATGATACGACTTATAGTGCGTTGATAGGGATTTTTAAATAAGCCGTGCCATTGGTTTCTTTGGGCGGCATTTCGCCTGCGCGTATATTGATTTGAACGGACGGCAAAATCAAAACAGGCATTTCAAGTGTGGCGTCTCTTTTGCTGCGCATATCTACAAATTGATTTTCGGTGATGCCGTCGTGGACATGAATGTTCTTTGACTTTTGGTCGGCAACCGTTGTTTCATAAGCGATTGGCCGATCGGTCGGTGGGTAATCGTGACACATGAATAAACGTGTTTCCACTGGTAAACTCAACAATTGTTGTATGGACTTATACAGAGTGCTTGCGTCACCTCCTGGAAAATCACAGCGCGCTGTACCGACGTCTGGCATAAACAAGGTGTCGCCAACAAATACCGCATCTGCAATTTGATAGGCCACGCATGCGGGTGTATGTCCTGGAACATAAAGCACTTTGGCGGTTAGGTTGCCAATTTTGAAATCTTCGTTGGGATGCATCAATGTGTCAAATTGTGATCCGTCTAATTTAAATTCGGGTTCTAAGTGAAACACTCGCTTGAATACTTTTTGAACTTGTATGATGTTGTGTCCAATACCGATTTTTCCTCCCATTTGTTTTTTGAAATAGGGGGCGGCACTGACGTGATCGGCGTGGGCATGGGTTTCTAAGATCCATTCGACCTTTAATTGGTGTTCTTTGACATATTGAATGACTAAATCGGCAGACGTGGTTTGTGTACGTCCCGACTTGGGGTCGTAGTTGAGGACAGAGTCGATGATGGCGCAATGCGATTCAGGGCCTTGGTGCACGATGTATGTAAATGTCCACGTGGCTTTGTCAAAAAACGACTGAATGGTGGGCTTTAATTCTTTGGCTTGCATGGTAATTCCTTGTTCTGCAATTAACAGTATATTGACAGATATATTAAAAGTCAATATAATATTTAAAAATTAATAATCAAAGGCTTATATATGAAGACGGCATCTTTAGAGTTGGAGCAAATGCAAAGCGCGGCAGGTCAGGCTTGTCAGCTGATGAAGGTGTTGTCCAATCCCGATCGGTTGATGATTCTTTGTCAATTGACAAAGGGTGAGTTGTGCGTGGGCGAAATCGAAGAAATCTTAGAAATCGGCCAACCCACTTTGTCTCAGCAACTCACCGTGCTCAGGGACGAAGAATTGGTAAGTACGCGCCGAGAGGGCAAAAACATTTTTTACCAAATCAACAGTCCGCAAGCCATGGCTGTCATTCAGGTTATGTACGAACAATTTTGTAAACCAGGAAAGAAGAAAAAATGAATATCGATTGGAATCACTTTACACCATGGGCCTCGCTTGCGGGTGGGGTGCTATTGGGCCTCGCGTCGGCTGCATTTATTTTGGTTAATGGTCGCATCTTAGGTATTAGCGGAATCATTGGCGGATTGATGATGCCCAAAAAAGGCGACATCGAATGGCGAATTTCTTTTTTACTCGGCATGTTTGTAGCACCCTTTGCGATGGGTTTCTTATTCCCATCCGATTGGGTGCAAGTGCCCCGTATAGAAGCGGGATACATCGCAATTGCAATTGCGGGTTTATTGGTCGGCTTTGGTACACGTTTTGGCTCGGGTTGCACCAGCGGTCATGGCGTTTGTGGCTTGTCTCGTTTATCGCCTCGCTCATTGGTCGCAACGCTCACCTTTATGGGTTTTGGTTTTTTAATAGTTTATGTGGTTCAACACCTCATCTAAAGGAATACAAATGCTACACCGTATCAGTGAATTTTTAGTGGGCTTGGTATTTGGTATCGGACTCATCTTGTCAGGCATGACCGATCCGGCAAAGGTCATTGGATTTTTAGATCTCACGGGTCTATGGGATCCCTCGTTGGCACTCGTGATGGGAGGAGCGATTGCTGTTGGGCTCATTGCATTTGCAATGGCAAATAAACGCACAGTTAATTTTTTAGGAGGCATGCTTCATTTGCCTGCATCGAGCTCCATTGACAAGCCCTTGGTGATCGGTGCGATTTTATTTGGAGCAGGTTGGGGCTTAGCTGGATTTTGTCCAGGGCCCGCCTTGGTTTCATTAGCGGCTGGTCAGCTCAAAGCAGCATTCTTTGTGGTTTTTATGGTGGGTGGAATGTTTGCTTACGAGTTGTACTATCGACGCACCAAACCTCCAATCATCAATATTTGATGATATAGATCAAAGAATTGCAATCGACACAGGCGGATAATTTTGTTTGGCGTTCCCC
>Ga0194042_1000344_pt1 | contig 15466 bp, 10 predicted proteins | sample JunL4412m_MetaG_FD_148974 | JGI IMG/M metagenome (GOLD analysis project Ga0194042, IMG submission 148974) | Anoxic zone freshwater microbial communities from boreal shield lake in IISD Experimental Lakes Area, Ontario, Canada - Jun2016-L442-12m | ecosystem: Environmental > Aquatic > Freshwater >...
GGGGGCAGCGGACGCATGTGCGCAGCACCCGGGATTTCGGGCATATTCACGACTTTGAAGTGAGCGGCAACTCGCTTGATCCGGTGATTCGGCAATTGAAAGAAGGTTGTATTTTTGACGTGCGGCCGAGGCTTTCGCATGATCGTCGATCGACCACAGTGGAACTTCGCTGCACGCTGACTAGCGGCGCGGAGATGAAGGAAAATCGGCGCATGACGCTCGCCCCTCCGATGGCGAATGCTGGGAATGCAGCCGTTTCGTCCACGCTGGAGGTCGACACGTCGTCAATGAAACAGGGATGCGTAAAGACAACGGTGCGGATTCCAAACGGTGTCTGGATGCTCGCCGGGACGATTCAAAATCCGGATGTCAACGCAAAAGAGAAGAACATTCTGGTCCTGGTTTCGGCGGAGGCGCTCAACAAAGAGACCGTCGGGAAACCGGCAAAGCTTGAAGAGATTGTTGGAAAAATAAATCCGTCCGAGCCTGCACCCAAGACTGTGTCGCCTAAAGCTGAGAAAGACTCCGGGCCGTTGGAACTGCGGATTTTTGACATTCGGGACATGGCATCAACTATCACGGATTTTCCCGCGCCCAATGATGCTGGGGAGCACGGCATCGATCCATTTGCCACGCAGCCCATATCGACGGGCTTGATGGATACAGACATCGCCACGCTGATTAGAGAGAAAGCCTTGGTGGATTATTTCGCCGACCCGGAATGCACGATTGATGTCTCGGCTGGAAAATTGGTCGTCGTTCAGCACCCGGCGATTCACGAGAAAATTGCGGCACTTCTGGATGAGTGGCGCCAGCAATTGATGCCGCAAATGATCACGCGCGCGCATCTTGTTGCGGCCGCTGAAATCCCGGACGCGAGCTATTTCGATGAAGACGGAATCAACGCGATTCTGACGAAAGCGGGCAATGAATCCGTGGCGGATTTTCGGTGCCTGTGCCTCAACAAGCAGATTACGCACGCGCGAAACGGGCGCGAATTCTCCTACGTCATGGACTACGACGTCAGCGGCGAGGTTTACGATCCGGTGATCAAGAACGCCTTTGAAGGTAGCACGCTGGAGGTCCATCCGATCCGTTCTTCGGACCGGCAATCGGTGTTGCTGAATGTCGGATTTTCGCTGAGTTCGGATGTGGCCCGGACGACGCGCACACTGGGCATCGCAGCCGGAGCAGGTGCTACGTCGAAAGCGACGATCACAAACACCTCCAGTGAAACGAGCCACAAAAAATACAACGTCACGCCGCCTGCAGCGAATGCGCCACCGAAAACAGATCAGGAGATTGCTGAGGAAAGTAAAAGTTCGTCGAGCCATACATCGGCCGGTTTGATGAACGGGCAATTCATCGCGGGCGTGGAATTGGACCTGCTGGCGATGAACACGCGAGTGATGAACACGCAGGTGCTCGTGCCGAAAAACAAGTGGGTGCTGGCCGCGGTGTTCAATAATTCGAACGCGAAAGGGCCGAAGAACTTGTTGTTGTTCGTGACGTCGGAAACGCTGGTAAAACCGGATAATAAGTGACAGAGCACACATTTGAAAACCCATCGTGCTCTGTCACGTCGTCATATTAAATTCACGTCTTCAACTCAAACCTCTCCCCCACATAAACCCGCACCGGCTTGCCGCGTTCGAGTGTTTCGTGTTGAGCCCAGCGTTGGCGTTGGACGCGTTGGGCGCTGGCTGTTTCGCGTTGGGCGACGTGCTCGGCCAGGCGCGCGAGCGCCAGTTTTTTGTTTGCGGATTGCGAACGTTCTTCGCGCGCTGTTGCAGTCAAGCCGGTGGGAAGATGCGTGACGCGGACGGCGGTCTCCGTCTTGTTCACGTGCTGGCCGCCGGGGCCGCTGGCTCGCATCGTGTCGTAACGCAATTCGCTCTCCGACCAACTGAATCGCTCGGGCAGCGACAGGCTGCTGATTCCGACGAACCAGTTCTTGCGCTTGTATGTCGGACGAAACGGGCTGCGCGAAATCCAGAGGATCGTGCCCAACCAGCTCGCCAGAAATACCTCCTGCCCGTCGCCGGAAATCGAGATCAATGCCGAATCCAGCGTCTGCAAGAACGGGCCTTCGACACTCTCCAACATCTCGACTTCGAACCCCGCCGCCGTCGCCTCTTCGGTGAACCGTGCCAGCACCTGTGTCACGGCCCACGCGCATTCCGCCGGTCCTCGCCCGGACGTGATTTGAATCCATTGCCTCATTATTCAGCCCTCCGCAACTTGTACGTGATCAGCGGGCGCAACGTCGCGACCACTTTGACCAATCTGGCGTCGACCAAATCCTGGACGACGACGTCAACATTTTTGTAGGCTTGCGGCGCCTCCTCATAGAGCAGCTCGCGATCTTCGCAGATCACGCGGCTGCCGATTGATGTGCGGAGCAGCGTCGTTTCGTCGTAGCGTCCGAACAAGCGCGCTTTGCAATCCGTCCGCGCCCATTTTCGCCCCGCGCCATGTGAGACACTTTTAGCATTCGTCGATTGATCGCCGGTCGGGACGACGAGGTAGCTCAACGTCCCACGACTTCCCGGCACAACCAATACGCCTTGATCCGACGCGTTCGCGCCCTTGCGATGGATCCAGCATTCGCGGCCATCAAGGACATCGCGAGCGACGAAATTGTGCGGGACATCCAGCACACGTTTCGCCACCGATCCCAGCGCGTGGAGAAAGCGTTGAGCGATCAGCGCCCGGCTCGCCGTCGCCCATTTCACGGCGTGATCGTGCAGCGCGAGGTACGCCTGGGCATCGTCGGATTGTGCGTCGATGCTCGCGTAACCGTGGCGCAGTTGGTGACTCATCAACACCGTTCGCCCCAATCCGCGCGAACCGCTGTGGACGAGCACCATCAAGCGTTCGGCGTCCAAACCTAACGCATCGAATGCGGGCTGGTCTGCGACGGAATCAATTTGCTGCAATTCCGCAAAATGATTCCCGCCACCAATCGTACCGAGCGCGCCGTCCTGCTCTGTTACCGCCGCACCGAACTGCTGTAACCACTCCGCCCGGTCACCGTCCCATGGCGAATCCAAGCCAGTCAGCTTCCGTTCCCAGCGGTCCAGCTTGGTTTTCTTTGCAGACAATTCAGACTGCCACAACCCCATCCCACATCCGACATCATTTCCAACCAAATGCGGATAGAAAACTCCTGTCGAAACAAACGCTGCTCCAACCGGACCGCATTTTCCGGGATGCAAATCTGGCAAACCGACCGCCAGTTCCATCCCCTCCAATTCCGAGGTCCCGCGCAATTGCGACACCGCGTTGCCTTCAATCCAATTCGACGGCGAGGCAAACAGCCGCACTTTATCAGTGATTGACTTATACATATAACTCCAGATTAGTTACGACGCTGCTATGTGTTGCTGCCATGGCAGAACATAAGACGTGGCGACGCGCGAAATGCGTTTCGCAAATGAAATAGATAACCTGTCAGCGCGAACAGTGTTCGGCTGTTAAGATTGTTTAATTGTAGGAATAGATGCAGATAGGAACGGAGACAGAATTAAGAAACAAAATCCTGTGTCAGTTGATAGGCATCGTGGGTGTGGGTATACATCATGATAGCAGCCTCCTGAATTGAACGATTTGTGTACAATACCAGACAATATAGCCATGTCAACTATTATTTAAATGAGTTAATTTGGAAAATGAGGTAGGTCAGACAAATCAATCTGTCGCACTCTGTGATTCGGAAATGTTGACGGTGTGGGCGCACTGAAGCGTCTCATTCCAGCTACTCGATGCAAACATGAGTCAAACCAGGAGGTATTGATGGAAGTTCTCTATGAACTCAGTGTGGTGTTGGCTTTGACCGTTGCCAATGGAATTTTTGCGATGTCTGAAATGGCAGTGGTCTCGGCGCGTCGAGCGCGGTTGCAGAAAATGGTCGACGAGGGCAGTCTAGGCGCACAGGCGGCGTTGAAACTGTCACTCAGTCCCGGAACATTTCTGTCCACGGTTCAAATTGGGATCACGCTGATTGGAATTGTCGCGGGTGCATTCGGCGGCGTTCGGATGTCGGCGCTTCTCTCGGTGTGGCTGGCGACCTTTCCGACTCTCGCACCTTACGCAGAGAATATGGCGTTCGCATTGGTGATCGCGCTCATCACATACCTGTCGCTGGTCATCGGCGAACTGGTACCCAAGCGGCTTTCGCTGATGGGGGCCGAACGGATTGCGAGTTGGGTCGCGAAGCCGATGGGCTGGGTGACGATGCTGGCATATCCTGTGGTCAAGCTTCTGGATTATTCAACCGACGCGATCTTTTGGGCCCTGCGAATCCGTTCGTCGGCAGAATCGCCCGTTTCGGAAGATGAGATCAAAATCATTGTCAGTCAGGCCACCGAAGATGGTGTGTTGGAAAAGGGCGAGCACGACATCGTCCACAATGTTTTAAATTTTACAGATCAAACAGCGAATAACTTGATGACGCACCGTTCCAATATGGCGTGGCTCGATGTGCACGATTCGTTTGATGCGATGATCGACAAGGTCGTGGCGAAAGGGCATTCATTTTATCCGGTCTGCCGAGGGAGCATGGATGACGTGGTTGGGTTGGTGTCGGTGAAATTGCTGATGAGCATGCGGCACGATGCGGAGAAGGCCGACGTGATGAGTAAATTAATCGAGCCGCTCTATGTGCCCGGAGCCATGCGCGCATTGAAACTACTTGAGTGTTTCAAACAGTCGCGCAAACACGTGGCGTTGGTGGTGGACGAATTCGGAGTCGTTAGGGGGATCGTGACATTAATCGACTTGATGGAGTCCCTCGTAGGCGAATTGCCGGACTCGCCTATGATCGAGGACTTGCCGATGGTCAAACGCAGCGATGGATCTTGGCTGATCGATGGATTGGTGATGTTGGACCGTGTCAAAGCCAAGTTTCAAATCAAGGATCTGCCGGGCGAAGGGACAGGTCAGTTTGAAACGCTCGGCGGATTTGTGATGATGAACGTGGGCCGTATTCCAGTCGCAGGCGACATCGTGAAGGTGAAAGGTTTGAAATTTGAAGTGGTGGACATGGATGGAAATCGAGTCGACAAAGTGCTCCTTGCACTGGAATGATGCGCGTGTTTCCAAGCACAGAGGCCACTCATTCTGTGAATTCTTTCACTAGCTTATCCAAACTCACTTTCACATCGTCCAACGTTCCGACAACGACAAACATGGAGTAAGCATAATCGCCGGGTTTGATCCCGGTTTTGTCAGTCAATCGGAATACGCAATTCCATTTCACCACATGTTGCGGAGCGAAGCGGAAGCGACCGTAGCCGATTTTTTCCGGGCCGCGTGGCTGCTTGACGGGGGCGAAGATGCCCATCGCGTGGCTGCCATTTTCGGTCGAGAACACCAAGGGGCATGGCTGCTCGCCCGGCCCGTCAGTGATCGGTGCATACTCGCCGGTCTTCGAATCTCGCTTCTGAAAAACACTGAACGCGGTGGGCATGTAGCCCGTCAGTGCTTCAAGTACCGCGTGTGTGTGATGCTCGTTGGGGAGCGTAAATGTTGTGTCGTATTCGATGACATTGGGCATGTCTTTGTGACCGATGTGGACGCGTTTTGAGACGGGATGATTGGACAGCACCGTCGTGTTCTTCGCCGGATTGCCGCCGGATTTTTCTCCGGGCTTCAGCCAGAACGCCATCTGAATCGTCGTCTTCAATTCCGGCCCGGTCGCTGAAATAGCGAGTAAGCGACTCGACGAAAACGGTCCAGCACCATCATCGCGCGAACCGGCTTCCGTCGGATTGTACGTCTCGCCGGTGATCGGCGTGCCGCAATCGAGATTCGATGCGGATTGCAATTGCCGTCCATGATCGTGGCTGTCCACGAACTCCTGCCCGCGCCACGTCAACGAATGAATTGCCCCGGCCAAGCGCGACGTCGTAGTGATGACGATCTCCGAATCTTTATACGGTGCACGAATCTGCGCGTTACCGTTTGCATTTGGAAATTCTATCGCCGGACCGCCGCGGCCCAGCGTCCATTCTTTGACAACTGCGCCGGATTTATCTTTGATGCGAATGAATGCGACGCGGCATTCGCCCGGAGCGGTGCTCGGATCCAGCCGGATACGTCCGAGGTCCGGGGCTTCAATGCGTACGGAATAATCGTGCCATTCGGCGTCATGAACAATCGTGAAATTCACACGCCGCGCGGGGCCGAACGCGCCTTTGTTTTCTTTTGGGGTCCAGTAAATCTGAGCGATGCCGCTGCTTGTCGACTTTGCTCTGATCTCAATCACAAACGGCCCGACCATTTCCGGCACGTCCGTCGAGACGATGAACGGATCGTGCTTCGTCGCAACGATCACGAATTCTTTATCGCGCATGTCGAGCGAACAGTCCGCCGACGCTTGCCACATCGAACCGTCCGCGCCTGCCATCGCGTTGCCATTTTGAGCCGCATGCGCCATCGAACTCCACACGACGATCATCCACACCAACACGGTTTTCAATTTTCGAATCATTGGCACTGTTCCATTCAAGAAAAAATTCCGAGCACGAATACTAACCCGGCACGATTTAAACGCCACTCTGCGCAGACGGGTGCAAACAGGCGTTGCGGTCGCGAGTCACAAAACTACAATCAATCGAGTTCGGATGGTATTACATTCTTCACTTTCCCCGGCGGGATCGTATGTCGCTTCGTTGCTCTGGTATTGAAAAACGATTTGGAAGCAACCGTGCGCTGGCTGGTGCGAACCTGACCGTTCGCGGCGGGACGATTCACGCGTTGCTGGGCGAAAACGGAGCGGGAAAATCGACGCTCAATAATATTATTTCCGGCGCGATGAAAGCGGATGCGGGCGTCGTTGAAATCGATGGGCGCGCGATACAATTCGCCTCGCCTTTGGAAGCCGCAGCGGCGGGTGTGGGCGTGGTGCATCAACACTTCCTCTTGGCTGAAGCGCTGACCGTTGCCGAGAACATTTCGCTGGGCATGCGCGGCAGTGCTTTCGGACTTTTTTTTGATTCCCAAAAAGCGGAGGCCGCAGTAACGGAACTGGCCGCGCGAACGGGATTGGATGTCGATCCGCGCGCTCGCGTTTCGAACCTTCCAGTCGGCTTGCGACAGCGCGTTGAGATTCTCAAAGCGCTGTCGCGCGGCGCGAAAATTCTGTTGCTCGACGAACCGACCGCCGTGCTCGCTCCCGCTGAAATCGAGCGCCTGTTTGTCACGCTGCGCGCATTGCGTGACGAGGGCCGGACTATTGTGATCGTCACGCACAAACTCGACGAAGTTTTTGCGCTCGCCAGCGACGTCACCGTTCTGCGCAAGGGCGCGACAGTTTTAGAATCGCCCATAGGTGGAATCACTCCCGCCGAACTTGCGCGCGCCATGATCGGCCAGGACCCGCCTGGATTGATAAGCGCGATGCCTAAACGCACAGCCGAATCGAATGACGCGCCGATCGTGTTCACGCTTCGCGGAGTGCGTGTGCCGGGAGTGTTGGATGTCCCGGCGCTGGAGATTCGCGCGGGCGAAATTGTTGGGATTGCAGGCGTCGAAGGAAATGGTCAGAACGAACTCGCCGGGATCATTGCTGGGACGATTGAGCACGCGCATTCAATCGACACGCTTTCGCTCGGATCGCGTGATCTGCGACCGTTGTCGATTCGCGAACGAAGCGAATCGGGGATTGCGGTGATCCCGTCGGATCGGCACCGCGAAGGGTTGGTTCTTGATATGACGTTGGCCGAGAATCTGCATCTTCGAAAACCACTGATACGACGCGTTGCGACGCTGCCGCTTTTGGATGGCGATGCGATGACATCGAATGCTGCGAGTCTTCTCCAAGCCTTCGGAGCGATGCCAGCGGAACCTGAACTTCCTGCCGGAGCGCTGAGTGGCGGCAATCAACAAAAAGTGATCGCAGCGCGCGAATTGAGCGGGAAGCCTTTACTGATTCTGGCGAGCAATCCGACGCGCGGGTTGGATGTCGGAGCGGCGGCGGAGATTCAAAACCGTCTGCTCACAGCAGCGCGTGAAAGCGGTGTGGGAGTGCTTCTGATTTCTGCGGACATGGAAGAAGTCCTCGCGCTTTCAGATCGCGTCTTCGCACTCTATCGCGGCTCACTCACCGCAGTAGGTTCGCGCGGCGTTTCGCGCGATGCGGTTGGGCGTGCGATGGTGGGCGCGGAATAAATGGTTTGAAATGCTTTTAATTATTTCGGAGTGGATGACCACTCGCCGCGAAAGGATTGGATGTCGATGCGCCCGGACGTCTCGCGGCGAATGCGAATGGAGCCTTCAGTATGCGGCGCAATAACTCGAGCTTCAAGCGCATCAAAATCAACGCCACTGGATTCGTCGGGGCGAGTTGTCGTCCCGGCGACGAGAATGGTGCTGCGGCTCAATCGGATTAAGTCAGTCGTTTCGCGCGGCCACCGACCGAATTCACCGGGTATGATTCTCAGCACGTCGGCAGACCACGACTCTCCTATTTTGGGGAGCAGCCGCTGCAACGACGCGCTGGATTTAGCTTCGACGAACAGCGCATTGAACGCGCCACACTGCACGCGCACAGAGAGCGTAGTTGTGTTCGCTGCGGGCTTATCGGCGGGCGGTCCGTCATCGGCAAATTCCCAACGAATTCCGATGGGTGACTCGACCGTTTCGTTTGCTACCGGTGAACCGTAGGTGATATTTTTTTCAGTCAACACCGCTTCCAATTTCCGTCGAATTTCGCTGGGAAATTTGCAACGCGGCAGGATCACGCGCCGGGGAGCGACGCGCGGAACGATGTCGAGCGCGCCTGAAATTGCGCCGGGACTATCCGACGTAATGACGAGCACGTCGAGGCGTTGAATGCGGCGGCGACGCAGCAGTTCGGCAATGCGCAGCCCTTGGCCCGGCCCGCCGGTGTCGATCATAGCGGAGCCGTTCTTCGATTCGATCAGCGCTGCGCGTCCCGTTTGTAAATCGAAGATCGTTAATTCAGGCGACGCAGGCGGGGTGCAAAAAAGAATGGTCGAAACCAATAGCAGTGGACACGCAACGGTCAGGCCCAGCACACGTCGCCACATGGCGCTTGGAGGCGGGGTTACCCACATCGACAACATGACAAGCGCATACAGCACAAGAGTCGCGACATAAGGGCGGGGCATGTCGATGGACGATCCCGGGACGGCTGCGCAAAATGCGTTGATCGATTCGAGCAGGGACAGCGAAAGATAGGCTCCCCAGCCCAGCACTTTGCCGAGCGTGGGCCACAGCGCACCGAACGCGATCGTTGCGCTGCCGAACGCCATGCAGACGGTGAGAAATGGGAGCGCGAAGAGATTGACGAAGAGTCCCAGCGTTGAGAAGCGGCCCATGTGCCACGCGACAGATGGTGACGTCGCCAGCCACGCGGAGAGCGTAATGAGCATTGACTCTGCGGCCCATTGTTTCACTCGTTCAATCAATGGAGGCGTCTCGCCGGGAGCGAGCAAGAGGGGGCGCGTGTGCGCCGCGTACCACTTTTCCCACGTCTCCTGAAAAAGCGGGCGCAGCGTGAACAGCGACAGGACGGCGAGAAATGAGAGTTGAAATCCGGCGGTGAACAGATCGTGCGGCGCATAGGAGAGCACGATCAGCGCGGCGGCTCCCAGCGCGGAAAGCGGTTCGGATTCGCGTTGAAAAAATGATGCCGCAACGTAGGTTCCGAACATCGCGGTTGCTCGGACGGCGGGTGGCGACGAACCAGTCAGTAGACAGTACGCGAAGCAGGCGACGAGGACGGCCACGGCGGATTTGCGCTTGGAGATTCCGAACAATCCCAGCGACCGCCACATCAGCACGCAGACGAGTTGAATGTGCAGGCCGCTGATGGCCAGAAGATGCGCGGTGCCGGAGATGGCAAACGCCTCGCGATCCGACACGCTGAGCGATTCGCGGCGTCCAAAAACCATCGCATTCAACAAACCGGCTTGTTCGGTGTGGCCGTTGAGCAACGTGTTCGTTTGCGCAGCGAGATGTCCGCTCAACCGCCGCAAGAGCAGCGCGAACCGCCACCATTCAGGACCGGCGAGTTTGTGGACTGTCGATGACGACACCGTCCCAACACGGCGCACACCCAGCCCCGCGAGGTACGCGCCGTAATCAAATCCGTCGGGTATCGTTGAGACAGGAAGCGGTTCGAGCAGGACCCGGCATTCAATGCGGTCGCCTTCAGCTAAGGCCTCGAGATGACCGGATACAGATTCGGCGTCGTCGCTTTTTTCGTCGTCGGTCGGCGTGTCATCAACCCGCGCGATGGCTTTGAGCGAGACACGAATTCTCCCGGACGCGGGCTGCATCGTGTTAGGTTCGCGTCCCAGCGAATTGAGCGCGAGGGTCCACGCGATGCGCGGTGCTGCGTTTCCGGGCGAACGTGCTACGCGCCATTCAGACTCGGTGATCGTTCCTCGCACCCACATGAAGTTGGGGCGCTCGGGCGTTTGAACGGATATGTCGTCAGCGGGGACGACCCGGAATTGTGCTGCATGAGTCAACGCGCCGAGTACACACGCAGAGAGAAGCCCGGCTGGAATAGTGCTGCGATGAACATAACCGACTGATGCAATCGCCAGCATGAAACTGGCGGCTACCAGATAAAAAAGAGTGGTGAGTGGAAGCGGAACGAACGCATCGAGCGCGATCCCTGCGCAGAACATCAACGCCAGCCAGAACAGTGGGCGTCGACGAAGGAAGCCGCTGTCCGGACGCGCCGCCATGAGGTGTTCTCGATGAACGTAAAATGGACGGCACAAAGACGGGCTGTAAGCCCGTCCTACTTTTGGTCGGCAACGCTATTTGTCGGCTGATTCGACGTCGATCACTTTCAATTCGATCGTCGCCGGGGCACTGTTGTTTTCGCCATCGGAGACGATGAGTTCGAATTTATAATCGCCGGCTTTGTAAATCTTGATGCCGACACGATCCTTCGCCAGGGCGGCAGCGGGGAGCTTCAAATTATCGCCGCCGACTTGCCGCCACGTGAACGTCATGTCCTTACCGCCCGCAGCTTTGCTCCCGCTTCCGTCCAGAATGATCACGCCTTCGGTCGGGTTAGCGGGATTGGGCGGCTTGTTGCGGTTGGCTACTGGAGCAGGGTTGGGTTTGACCGTTGGAATGGCCACCGGAATCGTTCCCGGCGCTGCGACGTTGACAATAATCTGCAACGGCTCGCTGTAATCCTTGCCGTCAAAAGCCACGACTTCAAACCGGACTGTTCCCGGTGTTGCGGGCGTGAAAGTCATGATCGGGCCGGATTGCTTCAATTCAGTATTGCCACGCCGCCAGCGGAAGGTCAGTGCTTCTGGTCCCTTGTCAGGATCATTTTAAGCGGACGCGTCGATCACCGTTTGAGTTCCCACTTCGGTGCTGATGACCGGGCGTTCGACGACGGCTACGGGCGGAACATTCTTTGAACGGGCTCGAGCTTGGAACGTGATTTGTGCGGGTTCGCTGTCGTCATTGCCATCGTTGACCACGAGTTCCCAGACATAAGCGCCTTCAGCTGGAACGGGGAATTGAATCTTCGATTTGCGGTCCTCGCCCACTTTCAAGCGGACGGACTCGCCTCCTTTTTGTCTCCAGAAATATTGGAGTTGGTCCCCAGCTGCACCGTTCGGTGATTTTGATCCCGAGCCATCCAGCGTGATCGTGTCACCCACCGTCGGAGGAGCGATTTCTGCAATGATGGCCTGCGGCAAGGACGCGCCCGTGATCGTGAACGCAACCGTGGCTGGCGCGCTATCAACATCGCCGTTGTTCACGACAACTTGAACTTCATACGTGCCGGGTTTGGATGGAATGACGGTCACTTCCTGTGCGATTTCGCGCGGTACGAAGACCAGCTTTTGCGGGCCGCTGGTTTGACGCCAGCGATACGTCAGTTGCGCGCCGCCCGGATCGCTGCTGCGCTGGGCGCTCATGCGAACTTCTTTTCCAGCCGGCGACGGATCTTTTGACAACAATGTGGCGACGGCCACGGGTCCAGCAACGGCAGCGGTTCCCTTGACTTCAAACGTGAATGTTTCTGTATCGCTGCTCTGGTTGTTCTGGTCCACGACGACCAATTGCATCGTGTACGAACCGGGCTTCATCGGAATGAAGCGCAGCACTTTTGACTGGCGTTGCTTGGCGGTCAATCCCAATTCAGCGGCTTCGTCTGTCCAGTAATATTGCAACGGGCCATCGTTGGGACTGGTGCTGCCTTCGGCAGACAATTCAACTTCGCTCTTCAACGCGACCGACTTGAGGCCCGTAATTTTGGCGACAGGCTTGTTCTTTTTTGGAGGCGTGGGCGGTGTCGGTGGGACAGGCGGCGCGACGACCTCCGGAGCGGCTACGTCCAGCGCGAATTTCTGCGGATCGCTGTCGCTGACTCCGTCGTTTACAACCAATGAAATCACGTGCCGACCGGCCTCGGTGACTTTGAACGTCCAGTCCTGTTTGCGGCCATTGGGCGGTGGTTCTTTAATTTTTTCGGATTCATCTGTCCAGCGATACGACAACGCTTTTTGTGTGGGGCTGAACGATTTCGCACCGGAAAGCGACACGCGTTCTCCAACGGTCGCGCGCTCCTGGCCGGTGATGACAGCCGTCGGTTTCAACACTGCCGGGTCTTTGACACCGATTTGAGTTTGAGCGACGGCGGAAAGGCCTTTCGAATTCGTGGCTTCGACTTGAAATAAATACGTCCCGGGTTTGTTGGGCGTGAAGCGGAAGCGCGCATCCTGGGCGTATTCGACAGGAATTTTCAGCGACTTGGGTTCGAGACACGTCCACAGGATTTTGATCGGAAGATTCTGCGGATCGCGGATCTTTGCTTCCATGGCCAAGGGTTCGCCGACGTTGCACTTTTGAGTTGCATCCAATTCAATGACGGGCGGCTTGTCTGCTGCTGAAACGCGGATGGTGATAGGGTCTGAAATGCCTTGTTTTCGTCCGTCGTTGACGAGCAGCATGACGCTGTACTCGCCTTCTTGCTGGGCGGAAAAGCGCGCCACCGGGCCATCGGTGCCGCGAATGTTGTCGGGGAATTTTTTGCCGGGAACAGGGGCCCAGATGTACGTCAGTTTCAAGCCGTCCTCGCTCGAACTTTTTGAACCGTCCAACGTGACTTCTTCACCCACCGAAACACTCGTCTTGTTCGCAATCAAGCGGGCCGTCGGGCCGGATTTGACGGGTGGCGGAGGTACAATCGGATCGGTGGGCGTTGCCGTGCCAGTCCCCACTTGGAACGTCACAGGTTCACTTTCGAACACGCCTGCATTGGTTTCGATAATTAGCACGAATTTGTACGAGCCATTTTCAGTCGATACGAAATTCTGAACGGGGAAATTCAGCTTGTCGGTGCGCTCGGCGGAGAAGGGGCGAGTCTTGTCCGCCGTCAGCGTTCTCACGCGCGGGCTCTTTTCCGTGTCGATTTGCTTCCACGCGAAGCGCGGCGTGTCGGCTTCGTTGACGGCTGATCGTGATCCATCGAGGGTAATGATGTCACCGATGCGGAACGGTTTCTCGCTGCCCGGCACTTCGGCCACCGGCTTCGGATCTTTCGTTACGGGTTTGACGGGAGGACGATTTCCATTTTGAATTTCTGATTGCCCGTTGGTCGGCTCATCGCCGAAAAAGATCTCGCCCTTTTTGACTTTGACTTCGACGCTCACTGGATCGCCCCAGCGTTTGCCGTCAAAGCATTTCAACGTGAATGCATATGTAGCAGCCTCTTTGGCGACGAAATCGAACTGCCGCGCGGAGAGTTGTTCGGGCGTAAGTAAAAAGCCTTCGGGCGCTCCGACGATGGTCCACTGATATTTCGTGATCGTGCGGTTTCCGAACGCTTTGCTGTCCTGTCCGTTGAGCACGATTTTTTGGCCGACGCGCGCCTTCTGATCAGGGCCGGGATTGGCTGCAGGCAAGGGCGTGGATGGCAGAACTTCCTGCGTGAAGCGCTTGGTGGTTTCGAGATTGTATTCGTTGCGGACGGTGACTTCGAAGACGTATTTGTCCGGCTCGGTGGGTATGAAATAGGTTTCACTGACCCATTTATTGGCAGCTTTGTCGAAGCGCGCTGCACTGGGGTCGGCGATCTTGACGGGTCGGCCTTCCTTTTGCACCCACGTGAACGAAAGTTTGCCACCATCGGGATCGTTGGCGGATATCTTCAGGATGACTCGTCCTTCAGTGGTATCTTCTTCGGCCGCAATGCCAACAGTCCATGCTAGCATGGACAGGAGGAAGAGGGCTCCGAATGTTTTACAGCCTTTCATGCGTTTCACCCCGGTGCCGTCACACTTTGTTTCAAACCCACATGGTCCTTCATGTTGTTCGGCTATGGCACCGAATCAATTGAAGGCATTTCATCGAACCGATTCAGGTACTCGATCCAACTGGATGCGGCGGCTGCTATTCGTATTACTTAGCGTCTAGTACGTACGTCTTTTTTGATTCCAATCCGTCTTCGTTTTTCACCGTTACTTGGAACGTGTATGTTCCGGCTTTTGTCGGAATGAAGTACGTATCACTCAACCACTTTTTAGTGTTATCGTCATATTTTGACGCGACTGCATCTAAAATTTTTGCATCCGGCCCAGACAGTTGCACCCATTTGAACGTCAATTTGCCACCATTGGGGTCACTCGCTTTGACATGCAACTTGACGCGATTGTCCTTGGGCGTCTCTTCTGCAGCTGCGTGGCTCCAGCTCAAAACGAGCAAGAACACACACAGGGCTGCAAGTCGAGCGGACAGTGTCCGGCTCACGGTTTTCATGACGAACAGTGCGCTCATGGCTCTAGGTCGCCTCCTGCTTCGGACGTTGCAACTTCGACTTCGGGCGCGACGGGAGCTTCCGGTGCCGAGGGTTCGGGCGCGGGCGTCATGCCCAACAAAACGCCCAATTCCGCGGACAGCCCTTGAATCTCGTCTTCGCTCAAATCCGGTTCAACCACAGCATGTATGACTGTTTCAGCCCCGGCAATCTTTTCACGATAATGTTGCACGACCCGGTTTTGGTCGTCTTTTTTCTTCTCAGCGACGGTCAGCATTTTCTTGCGCGACAGCATCAGCGCGAGAATGTAACGGAACGCGATGCGCTGGGAACTGGAGTCTCCTTCGAGTCGCTTGAAGAACTCCAGCACGTATTCCATGTCCAGCGCCGGGCGTGCTTTCTTCGGTCCCTGATTGTGCCGGGCTAAAGTCGTTTTCCAAAAATAGAACACATCCGCCGGGCGGTGATTTTGAAAACACGTGTCGCAATAATCAGCGCGGCGCATGCCTTCGTTGTCTTTGAACAAGACGGAGAAAAACACCGCATCCGGTGCGAACGGAGATGAACAGTGGGCACACTGATGCCCCGTTTTATTAAACTTCCATTCAGTCTCAGTCACAGCCACCCTCGTTAAACTTCTGCACTTAAAAGTTTAATGATTATGACGCGAACTGTTAGGAATTCAAGAAGATAGGGGAA
>Ga0194042_1000347_pt1 | contig 15421 bp, 8 predicted proteins | sample JunL4412m_MetaG_FD_148974 | JGI IMG/M metagenome (GOLD analysis project Ga0194042, IMG submission 148974) | Anoxic zone freshwater microbial communities from boreal shield lake in IISD Experimental Lakes Area, Ontario, Canada - Jun2016-L442-12m | ecosystem: Environmental > Aquatic > Freshwater >...
GGTCGCTTCGGCGTCTTTCACGGAAACCGACAGTTCCTTAGTGCGCGTGAGCAACTCGGCCTTCGCGTCTCCTGTTGCCGACGCCACCTGCTTACCGAGTGTCTTCTGCTCGGCGCGTTGTGTTTCGAATGACAAGAGGGCTTGACGTCGCGCGGTATCGGCGGCCAGTACCTCGTCGACCAGCGCGGGGTCTTCGCCACGCGCCGTCGCTGAGGCTCTGACGATGTCGGGTGTATCGCGCAGGACGTTGACGTCGATCACAGGTACTGCCCTCCGCCTATGTGGGGTGGTTCGCCGGTGATTTCGGGACCAGGGCCGGGCCCGATCGCTCCGCGGCGCATTTCTTCGAGTTGTGCACGAGCTGCCATTTGCTGAGCGAAGAGGGCGGTTTGAATTCCGTGGAACAAGCCCTCGAGCCAACCGACAAGTTGGGCCTGAGCGATACGCAGTTCGGCATCGCTGGGCGTTGAATCGTCGGTGAACGGAAGGGAGAGGCGCCGCAACTCGTCGACGAGCTCGGGCGCAAGGCCGGCTTCGAGTTCGGCGACCGACCGCGCATGGATTTCCTTCAACCGCACGCGTGCTCTTTCATCAAGCGGCGCCGACTTCACTTCCTCGAGCAACTGCTTGATCATGCTGCCAATGCGCATCACCTTGGCGGGTTGTTCGACCAAATCGGTGAGCACGCGGGGACCGTCGCCTTCGACCGTTTCGTGCGGCTCGAGTGCTCCGATGGGCTGTCCGTCAGGTCCGAGCACAAGAACGCGCGAGGCGTCGATCGGTGTCTGTTCCTCCTCGTTCATAGGCCCATCCTGTCATCGACCGCCAGGCGTTCGCAGTGACCACTCAGTGCGCGTGGTGCGAGGCCACGATCGAGGGCAAATATTGAACGCCGATTCAACTGCAGCCCAACTGTTTGCAACGAAAGAACGCGATTTGTACGGCACCGAAGTATGTGGGAATCTGTTGGACCTGTGCCCGAGGCGGTACCCATCATCATCGTGCAGTGAATGGAGTGGATGTGGACTACAACTGGCTGACACCGAAGGCCGTTGCCACTCCCGCTGGTGGCAAGGGCTGGGGATCATTCGCCCTTGAATCCATTCGTGCAGGCGAGTCAGTGGCGGCTTTCGGCGGGCACATCGTGACGCTCGCTGAGTTGCACACCTTCGACCACGATCGTCAATCGCGGTCGATTCAGATCGATGAAGACCTCTACCTCATTTCCGGTGAAACGCCTGAGCCCGGCGACATGCTGAACCACTCGTGCGAACCGTCGTGCGGCTTGGTGGGCGCACAATTGCTCGTGGCAATGCGCGACATCGAAATCGGCGAAGAGCTCACCTTCGACTACGCGACGTGCGATTGCTCGGACTACGACGAGTTCGAGTGTCTCTGCGCCGAGCTGACCTGTCGCGGTGTGGTGACGGGGTCTGATTGGCGTCGAGCCGATCTGCATGAGAAGTACGCAGGCTGGTTCTCGCCGTACATCACGCGCAAGATTGCCGCGCTGCCTGCGATCTGACAGCGCACTCACACAGAGTGAGTGAGTTATCGCTCTTCGTGGTGCTATGACCTCTTTCGGGACGTTGGTCCTTGTTGAGCGGGACCTTGTGCTTATAGTGCCTGCACCAGTGTGAATCACGTTCCTTCCGACGCGGAGTGAACGCGCTGTCTCGCTGTGCCGGCGGGTCCCGAGTGCTCGCCGGCGCCTAACCCCCTGCGGGGGTGTGAGCGAGGAGTAGGCCCGTGAGTCGGTTCAGTGGTGTGCGTCGGTTCGTGGCGGGTGCGGCAGCAGTAGCACTGCTGACCGCCGGGGTGGTGGCGGTGGGAGTGGCGCCGGCGTCGGCGGTTGTCGTCAGTCCCCAGACGTTCACGACGCCTGGCGACTACACCTTCACCGTCCCAGACGGAGTGACAGTGGTGCGGATCACGGCGGTGGGGGCTGGCGGAGCGACGCACGTGGAGCAGCAGTGCTTCAACATTGGTTTCGGCTCCTTCTGCGCCCCTTTCCCCTACGCCGGCGGTAAGGGTCGTTCGATCACGACGTACCAGCAGGTGCAGGCTCAGGACCAATTGAGCGTGCATGTCGCGGCTGTTTCTCAATCTGCCACAACCGTGGCCGGTGGTCGGGTCAGTGTGAGTGCACCGAATGGTGGTGATGCGTATAGACCGGGTTTATGCCCCCCTTTCTGTAATTGGGCGTACGGCTCCGACGCGGGTGAGGCAACGGTCTCGCCCTCGGCGCCCGGGTATCCCGCTGATGTGTCCGCGTTGGTCAGCAATATGGACTCGTCTGGTTCGGTGGCGATTGGGTGGGCAAAGTCGATCACCGTAACCTCAGCCTCCGATTCCGGGGCTGGCTCGCTGCGTGAGGCGATCACGGCCGCCAACGACACGGGAAATCTCGACGCTACCCTCCCGGACGTGATCACCTTCGACCCGTCGGTGACTGACCCGATCGTGCTGGCCAGCGACTTGCCGGCGATTACGGGTGCGGTGAATATTGTGGGGCCGGGGGCGCGAGTGCTGACGGTCAGCGGCGACGACAAGTTTCGACCGTTCTCGTTCGCGGCGGGGTCGACAGTGCGGCTGAGCGGACTGGGGATCGCGCATGGCCATGGGGGCGAGCAATTCGCCCCTTCTGGTGGCAACGTTCAGGTGGCGCAGGGGGCGACTGCGTTCATTGATGGTGTGTCGCTAACGGGTGGGTCTGCTCATGACGGTGGCGGTGTCACGACGAGTGGAGACCTGACGCTGACTAGCTCCTTGGTGTCCGGCAACAGCGCTAGTCAGTGGGGCGGTGGCGTGATGGTGGTGAAGTACCCGTCAGCCCCGGCGCCGGCCGTGACAATCGTGAACTCAACGATTACTGGTAATTCCGGCCGGTACAGCGGGGGCGGTGTGATGACCCAAGGCGGCGGTGTGGTCACGGTGACAGCGTCAACAATTGCGGGCAACTCTGGGAACGACGGTTATGGCGGCGGAGTATTGACGTACAACGGAGGCAGTCTGTCGCTGCGCTCGACTGTGCTGTCGGCCAATTATGCGGCGACTGGCGGTACGTGTGGCACGTTGTATGGCGGATCGGTGACCGACTCCGGCTACAACGTGTCGTCGGACTCAGCGAACAGCGGGGTTTACAACTCGTGCGGCCTGTCGACGGATAACCATTCGGTGTTCGATGCTGATGGTTCGCCGGTGGATGTCAATCTCGGGCCGTTGCAAAACAATGGTGGGCCGACTGACACGTTGATGCCGTTGGGTGATTCGCCGATACTGGACGTGATCCCGCCGGAATTCTGTACCGATCTGGGCGGGTCTCCTGCGGCGATCACGACCGATCAACGCGGACAGTCGCGTCCGCAGGGCGCGGGTTGTGAGATTGGCGCGGTGGAGGTGCCGGCGATCACGGTGACCCCCGACGCCAAGTCCGTTGCCTATAACGACTCGGCCCCGGCATACACGTTCACTCTCTCGCCGCTGACCCCGTCGACGAACTACACCGCGCCGACCTGCTCGGCGCCTGGCTACACCGTCGGTGCGGCAACGGGCTCGACGTTCACGATCTCCTGCGCGGGCGGGAAGGCCGACGGGTACTCATTCGTGCAGACGGCCACCGCGGACCTCTACGTGACGAAGGCGACCCCAACGGTAGCGATCAGCAACACACCCACGTCCCCCGTGGTGGGTGACTCGTTCACTCCTACGTTGACGACGAGTAGTGATGGTGCGACGTCGGTAACGAGTTCGGACACGAACGTGTGCACGGTGAACGCGGGCACGGGTGTGGTGTCGTTCATTGCTACTGGCACGTGCACGCTGGTGGCACATGTGGCGGCATCGGCGAACTGGTCGGCCGTCGATGGGCAGGCGCAGCAGGTGAGTGTCGCGAAGGCCAGCACGTCGGTTTCGATTTCGAACCTGCCGGCTTCGGCGGTGGTGGGCGACTCGTTCACGCCGACGTTCACGACGAGTAGTGATGGTACGAAGTCGGTGACGAGTTCGGACACGAGCGTGTGCACGGTGAACTTGGTGACAGGCGTGGTGTCGTTCATTGCTACTGGCACGTGCACGCTGGTAGCACATGTGGCGTCGTCGGCGACGTATGAGATGGCGGATGGTGCTGATCAGCAGGTGAGTGTCGCGAAGGCGAGCACCTCGGTTTCGATATCTAACCTGCCGGCTTCGGCAGTGGTGAATGGCTCTTTCACGCCGACGTTGACGACGAGTAGTGATGGTACGAAGTCGGTGACGAGTTCGGACACGAGCGTGTGCACGGTGAATGTTGGCACGGGCGCGGTGTCGTTCATTGCTACTGGATCATGCTCGTTGGTGGCACATGTGGCGTCGTCGGCGATCTGGGCGGCCGCCGTTGGGCAGGCGCAGCAGGTGACGGTATCCGCCGTTGTCCCGTCGGTGGCACGGTCGGTGGCGGGCTCGCCACGCAACAAGTCGGTGCTGGTGTCGTGGGTGGCTCCGTCGTCGACTGGTGGTGCTGCGATCAAGGAGTACAAGGTGACGGCGTCGCCGAAGGTGGGCTCGGTGTTCAAGTCGTGCACGGTGTCTGGGTCGGCACGTTCGTGCACCGTTGTGGGTTTGACGAATGGCAAGCCGTACACGTTCACGGTGAGGGCGACCAATACTGGTGGGAAGTCGAGCACCACGGCCGCGTCGGCCGCGGTGATCGCCGGAACTGCGACGGCTCCCCGTTCGTTGGTGGTTTCGACCTCGGTCGCTCACAAAGCGAAGGTGAGGTGGACTGCTCCGCAGTACATCGGTTCAGGTGCAGTGATCGGTTACCAAGTGCGCTGGTGCACGGTGGGTGGCTCGTGTTCGGTGTGGTCGACGCTGCCAGCCAGTCCGCGGTCGGCGTCGGTGACCGGCCGAGTCAAGGGCACGAAGTATCGGGTGGAGATCCAGGCGAAGAACGCCTCGGGTTACGGCCCGGTGACCAGAAAGGCGTTCACTCAGGCTCACTAAACCCGCTCTACATGCCGATGGGTCATTGTTCGGGTGTTTAGGAGTGAGTGCCGGTAGGCGTTGTGGGGTTTCCCTCAGTGTTCTTTGGGGCTCGAATTCGTGAGGGTGACGATCAAGGGTGAGGTTGTGGGTCGATTCCTTGGAGCGAAGCGCGTCGCGGCGGGTGCCGCGACGCTTGCTTTGCTGCTTGGAGTAGTCGCAGTCACAGGTGCCACGCCGGCCTCGGCAGCTGTTCCCAGCGAGGTCGCGATCTCAGTCGTTGCAGAGTCGCCCTCAATCACGTACGGCGACGCCGGTCCGGCGACGATCGGCTATACGACTGTCCCCGTCACGACTGCCGCTGACTGGACGACTGAACCGACATGTGCGGTGTACGCATTGGTTGATACGGGCTTCACCGCCGCGCTGAGTGCCCCTTACGCGATCGGCTTGTATGTCACGCACTGTTCTGGGGGTGTCGCGAGTGCCGTCAACTTGCTTTCGTATGTTGAGGGCACGCTGACCGTCAACAAAGAGACGCTGTACGTCGTGCCCGACGGCAAGTCGGTGACCTACGGAGACGCGGCACCGACTTACACATTCACTTTCCATTCGACTTCCGTCGACGGCGGTGTCGTGACGCCGACGGTCGACAGTTCTCCCTCGTGTGGCAGCGTCTACACCTCGTCGGCTTCGGCGTCTCTGTCTCCGGTCACCATCACGTGCTCGGGCGGCTCTGACTCGATCTACTCGCTTGATACAAGTGCCACCGGCCAACTGACGATCGCTAAGGCTGCGTCGTCAACGGTGGTCACGTGCACTGCGGGGCCGTTTACCTACACCGGCTTGTCGCAGAGGCCCTGTTCGGTGGGTGTGACCGGGGCGGGCGGGTTGTCCCAGTCGAAGACTCCTACGTACGCGAACAACACCAATGCGGGTAGCTCGGCGTCGGCGTCGTACAACTACTTTGGCGACGCGAATCACAACTCATCGTCGGACAGCACGACCTTCACGATCCTGAAGGCTGCGTCGTCGACGGTGGTGACGTGCACCCCTTCGGTGACCTATACCGGTTCAGCGTTGACGCCGTGTTTGGTGGGGGTGTCGGGGGCGGGAGGTTTGTCGCAGTCGAAGACTGCGGTCTACGCGAACAACACCAATGCCGGTGATCCGGCGTCGGCGTCGTATAACTACGTCGGCGATGCGAATCACAATTCATCGTCGGACAGTGCGAACTTCACTATCGGTAAGGCGTCGTCGTCAACGGTGGTGTCGTGCACACCTTCGGTGACCTATACCGGTATAGCGCAGACGCCGTGTTCGGTGAGTGTGTCGGGAGTCGGAGGTTTGTCGTCGACGCCCTCACCGACCTACGCGAACAACACCGATGCCGGTATTTCGGCGTCGGCGTCGTATAACTTCGGTGGCGATTCGAATCACAACTCATCGTCGGATAGTGCGACCTTCACTATCTTGAAGGCTGCGTCGTCGACAGTGGTGTCGTGTAGCACGGGGCCCTTGACCTATACGGGCTTAGCGCAGACGCCGTGTTCGGTGGATGTGTCGGGAGTGGGAGGTTTGTCGTCGACGCCGTCACCGACATATCTGAGCAACACCAATGCCGGTGTTTCGGCGTCGGCGTCGTACAGCTTCGGTGGCGATGCGAATCACAACTCATCGTCGGACAGTGCGACCTTCACTATCTTGAAGGCTGCGTCGTCGACGGTGGTGACGTGCACACCTTCGGTGACCTATACGGGTATCGCGCAGGAACCGTGCTCGGTGGGTGTGGAGGGGGCAGCTCTGTCGCGGTCCGACCTGCCTGCCGACTATGTGAACAACACCAATGCCGGCGATCCGGCGTCGGCAACGTATAACTTCGGTGGCGATTCGAATCACAACTCATCGTCGGACAGTGCGACCTTCACAATCCGTAAGGCGACGTCGTCGACAGTGGTGTCGTGTCTGCCTGTGACGTACACGAGTTTTGCGGTGGCTCCGTGTTCGGCGAGTGTGACGGGAGCGGGCATTCTTCCGGCGCTTACTTTCTCGCCGACGTCGTATTCCAACAACATCAATGCGGGTAGCTCGGCGTCAGTGTCGTACAACTTCGTTGGCGATTCGAATCACGACTCATCGTCGGACAGCACGACCTTCACCATCGCAAAGGCAACGTCGCAGACGGTGGTTTCGTGCGGCCGACTCGAGTTCACGTACACGAGTTTTGCGGTGACGCCGTGCATCGCAACTGTCGGTGGTGCCGGTTGGCCCCTACCCGTCTATGTCACCCCGACCTACGCGGACAATACGTATGTTGGCACCAACGTTGCGTCGGCCACATACGAGTACGTCGGGGATGGCAACCACACGCCGTCGTCGTACATCAAGCACTTCAGCATTCTCAAGGCGCCGTCGACGACGGTAGTCACCTGCCCCGCGTCGGTGCCATACACGAGTTACGCGGTGACGCCGTGTTCGGTGAGTGTGACGGGAGTTGGCGGCCTCGCGCTGACCCCAACCCTGAACCCGACGGAGAACTACGCGCACAATATTGCTGTAGGCCTGAACACTGCGTCGGCGAGGTACACGTTCGACGGCGATGAAAACCACAGCGGCTCAACGACAAGTAAGTTGTTCTCGATCACGTCGGCGCCATCGGTAGCGCGATCAGTCACTGGGTCGCCGCGTATTCGGGCTGTTCTGGTCTCGTGGGCGGCACCATCGAGTCCAGGCGGTGCGACCATCACTGGTTATGTCGCAACCGTCGTGGGTTCGACTAAGAAATGCACCGCGACTGGATCACAGCGATCGTGCACGGTGTCGGGATTGACCAGTGGCACGTCGTACAAGTTCACTGTGAAGGCGACCAACTCGGTGGTCAAGTCGAGCACCTCGCCTGCTTCCGGTGCGGTGATTGCTGGCGCGCCGACCGACCCGCGTTCGTTGGTAGCTTCATTCCCAGCGAAGAAGTGGGCAAAGGTGACGTGGGTGAAACCCTCGTACAGCAACGCGGGCGCAGTCACCGGGTATCGCGTGCGTTGGTGCAAGGTCGGTAGCACCTGCACTGCGTGGTCGAGGCAGCCATCGTCGCCGTTGGTGTCGGCGATCGGCGGCCGCCAGAAGAACGCGCAGTACCGCGTGGAACTGCAGGCGAAGAACTCATCGGGCTACGGTCCGACTGCGAGCAAGACCTTCGCACAGACGCTCTAGCCATTCTGTGGGCAAAACGGTGCGCTTTACGTATCGATTTGCCCAGAGAATGCGTTCAGACAGTCAGCAAGATCTTGCCGACGTGGGTGCTGGCTTCCATCAATACGTGTGCTTGCGTGGCATCGGCCATCGCAAACGTCGAGTCGACAATGGGCTGCACGCGACCAGCCTCAACCAACGGCCACACCACTTCACGGGTGCGGCGAACGATCTCGGCCTTCTCGGCGAGCGGTCGCGCCCGCAGCGTGGTGGCATGTACCGCGCCGCGCTTTCCGAGTAACGCGCCGAGATTGATCTCGGCGGTCGCCCCACCCATGAGCCCGATGATGACGATGCGGCCGTTGATAGCGAGCGCCGAAATGTTGCGAGCCAAGTACGACGCCCCCATGACATCGAGAATGACGTCGGCACCGTGTCCGTCAGTGGCAGCCATGATGCGCTCAACGAAGTCGTCGCTGCGGTAGTTGATCAGGATCGATGCACCGAGTTCGGCACAACGCTCGAGCTTGTAATCACTTCCGGCAGTCACGGCCACGCGCGCACCGAGTGCGGTGGCAATCTGAATCGCCATCGTGCCGATTCCACTACTTCCACCATGAACTAGCAGCGTTTCACCAGCCTGCAAACCGGCAGTCATGAAGACGTTCGACCACACCGTGCACGCAACTTCTGGAAGGGCGGCCGCGGTGATGAGGTCTACGCCCGCAGGAACCGGAAAGACCTGACCGGCAGGCACCGCGACTTTCTCGGCGTACCCACCACCGGACAACAGAGCGCATACTTCATCGCCTACCGACCAGCCAAGAACATCGGGCCCGACCGACTCGATCACGCCACTGCACTCAAGGCCGGGCCACGTCGGCGAACCAGGAGGAGGGTTGTAATTACCCATACGCTGCAACACATCGGCGCGGTTGACGCCGGCGGCCGCAACGCGAATCACGACCTCTCCGGAGGCAGCGATGGGGTCGTCGACCTCTGTCCAGGTGAGAACGTCGGGTCCGCCCGGGGCAGAGACAGTGACGGCGCGCATATCAGACCTTCGGGGTGTTGTCGCGATTGCGAATCAGAACAACTCGATCGCCAGTCTGCAGCACCTTGATGTCTGTTTCGTCGAACCGGTGTGTCACTCCATCGCGAATGATGGCGAGCACGAGTGACCCTTGTTCGGTGAGCTTGGTAGGAGCCATACCGAGCTCACCGGGTGAGATTGCGCGTTCGACTACTTCGAGGCCATCCAGCGGATCGATGAGATCGGCAATCACCGCACCAGCGGTGGGAGACAACTGACTGATGGCGAGAAGCTGTCCGGCTGACTCGGCGGTCATGATCACCGACGTAGCGCCCGACTGACGCATCAACTGGGCATTGGAACTCTCGCGCGCTGCGACTGTGATGGAGAGATTCGGGTTGAGTTGCTTCGCGGTGAGCGTGATGAGCACCGTGACGTCGTCGCTACTTGCCGCCACGATCAGTGTCGTGGCTGTAGCGATCAAGGCCTCTCGCAGCACATCCTCGCGGCGAGCGTCGCCGCGTACCGTTACGAGGCCGAGGGTGTTCGCTTCTTGACATGAATGAGTGTCTTCAGCAATGACGACAATCTCGGCCGGATTGATTCCGCTGTCGAGCAGCGTGGCAATCGCGGCGCGGCCCTTCACTCCGTAACCGACGACGATGGTGTGATCGTGCACTCGGTTCCTCCAGTGCTTGCGGCGGTACTCATCACGGCCCCGGCTAGTAAGCACCTCGACGGTGGTTCCAACCAGGGTGATGAGGAAGATAAAACGTAGGGGGGTGACGATAACGACATTCATCATGCGCGCAAAAGGCGTGACCGGAGTGATGTCGCCGTAGCCGGTTGTCGAGAGCGAGACGGTCGCGTAGTAAATGCACGACAGGAAGTCGTTGAGCTTGCCGTCAAGGTCGCGATAGCCGGCCCGACCCCACCACACCACGAGTGTGGTGATGACCAGACAGGCGCAGGCGATGGCAACTCGCGACCACAACGAAGCCCACGGACCTCGGTTGCGAGATGGCAAGCTGAGGAAGCCGCCCCTGCTCTCGGGAGTCTTGGTCGACGAAGCCACAGACGAACCGTAGCAATGTGCGCTACTTGACGTGAACGTCAACTTGACACTAGCGTCAAGTCATGGCTGCGACGAGGGTTGACCCACGCAGTGAGCAGTACCTTGCCAATCGTGAGGCGATGCTCGCTGCGCTCTCTGAGATCGATCAATTACAGCGCCAGGTGGTAGTGGGAGGTGGCTCCACCGACCCGGAAAAAACGGCCCGCACGCTGGCGCGTCACCGTTCGCGCGGCAAGTTGCTCCCGCGCGAACGTATCGCCCTGCTGCTCGACCGCGATGCCCCCTTCCTCGAACTCAGCCCCTTGGCCGGATACGACACCGACGATTCGCTCGGTGGCGGCATCGTCACCGGAATTGGCGCAGTCAGCGGAGTCGAATGCGTGATCGCTGCGAATGATCCGACGGTGAAGGGCGGTGCACAGTCACCGACGAGTGTCACCAAGGGCCTGCGCGCCATGGAGATCGCGCGCGTGAATCGTCTGCCGTTGCTGAGCCTGACTGAGTCGGCGGGGGCTGACCTCGCCAAGCAGAGTGAAATCTTCGTTCACGGCGGCGCGAGTTTCAAGCAGCTCACGCAGTTGTCGAAGGCGGGCATTCCGACCGTGACGATGGTGTTCGGAAGTAGTACTGCGGGTGGTGCGTACATGCCGGGTATGAGCGACTACGTGGTGATGCAGCAGGGCGCGGCGCAGGTGTTTCTGGGTGGCCCGCCACTAGTGAAAATGGCCATCGACGAAGATGCTGATGAGGAAACACTGGGCGGTGCTGAAATGCATGCGCGTACCAGCGGATTGGCCGACTACCTCGCGCGTGATGAAGCAGACGCGGTGCGCATCGGTCGTCGCATCGTGTCGCACCTCAACTGGCGCAAGCTCGGTCCTCCACCGTCGCGGGCAGCGGTTGATCCGCTGTTTGATCCCGACGAGTTGATCGGAATCGCGAGTTCGGATGTGCGCATTCCGTTTGATGTGCGCGAAGTCATCGCGCGCATTGTTGATGCCAGCGAGTTCGAAGAGTTCAAGCCGCTCTACGGTTCGACGCTCGTCACCGGGTTCGCGCACCTCGCGGGATACCCCGTGGGCATCCTCGGCAACAACGGCATCTTGTTCAGTGAGGAAAGCGAGAAGGGTGCGCAGTTCATTCAATTGTGCAACCGGCTCGACATTCCGTTGATCTTCATGCAGAACATCACTGGCTTCATGGTCGGAACGCGCTACGAACAAGGCGGCATCATCAAGGACGGCGCGAAGCTGATCAACGCGGTGTCGAACTCAACGGTGCCTCACCTGACGTTGATGATCGGTGCCTCGTATGGCGCTGGTAACTACGGAATGAGCGGCCGCGCGTACGGTCCGCGGTTCGTGTTCTCGTGGCCCAACCACCGCATTGCGGTGATGGGGCCCAAGCAACTCGCAGGTGTGCTCACTATCGTCGCGAGGCGCAAGACCGAAGCCGCCGGTCAGGTATTCGACGAAACCGCGTTTGCACCAATGCGCGATGCGTTTGAAGCGCAGGTTGAGAAGGAATCAACGGCACTGCATGCCACCGGACGACTGTGGGATGACGGCATCATCGATCCGCGCGACTCGCGCACAGTGTTAGGGCTTGCACTCTCAGCCTGCCACTCGGCTCCGGTGCACGGCACCGGCGAGTTCGGCGTCTTCCGGATGTGATGGCGATGACTTCTCCGGTGACCGAGCGACCAATTCGCACGCTGCTCATCGCCAATCGAGGCGAAATTGCAGTGCGTATCGCCGAGGTGTGTCGTGAGCTCGGCATTCGAAGTGTGGCCATCTACTCCGAGCCCGATCGCGAGATGCCGCACGTGCGCGCTGCCGATGTGGCGATTCCGATTGGTGGGCGAACACCTACTGAGTCGTACCTCGATGCAGCGAAAGTGCTGGCGGCCGCGGTGCGTTCGGGTGCAGACGCGGTGCACCCTGGCTACGGCTTCTTGTCGGAAAACCCTGACTTCGCGCAGGCTGTGAGCGAGGCGGGTTTGGTGTGGGTCGGACCTACTCCTGAGTCGATGCGCGCGATGGCACTGAAAGTGCAGGCACGTCGGATAGCTGAGTCGGCGGGTGTTCCAATCGTTCCGGGCGCTGAACTCGACGGTCACGTGAGCGATAGCGCGCTGTTGGCGGCGGGTGAAAGCGTCGGATTCCCGTTGCTGGTGAAGGCATCCGCTGGTGGTGGAGGCCGCGGAATGCGTATCGTGTCGACCGCAGGCGAACTCGTTGAGGCAGTTGAATCGGCTCAACGCGAGGCGGGGTCTGCGTTCGGTGATTCCACGGTGTTCCTCGAACGCTATCTCACCGGTGCGCGGCACATTGAGGTGCAGGTATTCGGCGACCAACAGGGCAACGTGCTGCACGTCGGCGAGCGCGAGTGTTCGGTGCAGCGACGTCACCAGAAAGTGATCGAAGAGTCTCCCTCGCCGGGTGTCACCGAAGCGGTGCGCGAACACATGCTTGAGGCAGCAGTCTCGTTGGCGAAGTCGATTGGTTACGTGGGAGCCGGCACCGTTGAGTTCGTGGTGATTGGCGAGGGTGGAAGTCAGGACTTCTACTTCCTCGAAATGAACACGCGCCTGCAGGTGGAGCACCCCGTCACTGAACTCACGTACGACGTTCCGTTGATTGAGTGGCAGTTGCGGGTTGCGTCGGGCGAACCGTTGCTGGTTGAGCAGGTCGAGCTGCAGCCCGACGGGTACTCGCTCGAAGCGCGGCTCTATGCCGAAGACCCGTCACAGGGGCACGCACCAGGGTCAGGTCGCGTCACGCGCATGGAGATTCCGGAAGTACGCGTCGACGCGGGTGTTGAGTCGGGCAGTGAGATCAGTACCTACTACGACCCGATGATTGCGAAGGTCATTTGGTCGGCACCCACGCGCGATGCGGCGGCGTTGGGGTTGGCGCGCGCATTGCGGGCGGCGGTGCTGCACGGTCCGGTGACCAACCGCGACATGTTGGTGGCAGTGCTCGAAAGCGACGACTTCCTCGCCGGTCACACGACGACCGCGTTCCTTGACGAACACCCCGAGTTGCTCGATCCGCAGGTTCCTGCAGCGCGTCGTGCATTGCACCTCTGCGCAGTAGTGATTGCCGCTGCGCACGAAGCACGTGAGTTAGTGGCTGACGAACCCGCTGCATCGACAGCGTTTGCGCCGTCGGGGTGGCGCAACGTGCGCGCAGTACCCGAGGCGCGAACCTTCGCAGTGGGCGACGAGCAGGTGACCGTGGCCTACGAGCGCCTGCGCGATGGGGTTTGGCGCGTGGGGACGACGTCGTCACCAGTGGAGTTGATTGGTGCGGCCGAGATCGAGTGGCTCGAGGTTCCGGTACGCGCGTCAGTCGCGCGTGATGCTCAAGGTGATGTGGTGGTTGATCTCGAATCGGGTGAGCGCATCTTCGCTCGCGTCATCCGTTCTGATGAGGGTCTGATCACCGTGCACGACGGGTTATGGAATAGCCGCTTGCATGATGTGCCGCGCTTTGCAGGCGAGGCGGCTGATGATGTCGCTGATGGGTCGGCGACTCCGGTGCCCGGCACGATCACCGTGGTGGCCGTGGCCGTGGGCGATCACGTAACTGCAGGGCAGACGCTCGTCGTGCTTGAGGCGATGAAGATGGAGCACCGCATTGTCGCGGCCATCGACGGTGTCGTCACGGCAGTGCGAGTCGAGGTCGGCCAGGCCGTTGATGCGCATGAAGTCGTCGTGACGGTCGAGGGGGAGACATGACCGAAGATGTGCGCGTTCAGCGCGCCGTGCGCATTGCCAACTGCTCGGGGTTCTTTGGCGATCGCCTCGCTGCGGCACGCGAGATGGTCGATGGCGGACCGATCGATGTACTCACTGGCGACTGGCTTGCTGAACTGACCATGCTCATTCTTGCGCGTCAACGCATGAAGCACGGCGAAGGTTCGGGATACGCGCGCACCTTCCTGACCCAGATGGCCGACGTGCTTGGCGATTGCCTCGAACGCGGAATTCGCGTGGTGTCGAACGCGGGCGGGCTTGATCCGGCGGGATGTGCGGCGGCGCTGCGAGTGCAGGCCGATGAGGCGGGATTCGGTCACGTGTGCATCGCGTACGTCGACGGCGATGACCTGATGCCGCGCATGGCGGAGCTCAGCGATGCGGGCGAGACGTGGGTCAACCTTGACACTGGAGTCGCGCTCGCCGACGCCGGTATTCATCCGCTCACCGCGAATGCGTACATCGGTGGACGCGCTATTGCTCTGGCACTCGCCGAGGGTGCAGATGTCGTGATCACCGGACGCTGCACTGATGCCGCGCTCGTTGTCGGGCCGGCGGCCTGGTGGCATGGCTGGTCGTTCGATTGCGACGACCAGGCCGATCTCGATCGACTCGCAGGTGCTGTGGTGGCGGGGCACATCATCGAATGTGGTGCTCAGGCCACCGGTGGCAACTACTCGTTCTTCTCCGAGGTTTCGGGCATTGAGCACGTGGGCTTTCCCATTGCTGAGGTGGAGGCCGACGGTTCAAGTGTGATCAGCAAGCACGACGGCACGGGCGGCCTGGTATCTGTCGGAACGGTGACTGCGCAGTTGTTGTACGAGATCGGTGGACCGCAGTACGCGAACCCCGATGTCGTTGCCAGGTTCGACTCGATCGCATTGGAAGAGGTCGGCCCCGATCGCGTGCGAGTGAGTGGGGTTGTGGGTGAGCCGGCGCCGGCGCGACTCAAGGTGGCACTCAACTACCTCGGTGGCTTCCGCAATTCCATGACGCTTGTGCTCACCGGTCTCGACGTCGACGCCAAGGCCGATGTGGCGTTGCGTCAGGTGACGGGGCTCGGACTCGAGCAGTGCCTCGCGGCAACGTCGCCGCGTGAGTTGGCCGCGCAGAGTTCACTCGGTGTGCAGGAACTTCTGGTGCGCTTCAACAAAGTGGGGTCACCCGATCCGACCTCCGTGCGCGACGCGCAGTCGCTGCTGCAGATATCGGTCAAGGACCTCGACCCCACGCGCGCAGGCCGGGCGTTCACCAGCGGGGTGGTTGAGGCGGCACTGGGGTCGTACCCCGGTATGTTCCCGACGACACCGCCAGGGCAGGCCACGCCGTTCGGAATCTATTGGCCCACCACCGTCGATGCTGCGGCCGTCACTCCGCGCATCACCCACGACCCCGTCCCCAC
>Ga0194042_1000348_pt1 | contig 15357 bp, 10 predicted proteins | sample JunL4412m_MetaG_FD_148974 | JGI IMG/M metagenome (GOLD analysis project Ga0194042, IMG submission 148974) | Anoxic zone freshwater microbial communities from boreal shield lake in IISD Experimental Lakes Area, Ontario, Canada - Jun2016-L442-12m | ecosystem: Environmental > Aquatic > Freshwater >...
CCAACCACGGCACGATTGCGCGCATCGAAGTACCGCCGGAGATGTTCGCGTCCGTGCTCGAAAAAGGAGCCGACATCGCGCGTGAATTGCGCGCCATCGGTTTCGCTCATGTGACGCTGGATTTGCTCGGATTGCGTTCCGGCTCACTGATGGAAGCTGCGCTGAAAAAGTAGTTTCAACGCGAGCAAAGCGAGCCGTAGCCGTTCCCCTCTCCCCTTGGGGGAGAGGGCCGACGAGACAGCCGTACCGTCTCGCGGGGTGAGGGGTGAACGGTTGAATTAGTCAGCGCGTTCGGATACAACAGCGCCACTCTTACCACCTACGAAGGGGAGTGGGAAATGTGGCGCAGATTGTGAAGTATTTAAACGAATCATTTTGAGATAAACGCAACGCCATGTCAGAACCGGAAAACACCAACCCTACTCCCAAAGACGACGCCATCTCCGGTGTGCCACCCGTATCAAACGAGATCACGCCAGCACCTCAAAAAAAGGAGGAAGCCACACCGCCTCCGCCCGTGCCGGTTCTGCCCGCAAAGCAGCAGTTGAAGCCCCCAACGTCAAACGATCCGATCTCCCGCTTCCGTAACAAAACGGAAGACGAAGACGCCCGCATGGGTTTCATCGACCATCTGCTCGAACTGCGCAAACGCTTGTGGATTTCCGTCGTCGCCGTGATGATCTGCGTCACCGTTTCATTAATCTTCTACAAACCGATCTACAACTTCCTGCTCGACCCCATCCGACGCGTCGATGCCGAACAAGTCAAAAAATTGACAGAAGCGGGCAAGCCACCTGTAGACGGGCATGTGATCCAAATCACGACGACTCAACCCCTCGGCACTATGGTCATGGTCATCTGGCTCGGCTTCTGGGCCGGCTTGGTTGTGTCGTCGCCGATCGTCATGTACGAACTCTGGCAATTCATTTCACCTGGATTGCACTCCAAAGAAAAGAACGCGATCAAACCCGTCTTATATGGTGGCATGTTTTTCTTCATGGGCGGAGCGGCTCTGGCTTATTATGTTCTCGCACCATTAACCTTCGATTTCTTTCTCTGGCTCGATCTCGATCTCGGCGTAAAGCCGAATTGGACCAGCGAAACCTGCATCGAAATGCTGATCACCATGATGATCATCTGCGGACTGCTCTGGGAAATCCCACTGCTCGTCTCTGCGCTCGCGCGGTTAGGCGTGATCGAGCCGCGAATCCTGATCAAATATTGGCGCGTGCTAACCTTCGGCTCTGTCCTTCTCGGCATGATTGTCGCACCCGGAAATGACTTCGCGTCGCTCGCCTCATTCTCTGCTTTGATCCTCGGCATCTACCTCGTCTCCATCGTCATGGCGTACATCTTCTACAAGAAGCCGCCGACGCCCGAGGAACGCGCAAAAGCTGCGGAAGCCAAGCGAAACGAAATCAAGAAGCCATGATCAAAGGTGTATCGAAGCCCGGCGAAATAGCGCATTTGGGACTGGGCAACCGCCTGCTCGCCCGGATCGGTGCGCTGCTGAAAAAAAAGCTCTCGATCACCGTCGCCGTCCTCGAATCAGCAAAAGCAGGCTCGCCGATTGAAACACTTCTTCTAAGTGGTGGAGTCCTTCAAGACGCCGCCACGCTTACTTCCGAAGACCTCAACGCGCTGGCCACCGAAGCAGGAGTCGCAACGCGTCTGGCCATTTCAGACGCAGACGGCGAACGCGTCCTCTGCCTCGAAGACGAAGTCGAATCCGGCGACGAATGGTCCGGCGCAATCGCCCAACCGCTGGCCACTCAACAACCATCAACCGTCGCGACTCGCCCGAACGTCGAAGCGTCCGGCAACGCTCCCAACGAACTCTTCGGCGGCGATCACCTCACGCGTGTGCGCCTGAAATTGATGACGTCAGCCGACGCAAAAGAACGCATCGAAGCGCTGCGCATCCTCGCGTTCTCACCGTTGATCGCATCCGAAAAAGCTGAAGCCGTTCTGCAAGGATTAGCCGACGCCGACGAAACCGTCCGAGCTGAAGCCGCAGCGCTGTTGCCGGGTCTAGGTGTCGGCCCGGACATCGCCGCCGCGCTCGCCGATCTAAATAAAGGCGACTCTGCCCAGCGCATTGCCGCCGCTGAAAAGCTCGCCAGAATTTCCACGACACCCTCACACGAACTCGCCGACGGAGCTGTGATCGTCTGCGCAATATCGTCTTTAAAAAGCGGCGTCGAACGCGTCCTGAAATTGCGCCTGCTCGACCTGCTTCTCACGCGAGCCGACATCGTTGGCCGCAACGCCGTTCGCTTAAGCGACTTGATCCGAGTCCTCGTCGGCCTGATCGCCGCCGCTAATAAAATCGGCCCGTCGTCGCGCGAATTGGACGAACTCAACGGACTCGCCAGCCGCCTCGTCAAAGAACTCGGTAAGCGCCATGCAGAGTCGCTGCTTCCCATCATCAAGACCGAACGCGAACGCGCACCTGACGCAGCCGTCGAAGCCTTTTTGCTAGGATCTCTCTTCGATTTAATCGCGCCCGAGCACGTCGACAACGACCAGTTGATGGACTGGAGCGCCGCGTATCTCGCGCGTGACGTGGAGGAGGGGAGGGCCTCGCGCGCCATCGGAGCGCTCATGTCCAAGCGTGGTGGAGTCGCAGTCGAAAAACTCTGCGCCGTCTTCACCGACGCCACGCCCGGATCGCAGAAACACTTCCTGCTGCTCCTCGACGAACTTTGCCGCCGCAGTGACGTCATACCATCCAGTTTCGCCAGCGCGTCCAACGTGATCGTCGCGGCGATGGAGTCCGGATCGAAAGCCCTTCGCATGGCCGCGATGGAATGCCGCCTCGTCTGCGACCCGCGTGTCCCAGCGCAAACGCGCCGCCTGCTCGCCGAATTGTTCCTCGATTCGACGCGCGATTTCGCATTCTCATTCGACATCGAAAAAGCCGAATCCGCCGTCGAACGCATGGGCGTCCCCGCGGTCGAACCCCTGCTCGCTCATCTCGGAAAGGACCGCGCCCCCAACGAACGCATCCGAGCCGCACGCCTGCTCGGCGAACTCGCCCGCATCGTCAAACCCGAACCAGTGGACGTAACCACCGTTTCGAACCCATCCGAAACACGCTTCGCGCGCGTCGAAAACGCACTGACTCAGGCGCTACGAAAATTGGAATCCGCCAGCCTCGACACCGACTTCCCCGACCGGGGCGAAGTCTTCTGCGCACTCGGAAAAATCATCGCCTGTCCCGCCGCGTCGATCGAAGCCAACGCCATCGTCGCTCGAACGCTCCTCGATGCCGCCGCAGGCTCCGACCCTAAACTGGCTCCGCGCGCTTTGGAAGGCGCAGCCTACATGGCCTCGTCACGCCGCGCCCAACCCGACTTTATCGCCGCCACCGTGAAGCTGCTCAAAGCCGCCATCAATGATCCGGAACCGCAGCACTCCGAAACAACGTCCCAAAATTCAAGCGGCGAAACCGTCTTCGAAATCGAAGGTGGCGAACGCTACGCGGTAAACTTACCGATCGCTTTGAGTGGCCTCGAACGCGTCGCGCTCGGCCAAAATTGCCCGGCGTTAACGACGCGAGAAATTGGAACGTTGCTACTGGATCGCTGGAAAGAACTCTGCAACGGTCTGCGAATCTGGGGCCCGGCCAACGCCTCCGCACTCAACGACGCCTTGCGCGCCATCGCCATGTCGCCTGTTTGCGGCCCCGATTTGCGTATGGAGATTATCAAAGGCCTCCTCGTCCGCCTGACGCGAACGCCGACGATGCACTCGCTGGCCGACATCCTAGCCGCCGACGATACCCGAGCCTCCAGCGGCGCCGCGCTCTGCGTCGGTTACGCGATCCTCGGTCGCCACGACGCCGAAGGCCGTTTCCCCGAACCCGACCGCAGCGACATCCTGCTCGCCCTGGCCCGCATCGCCTCCCGAAAATCGCTTCTCGCACCAGCATCCGAAATCGAACGCACCTCCGAAGCTTTTCGTCGCACCGTCGTAAACGAATTAATCAAAGGTACCAAAGACTCCATCCCCGGCGCTGCCCAAGCACTGGACGACCTGTCCAAAAATGACGCACTTCCCAGCGATTTAAGAGCGGAAATTGAACGACGAGTAAAGGTGCGGAAGGAAATGGTCCGGCGGTGAGAAATCGCTGCCGTGATTATTGCTTTTTACGGAATGTAGAAATTGATATCAAGTCATTCCTCATCCCCGCACATCTAATGCACCCCGGATTTTCTCAGAATACTCGTCTGCCTCGGTCGTCCCGATTCGTCCAACTGGCACGCGAATTCCATCAACAAATTCAGCGTCTCGCGCTTGATTCGGCGGCTTGGAACGATGGTGTCCAGCTTCGTTTCGAAACTGAAATGCCCCAGATTCCACGCAGCCAGCATAAAAAATGCAACCTCGCCATGATCCGTTCCCAATTCCGCGCCGATCAGTTTTCCATTCTCAAAAACCAGCCGCCCCTCTTTAAGTCCGCTCGACAACACCAGCGTCCCCGAACGTCGGCTCGCGTTCAACGCTTGAACCAAATCGACAACCGGAATCGTCGCAAGGTCTCCGCGCATACCCGGACGCACATCATCCTCAATCGTCGCCAAAAACACCCGCAAGCGATCCGCTAGCATCTGACTCATTGCCAAATTAAAATGCGCCGACGTGTGCATCAACCGCTCGACATTCTCCTTCGGTACGATGTAAATTGTGGCGTTTGGATGTGCTCGAACCGTGATCTGATTGTTCTGTTCAGTCAAAAGCGACATCTCGCCGAAACATTCACCAACGCCCAGTACCGCCAGAAAAGAATCGTCCGTCGCCAATGGAAACCGCCGCGTCAGTCGCACCTCGCCATCACCGACGATATACAACTTCTCGCTCATCGATCCTTCCGCCAGAATCATCTCGCCATTCGCATACGTCCGAACCTCGCTCGACCGCATCAACCGCGACGACACATCCGACGGCACACGTTCCATAAAGCTGCCGAGATTCTGTAGCATCGCTCCGGCAATCGCCGCGCGCCGAGCATTCCGATTCGTTGCATCCTTCTGGTCTGCAAACTTCGTCACCGTCCCAACCGGCAGCACTTCAACTCGAAACGTCACACCGCAAAATCCCTTTGAACAATGCAGCGGCCCCTTCGAGCACGCCTCGTTGGGCGGAGCCGAACGGACCAACCCCGGGAGTTGAAAGAACAGCGAGTTCATTGCGGTCAAACAGACCTTTCCCGCGTGCATCTCAACTTCGTTCCCGCAGACGCGAAACGAGTCCCCGGCACTCAGCAGCGGACACGTTCCGCTTTCCGTAACGATGACATTAATCTGGCGTGATTCCATACGTCCCTCGGCGGTCGGTTTACACATCGGCGCGTATCATAAAGCGACGCCGGGAAATTCAACTGGGATTATCAGTCTGCGTCAAAAAGTGCCGGACAAAAAAGTCTCAAATTTACATTTTCATGCCGCGATTCAAATGTCATTTCGCGCCGAATAGTGTATATAGAAATAGAGAGTCCAAAGGAAAAGTTTTGACATGAAAAACGCGTACCACATCTTCCCACTCCTGTTGCTGTCCTGCCTTGTGTTCGCTGCTGACGAAACAACTCAAAGCAAAGGCCCCGTTCGTTTCAATCGCGATATCCGACCGATTCTCGCCGAGAACTGTTTCCATTGTCACGGTGCGGACCCGGGTAGCCGAAAAGCGAAATTGCGCTTGGATCGTGAAGAAGGCTTCTTCGAAAAGCGCGACGACGGCCCAACCGTCGTGAAAGGTAAGCCGGAACTGAGCCCCCTCTTTAAGCGCATCACCACGCACGATGTCGAAGAAATCATGCCGCCGCCCAAAAGCGAAAAGACGCTCAAGCCCGACGAGAAAGATCTGATCAAACGCTGGATCGCCGAAGGCGCGCCCTGGGAACCGCATTGGTCATTCATCAAACCGCAAACTCCGGAGCTTCCCGTCGTCAAAGACACGAATTGGGTGCGCAATCCAATTGACCGCTTCGTCCTCGCAAAACTCGAAGCCGCCGGTTTGCAGCCCGCGCCTGAAGCCAGCAAGCGCGCACTCGCTCGCCGCGTCGCGCTCGACCTCACCGGCCTCCCGCCCACGCCCGAAGCCGTCGAAGCGTTCGTTGCCGACGCCGCGCCGAACGCGTACGAAAAATACGTCGATGCCCAAATTGCCTCGCCGCGCTACGGCGAACACCGCGCGCGTTACTGGCTCGATGTCGCGCGCTACGCCGACACGCACGGTCTCCATTTCGATAATTTCCGCGACATCTGGCCCTACCGCGATTGGGTGATCAATGCCTTCAACACGAACCAGCGCTTCGATCAATTCACACTTGATCAACTTGCTGGCGACCTCGTCGATAATCCCACTAAAGAGCAGAAGATCGAGACGGGATTCCACCGTTGCAACATCACGACGAATGAAGGGGGTACCATCGCCGAAGAAAATCTCTGCAACTACGCTCGCGACCGCGTCGAAACCACGTCGTGGGTCTGGCTCGGTCTGACAGCAAATTGCGCCGTCTGCCACGACCATAAATTCGACCCCATTTCGACCAAAGATTTCTACTCCATGAGCGCCTTCTTCCGCAACACCACGCAAGGCGCACTCGACGGCAACATCCGCGACACCGCGCCTGTCATGGTCATGCCGAAAGCAGAAGACGAAAAACGCTGGACCGACATTCCTAACGACATCCAAGCCGCTCAAGCCGCAGTTGCAAAAATCAAAGAAGCACAGCGCGTTGAATTCAAAACCTGGATTCAAACCGCCACGCCTCAAACATGGACGGCGCTGGATGAAAAACGTGGGACCGCCTCGTTCCATCTCCCGCTTAACGAAGCGACGACTGACGCCAGCATCTCCGGCACATTCGGCAAAGCCGCGATCTCGTCCAAATCACCCGCGCCACTGGCCTGGGAAGACGGTGGAAAAATCGGTGGTAAAGCTCCTCTTGTTGGAGGAAAAACAACCTTCGAATTCCCCGCCGAAGTGGGTGATTTCGAACGCGACAAACCGTTCTCATACGGCTGCTGGATCAAGACCCCGAAGGACCATAAAGGATCAGGTTCCATCCTCGCTCGCATGGACGACGCGCCGGGCCATTCAGGCTGGGATTTGTTCGTAACGGATACCGAATTCGTAGCACACCTGGTCAATACATGGCCAACCAACTCAATTAAAGTCAGCACGATGGGAAAGCAGCACAAACCCGGCATGTGGCAGCACGTCTTCGTCACGTTTGACGGCTCAAGCAAAGCCGAAGGCATCAAGATTTTCGTCAATGGCAAAGAAACGAAACGCAAGACCGAACAGAACGGATTGACTGCAAGCATCAAAACAAAAACGCTCTTCGCAATCGGACGGCGCAAGACCTCGTCGCCGATGATGGCAGGAACAGCCGTGCAAGACATCCGCTTGTACGACCATCAGTTGACCACGAATGAAGTCCACCACCTCGCCGTAGAGCCGGCGATGCTGACTCTACTCAAGAAGCCCCTCAAGTCACGCACTCCCAAAGAGACCGACGAACTCTTCGAAGGTTACAGTGACGGGAACGCCGAAGTCGTTGCCTTCATAGCGAAAATCGAGTCGCTTGAAGCCGAGAAGAAAGCCATCCGCGGCCGCAGTCCTGTCAGCTACATCATGGAAGAAAAAGCCAACAGCATGCCCGTCGCCAATATCCTTTTCAGAGGCGACTATTCAAAGCCAAAAGACAAAGTGGACCCCATGGTCTTCGCCGCACTTCACCCGCTCCCGGCGAATGCTCCGAAGAATCGCCTCGGCTTGGCGCAATGGATCAATTCACCCGCGAACCCACTCACCGCGCGCGTGACCATCAACCGCTATTGGCAGGAAATTTTCGGGACTGGCATCGTCAAAACGTCCGAAGATTTCGGCATCATGGGTGACGCGCCAACGCACGAGCAATTGCTCGACTGGCTCGCCGTTGACTTCCGAGACGGAGGCTGGGATATCAAGAAAGCGATCAAACAAATCGTCATGTCCGCGACGTACCGTCAAGCCGCGATCACGACGAAAGCCAAGCTTGAAAAAGACCCCGCGAACCGTATGTTCTCGCGCGGCCCACGCTTCCGCATGGATGCCGAAATGATCCGCGATAACGCGCTTGCCACCAGTGGCTTGCTCACCGCCAAAATCGGTGGCCCCAGTGTCCGACCTTATCAGCCCGATGGCGTCTGGGACGTCGTCGGCATGCCCGGCAGCGACACACGCAACTATAAACACGACACCGGCGAATCACTGTATCGCCGCAGCGTCTATACCTTCTGGAAACGTGCAGCCCCGCCAGCATCAATGGAAATCTTCAACGCAACCAGCCGCGAAGTCTCCTGCATCCGCCGCGAACGCACCGACACGCCGCTCCAAGCACTCGTTACATTGAACGATCCTCAATTCGTCGAAGCCGCACGAGTCCTTGCACAGAGCGCCATCAAGAGCAGCGCCGACGAAGCCGCGCGAATTGACTTCATCGGTCGTCACGTCCTGGCCCGTCCGTTCACCGAAAAAGAAGCGACCATTCTAAAGTCCAGCGTCGCATCTCTCCGCGACGTGTACGTAAAAAGTCCAGACGACGCTAAATCTCTGTTGACCGTCGGTGACATGAAACCCGACGCAGCGATCAATCCAGCCGAATTGGCGGCGTGGACAATGCTGTGCAATCAGGTGTTGAACTTGGACGAGTCGTTGAATAAATAATCCACATGTCGGTGCCAAGGAGCAGTACCCTGCTCCTTGCTGTTGCGCGAATGATCGAAGGGAGTATCAAATGAAAGCAAACGGAGTGAGTATCGACTCTGAAGTCATGCATGGTGCCCCAGTTTTTCGTGACACGCGCGTGCCGGTGGAGGCGTTGTTCGACTATTTTCATGAAGGTGCAACCGTGGACAAATTCATCAAAGATTTTCCGTCGGTCCAGAAAGCCGATGTGTTGGATTTTCTTGATAGCCTGAAAAAGGAGTATTCCTTTGAGGAAAACCGTGTTGCTGGACGAGAACATTCCTCGGCCATTAAAGCGTCTGTTAAAAAATCACACAGTAACAACGGTACAAGAAATGGGTTGGGCGAAGGTAAAAAACGGAAAGCTTCTTGAGAAGGCGGATCGAGTCTTTGATGTTTTGTTGACGGCGGACAAAGGTATCCCGCATCAGCAAAATATGAATGGTCGAAAGATTGCAGTTGTAGTACTGAGGCCCAAACGCCTGCGCTTTGAATTCATTGAACCGATGCTGGCCCGGATTTTGTCGGCGATTGAGACGGTAGCGAGCGGTCAAATTGTTGTTGTCGAATAGCGTATAAATAGGAGTGACATCATGAAACTCATCGAAGACTGGGTCCGTTCCGAAACTCGCCGTCAATTCCTCTCGCGAGGCAAGAACGCGCTGGGGCTCGGCGCGCTCGCCTCCTTAATGGGGACGAGCTCTATTCAGGGTGGCGAAGAAGACAAAACGCGCGCACCCGGATCGCACTTCCCGAGCAAGGTCAAGAATGTCATCTACTTGCACATGGTTGGTGGCCCGTCACAGATGGACCTCTTTGACTACAAGCCGAAGATGAAAGAGTTTTACGACAAAGATTTGCCCGACTCGATCCGCCAAGGCCAGCGCTTGACGACCATGACATCAGGCCAGGCGCGCTTCCCGATTGCGCCATCAAAATACAAATTCGCGCAACACGGCAAATCCGGTATGTGGCTCTCCGAGATGCTGCCGAATCTCGCGAAGTCCGCCGACGACATCTGCTTGATGCGAACACTGAACACCGAAGCCATCAATCACGAGCCCGCGATCACGTACATGCAGACCGGCAACCAGGTCACGGGCCGCCCGTGCATCGGTTCGTGGGTGTCTTATGGTTTGGGATCGTTGAACCAGAATCTCCCCGCCTTCGTCGTGCTCGTCGCGACGCCCAGCAACCGCGAACAAGAGCAGGCCATCTCCGCGCGTCTGTGGTCGTCAGGTTACCTGCCGGGAACACACGCAGGCGTCTCGTTCCGCAGCAAAGGCGACCCGATTTTATACATCAACAATCCGGCGGGCGTCACGGCGGACGTGCGCCGCAAAACGCTCGACGGCATCGGCGCGCTCAATGAATTGAATTACCAGCAAGTCGGCGATCCCGAAATTCACACGCGCATCAGTCAGTACGAAATGGCGTTCCGCATGCAAGCCAGCGTTCCGGAATTGACGTCGATCGACAAAGAGCCGGAAAGCACTTACAAGATGTACGGCGAAGAAGCCAAGAAGCCCGGCACGTTCGCCAACAATGTCCTGATGGCGCGTCGCCTCGTTGAACGCGGCGTCCGCTTTGTCCAAATTTATCACAACAATTGGGACCACCACAGCAACGTCAGTGGCCGCATGCCGTCGCAATGCAAAGACGTGGACCAGCCGTGCCACGCACTGATCGAAGACTTGAAAGCGCGCGGATTGTTCGACAGCACACTGATCATCTGGGGTGGCGAATTTGGCCGAACGATCTATTCCCAGGGAGGCCTCACGCGCGAAAACTACGGCCGCGATCACCACCCGCGCTGCTTCTCAATGTGGATGGCTGGAGGCGGAGCAAAAGGCGGCGTGACCTACGGTGAAACCGACGACTTCAGCTACAACATCGTCAAAGATCCCGTCCCCATTCGCGACTTTCACGCGACTGTCCTGCACCTGCTCGGATTCAATCACGAGAAATTGACCACGCGTGTGCAAGGCTTGGATCAGCGCTTGACCGGTGTGGAACCTGCGAAAGTGATTAAGGAATTGATTGCGTAAAAAAACGATGCTTTGGGAATCAGTCGAATTCATCGGCATTTGGAGCCTCATGTTGCAAAAATTTAACGTCGTTCTCGGAGCTGTTTTCATTGTGTCCGCATCCATTTTCGCCGCTGAAATACCCGACGATCCGTACCTCTGGCTCGAAGAGGTGCTCGGAAAGCGGGCGCTTGAATTCGTCGAAAAGCAGAACGCCACGACTGTCAAAGAACTCGAAGCGCGCCCCGAATTCGCTCCGATCAAAGAGCAAGTGCTTTCGATTTTAAATTCAAAAGAACGCATCCCGTACGTCACCAAAATGGGCGCGCACTACTACAACCTGTGGCGCGATGCAACGAATCCGCGTGGAGTTTGGCGACGTACTTCGCTTGAAGAATATCAACAAGCCACGCCCGCTTGGGAGACCGTTCTTGACATCGACGACCTCGCTAAAACTGAGAGCGAAAACTGGGTCTGGCACGGGTCATCCACATTCCCACCGAAGTACGAACGCGCGCTGATCACGTTCTCGCGCGGTGGCGGAGACGCCGTCGTCGTTCGAGAATTTGATTTGAAATCCAAGCAGTTCATCAAAGACGGATTCAACCTGCCCGAAGCTAAAAGCCGCGCAGTCTGGCGTGATGAAAACACCGTTTACGTCGGAACCAATTTTGGACCCGACTCGCTGACCGACAGCGGTTACCCGCGCATCGTCAAACGCTGGTCACGCGGCACACCATTGACGGCTGCCACACCCGTTTTCGAAGGTCAAAAGACGGACGTCTCCGTCGGCATCAGCGTCGATTTCGCGCAAGGTACAATCCGCGAATTTATCGGCCGCGACATCGCCTTCTACAACTCCGAAAACTTTATGCTCGTCAACAACGCGCCTGTCAAAATCGATCTACCCAACGACACCGATTTGAATGTCTTCAACGACTGGGCTCTCATCAAATTACGCAGTGATTGGACCGTGGGCGGCGCAACATACAAAGGCGGTTCGCTGCTCGCCACGAAGCTCGACGCGCTGATGAAAGGCGAGCGGAAATTCACCGTCCTCTTCGAACCCAAACCCACTGTCGCGCTCGCCCATTCCACCCAAACGCGCGGCAGTGTCGTACTGACGCTGAGCGACAACGTCCGCAGCCGCGTCGTCGTCGCCACTCCCGGCGCCGTAGGCTGGACGTTCCGCGACATGAAACTTCCTGGCATCGGCACTGCCAGTGTTTCGCCTGTTGACGAATACGAATCCGACGACGTGTGGGTCATCTACCAGGATTTTCTCACGCCCGATTCGCTCTACATCAACAACGTGAACGCCGACACAAAAACCGCGCTGAAGTCGCGCCCCGCGTTCTTCAAAGCCGATGGAATTGAGGTCCGCCAAAATAGGGCGACATCCAAAGACGGCACACAGGTTCCTTATTTTGTGCTCGGAAAAACCGAAGCCATTCAATCCGGCAGCGCGCCTACCATTCTCTACGGCTACGGCGGTTTTGAAATTTCGATGCAACCCTTCTATAGCGCCGGAGTCGGTAAAGCCTGGCTCGAACGCGGCGGCGTATACGTCCTCTCGAACATTCGCGGCGGAGGTGAATTCGGCCCCGCGTGGCATCAAGCAGCATTGAAGAGCAAGCGTCAAAACGCCTACGACGATTTCGAATCCATCGCCGAAGATCTGGCCAAACGCAACATCACGCCAGCCTCGCATCTCGGCATCATGGGGGGCAGCAACGGAGGACTTCTCGTCAGCACCGTCGCCGTCCAACGCCCGGAATTGTTCAAGGCCGTTGTCTGCCAAGTGCCGCTGACTGACATGCGCCGCTTTCACAAACTGCTCGCTGGAGCAAGCTGGATGGCCGAATACGGCGATCCCGACAAGCCCGAGGAGTGGGCGTATATCTCAAAATATTCGCCGTATCAAAACGCAAAAAAAGATGCAAAGTACCCGCGCATTTTGTTCACGACATCCACACGAGACGACCGTGTTCATCCCGCCCACGCCCGAAAACTCTTCGCAAAAATGCAGGAGATGGGACACGATGTTTTATATTATGAAAATACAGAAGGCGGCCACGCCGGAGCTGCGAACCACGAGCAGAAAGCCAAAATGGTCGCACTCGAATATTCGTTTTTGTGGAAGATGTTGAAGTAGTGCAATCAAGTTCTCATCCAAAGGATCGTCATGAATTTCAAAGCCATCACGCTCGCCGTCCTCATCACTACATCGCTGTTGCTCGCGGGCGAAACGACAACTCAAGGCCCTGACGGCATCGCGACGTGGACGCCCGTCGCATCCGCCGCACAACTTAAAGGCGACTTCACCGCATCGCGTTGGGGCATGTACGATGTCGAAGCCCAACTCGACGCGCTCGGAGCTGCAAAGTTCAAAGGAACGCTCGCCGGAAAGGAACTCGCCGGGACGTCTGACGGCACCGCTCCCGCTGTTAAGCTCGGACGCCTCTACATTGAAAAAGGCGGCAAGCTTCCGTTGGTTCTCGAAGCCACTCCCAGCGACGCCGCCAAACCCGCCACGATCAAAGCCATCGTCCTTACGCCCGCGCCCGAAGGCAAGCCCATCGTTCAAGCCGACGACTTGTCGATCACGCTGCATGCGCGCGACTCCATCGTTCACGCGACGACGATGCGCTACGAAATCAGTCCCGTCAAAAATACGCTGGGCTACTGGGGCAATGTCAAAGATTGGGTGAGCTGGGATTTTGAATTGAAGAAGCCCGGGAAATTCATCGTCTTCGTGATGCACGGCAGCGGTGGCGGCAGCGACGTCGAAATCACGGTGGGCGAACAGAAATTGAATTGGACGACGAAGAACACCGGCGGCTATCACACGTTCACGTTCCTCGAAGTCGGAACTCTCACGCTCGACACGCCTGGCCCGTTGTCGTTGACTTTGAAGCCGACGAAGAAAAATGGCGGTGCCGTGATGGACATGCGCCAAGTCATTCTCGTCCCGGTATTGAAGTAGTTTCCCAACGAGGTTTAACTCCGATGTGGAAGCTTGTATGGGTACTCTTGATCGTTTCGTTTCTGAGCGTATGTGCCGAAGAACCAACATCGCTCAAAGTCGGCGACATAGCACCGGAATGGACTCTCGACACATGGATCAATTCCGAGCCGCTGAAGCTTGCTGATTTGCGCGGCAAAGTCGTGCTCGTTCGCTGGGTGATGTCCACCGAATGCCCCTTCTGCCGCGCGACGGCTCCCGCGTTGATTGAATTCAATGCGACATACAAAGAGAAGGGCCTGAGCGTCATCGGCGTGTATCAACACAAACGCAAAACACCGTTTACAGTCGAAGACGTGAAGGGATTCGCGGCGGTTTATGGTTTTGATTTTCCGTTCGCGATTGATTCAAATGTCCAAACGCTGAGGGCGTGGTGGCTGGCCGGCGAACGCAAACAATTCACGAGTGTCAGCTTTCTAATCGACCGCAAAGGCATCGTCCGCTACATTCATCCTGGCGGTCAATACGTCAAAGGCGATCCGGATTACGCCGCGATAAAATCAAAGATCGAAGACGTGCTGGCTGAGAAGTAGAAACCAATTGAAGCACGGGCTTATAGCCCGTGAGTGTCCCTACCATACTCAACCTCATCGAGCCCCGGCCTCACATCCATGATCCGATTTCGTGATTCAAAAATCGACGCGGTCTTGAGCGGCGGAGTCGTCCTAGGATTCCTGGCCATTGTCGCCGGGAATCTGTTCGTGTATTTCGAGTATCCGTCATTTGATAAAATGGTTGGCCGCTGGACGATCATTGCCGGCATGGCGCTCGGAACGCTCGGAGCCGCAGCGGTCAGCGCGCGCGTCTTCTGGCGGCACCGCATCAGTCTCGCGGCGTGGATGACATTGTTCGGAATTCACGCGCTGGGCATGGCGCTCGCGACACAATTATTCAACTGGCTCCACCCCGCCGCCGGAAGCAAAGCCAGTAACCCCGGAACGAACGCGCTGCTTCTCGCGCTCGCGTTGATGACGACGTTACTGGTACGCGGAGCCGTATTACAAACGTCCGTCGCAAACATGCCGAATTGGATGGCGCTGCGCAAAGAAAACGAAAGCGCCACGCCGCGCTTGTGGTTGTTTGCAATCTATTGGATTTCACCGCTGGCGTGGTGGGGCGGCATCCTCAGCGCGATCACGCTGCTGGTCGCCAACGCCCCAGGCTCGGGGCCGATTGTGGCGCTGATCGTGTGCATCGCCATCGTGACAGTCCGCCTCGCAATTCGCTTTGTGCTCTTCGAAAAAAACAAATATTCTAACTGGCAGCGCAGCCCGCAAGGCTGGGAAAAGTTCCGCTCGGTGGTGACATCATACGGATTTGTACTGGCCGGCATCGTGACATTCTACACCTATTTTTTCATGGCCGGCCGAGTACAAGACGACGCGCTGGCCGAGCGGGTGCGAGTGAGTCAAGCGGCGCGACTTGAAGAAATCAAAACGTTCCAACCGCCCAAACTTGCGGATAAAGATAATGCGCTGACGATATACAAGCTGGCGAGCAAGAGCAGGATTCCAGTGAATGAAGAATGGTTGGAATCGAATTGGGCACGGCCCGAAGCGCGGAATGAAG
>Ga0194042_1000350_pt1 | contig 15321 bp, 10 predicted proteins | sample JunL4412m_MetaG_FD_148974 | JGI IMG/M metagenome (GOLD analysis project Ga0194042, IMG submission 148974) | Anoxic zone freshwater microbial communities from boreal shield lake in IISD Experimental Lakes Area, Ontario, Canada - Jun2016-L442-12m | ecosystem: Environmental > Aquatic > Freshwater >...
GAAAAAATGAAAAGCAGGGATTCTCTGAAGCAGTCATATGTGCTCTACATTATCCATTTTATCCTATGAAGCGTCTGAAGTCAAATTGCCATCGATTTTCTCTCCCACGCCACAAAACCGCCACAAGGGAATATGACTGGCGATTCGGATCGCCGATCATTCCATGCCGATCGATATGGGGACGAAGTGCGTCCGATTCAGCAGTCTGATGGGGGGGGCAGCCTGATTTCACACACACGTCGGTCTTGGTACGTTCCAGCATTCGCTCGTCAATTGGTTTATCACCGCGCCCGGCTTTGATTTCAAGCGTCACACGCGTCGAACCGTGTTCGATTACCAAAATCGATTTCGCCACATTCCGCCGTCCTCCTAAAAATATTGAGCGTCAGGATCCCGCAGTCGTTCACGCCGAATAACGTCCTCAATCACGAAGGTCTCCCAACTGTCACCGAGCACAGGATGGTTGCGCGCATCGGCTACACGTCCAGTCCTTTCAAGGTGCCAGAAACAAGTCCAAACTCATGGGTCTCGACACCGAGTCGCTGCAACAGGGTGACGAAAAGATGGCTCAGCGGGGTGTTGTCATCGTGTTTGAAGGCAAGATGCTGGCCATGCTTAAAACCGCCTCCCGCGAGCAGAATGGGGAGGTTGGAATTGTCGTGTGTGTTGGCGTCGCCCATGTTGCTCCCATAGAGGATCATGGTGCGGTCGAGCAGTCGTTGGTCTCCGTCGGGTTTCGAGGCGAGGTTGTGCAGGAGCTTTTGGAGGAGCGCCATCTGCTGCCGGTCGGCGTCTTCAAGCTGCTTGACTTTTTCGGCGGCCTGTCCGTGGTGGCTGAGGTTGTGATAGCCGTCCGTGGTGCTTTGGTTTTCGTGCAGTTTAAAAACGGGCGTGGCGAAGGCATCTACCATCAGCGTGACGATGCGCGTGGAATCCGACTCCAATGCAAGTTGCGCCATCGACAGCATGAGTTCAAACTTTTCAAAGAACAATTTCTTGTCCTGGATGTCAGGTGGCTGCGGCAGTTTGGTCGCGGGTTTGGGGCGCAATTCCCATTCGCGGGCGAGATGTAACCGCTCTTCAATCTCTCGCACGGAAGTAAAATATTGATCAAGTCTCGCCTTGTCATCCCGGCCCAGATTGCTGCTGAATCGCTTGGTTTCATCGAGCAGTGTATCGAGGATACTCCCGCGCTCTTCGAGCCGATGAAGCTGTTTTTGCACCGACACAGGATCGCCTTGCACGAACATCTTTTGAAACAATTTGGGAGCGCTGTCTTCAGCCGGTAGCAAGACGCCGTCGCGGGTCCACGACAGGCTCCGATTCGCTTTGTCAATATTCACGCCGAGGTTGAGCGTGGGGAACCGCGTCACCTGCCCAAGCTTTTCGGCGGCGAACTGATCGAGCGAAATCCGGTTACGAAAACCGCTTTTCGTCGGGCCGCGCGCTGCAGTGAGGAAGCAGTTCTCCGTGCTGTGCCCTCCGACCACGCCAGGATGTGAAAGACCGCTGAATACGGTGAAGTCCTTTCGGAAATCGGCGAGCGCGGAAAGGTACGGCGACAGTTCGTAGTCGGGACCGGACGATTTCGGGAAGAACGGTTTCGGCAGGATGCCGAGGTTGTTTGAAATGAGCAGCATCCGACGCGGAACTTGCGACTCTGCGGCGCACGTAAACACGGGCGTCATGCACTCCAGCAGAGGCAGCGCGAGTGTGACGCCGGCGCTCCGCAGAAAAGAGCGGCGGGAGATGTGTGCAGTCGTCATGGCTTTAGTGGCATCCGTTTTGTCCGAGAAAGATTTTGCTTTGCACCAGCGCGAGCAACAGATCGCGCACGCGGTACCCATCGGCGGCACAGGCATCGAGCATCGTTTCGATCTCCGCGCGATCGGAGAAGCGCACCGGTGTGCCGGTGGAATAGATGGTGAATTGATGCAGGAGATTGCGAGCCAACTGCCGCGGATTGGCCGCAAGAATGGCCTTCAAATCGTGGATGTCTTTAAAGCTTCGGCCATCGAGCAGATTGCCGCTGGCGTCCACTGGAGATGCCAGCGTGTAATCGAAGTCATGTCCGGCTCGATCAATGCCCTTGACATGCTCCCCTTCCTCCAATCCGCGATAGCGGGTGCGCCATCCGCCGAGAATATCGAAGTTCTCAAGCGCCAGCCCAACCGGATCGAACTTCGCGTGGCAGGCCGAACAGGATTTGGATTTCGTGTGCAGCGCGAGGATGTCGCGAATGGTCTTGGCGCCGCGAATGTCCGGCTCCACGGCGGGCACGCTTGGCGGCGGCGGTGGTGGCGGCTGGCCGATCAAGCGTTCCATGATCCACGCGCCGCGAACCACCGGCGAGGTGGCGGTGCCGTTTGCCGTGACTTTTAAGATAGCCGCTTGGGTAAGCAGTCCGCCGTACGGACTGCCCTTCGGCAGCGCGATCTTTCGCATCGCGGAACCACTGAGAGGGGCCAGGCCATAGTGCTTCGCGAGACGATCATTGGCGTAAACGAAGTCGGCGTCGACCAGCACGCTCGCATGCAAATTGTCCCGAACCATCGCGCTGAAAAATGCGCGCGTCTCCTGTTCCATCGACTCCACGAGATAGTCATCGAAACGATACTCGGGATAAAGCCGGATGTCCGGATCATCGCGGCGGACGAGGCGAAGATTAAGCCAGTAGTCGGTGAAGTTTTTCACGAAGCGTTCAAAACCGCGGCCCGCAATCAGCCGCTCTGTTTCCCCGCGAAGCACGCTGGCGTCGCGAAGCTTTTGCTGTCGAGCCTGTTCGGAAAGCGGCGCGTCGGGCCGGGTATTCGTCAGGAAATGCGAGAGGCGGGAGGCAATGGCAAAGTGGCTGTCCACACGATTCGGCTCGGGCAAATAGAGGAAGTGGCTGGAGCACAAAAACGCTTTGTAACCCGCCAGCACCGCCGCAGCGAAGGGAACTTTCTTGTCCAAGCGAGCGAGAATAAGTTTCTCATACTTTTGCAACGCGTCCTCTGGCACCGGTTCGCGTGCGGCCAGATTGACAAAGCGCCTCAGCAATCGCTTCGCATCCGGGATGGGCTGTTGCGAGACGACTTCGATGGGCAGGCCGTCTTTGTTCTGCGCCGCTCGAATCGGCAGTTCGTCAAACAGCACGCGATGCGACGGCGGCGGCCACACGGACGATGAAATGGGGCCTTCGATTTCAAGCCATTGAAACGCGACGCCGGGTTGTCCGCTTTCAGGGAAAGGTGGATAGCGATAGGACGGCGCGGCGTTGTTGACGTTGCGAGCGAGTGGCACCGGCAGGCCAAGCAAGCTGTATTCAAATGTCTCGCCGACGCGTAGCCGCACTGTGGTTTCGTGTGTGCCGGTCTCAGGTAGAATGTCCACGATCCCACCCGTGGCCCGCACGTCGCCGGAGACATCAGGTCCGGAGGGCTTGCGCGCTCGAAATGTCATGGGTACCGGCTGTGTGGCGGGCTTGAGTTCATAGCCTTTTACTTGTACGACCGCGCGGGCCGAAAAGCGCACCCGATATTCGCCGGCAGCCCTCGCGACGAATCCTTGCGGATAACCAAAATAGGGCCACGACGCGGAGCGGAACAATGCCAGCTCGACGGCAGGGTCATCGCGCAACGCGTCGAGCTGTTTTGGATCGATGGCTTTGGAGTCTTTTGCGAAAAACATTGCTTCCCGATTGCCGAATGTATCGCGGCTCGGGAAGAGTTTAACGCCAGTCACGCGATACGGCGTGGAAGGCGGTGGCGCGACGCTTCCCGCCATGGCCTGCAGCAAAGCAGCCTCTGCGGCGTCGAGGCACGCGGCGAGTTGCACGCGCGACATGTCCAACGTTTCCGTCGTCTTGTTGAAACGATTTCCTTCACGGTCTTCAGGCAGAATATCGCGGATATCAAGCTGCGGCAGTTGCAATACATCGCGCAGATTTTGTTCGTATTCGTCACGATTCAATCGCCGCACCGGGCCGCGTCCATGGGTGGCCACCTCCGCAAGATCTACGACGTGAATCGCCCCGCCGAGCAACTTCACCGTATCAACACGCTGCGCGGCTGGGAGGCTTACCTTCGGCGGCATCTCGCCGTTCTCGATGCGATCATGGATGCGAATCCACCGCTCCCGGATGGATCGATCGCTGAGGTCGAAAGACAACGAAGTAAGATCGAGACCGCCTTTGGCCGTATCCTTGTCATGGCATTCAACGCAAGATTGACTGATGAGCGGCACCAATTTCTCCGGCTGAGCCGCGCGCGTGGAACCACCCAGCATTATAAAGAGCACACCCAGCGGCAGCATTCGTTGAAACGAGTGCATGGTTTTCGAGACGTTCATTTTCACCGCTTCCCGTTGAGGCATTCCTTCAGCCGCTCGCTGTCGTAAGCATGGACATTGGTAATGCGCAGTTCTTCCATGCCTGTACTTTTCTCGACCGGACCGTCGACCTGATCGACTAACTGGTCGCGAGTGAGACGCCAAACTACTTTTCCTTCCGGACTGATCTCCGCGAGGAGGTCGCGGCCTTCGTCTGCGGATTTCAAATGATAATCTCCGCAGGCGATGAGAACGTTGCCATTAAGCAGTTGTTGCATCCCCAGTAGGTAACGACATGAAAGACCCAATTCCCCGGAAGTCCAACACGAAAGGCGCCTCCCATCTGCGTCGAGATGGAGCAACTGGCAACCCGAGGAAGTAGCGACGAACAACGAGCCATCGCCAGGCTGCATCATGGCAAAGCACTTCTGCACGGATGGCGACGGTTTTAAGAGCGTCTCTAGGGGAATCGCTTTCATAATCTTACCGCCGGGAACCTCAACTTTAAGCAGAGTTTTGCGTCCATATTGACCCACCCAAAACGCATTCTGACCCGGCACTTTGCGGATCATGCGATAGCGGAAGTGAAGTGCATCGTCTTTGAGGTCCGGAAGCGACGTCTCGCTGACCACGACTCCACTGCGATCAACGATGCGAATTTGGCACGCGCCACTATCCATGAGAGCGAAGCGTGCGCCGTCGTCGAGCACGGCGCAACTGTTCGCCTCCGCACCCTTGTCGCCGCGTCGAGCCGGATGTTCCAGCACGAGCTTCTTCGCAGCATCGAACACCGCCAGCCCTCCACGATGTGCATAGGCAATGCCGCCATCCGGCAAACGCCACGCATCATAAATACCGCTGTGGCCGGGATGCTTGAGCACCTCCGTCACCTGGCCCGCGCGATTGATCTCGATGACCTGACTGTCCGCCGCGAGCAGAAAGCGCTCTTCGGCGTGGAGCTGCATCGCGAGCATGGCACATGTCAGGATGGAATAGACGAATCTCATCGTTTGTTCTGAGTAGATTGTTTTTGAGCTCATTTCAGCGCCTCCGTTATTCTCTGCGCGGCCTTGATGACTGAGGGCGCGAGCCTTTTTCCATCGGCCTTGCGGAGTCGGAGAACGCCGCAACCATCTCAGCCGGCGCAATGCGTTGGAACCCCAGCGGCGATGGTCGGCCTTCTTGAAGCGATCCGGCGACTTTATGAGCCATCGCGCTTGCGGCGGCGAGATTGCCTTCGACAGGCCGTCGAATGCTCTTGCCGTTCTCGCGAAAATAAAGGTAGTGGGTCAAGCCGCGCTTGTAGATGGTCACCTTTCGAGTTTTAAACCAATGGTTAAGGAAGTCTTTGTCTTCGGGATTGCCATAGTGAATCGCGTCAGCTTCGCACGGCAAGCGCCAACTGCGCAAACTTGAGAAGTACGATTTGGAGTACGTCGAGTACCCGCTGCCGCTGGAAGGCCTTGATCGAGCGCTCGATCGAATAAGCCTATTTTTCTCTTGTTGCAAATGCCTCTGAAACAGCAGGTCGCGAGTACTCAACATCTTTATTTTTCCATTGACGCATCTCATTAGACAATGATGTTCTTGTCCATCCAACCAAGCCCTTGGCGGTTGTTGATTTCTTCTTCAGCGAGGATTTTGGCCGCTTCTTTGCCGCTTACCGCAGGAGGCGGCTGCTTGAGTGGATTCGATTTTACCAAGCGAAGCGCGGCATCGAGATGGCTTGCCTTGCGCTCCGGGAAAGTCGCGAAGAAGCCATCCGTAAGACATGGGACACGCAGAGGGTCGCGCGTGGCCATTTCGAGGTTGAAGACGATGCCGGGGTTCGCCTTGCGAAGCGCGGCGATCATGCGCGGCAGGTCCAGCATCCCCGTGCCGAGCGGCACTTCGCTCAGCAGGAAGCCCGCGGCGTCGGATTGCACGGCCATATCCTTCAAATGCACGCTGAGGGCGAAGGGCGCGAGCGTTTCGACGACGGCATAAGGGTCATCGAGCAGCGCGATGTTGTTCCCGGTATCCACAAGCACGCCAATCCATTCGCTGCCGACGGTGCGCATCAGCCCGGCGAGTTCGTCTGCTGTATGGTCTTTGTGATTTTCGATTGCAATTTTCAGCCGATGCTTTCGCAGCACCGGTTCGACGAGTTTGAGCGCCTGCCCCGCCTGCGTGTGGAAAGCGCGGAAGTCGGCCAATGTTTTGAAAAACTCGTAGCGCCGGTTGTTGGTGAAGACCGCCCGTGCGACTGTGGCACCCGCCTCGCACGCACGAGTAACATCCGTTTCAAACGCTGGGAGATCGTTTTCGTTCTTGGGCAAGCGCAACTCGCCCTCATAATAACCGCCTGTCGTCGCCACGAGTTCTCGCATCGCCCTCGCCACGGCGACATCGGCAATTCGTAATGGTGTCTGAACTCCCTGTGCTCCGAGTTCTCGGGCGTAGCGGTAAAAACTGAGGGCATCAGTGAATTTCACGCCATCGTGTTTGGCTCCGATCGCTTTCCAATGTTGATGACACGAGAACGTGCAAATTCCAAGCCGTGGCCGCGACGCGCCTTCATCGGCAAGCAATGAGCGCGCGGCCGCCAGCGCGGAGAGCGCGCAGAGAAATTTGCGGCGGGAGATGCCGGAGTCATCTCCCTGATTGAATTCCCTGCGATTTGAATATCTCATGGTCGGCATCGTCTCCGTTGTGGTTTAAAGTAATCCCTTGAGTTCCGCCGCCCAGGGTTCGCGATAGGTGCGCTCGAGCATCGCACTTGCGTCCTTGTCCGCGTGAATGTCATTCGCCGTGGAATCCCACGTCAGCTTTCGTCCTGTTTTCAAGGAGATGTTTGCGAGATGACACGTGGTGCTCACCCAGTGACTGCTCTCCAAATCCGAGTTCGGCGTTTTGCGGCTCTTGATGCAGTCAATGAAATTCTGGGCGTGCATGCTGTACTGCTGCGTCGCATTGCCGCTCTTGTCGCTTACCGCTTCGCACCATTTGTTACCTTTCGGTTCGGCGAACGGCTGAGGACCACCGACAGGGTGGCCGCCTATGATCGATGCGAAGATATTCTGAGGGGTGACCTTTTTGTCCGGAATGATCTCGAAGCCCTCGCGGCTCAATTTCATCGCGCCCTTGGTTCCGATGAAAACCAGCGCGCCCATCGACGACTCGCCGCCGCCACCAGCAGCCTCGCGAAACTGAACGATGGCGGGGAACTTATCATACTCAATGATGGCGTTCTGCGTGTCGGGCGTCTCTCCGTTGTCTTTAAGAAACCAGCGCCCGCCGTGGCTGGCGACGGCCTTTGGTCCTTTGATATCGAATATCCAATGAACGATGTCAAGGGAGTGGTGACCAAGGTTCGTCATCTGGCCGCCCGCCATGTCCCAGAACCAGCGGAAATGATAGATGCCGCGATTCGGGTTGTAGCGACGTGCGGGAGCCGGTCCGAGGTGCATCTCCCAATCAAAATCGCTGGGCGCGTCGCAATCCGGAGGAGACCCGATGCCCGGCATCACGTTGCGGAAAAAATCACATTGTACACTCGCGATATCGCCGATGGCGCCGTTGCGCAGCAGTTCTTTTGCCTTTTGATAATGCGGCGCGCTGCGCTGCTGCGTGCCCACCTGAACCACACGCTTGTGTTTTGCGGCCACCTTTTGCATCCATTCGCCCTCGCGGACGAAGAGATGCGTGGGTTTCTCAACGTATACATCTTTGCCTGCCGCGCAAGCCATCATCGTTTGCAGCGCATGCCAATGGTCCGGTGTGGCGACGACCACCGCATCCACATCCTTGCTTTCAAGCAGCTTTCTGAAATCAGGGAACGGCTTCACATCCGCCGCGATTTCTTTGCACGCTTCCATGCGCGGTTTGAACGTGTCCGAGACGGCCGCAATACGAGCCTCTTTCAATCCAGAAAACGAGCGCGCATGTATGCGTCCGATGAGACCGAATCCGATCAGGCCGATATTCACACGCTCATTGGCACCCAGGATTCGAGAATAGGACAATGCCGTCAGCGCTGTCGCAGCGGTGGCGACTGCGGTCTGACGAACAAACTTCCGGCGGGAGATCACCGACTGCGGGTCGGGCTGAGTTTTGAATGTGTTCATTTCTGGCTTCCTTTTTTATCGGCTAGAGGTATTGCGCTGACGATGCGTTCGCGTGGCACCACACCGACGCGCTTGGCCCAAGATTCGAACTGGCTTTGCATGGTCTTCACACGCTCGGGCTGGCTTGTGGCGAGGTCGCTCGTTTCGCCGGGGTCGGCCGCGGTGTCGTAAAGCTCCCACACTCCTGTGCGTGGGCCGCTCGTGGCGATGCCGCCGTCCCCTGCAGCGGGGCCGTAGCCGCGCACGAGTTTCCAGTCGCCCTGGCGCATGGCTTCGTTGCCCATGCGTTCCCAGAACAGCGTGCGGTCCATGGGCAGCGTGGCGATTTCGCCGCGCAGCGCGGGCAGGAGGCTGATGCCTTCGAGCGGCTGCACAGGATGATTGGCAAAGGTGGTCGGATGCTTCACAGCGGCGGCGTCCAGACAAGTCGGGAACAAGTCCATGATGTGCGCGGGACCAGACACGATTTTGCCGCGCTGCGACGCCGGGATGCCGGTGGGCCAATGCGCGATGAGGGGCGAGGCGATGCCGCCATCATGCACCCAGACTTTGAATTTGCGGAAAGGCGTGTTGCACACCTGGCCCCAGAGCGGGCCGCGCACTTCGTCGGAGCCGTTGTCGCTCAAGAAGAGGATGAGCGTGTTGTCGAACTGCCCGCGTTTGCGTAGCGTCTCGACGATGCGGGCGAGGTTCTGGTCCACGCGGTCAATCATCGCCGCGTAGTTGCGCATCCACAGTTCGTTGCGCTCGCTTTTGGCGTGTTTGGCTTCTTCGGTGACGGTCGGGTCGAGCTGGGGCAGGCGCGCGGAGTCGGGGATGAGGCCGATTTGTTTCAATCGCTCAAAGCGTCGCTGGCGGATGGCATCGGGTCCGGCGCGATAGGTTTCCACATACTTCGCCACATCGCTCTCATGCGCCTGGAGCGGCCAATGCGGCGCTGTGTAGGCGAGATAACCGAACCACGGCCGCGCGGCGTCGGATTCCTCGATGAATCGCAGCGCGTGGTCCGTGAAAGTGTCGGTCGTGTAGAAGTCCGGCGGCAGCTTTTCGACCTGCTTGCCGTTGAACACGAACTTGGTGATGGGTCCCTTTTTCTGCCACGCGCGATAGCCGGTGAACTGCTCGCACGCCCCGCCGATGAGCGCGAAGTGTTTGTCAAACCCGCGCTGTCCCGGCCAGAAGGATTCATCCTGACCGAGGTGCCATTTCCCCGCCATGAAGGTCTGATAGCCCGCCTCACGCAGCGCCTCCGGCAAGGTCACGACGCCTTCCTTCTTGAAACCGAGATACGCCGGTGAACCAATGCGCCGCCATAGTTCGTTCGCGGAGCCCTGCTCATTCATGTCGCCCACGCCCGCCTGATGCGGATACAACCCGCTCATAAGCGACGCCCGCGACGGGCAGCATTGCGCGCAGTTGTAAAGCCGCGCCAGCCTCACGCCGCCCGCCGCCAGCGCATCGAGCGTCGGCGTGCGGATTTCGCCGCCGTAGCAACCGATGTCGGAGTAGCCCATGTCGTCCACCATGATGAGGAGGATATTCGGGCGAGGCTCCGCAGCCGGCGCGGCGGCTGCAAACGAAGACAGAATCGCGAGGACGATGAGGATGCGCGTCATGGGTTCACCTTTTTCTTGTTCGTTCCCTTCTTCGAGATGCCGCTCGGGGTGGCGATGTAGCTGTCGTCATCCTGCTTGCCGTATTTGGAACGGCGGTCGCGTTCGTTGAGGTCGGTAGTGGCGAAGGTGCCTTCGCGCACGGGTTCGTGTGCGGCTGCAGCAAGCGCGGTGAGTTTGGAAAGGATTTCGGGCTGCGCGGCGGCGAGATCCCGGCTTTCGCTCGGGTCTGTGGCGAGGTTGTAAAGTTCATAAGCCTTGCCTTTGTTCGGCTTCACAGCGCGCCAATGACCTTGACGGATTGCGGTCCAGCCGCCACTCTGCCAGTAAAGATAGTCATGTTGCTTTTGCGCGGCGCTTTGGCCGGTGAGCGTAGGGAGAATGGAGAGACCATCGATGTCCGTAGTGGCGGTGCCCCCACTCACTTCGGCGAGCGTGGGAAGGATGTCGGGGAAATAGGCGAGCAGGTCACTGCTCGCGCCAGGAGCGATTTTCCCAGGCCATCGCGCGACGAACGGAATACGGACGCCACCCTCGTAAAGTTCGGTCTTTTTTCCGCGCCACTCGACGCCCGTCGCGGAGTTCTTGTTTGCCGAATGCACGCCACGCGGGTATTCGGGCGCTGCGAAATAATCCGCGCCGCCGTTATCGCCGCTGAACATGACCAACGTCTTTTCGTCGAGGCCGAGTTCCTTGAGCAGCGCGAAGATTTCGCCGACATGGCGATCTAGCATCGTGACCATCGCGGCATAACGGCGCGCGTCGTCAGGCCAATTCTTGTCCTTGTAGAGCGCCCAAGCAGGATCAGTGTCGGGGACGTGAAAGCTGCCGTGCGGCGGCGTGTAAGGCAGATAGGCGAAGAAGGGTTGCGCGGCGTGTTCGCGGATGAATTTCAGTGCGGCGTCGTGGATGACGTAGTGCGAGTATGTTTCGGCGTGGTTGCGATTGCTGCCGTCGTTGCCCGCGAGCGGCACCTCTTCACTGTTGCGGACAAGATACGGCGGGTAGTACGTGTGTGCGTGGACCTGATCGTAGTAGCCAAGGAAAACGTCAAAGCCATGTTTCTCCGGCACACCGGTGGAGCCGCGCCCACCGCAGCCCCATTTGCCAAAACCACCTGTGGCATAGCCGAGCGGCTTTAGTATTGTGGCGATGGTGGCCTCGTCCGCGCGCAGCGGTGTGCTGCCGCCGTTCGAGCGAATGGACGCATGGCCTCCGTGTTTGCCGGTGAGGAAGCAACAACGTGTTGGCGCACACGAGGACGAACCGGCGAACATGTTGGTGAACTTCATTCCCTGTGCCGCCATGCGGTCGATGTTCGGCGTCTGGATGGTCGTCCCGCCCATGAAGGCCGGCTCGTAGTAGCCAAGCTCATCGGCCATGATGTAGATGATGTTCGGCCGCTCGGCGGTGAACGCGGAGAACAGCGTACAAAGGGTTAGGGCAATGAGGAAAGGCTTCATGGTTTCAATTGTCCGTAGTGGAAGAAATGAAAAGTGGCCGCACCGGTGCCATGCGTGAAAAGCGCGGCGCGGACACCGCTGAGACTGTCGGCCACTCGGTCGAGAGCGTAGCCAGGCGTGAGCGTGTGCCATGAACCGTTGGCGTCACGATAGCTGAGCGTCACATCTTCGTGGCGGTTCGTAATGCGGAACGCGACGCGCCGGGAGCCGTGCTGAATATCCTTGGACCACGTGTATTGTTTCATGCCGGGCGAAATGCGGCGCACGTCACCTGCAGGAGTCAGTTCGAGGCCGACATGAAGTTCCGGCGAGGCAAAGAGCATCAGTCCCGCGCTCGCGTCGCCGGTGAGTTCGAGTTCGGTTTCGATCTCGTAAGCTTCATCGCGCGGCATCATACACATCGACTCGGAGTTGCCCGCGGAGTTACCGCGCGACTGCAAGACGAGCGCGCCTTTCTCGAAACGGAAACGCTGCGGGTCGTAACTGCCGTGGAATTGCCATTGAATGCCGAGCGTCGGGCCGTCGAACTCATCGCTCATTGGCATCGCATTGCGCGCGCCTGTCCAGTTCGCCGGCCATGGCTTCTGTACACGCGGCCAGCCATCGGCGGTCCACTCGATGGGCTCGATGATCGTGCACCGGCCCAGCGTCCGATGCTGCGCGCGCTGGCCGTGCAGCACGCACCACCACTGGCCACCGGGGCCTTCGATGAGATCGCCGTGGCCTTTGGCCCACCACGCTTCGTCGCGGCTGTAGGTGTGGATGAGCGGATTGTGTGGCGCGTTTTCCCACGGTCCGAGTGGATGTTTCGCCCGCGCGGCGATGACCATGTGAGCAGTCGCCGGGCCAAAGGTGCCGCCTTCGGCCGCAAGCATATGAAACCATTCTCCGTGCCGCTCGATACGCGGACTTTCGAGACATTCGCACTCAACGGCCCAGTCAGCGGGGATCGGCCACGGCTCGTGCACACGGCGCTTTTCACCGGTCACACGCAGTCCGTCCGCCGACAACTTCGCGACCTTTCCGCCTGCCGAGAAAAGGTAGCGCCGTCCTTCATCATCGACGACATGGCCAACATCGAGCGACTTCGCACCTTCGATTTTCAGCGGCGCGGACCACGGCCCACGCGGCGATTCTGCGGTCGTGACGTAGTCCTGAAGATTCGCGGAGTAATAGACGTGAAAGCGCCCCGCGTGTTTCGTGATCTCCGAGACCCACACGTTGCCCTCCTGTTGCGGCAGCGCGTGAACGAGCGGCGTCCACGTCTGCAAATCGCGCGAGTGCCAGATGAGCACCGCCGGGCGATACGGCCCGCTGCTGTGCGTCATGTAGTAATCCGCGCCATCCTTGCAAACCGTCACATCCGGCCAGTCGCCCATGAGCAGGGGACGCGACTCGGTCGACTCGTGCGCGCGAACGGCGAGAGTAAGTGCAAAGACGGCAAGAAGAATGAGGCGGCGTCGAGTCATGATACGATGGTACTCTTCAGATGATAAAACCAGGTTATGTGCGAGGACGCTTTGCTCTTTATGCAAAGTCCAATCCTTTCAGGGTTCCGGTCGAGGTGCCGAAGGATTTGTCGTCCATGCCGAGTTGGTGCAGGACGCTGAGGTAGAGATTGCTCAGCGGCGCGGTGCCTGGCTCGATGGCGAGATGCTGGCCGTGCTTGAAGCGTCCGCCGGCGAGCAGCACGGGCAGGTCTTTGTTGCTGTGGCTGGAGCCGCTGCCGAGGTTGGAGGTGATGACGATCGTGGTGCGGTCGAGGAGGTTGGAGTCGCCCTCCTTGGCGTTTTTGAGATTGGTGAGGAGGGTCTTCAATTCATCGAAGAAGGCGCGCTCGACGCGCTTGAGTTGGGCGATGTTGCCCTCGTCCTGGCCGTGATGGGAGAGGTTGTGGTAGCCGACGCTGACGCCGGGCACGGCCACAGTATCCTGGCGGAAGTAACCGAAGGTGATGACGCGGGTGGAGTCGGTCTTGAAGGCGAGGTAGGTCAGGTCGCAGACGTTGCGCATGTTGGTGATGATTTCATCCGGCGCAAAGGGCGCGGGCGCTTTGACGCCGACCTGGGGCTTTGGGGTGTGCATCCACTCCTCGGATTTCACGAGGCGCTTCTCCGTGGCGCGCACGGACTCGAAGTATTCCTCCAACTTGTCCTGGTCCCGTTTCGAAAGACGTGGCCGGAGGTCGCTGGCCTCGTCGAGCACAAAATCGAGGATGCTTTTGCCGCGGCCGATTTCGCGCAGGACTTTCGTTTTGTTGGTTGCGCCTTCCTCGGCGAACAACTTGGCGAAGGCATCGGCGACGTTTTTCTCCGGCGGCACCATGCTGCCGCTGTCGGTCCAACTGAAGTCATTGGCTCCGGCACTGAGCGTGAGCGTGTCGAAGCGCGTGTGCTGGCCGAGCCTGGCTGCGACATGCTGGTCGAGCGAGCGGCGGTTCCTCTCGGCGGAGGGCGCTCCGGTGAAAATGCGCGGCTGCGAGGCATGGCCGCCGCCCCGACCGGGATGGTCGAGGCCTGAAATGACGGTGAAGTGATCGCGCAACTCCCGGATCACCGAAAGATACTCGGTGGGCTGATAGCCGGAGCCGGTCTGCTTTGGGATGATGGCATCGCGAAAGATGCCGAGCGGAAGGCAGACGAGCAGTAGGCGTCGAGGTTCTTTTTCCGCATCGGCGGCGTGGACGATGCCGCCCAAGGATTCCAGCCACGGTAGGCTCAAGGTGACGCCGATGCCGCGGAGGAAATTGCGACGGGTGGAGAGAGCAACGTTCGGGTTCATAAAGTGCTCCGGGGTTTAGGGGTTGGTGAATACGGGGCTGGAGACAAGGTCGAGGACGAGGGTGCGCATCCCGCTCTGGTCCTTTCGCGTATTGGTGGCGAGGGACTTAAGCGGTTCGCGGTCGACGAACCCGGGCTGGCGGCCGAGGGCGAAGGCTGCGAGTTTGTTAGTGAGGTTTTGTATGACGAGGTCCTCGCGCTTTTTCACCAGCTCTCGGAACTCCTGGAAGTTGTTGAATCGGCCCACGCCCGCCCATTCATCGGCGGGATTGACGGGCGGGCCGTCGATGAGCTTGGCGCGGGTTTTGGCCGTCGGCACGCTGAGAGCGCGGTATTTTTCCCGCCAGCCTCCGATGACATCAAAGCTCTCCAGGGCAAATCCGAGCGGGTCGATTTTTCTGTGACAGGAGGCGCAGGCCGCGATGTCGCGGTGCTTGGCAAGCTGCTCCTTGATGGTGGTGGCACCCCGAATGTCCGGTTCGATGGGCTTCACGTTTTGCGGCGGTGGCGATGGCGGTGTGCCGAGGAATTTCTCCAGCACCCAAACTCCACGTGCGACGGGCGAGGTGGTGCTTCCGTTGGACGTGACAGCGTGAATGCTGGCGTGCGTGAGCAATCCTCCGCGCACCGTATTGTCTTTGTCGAGGCTTACACGACGGAAGTCTGGTCCGAGTACGCCGGGGATGCCGTAGTGACGAGCGAGGCGCTCGTTAAGCATGGTCCAATCGGAATCAATGAGCTGCCGCAGGGGCAGGTCGCGGTGGAACATTTCGGCGATGAAATGCTCCGTCTCACCGCGCATCGCCGCCTCGAGTTCGAGGTCATATTCGGGATAGAGATTTGCGTCCGCGCGCATGACGCCGACTTCCCGCACGCGCAGCCATTGGCCGGTGAAGTCCTTCAGGAAACGCTCCGCCCGGACATCGCGGAGCATGCGTTCCGCCTGCGCACGGCGCTTCGCCGGGTCGAGCAGGCTGCCATCGGCGGCGGCGGCCAGAAGCGCGTCGTCCGGCGTGGAGCGCCAGAGGAAAAACGACATGCGCGAAAA
>Ga0194042_1000351_pt1 | contig 15302 bp, 10 predicted proteins | sample JunL4412m_MetaG_FD_148974 | JGI IMG/M metagenome (GOLD analysis project Ga0194042, IMG submission 148974) | Anoxic zone freshwater microbial communities from boreal shield lake in IISD Experimental Lakes Area, Ontario, Canada - Jun2016-L442-12m | ecosystem: Environmental > Aquatic > Freshwater >...
TGCGGGCCATCGTACGCCAGCGATAGAGTGATCCGCGATCCACACCCAGAATCTCAGCGATCTGGGTATGCGATTGACCGCTGTTCATCAATTCGACGGCGCGGGTGCGTCGCCGTTGGAGTTCTTCAGGTGTACCGATTGGTCTCATGTCTATATTATCGGCACTTCATGCTTACCGCTTTAACTGTGCGCGAGTCAATAAGTGTTTCTGTGTCGACGGGTGCCAAATAGCGGTACTCCGCTCCTTGCTGATGCGGTTGAGAAGTATGGATTAATCGAGCGCCCCACAGCAAGGACCAGAGTACAGGTCCTTGGTACCTGCGCTACCAGCAACCCGCCTCTAATCCCACCTGTACCACCGTGGCCGCGACAGGTTGTAGTAGCTCATCGGCATTGTATCCCACGATATTCTTTCTCCAATCGTAGCGTCGAACACGATGCTGTAGCCTATGGGTAGAACTTTCCAGTACGTGGGACGCCAGGGTCGATGCGTTTTCCAACGGATCGTCTTTGGATCGGGAAACACCTGATCGTAATGAAGACCGTCCACATACCGCTGGATGCGTTCGCGATTCTGTCCAATGATTTCGCAACGCACCGGTTTCTTCTTGCTATAACACTGCGACGTGTCGAGAAAAACATCCCAGTCGGGAGCCGCAAATGCTTCCCATTGTTTTCCACCTTTAGGCGTGAGTTCGTAATAAACTTCAGTTGGGTTAGCGAGTGCCTTTGTGGAACTCGAAATGATTTCGCTTGAGTTACGGCGAGTGAATTGAATCAACCCACGCTTTTTGAGCGCGTCCAATGCCCCTGTGATTCCTCGACGGTTCATTCCGTGTCCAGGCTTATTGAGAGCGAGATCGATTTCCGTGTCAAACAGCAGAGTGATCGGAAGTTTCAAGGTGGCAGCAGACTCAAGTAACCAGTACTCACCGCGCGTGAAACGAATTGCAGGCATGAATGGGCAGCCGTGTCCGGCTGCAAGAATTAAGGTGTGCGAGCCTCTTAAAAAAGTATACCAGGAGAACGTGAATAAATCAAACTCGTGCGCAGGGATTCGCGCTCGTGTCTCGTCTTTATATCAAGATCACACATGTTCAGAGGGAAGCTTGAGATGTCCGATGCGACGCTGTTTCCGGTGGTCGAACCTCCACACCATGCCGCGCTCCCGCCGGGGATGCCGCGCGTGCAATTGCCCGTGCGGGATCGTGTCGAACTGTTGCCGTGCGATCTGGATTCTCTGATTTCATCCAAGCATCAGGAGCGCGTCGACGATTGAATGTGTGAACGCACTGGCACGCAACCGGGGCCTGCAGCAATTTCGCGTACGGGGATTGCAGCGCGTGAAGTCGGTGGTGCTGTTGTTTGCGCTGGCCCAAAACATGGCGCGCGAACAGAGCCTGACGAAAAAAAACACTGACGGGATAGACCTGCCCAAAGGCTCCTGTGAGCCGCCGAAACATCCACCTTTTTTGATTGAAAGAACAGATGATTGAAAGCCCATACGCATAGAAGCGTACAACGAAAATCACGCAAAACCCCGAATGGTATAAGCAGCAGCATGACCTCAATTTTGAAATCGAACCTAGCGTGGGCAGAAAATACGTCCGACGAAAAATCGCAAAATTGATTTATTCACATTCTGGTTGGGGCTAGGAGCATGTACAAGATGTGGACGCGGGTCAAACCGAGCGCATCGGGGCGTAGATTGCTCGATTAATTAGTGTGAAAACGTTCGAAAAAAAAGTGAATGAAAGTGAGGCTAAATTCGTCCTATATAAAGGTGACGGGCGTTTGTTCTAATCGGAATAGATTGTGGTATATTATATACGATAAGGGTTGTCAGGGGTGTTGGTTTGCGCACAATGTGATTATGTGGGAGTGGTGAATGTTTTGCGGGTAGGAGAGTGGCTGCGGGATTGTGAATCGAAACGTGGCAGCGTAGGCAATGCGCGAATCGAGGTTTATGATGACAGACACTACAGGTAGTGGTTGGATTGCCGAGCTCGCCGTGCACGTGTGCATTGTTGGGAGTGGGACGTGGTATTTTGCGCGAGGGGCCGCTTAATTTGGTGCGCGGCTATTGAGTGAAATAGGCACGATGTGATTATTTGGGAATGTGGGTGAAAGGGTTGTTCGGGGAAGCTGGCGATGATATGAACGTAAAGAACTCAACGTCATATTCTAACAGTCTCTCAAATATCGTCCGAGTCACCTCATGAAGGTGTATGTGATGGAGCATGGTTTTTGCGTCGTATTTAATTGGGAGTGGCAATGCTGCGATTGAAACGTGTTTTATCGATGATGATGGTGCTCGTGATCGGACAATCGGCGACAGTCGTTTGCGGCGAGGCTGGCGACCCTGAAGCCAACCTCGCGCCGACGAAAACGAAAGGCGACAGCCCTGGATTTCACGTTGATCACACACCTTTCGTGACAGCATCGATCAGCGATGTTGTCGCTGATTTCGCGCTCGGTGCCTGGCCCACCAAAAAAGGCTCCGCGAATTTTGCGTACAAGGGGATCACGATCAAGCTCGATGGCCCCGACAAAGCCAACATGTGTTTTGACACCGATTTGATGCGCATGGCCTTTGGCTGGTCCGGCGGTTATCTCAAACTCGAAAACACGATGCTCGGCCAACTGCGCGGGACTCTCAATCCGTCGATTCTCGGCACGATTAAATTCAGCACATCGCCGCTGCCCGGTTGGGCCTTAAACGGCGATCGCACTGATCCGCGCAAACTACCCTACGGCCCGTTACCGAAGACGATGGCAACGTACAAAGGTCTGTACCTGCATAACAATCAAGTCGTCCTCTCCTACACAGTCGGTGACGCGGCGATTCTTGAATTGCCCGCAGGTGAAGGAAAGGGGGATGGCTTCCTCTTTACGCGCACGATCAACATTCAGACTCCGACGCCAGCGCTCTCGATGTTCCTCGCCGATCTTCCTGGCGCGACCGGTCCCGCGCCCAGCGACGTCAACGGATTTCCGAGTGCGACGCTCGAAAAAGACACCGCCCTCAGCGTCGCCATCGCAGGCGCACCCAAAGGTGCCACGCTCAGCAACGCGAACGGTGTGCTGGAACTCAAGCTCCCGGCACTCACGGCTCCGACTGCGTTTAAAGTCATGCTCTGGAGCGGCGCGAAAGGTAGCGCGGCGTTTGCGACGGCGATCAAATCAGCGGCTCCGGTGAACGCGAATCTCGCCGCACTCTGTAAAGGTGGCCCGTCGCGCTGGGCCAAGAACATTGATGTGACGTGCTCGCTTGGGGCCGACACCGCGCCTTACACTGCGGACGTGCTGGGACTGCCGATCGACAATCCATGGAAAGCGTGGGTGCGCTCCTCTGGTTTCGATTTCCTCCCCGACGGACGCATCGCGCTGTGCGAAATCACAGGCGACGTGTGGGTCAGTTCGCCGCTGACGCCCAAGCTCGATAAGTTGAGCTGGAAACGGTTCGCGACTGGCATGTTTGAACCGCTCGGATTACGCGTCGTGGACGGAAAAATCTACGTCCTCGGGCGCGACCAAATCACGCGACTCCACGACCTCGATGGCGATGGTGAAGCGGATTTCTACGAGAACTTCAACAACGACCGCGTTATCTCGCCGAATTACCACGCCTTCGCGTTCGACCTGCAAACCGACAGCGCTGGAAATTTTTATTACGCGGTCTGCGGTCATCGCGCTGCACCCGGATTGCCGGATCACGCGTGCATGATTCGCGTCTCGAAAGATGGCAGTAAAATGGATGTATACGCCAGCGGTATTCGCAGTCCCAACGGACTTGGCATGAGCCCCAGCGACGTGCTGACGTATGGCGACAATCAGGGCAATTACACGCCATCGAGCAAAGTCACGCGCGTCAAACAAGGTGGCTTTTATGGCTACAAAACGAACCTCGCGAACGCAAAAGAAATCACGTCCTACGAGCCGCCGATCTTTTGGCTGCCGATGGTCGCAGACAATTCCTGCGGTGGACAGACGTGGGTTCCTGACGACCGCTGGGGGCCGTATAAAGGGCAGATGATTCATTTGTCCTATGGCAAAGCGTCAGCATTTTTGTGCTTCACAGAAGAGATCGACGGCGTCATGCAAGGCGGTGCGATCAAGCTTCCGCTGCAATTCGGCTCCGGTACCATGCGCGCACGTTTTAATCCCGCCGACGGACAATTGTACGTCGCCGGAACACGCGGCTGGCAGACGTCCGGATCGAAAGACGGCACGCTTGCTCGCGTCCGTTACACCGGCAAGCCCGCGTATTATCCAACCGCGCTGCATGTCAAACCCAACGGCGTCGAACTCACATTCCCGAATCCGTTGGATACGGAAGACGCGAACGACAAAACGAATTATAACGTTGAGCAGTGGAACTATCTGTACTCACCACAGTACGGCTCGGCAGAGTATTCGGTTGCTGATCCAAAGAAGAAAGGCCACGATGCAATCGAGGTCAAATCGGTTAAACTCTCCAACGATAAAAAGACGCTCTTTTTGGAACTCGGAGCGTTGAAGCCGGTGAACCAAATGAGCATTAAGTTTAAAGTGAAGTTCGAAAACGGCCCGAAAGTTTCGCAGGAAATTTTCAACACATTGAACGTGGTCCCGAAGAATTAATCCTTGGAAGAAAAAAAATGAATCGAATTACCTATTTCAGTCTCGTCGCGTGTCTGTCCGTTTTGGCGCTGAATTCTGCGTTCGCTGCGCAATCGTTCACTGATCCCAAATTGGCGGAAGCGGTCCCGAGCTTTTCGATCCAAGGCGAGTACATCAAAGACGGCGAGGGCCTGCAAATCGCCACGCTCGCCGGCGACTTCTATCTCGTCAACAAAATGAAAGGCGGACTACCCGGCCAGAGCTGGGACGCCAAGACGAATGAGATTTCGAAACTCGACGGCGCGGCGGTGAAGAAGCTTATCGAAGGTTACAAACGCGTGACGCGCGAAAGTTCCACGCTGGGCACGAAACCGCCAGCGGATGCGGTCGTGCTCTTCGACGGTTCGAACCTCGATCAATGGGACGCGACGGCGAAACTTGATCCGAAGTCCACCGAGAAAATTCTGAGCGAAGGCACGCGCACGAAGAAGTCATTCAAAGATTTCACGATGCATCTTGAATTCCGCATGCCGTACAAGCCCGATGCCGCAATCGGCGGACAGGATCGCGGCAACAGTGGCGTCTACATTTATGATCGCTACGAAGTCCAGGTTCTCGATTCCTTCGGCCTGCATTACAATGATAACACGCACGCGCTTGACGCGTGGAAGGCGGCGTTCAAGAACGACATCGGAGTCGCGCCGAGTTCCGACCGAACGCAATGGTGTGGCGCGATGTACCACGAAAAAACGCCGATCCTGAACATGGCGTATCCGCCGCTGACGTGGCAGACGTACGACATCACGTTCACTGCGCCGAAATTCGTGGACGGAAAAAAGACCACGAACGCGCGCATCACGGTCGTTCAAAATGGGGTCAAAGTGCAAGACGATTATGAACTGAAAAAAGGCACCGGAGCGGGTGGCGGCAAGCCCGAAGTTCCCGAAGGCATTATTTATCTTCAAGGCCACGGCAACCCTGTTCGGTACCGGAATATTTGGATTGTGGCGAAGAACTAATTGCGAATTCACCGGATACTCGACTATGAATCAATCCCTCAAAAAGCGCCGCATCGCACTCGCCATTACCGGCGCAAGCGGAGCGGCGTATGGTCGGCGCGTGCTTGAAGAATTGCTCAAGCGCGACGCCATCGAAACGCATCTATTGATCTCGCCGTCTGCGAAAAAAGTGCTGTTGATTGAGGAAGGGTTTGACGTCAATCTCGACCGTTTCGATGCCGCGTCGCTGGGACTCGCCGCGTCACCGAATCTTGTCTATCATCATTACGACAACGTGGCCGGAGCCGTCGCGTCGGGCAGTTACCAGATCGAAGCGATGGCCATCGTCCCGTGTTCGATGGGCAGCGTTGCGGCGATTGCTCACGGAATTTCAGACAACTTGATCGAACGCGCCGCCGACGTGATGTTGAAAGAACGCCGCCGATTAATTCTCGTCCCGCGCGAAACGCCGTACTCGACGATCCATTTGAAAAACATGCTGACGCTCTCGGAACTCGGAGCTATCATTCTGCCAGGTAGCCCGGGATTTTATCATCAACCGGCGAGCGTTTCAGACATGGTCGATTTCGTCGTCGCGCGAGTGCTCGATCATTTGCACATCGAACACGACCTCTCGAAACGCTGGGGCGGAAAGTAAAATTTAATTCGCGATCCGCGAATCAACGTTCAAGACCTGACCTGAGATGACCGGATTTACAAGCACGTCCGCAGCAAATACAGCGACGGCTTTCGCGTTGTCGGCGTCATTTTTGAGAACACGTTTTGCTTTCGCAGCAACTGCGAATTCCGGCGACGCCAGTCTTCCCATTTTGGATTCAGCGACGAACGGCGGCACGACTGCGTTGACGCGCACGCCCAACGAGCCCCATTCTCGCGCCGTGGATTTCAGCAGTGCCAGCATACCGCTTTGAGCCATTGCATACGCCGTCCCACCTGCGCGCCCGGCCAAACCTGCATGCGACGACAGCGCCAAAACCGAGCCGCTTTTTTGTTTGATGAACTGCCGTGAGAACGCTTTCAAAACCAAAAAAAGCGCCTTCAAATCCACGTTCAGCACCGCGCGAACGTCGGACTCTGGTTGCGATACGAGCGGCGAATCGTGCGAAATTCCACACGCCCACACCAGCGCGTCAATCCGCTCAAACTCTTTCAAAAACGCCGTTGCCAAAAGTGCCGGTTGAGCTACGTCGCTGAGATCCGCCTGAAACACGGCCGCTTTTGCCGCGCCCAGCAACAGCGCGTCGCACGGTTCGCGCCGCGTGTTGAAATGCAGCCCGACAGAATAGCCGCGCGCGATTAATTCCGCCGCCATCGCGCCGCCAAGTGTGCCGGACGCGCCAAGAATAAGTGCTGTGGGCATGAATCAAATTTCCGAAAATAGGAGCGGCGGCACTCCTGCCACCACGTGATGATCGCGCTAAACCATGTGTGCAATCGGGCCGTCAAGCGTGTGCAGCCCCGACGGCGCGATGCGGATTTCCCGGACGCTCAATCGTTCCGCCAGCGCGTACGCCGCGAAGAAACTGTCCGTCTGAACGACGCCTTTCCACGCGATGTCGAACGCCGTGCCGTGGTCCGGTGACGTGCGGACAATCGGCAGTCCCATCGTCACATTCACGCCGGTGTCGAACGCTAGCATCTTGAACGGAATCGCGCCCTGGTCATGGTACATCGCGATGTGGCAACCGAACCGTTTTAACGCCGTGGGCGTGAACGCCGTGTCCGGCGGAAGTGGTCCATCCACATTGATGAAAATTTCTTCGATCTTCTTTTTCGCAGGCGCAATGATGCGCGCCTCTTCACCTCCGAACAAGCCTTCTTCGCCCGCGTGAGGATTCAATCCCAGCAAGGCCAAACGTGGTTCACGCCCGCGGATCGCCGTGATGCTGTTCGCTGCCAATTCAGCGACCTCCACAATCCGCTCAATGGTCAGCGAATCCGGCACACTCCGCAGCGATTGGTGGCTCGTCACAAACGCGCATGCGATCTTCTCGCTGTACAACAGCATCGCGTAATTGTTGCATCGCGTCAGGTCCGCCAACATTTCCGTGTGGCCCGGATAATCGTATCCGGCCATGTTCATCGCCTTCTTGCTGATCGGAGCCGTGACCATCCCGGCGAAGCGTCCGGCCAAACAGCCCTTCACGGCCTCTTCGATGTAACGCACCGCAGCCTTGCCGCAAATCTCCTGATTCTTCCCCGGCTCAACCAAATTTCCGGCGAGTGATCCCGGTGGATCGTACACGGCTGGAGCGTCCAACACCGACGGCGCGGCATCCAGTTGTTGAGCTTTGAAATCAATCTTGATTTCCTTCGCCACGCGCGTCAGCACATCGACATCACCGATGATCAACGGCACCGCGTTCCCGGGCAGATCGGTCCGCGCCAGCAGCCGCAAACACAACTCCGGCCCCACGCCCGCAGCATCGCCCATCGTCACCGCGATGATCGGTCGGTTCATTTTTCGTACAGTCAATTTTGAATCGCTCATCATATTAAAATTCGAAAACTATTTTTCATCCACCGTTACGTACCCATCAATTTGCGTAAACAATCCCACCGGTCCCGACACGCCAGCCGCCAGCTTTTTCAACGCGTCGAGCGAATCGAGTTTTTGAATCGCAGCATTCCCAGCGTGTTTTAATTCGGTCACAATCGCGCCTTCATACAGTCCTGCGTGATCAGCGGGCGAACCAGTTTTTACGCGCAGGATTTCGATCCGCCCGCCCTTCTTCCGACCTTCATCTTCCGAGAGTTCCTTCAATTGCATCCCGCGCCACATGTACGGCATCGGCGGGTCACTCTTGACCGCTTTGCCCGCGCCTTCCCGCGCCGCAGCACCCAGCCCACGAAAATCGTCTTCGCCAAACGACTGCTTTTCTAGATCGTAGTTGGGACGTATCTGCCGCACTTGAGCCAGTTCCGAATCACGCTTCGAAACGCGCACATTCAACTCGGCCACCTTGCCCGTCGTGTCCAGCACTTTGACTTTCACTTTGCTGCCGACCGTCGTGGCGCTGACGATGGCGATGAGTTCATCCCGGCTGCCAACGCGCGTCCCGTCGAAATCCAAAATCACCATCCCATGCATCAACCCCGCGCGATCAGCAGGCGTATTGGCAATAACCGCTTCGACCAACACTCCTTTATTATCCGGAATCTTAAACTCTTTTTGCAGTGGTTTGATGTCCGTCAACGATACGCCCAGCCACCCGTATTCAATCTCGCGACCGATCTTCAGATAGTTGATGCGCGGCTTCAGATGGTTCGACGGAATGGCGAACCCGCAGCCCTGGGACGATCCGGACAGCGAGAAAATCATCGTGTTGATGCCGATCAATCGCCCGCTTAAATCAAACAATGGACCGCCCGAATTGCCCGGATTAATTGGCGCGTCAGTTTGAATTAAATTGCCATAAAACACATCGCTGGACAACCCCTGCCGATTGCGTCCACGCGCGCTGATCACACCCAGCGTGAAAGAATTTGAGAGACCAAACGGATTGCCGACAGCCATCGAATACTGCCCGACTTGGACCTTCTCCGAATCCGCCAGAGCAGCGCACGATAAATTCGCCGGGACGTCTTCGCCCGTCAATTTGATCATGGCCAAATCGCTACGCCTGTCGAGTCCCGTGACAATCGCTTTGCACTGCCGCCCGTCTGAAAATTTAACCAGGATCGAATCCGCGTCACGCACCACATGTTCGTTGGTGATGACCCATCCCGCCGCATCGATGATCACGCCTGAACCTTCAAACGTCCGATCCGGCGACGACGGTCCCAGCCGCTCGCTCATGCGATGCAATTCATCGTGCCAGTCTCTTAATTTTGGAGTGACTTGAAGACTCACCACGCACGGTGCGACGCGCTTGGCTAGTTTTTGAAACGCGCGCTCCATACGGAACGCCAGCGCGATGTCGGGATCGGCATCGATCGCAGCAGCCTCAGCGCTCTTATCAGGCGCATCTTTCGTAGGCGGTTCTGCCGCGCACAACGCCGCGAACACCATCAGCACGGCGCAAGTCGATGAAGCTAGTGTGCGCATAAAACCTCTCAACACTCTCTGCAGCCCGGCACAAACGCCGCTGTTCAAATCGCTAGTGTGCACCGCTTTCACAGAAAGTAAACAAGGATTTCACGTTCTCATTGTACCACAGGTGTCCCGCCTGCTTGTTTCAGAAACGAGCAGGCGGGACGCCGTGCGTTACAAAATTTACAGCGGCACATCCACCGGCATCGCCATGCTGTGGAAACCATGATCCGCGTGAATCAGTGCACCCGTTACCGACGTGGCCAGCGGCGAACACAGGAAAGCGGCGAGCGTTCCGATTTCATCGGCTTTCATGACTTCTGTTCGAGCCGAATTGAGCTTGTAATAACTGACCATCTTTTCAATCGTGCCGATGGCCTTTGCCGCGCGGCTCGGCAACGGTCCTGCGGAGATACAATTGACGCGCATGTCCCACTTGCGCCCGGCTTCAAACGCGAGCGTGTGTGTATCGCTTTCGAGCGCCGCTTTCGCCGAACTCATGCCGCCGCCGTATCCCGGAATCGTGCGCTCGGACGCCAAATATGTCAGCGAAACCGCCGCGCTGTTCGGGCGCATCAACGGACCAAAACGCTGGACCAGAGCGACCATCGAATACGCGCTTGCGCTCACCGCTGCGAGGTACCCTTTACGTGACGTTTCCAGCAACGGATTCTTGACTTCCGGACCGTTCGCGAGACTGTGCACGAGAATGTCGAGCGGCTTTTCACCGAAGTCCTTCACGAGCTGCGCCGCGCATTCCTGAATCGTGTAATTCGCCAATTCAATGTAACGCTTATCATTGCGCACTTCCGGCGGAACGTCTTCCGCGACATCGTAAACCGCATCGAGCGGATAAATCTTTTCGAAGCTCAACTTCCCGCCGGGATACTCAATGTTGTCCGCAAATTTATTGCGCTCCAAGCTCTTCGTAAAAAGCCCGAACACTGGCGGCCACGTCCCAACGCAAACCGTCGCACCGGCCTGGTGCAACGCCTTCGCGATGGCCCAGCCGTAGCCGTTGTCATCCGCCACACCCGCAACAAACGCCCGTTTTCCAGTCAGGTCGATGGGAAGCATTTTTCAAACCTCTCCGAGTGATTCACTCTTTCCGTTCGCAATTCAACTCAATCTCTTTAAGACGTTCCTGATCGAGTACGACTTCACGTCTAAACCACAACAATATTCTTCCCCGTCATCTGCGGCGGCTGCGCAACGCCCAACAAGAACAAAAGCGTCGGCGCCACATCGGCCAAGCGACCGTGATTCAATTTCGCATTCCCGAATCGCTCGCTGACCAGATAACACGGCACGTCATTAGTCGTGTGCGCCGTGTGCGGGCTGTTCGTGCCGTAGTCCCACATCTGTTCGCAATTGCCGTGGTCCGCGGTAACGAGCACGTCGCCGTGAACTTCACGAATCGCTTCAACAATCCGGCCCACTTGTTTATCGACTTCTTCGACCGCTTTGATCGCCGCGCTTTCAACGCCTGTGTGTCCGACCATGTCACCGTTCGCGAAGTTCAACACGATCAAATCGAACTTCTTCGAGCGGATCGCCGCGAGCGCTTTTTCGGTCAACTCCGGCGCGCTCATTTCAGGCTGCAAATCATACGTCGCAACTTTCGGCGACGCGGCCATGCTGCGCTCTTCGCCCGTGTACGGCTTCTCGCGTCCGCCCGAAAAGAAGAACGTGACGTGTGGATATTTCTCCGTTTCAGCCATGCGCAACTGCGTCAATCCCGCCGCCGAAACCACTTCGCCGAGTGTCCCTTCCAAATCCTTGCTGGCGAACGCAACCGGCACTGGAAATCCCGCGCGGTAATCGGTCATCGTGCTGAGCATCACGTTCGGAACGTGCTTGCGTTCGAAGCCTTTGAAATCCTTGTTCAACAAACATTCGCACAATTCGCGCGGACGGTCGCTGCGGTGATTGAAGCTGAAAACCGCGTCACCGTCTTGAATCGTCGCGAGCGGTTTTCCATCGTCGCCAACAATCACAGTCGCGCCGATGAACTCGTCAGTCTCTCCGCGCGCGTAAGCTTTTTCAATCGCTTCGGCAGCACTCGTGGCGGTGTGTTCGCCGACACCATCGACCATCGCCTTCCACGCTTTTTCAACGCGCTCCCAGCGCTTGTCGCGGTCCATACCATAGTAGCGCCCGGTCACGGATGCGATGATGCCGGTGTCGTACAAATCGAGTTTGCGTTGCAATTCATCGGTCCACGCCGCGCCCGTCTTCGGCCCCGTGTCGCGCCCGTCAGTGAAAATATGAAACACCAACCGATCTTTGCGCAGCTCGTGTTTCGCACACAATCGGACGAACGCGAAATAAGCTTCGTCGAGCGAATGCACACGCGCGCCGGAGATCAATCCAAACAGATGTAACTTCGAATTGTTTTTCTTAACGTGTTCAATCGCCGCGACGACGGCGGGATTGGTATCGAACGATCCATCGGCGACCGCTTGAGCGACCTCCATCAAATCCTGCCACACCACGCGCCCGGCCCCAAGATTCAAATGCCCAACTTCGCTGTTGCCCATCAACCCCTTGGGCAGCCCCACATCGGTTCCGCAGGTGATCAACGTCGTATAAGGGCACGTGGACACGAGCGAGTTATACACCGGCGTCTTGGCCATCCGCACCGCGTTGTGGTCCGCAGTCGCGCGCAAGCCCCAGCCGTCCATGACGACCAGCATAACGGGACCTTTGCGGGGAGGAATCGAGGGCATAGCGTGTCTTTCCGTAATCAAGTTTCGGTTTCAATCTAACACGAACGCTACGAGTATAAACGAAGCCCCCCGGTTTTCAAAGTTCGTCCCCAAAAGTAGGACGGGCTTTTAGACCGTCCTGCTGTCGCTTGATTTGGTACTGCGCGCGCTGATCACCACCCATCACCCTGCAAAAACTTGACGAGGTCCCGGAACTCCTGCGGCTTCAGCGTGTCCGGCAGTCCTTCGGGCATCATCGACTTTTTCTGGTCGGTCATCTTCGAAATGTCTTCGCGCTGAATCACTTCGCGCTTGTCGTTTTCGCTCTTGAGCGTCACCGTTTTTTCGTCCTGTTCGGCGATGAGACCGCTGAGCACAATGCCGTCTTTTTTCTTGATCGACCAGACGTTGTAAGGCGCTCCAACGACCGCGTTCGGATCGACGATGTTCTCCAGAAGATAGTTGATGTCCTTGCGATTTGAGCCGGTCAATTCCGGGCCGACGTGGTTGCCTTTGGCGAAGATCGCGTGGCACGGCATGCACGTCTTTTCGAAAATCGCCGCGCCCATCTTCGCGTCGCCTGCACCGTCTTTCACGACCGCGCGATACTTCTCGATCTGCGCCTTGATTTCGTCTGGAGCACGTTCGCGGACGCGGCCCCAAGCGGTCTCGATCTTCGTGTTCAACGCGTCGTCTTTCAACTCGCGCATACGCCGCACTGCCGCCGCTCCGATCTCTGTCCGAGCAATTGAATTCGCCGCACACGCGTCCAACAGCGCCGACGCAAAATCCGCGCGTGAGCACAACACGTCGAGCGTATCAACCTTGGCGGCAACATCGAAGGACTTCCAGCGCTCGATCAAGCCCTTCGCGTTGTCGATGGAACTGAAACTTCCCAGCCCGCGAATCGCTTCGCGTTTGATCTCTTCGCCGTTCTTGCCGTCGATCAAGTCGAAGCAAAGTTTCTCCGCGCCGGGCGCTTTGGATGAGGCAAGCAGCTTCAGCGCTTCGACTCGCTCAGCGACAGGACGCTTCGGATTTGCGGCGTTCTTCATCGCGTCCGCGAGACTCGCGGCATCACCAAATTGAGCCGCGATCAATTTCAGTTTCTTCAATTCATCTGCATCGTTGCGCTGCTGAGCCGACGCGTACACTGCTGGCCAATTCGGCGGTGGCGTGACTTTGCCCCGGCCTTTCAAGCCAAGTTGAATGCCGTCCATGATCGCCGCGCGGCGGGCTGGTTCTTTGGATTCGTCATAGAATTGAATCGCCAGCGCCAGGTTCTCGATTTTCTGCGTCGCGAGCAATTTCCGAGCGAAACGCGGAGCGATGTAATCGGTCATCAATTTCGAATTCGGGCAACTCTTCAGCATGTTAAGACCGGCGGTTTCATTTCCGGCAAATTGCCGCTCGAACACCAGCCAACTAAGGAGAGGAATGTTTGCATCGCTCACGTCCTCATCGTGCGAATACAATCGCGCATAAGAGCTCTCAAAAATTTGATTGGGTTCATTTGCCAAAAGAGCGGAAAAAACCTGAGAACGTACCTCAGGCGATTTATCGTTGGCGGCAGCTTGCATTACCGTAAATCCGGACGACCATGGCCATATCATGCGTGATTCACCAATAAAACGAACACTCCACGCGCGGACAAATGGATGCTGCGATTTCAGAGCACTGTGAGCAAAATCTGGGTCAAATCCCCCCAAGCAATACAGCGCCCACAACCCCCGCAAGCAGATCTCCTGAGTCTCGCCGTGCAGCGCGATTTCCTGCAGCGCTGGGATCGCGTCGGTGGCTTTGCGCTCAGTCAGGATGCGCCGAGCTTGCCGCACTTTCCAATCGTTGCGGTCTTTTTGCATCGCGACGAGTTCCGGTGTCGTGAGCTTTGCGAGATCAAACGCGCCGGGAAATTTCGTGCCTTTGTATTCGACTTTGTACAAGCGACCGTTCGTGCGGTCCCAGATTTCGGTGTTGTTGCTGTGGCAGTGCTGTTTGTCGTACCAGTCCGAAATAAAGACGCTGCCGTCCGGGCCCATGCGTTCGCCCGATGGCATGAACCACTTATCGTTCGAGAGCAAAAAGTCCGGGCCGTGCTTCCCGATGTAGCTGGATTTGTTGTGAACCAGAATGTCGCGGTTGATGCGGTTGCCGTGGATGTTGCCCATCAATATCGTGTTGCGATATTCCGGCGGATACGAATCGCCTAAATAAATACACGCGCCGTCGTGAGCATGCCCGCCGCCCAACGAATCGCTGCTGCGCCGGTCGGTGTCGTTCCATTGATTGCCCAAGAAATGCCTGTGATCCGCGATGGTATCAATCGCGCCGTACGCATATGGATTCGCATTCTGTCCGCCCTGCCGAATGTACAACCCGCCCGGGACCATATGAAAAAGATGCGGGATCACGCATGCGGTGATGAACGCGCTGCCATAGTCGTCGAAATCCAAGCCCCATTGATTACTTCCGCCCTCAGCGAAGATTTCGAACTTTTTCGTCGTCGGATGATAGCGCCACACACACGCCGTGAATTTGATGTCTAGCACTTTCGACGGAACGAAGACACCGTGATTGCCATAAAGCCAACCGTCTGGGCCCCAGATAAACGAGTTCAACAATTCATGCGTATCGTTGCGCCCGAATCCGGTCAGCAAGACTTCAGGTTCACCGTCCGGAACATCATCGCGATTTCGATCCGGAATGAAGAGTAGATCGGGAGCCTGCCCGACGAACACGCCGCCGTGTCCGACTTCAAGTCCCGTCGCGAGATTCAAACCTTCGTAGAAGACTTTGATCTTGTCCGCCTTGCCTGAACCGGTCGTGTCTTCCAGAATCAAAATGCGATCCTTGCCCTTTTTTCCGACCGGTTGCCCGCGCGGATAATCGTACGATTCGAGCAGCCACATCCGCCCGCGCTCATCGAAGCAGAACGCGGAA
>Ga0194042_1000352_pt1 | contig 15292 bp, 16 predicted proteins | sample JunL4412m_MetaG_FD_148974 | JGI IMG/M metagenome (GOLD analysis project Ga0194042, IMG submission 148974) | Anoxic zone freshwater microbial communities from boreal shield lake in IISD Experimental Lakes Area, Ontario, Canada - Jun2016-L442-12m | ecosystem: Environmental > Aquatic > Freshwater >...
TTTTGATGGCGACGCAGCGAAGAACAGCCCCGTTCCGGCCAAACGGGAATCGAAATCACGGGTGCGACGGTTGGCTGAAATCTTTCGCGATGCCGCACGGGGATTGCATCACCTTCATGAACGCGGCGTGATCCACCGCGACATATCACCTGGGAATTTAATGGTCACGGCAAACGATCATCGGGTGCTCGTCATGGATTTGGGCTTGGCGACGCTGACCGACGCCAGCCAAGCCCTGACGAAAGACAAAGCGGCGATCCTGGGGAAGCTGCGCTACATGTCGCCGGAGCAACTGCAAGCCGGAAGCGCCACACTGGACCAACGCGCCGATGTGTATTCGCTGGGCGCATCCCTTTATGAATTGCTGACGGATCATCCATTCTTTGACGGCAACAGCAGCGAACGTTTGATGAAGCAGGTGTTGTTTGAAAAACCTGTATCACCAGAAAAGGCGAAACCAGGTCTGCCAAAAGACCTGGCTCTGATCGTTTCGACTGCCACCGAAAAAGAAGTAGGCCGCCGTTACTCAACCGCTCAGGATTTCGCCGACGATCTCGACCGTTGGCTCAACGGCGAAGCCATCCGCGCCCGCCCGCCGACAGTCGGCTATATCGTTAAACTCGCCATCAATCGAAACAAAGCGTTGTTTGTTGGCACCGTCGCCGCGCTTGCCGCGTGTGTCGCCATGGTCGTATTCTTCACGGTGCGCGAGCGTGACGTTCTGAAGCAACGACTCGAAACCGAAACCAAACTGAAGAATGACGCCATCACGCAAAAACAAAAAGCAGAACAGATTTCGACGTTTTTGAAAGACATGCTCAAGGGCGTGGGGCCGTCTGTTGCAATGGGTCGCGACACGAAGATGCTGCGAGAGATTTTGGATAAGACGGTTGCGCAACTCAAGGAATTGAAGAATCAGCCCGAAGTAGAATCCGATTTAAAAGGCACAATTGCGAAGGTATATCATGATTTAGGTGAACTCGACAAATCTGAAATATTATGTCGTGAAGCCTTGGCACTTCAATACCAGACGTTCGGTAAAGTCAATTTGAGGATTGCGGAATCACTATATGATCTTGCTTATATTTACTTGGATCGCCGTGACTATGCTTCTGCTGAGAAATACACGCGTGATGCATTGGAAATGCGAAAAAAGATATTAGGGAATGAACACCCAATAATTGCTGATACTCTATGCGATCTGTCAAAAGTATTATTGTACAGAGGAAACTTAAAGGACGCCGAACCTTTGGCCATTGAATCTCTTTCAATGAGTAAACGGCTCCGCGGCTCCGAACATGTAGATGTTGCGCGATCACTTGCCCATCTTGCTTCGGTTTTGCAACGGAAGGGAGATTTGCCAGGGGCAAAAGCCACAATCGTTCAAGCGATTTCAATGAGCAAAAACTTGTTAGGTGACGAAAATCCCGAGACACTATTTGCAATGGATCGACTCACACAAATCCTTCTTGCCGACGGGGATTCGTTGGAAGCGAAAGAGAAAAGCAGGGAATTACTTGCAATCTATCGGAAAGTCTATGGGAACCAACATCCTTACGTGGCTACATTGCTAAATAATTTTGGTGCAATTCAAAAAGCGTGCGGTGACCTTGATGATGCCGAAAAGTCAACACGTGAAGCTGTCGAAATAGAAAGGAAAATCGGAGTCAATCCTGAAACGGCTTTGGTCAATCTAACTTTAATTCTTGAGATGCGAAAGGATTTTTCCAACGCGGCCTCAGCGTGCCGCGAGGTGCTTGTGTGTGTGCGACAACGTGCAGGTGCTGAAAGTTTAGAATCGTGCCGGTATGTAGCCTACCTAACTCATTTATTGCTGAAGGCGAAGAATTTTGTCGATGCCGAAGTTTCTTCCCGTGAATGTCTAGCAATTCGAGAAAAGCTCGCCCCCACGGATTGGCTTCTCTTCAAAACGAAAAGTGTGCTCGGGGAATGCCTTATGGAACAGAAAAAATATAGAGTAGCGGAGCCATTCCTCCTTGAAGGATATAACGGTATGAAAGCGCTTGAAGAAAAAATGTCTCTCGTGGACAAGGTTAACCTCGTGAGCGCGGCCTCACGGTTAGTACATTTGTATGAAGAAATCGGGGCGACCGAGAAGGCCACTGAGTGGCGGAAAATTGCCGCAGAAAAGTAAAGCTCAATGTTCGTTACAAAAAAAGGAAATCAAATGTCATCCGAAATGCCAAAGGCCCCGAAGTGCAATTTGGATCATTTGACCAAAGAAGCTGCACGAGATTTTCGGCTACAATTGCGATTGGCACGTGAGAATGCGCTAAAGGACGCAGAAGCGTTTGACGGCATAATTCATGCCGTCGAGCGTTTAGGAAGCTTTCTATTTGGCGAAGTAGATGGCTTAGGCCCGTACCAATCCGATGTAGAGGAATTAGCCAAACTCTCTGCGCTCGCTTACGAAGTTCCCGAAAAGTGGCGATATATTCACATACCTTTCAGTCTGCTCTATCGTATGGTTAAAGACGCTCGCAATGACGCATTGCACATGGGCGCGTTCGCCCGGCACCTCACCACACACGCCATTCAATTGGCATTGATCTTGGAGGACGCCCTGATGGAAGTTGAAGGACTCAAATATGTCAGTGACTATATGGTTAACAGCCCAGTCTGTGCTCACCTCTGGCAACCGGTTAGTCTCATTCGTCAACAAATGCTTACAAATTCATTCTCCTATTTACCCGTGGAGAATGCGTCCGGGAAATGGTGCTTGGTTTCAGATCATCAAATTGCAAGATTTCTGCAAGGCATTTCTAACGGCGAGCGGAAACGTCGCCTCGCTAAACCCTTAAAAGATGCCGCGATTGAACCCCTTGAACCGACGCGCCTAATTGATACTCATGAAATAGGTATGGCGTTAGCGAAATTCGACGGCGAGCCAATCCTAGTTTTTCGGGGGGAAGATACTCACGGGCATTTTGACCGCCTTTGATCTCTTGTAGAATATTTTCGCGAAAGTGAAGAGCACCGCGTTAGACGGCGCATTGTTATATGAATACGGAACCTGGCATTTATGGCGCAGTTTCAAACCCAATCGCTTTCGCCAGGTCTCACTGCCGAAGATCGAACGACAGAAATTGTTTTACGCCCAAGTGTTGAGCGCTGGCCGCGTGCAGAACGTCCATTGATCGATGGCCTGACGCGACGCTGTGCTTGGCAGAAATGCGTGCGGCGCGATCCAGCACGTCGGCCTAATTTATTGATTCTAAACACATGCAAATGTGTGCTTTAGGTTATTTTTGAAAATATTTTCCACTTTTCTTTCCGCGTTCCGCCATTCCGCTCCTGACTCTATGCGAACCCAAACCGAAAAGGAGAATCGGAATGAAGACGAACAACACAGCCACCGCAATCAAACGACTCGCACTGGCCACGACGCTCGTGCTTGTGATCACCATATCCATCTCGGCTCGTGCAGCTGAAACGTTTCAAGGCGCTATGAACCATGGGCTTGCGTACTTTCAAGCGCAGGACTTCGCAAACGCAAACGCCTGGTTCAGCTATGCCCGGCGAATGAGGCCCAATGACAGGGGTGCCATCTTTTGGACCTCGAATTCTGCGGGCTACCAATTTGCGAAAAGCGGACAATGGGCACATTCCGCAGATTGTTGGAAGCGATGCGTGGCGCTGTATCCGGCGACTGCGGGCCAGCTCAACCCCAAGATTACATACGCAAATCGGGTGGCCCAAAATCAGTTCCAAGCGGACTTCGACGATTTTGTGAATGACGCCGGGAACGTCGTCAAACTCATGGTCGCCATCGCGCCGTTGTTTGGCCTGTGAGCATCATACCATTTCAACCGTCGTTGTTGCGTTTCAATGCTTCGGTATTTTGAAAGAGAAAATTTCGTTGACGTGCGATAGTAAAAGTGGTAGGCACCACGTAGATGACATCTTACTTTTATTTTTAGGAGGAGCCGTGAAGAACATTAAACCCAACGCAGGCGCGTTTTTGTCGCATGCCGCCGTGGCGCTTGTCTTTGTCACCGGCATGTTGTCGATGGAGATTAGAGCCGAAGACTGGATCGATAAGGCGGCGAAAAAGATCGAAACCGCAATTGACGACGGCAAGAATAATCCGGTGATCGCGCAAGCAATGCTTGATTACACCCACCCGACCGGGAAAAGCCCGGTCATCGCATCGGTCGAGACCGCAAGGGCTATTAACGGCACCTCCCTGACCGTGACGATTACGCTCAATTGGAATGGCGGTTTCACCAATTCCAACTATTCAACCGTCGTGACGTGGAAATGCGATCAAACGAAACACATCAGTGCCAAAGTGACCAGTGACAACGCTGTAATCGGAGTTTCGACAGAAAACAAATTGCGGCTAAATACGTATTTTCAGCAAACATTTGACCTCTGGTTTCCAGCTGAGCGAAAATGAAAACGCAGCAACGAAAGTGTTGTCAAAAGATCATCGTGGCGGTTATTGCAGGGTTTTGTTGAGTCGAATTGAATGCAGGATTTTTCCCTTGCGTTAGCAACGGCGGGAGCGAATCTTTTTCCGAGACGAGGTGCCAAGATGCTTGAATCTTTGAAACAACCAAGAAGACTGCTGTTCCGTACGCTGCTTTTGGCTTTCGTGTTATTTGTCCTGACGGGTTGTTTTGAGGAATACATTGTCAATGTCGCCTGGTTACCGGATTCCAGCGGAATTATTTTCGCCGATAAGATTGGAACACAGGTCGTGCGCTATGACTTGGCTAGGAGAGCACGCAAGGTCCTTGTACAAGACACGAACAGGCATGCATGGCAAGTTGCAGTCAACCCGGAGGGCACACGCTTCGCATATGCTAAAGTAATACATTCGACACGGAAAGATTCCGACACATCTGATCTTTCTTATCAAGTCACGACCGGCGATCTTGATGGTCAGAAGCAAAAGCAATCCAGCTTTCACAATAAGACAACCAAGCTTGTGACGAAGGCTGCCGAAGCGAGCAATTCCATCGAGGTTCCGGCAATCACGTTGACATTGTCGGCACAAAAATTACTGATTCACTGCATCTCCGACAACAATTCCATGATTTATGATTGCGAAAGTGACAAGTGGACTGAGATCGGTGCCGCACCGTGCTTTGGTTTTAGCAATGGCGGGGTGCGCCCTGATGGCCTGGGATTTCTGACTGAAACCAGATCCCCCGTTGGTCTTTCCTTTGTTACATTAGATGGTTGGATTTCAGAGTTTCGAGACAAGCCGGAGGGAAAGAGGTTTTTCGCGACGGAGTGGGATAAAAATATTGCCCGCTTTGTTTCTTTAGAAGGAATAGATGAATTTGATACTGAAAACATGACACACACCTTCAAAAAAAGCACGGTGGATGCTCTCCCGGGGGATGGCGACGTAACCTGGTTTTATCGATTTCCAAAAAGCGACATGCGACTCTGTGCCTATCAAACAAAAGACAAAGACGAAAAAAAGGTGTGGCGATTAGAGGCTCAGATTCAAGCGGGGCCGAAGCGAAAATTCCTCGTAAAAGAAGGCGAATGTGATCTAAGTATGCTCCCAATTCAGAGTTATCCCTCACCCGACGGCAAGAAAATTGCCATTTACCACGTTCATAACGGTAAAATTCTGATCATCGACAACACGGGAGAAATTGTGGACACGATCACGACGCAGATGGTTGAGCCGAAATGAAGCAATCAGGGGGCTTTACGACAGCCGTCGTCGTTGTTGCAGGACGTAGAATCAAGATTTTCGATCAAGATAGAGGTTGCAGAAATACCAGAACCGAGTTTTTTTCAACGCGAGGCGCCAAGATGTTCGAATCTTTGAAGCAATCAAGAAGACCCCTGTTCGGCATCCTGCTTGCCGCATTCATGCTATTCGGCATGACGGGTTGTTTTGAGGACTTCTGTGTCAACGTCGCTTGGTTGCCGGATTCAAGCGGAATTATTTTCACCGATAAGGTGGGAACCCAGATCGTGCGCTACGACTTGGCCAGGAAGGCGCGCAAGGTCGTCGTACAAGACCCGAACATGAAGACGTTTCAAGTTGCGGTCAGCCCCGACGGCATGCGCTGCGCATTTGCGAAGGTGGAGAGTTCGATACTGAAAGATTCCGATACCTCCAATCTTTCCTACCAAGTCACTACCTGCGATCTCGGTGGCCAGACACTGAAGCAGTCCAGCACCCACTTTAAAACGACCAAGCTTGAAAATAAGGCCACCGAGGCGAGCCATGACACCAAATCAGCGTTTGTCGCGTGGACATTGGGGTCCGAAAAGATGCTGATTAGCGCCAACGAAAAGTATTCTATGATTTATGATTGGGGAAATGACAAGTGGACCGAGCTCGGTGCCGTCCCCGCATTTATTTTACCCAACAGCGGAGTACGCCCCGACGGCAAGGGATTTCTCACCTATCAACTTACCTTTGCTACGCTTGACGGCTGGACTTCAGCATTTCGTCCAGAGTTTCCCGACAAGCATGATGGAGTGAAAGCGTTATCATACGAGTGGGATAAGAATATTATGCGGATTGTATCCCAAGAGGAAGTTCATGAATTTGATACGGAAAGCATGACACACATATCCAAGAGAAATACGGTACAGGTTCTGCCGGGGGATGGTAACGTAGTTTGGGTTTATCGATTTCCAAAAGTCGATCTGCAACTCTGTGTTTTTAAGAAAGAAGAAGAGGGCAAGGCAGCAACATGGCGATTGGAGGCGCAGTCTCCAACTTTACGCAAGCGAAAGATCATCATAACCGAGAGCGAACGCAGTCTAGACGACTTCATTTGGCACAGCTATCCCTCGCCAGACGGCACGAAAATCGCGATTCTCGCCGTTCTAAACAACAAGATTCTGATCGTTGACAACACGGGAGAGATATTGGACACGATCACGACGCAATGGAATCAAGATTCTCGATCAAGATAGAGGTTGCAGAAATACCAGAACCGAGTTTTTTTCAACGCGAGGCACCAAGATGCTCGGAACTTTGAAACAACCAAGAAGACTTCTGTTCGGCGTCCTCCTTTCGGCTTTTGTGTTATTCGGCACGACGGGCTGTGTGTGTCCAAACGTCGCTTGGTTACCAGATTCGAGCGGAATTGTTTACGCCGACAAGGTCGGAACGCAGATCGTGCGCTACGACTTGGCGAGGAAGGCGCGAAAGGTTATTGTACAAGACACGAACACGGACGTGCATCAAGTTGCCGTCAGCCCCGAAGGCACACGCTGTGGTTTTGCGAAATTGGAACGCACGAGCCTGAAGGATTCTGACACATCCAATCTTTCCTACCAGGTTACTACTTGCGATCTCGACGGGCGCGAACACAAACAATCCAGCATTCACGTCAAAACGACTAGGCTTGAAACAAAAGCAACGGAAACAACCAATTCAAAACCACGTTCGATGATCTCGTGGTCGTTGTCCCCTACAAAAATATTGATTACTGCTGACGAAGAAAAGTATTCAATGATCTATGATTGTGAAACAGACAAGTGGACTGAGTTCGGTGCCGCTCAGGTTGATGGTTTCGCCAATGGTGGGGTTCGTCCCGATGGAAAGGGATTGCTGACTGGCGGACGTGGACCCGCCTTTATTACATTAGACGGCTGGATTCGCGAATGTCCTGACGTGCCAGAGTTAAAGAATAAATTGCCGTTATCAACGGAGTGGGATAAGAATATTGCACGCGTTGTTTTCGCAGATGGAGTATTCGACTTTGATACGGAAAATATGACTCATACCTTTAAGGAAAATGCGATACAGGTTCTGTCGGGGGAAGGCAACGTAACCTGGTTTTATCGATTTCCAAAAACCGATCTACAGCTCTGTGCCTTCAAAAAAGAAGAAGAGGGCAAGAAAACCATGTGGCGCTTGGAGGCGCAGGTTCAAACGTTACGAAAACGCAAGATGCTCTTAAAAGAGGGTGAATGCTATCTGACCCTAATGCAATATGCGAGCTATCCCTCGCCAGACGGTACGAAAATTGCGATTTGCCTTGCGCACCACAACAGAATTCTAATCATAGACAACACTGGGGAAATAGTGGACACGATCACGACGCAGATGGTCGAACCCAAGTGAAGAGAACAACGGAGTGTCATTTGTCCGGCCTGTAAAACTTAAAACTCTTGCACTGAAAACTGTGCACGTTGAAGATGAGCGGCGGTGAAGCATCTGGTTGCGGCAGGGAAGTCAGGAGCGGCGAATCCGGCGAAAATATTAGGAGTTTGCATTGAGGTCCTTTGAGCACGGATACCTGATGGACGTTCCGCTGTCGCATCGCTTGGTCATGGCGATGCGCGCTTTGGGAGAATGCCGGGGACGGCAGGTGCTCTACGGCGAACAGTTTCCCGAGGTGCTGGATACGCTGCGCCGCGTCGCCGTGGTTCAGAGCACCGAATCGTCCAATCGTATCGAAGGCATTTTGGTCGCTCCCGAGCGCCTTGAGGCGCTGGTCTTGAAGAAGACAAAGCCCCAGGATCGCTCCGAACAAGAGGTCTCCGGCTACCGTGACGTGCTGTCCACAATTCACGCTCACCCGTCCAAAATTCAAGTGTCTTCGCATCTCATCCTGGATTGGCACCGCTCTTTGTACCGATTCACGAATGAACGCGGCGGCGAGTGGAAATTGAAAGACAATGCGATTATTCAGATTGAGCCTGACGGAAGACGCAACGTTCGTTTTCGGCCGGTGTCCGCGGCAGCTACGCCGGATTACATGGAGCGTCTCGTTACTTTGTTCGATCAGGCCCTCACGGACGGTAAAGCTGACCCGCTGCTGTTGATCGCGTCGTTTATTCTCGATTTCGAGTGCGTTCATCCGTTCACGGATGGCAACGGCCGGCTGGGACGCCTTCTGACGCTGGTGCTGCTTTATCACGCTGGCTTCGATGTGGGACGGTACATCAGCCTGGAGCGGATCGTCGAGGAGAGCAAAGAATCTTACTATGAGGCGCTGTTCAAAAGTTCGCAGGGCTGGCACGAAGGCCAGCACGATTTGCGGCCGTGGTGGAATTATTTTCTGGGCATGTTGACGGCGGCATACAAGGAGTTCGAGGCGCGGGTTGGCTCCATTTCGTCGGCGAAAGGTGCCAAGCGGGAGATGGTTTCGTCGGCAATTGGACGAATGCCGGGACATTTCTCGATCAGCGATTTGCAGCGGGCATGTCCCGGCGTGAGCTACCCGACGCTCAAACGCGCACTTGAAGACCTCCGCAAGGAAAAAAAGGTCAAGTGCCTTGGCCGAGGCCCACAGGCGAAATGGCAGCGGATTTAGGGTGATACGATAATCGTATCACGAAACGCTGACGTGATACGATTGGAATGATCGGAGGCTGACGTGGCGAAAGCAAAGCCCAAGCGGGACGACAAACGCGAGCGCAGAATTTACGATGACATTGTTGTCGATGCGCACGATTCGGGAGAGCGTGCGATGGGGTGGTACTATTACCTTCAAGACGAACTCAAGATTCCATTTACCGCGATTTGCAGCGCCAAGCGGGCCATTTCCCCATTGAAAGTGGGCGATGAAGTGGAGGTGCTTGGATTGCCCGACGAGGATGAGTGCGGGCACGAAGTGTTCGTCACGATTCGCTGGGAGAAAGACGGCTTGGCTGTTCCGTTGTCACAATTGAAACCGATTGCCTCGACAGACGTATCCACAAAGCAAGCGGTCGAAGACTGGCATTATTGGGTGGCGATGGGCTACGAGTATTGAGGTGAACACGTACGATAATTGTGTTCACTTGCTTGAAGCGCCGATGAGTGTCATAATCGCGGCGCGGATGTGCTCCGGGAGACTCGGCCACTGGCTCACGATTTTCCGAAGTTCCAGCGAGAGTTCCAGCAGTTCCGGCACAGGCGAATCGGTGCGTTTCCGTGCCACACCGGTGCCACACGGCGCGTGGGTTTGGATGTCATTTGGCTGTTCCCGAGGTGTCGCGGAATGTCCACTCGATTCGGATACAACGTGTTGCTGTTCCTCAGAATGCACCCGAGATGTCCTCGCCATGACTTCTGTAAGTCCATTACTATCAAGAGGTTCGAATCCTAGTCCGGAAACTATAAAGCATTCAAATATAAAGACTTAAATTTACAAAAAACATCGATGCCGTACCCGAATGCCGTACCCTGCTCGTAAGCTACCTCTTAGCTATCTGGGACGGAACAGCACACCATTCTCCAAGCAAATTCAGATCGTCCAGCGCTGCATCCAAGTCTCCTTGCAAATTTTCGAAATTGACTGCGGAGATGCATTTTGCGGGATTGCCACCGAAAAACGTAAAGAGCGAATGGAATCCCATCGTTTTCATCGAAATTTTATCCCTGAAGATCGTCGATAGCTCTCACGAACTCCTCGACTTGTTGATGCATCCCTGTGGCCGAGTGTGCGTACTTTTTCTTCAGTTCCTCGTTCACCTGCTTCATCCGTTCAACGTCCCGCCTCAATTCCTCGTTGTTCTTCCGTAACTTTTTCAATCTACAGTCAACGGGCTGGACCAAGCGCTTCGCTCCATTCGTACTGGTGATCTTGCCCGACTACTCCAACCGTACGAAGCGCCCGTTGTCGCCCGAATGGTGGAATCGAAATTTTCCACAGCCCATGTCTCCGAGATCACACGTTTGACGAGGCGGGAAATGAGGCTTGTCCAGACCGAACCGAATCATCCACTATGGGGATTTTGCCGTCAGGCAGGGCGACCAATCGGAATGCGATCAACCGCTCCACTCGGTATGTTACCGGAGTCCGGCATCTGTTTTACCGTCCAAGCTCCAAACGAATTTGAATTCCCCTTGGGCGTATGCCGGTATAGTCCCACATTGCTAATTGAGTTGGACTGGCTCAGCGGTAATGCCAAGCGTCCATACGATGGCCGCTGGTTCTTCTACAATTACTGCGATCCGATGACCAAGCAGAACCGATCAATTGTCAGGGCGGCCTTGGAGTTGGCACGGCAAGTGGGATTTGAGGTTTCCGTCAGGGACGAGGACGCCTCGCCCGTTGATGGTCAATAATGGGCGGGAAAAGTCGAGAAATTCGTATCAACCCCATCGTCAACCGTATGAACCATGGAGTCAACGAGGCGCTCGCAAAGGTCAAAGCGGTCTGAAAATCCTGGAGATTGATTTTCCACTCTGATGGAACCCACGCCGGGTACCCGCACCGAAATCCCCGTTCTCTTAGCGATGGTTTTCTCGTTCGCGCTGGCCGCCGGAGCCGATGTGCCAGAGCAGCAAACGATTTATCGCTCAACTATGCGCCGGCGGAACGCGCACAGTTGCTGCAAAAGACCATCGCCTTGATCCTGCGCTGCTCATCGGTTGCGGCGCGGCGCCAAATGTTTCATGCATCTCTCCACTCCCGGTGTACATCTTGCCAGACAGATTCCATCCGAATTTTAAGCTTATGAAGACCATCCATACGATCGCGCCGGGCCTCCTGCCGCTGCTGTTGCTCTCCGCGACCATCGCCACGCACGTCCACAGACCGCCGAAAAGCCGAAGCCCTTGTTTCAATACCAATCCGATGAAATCGAAGTCCCCGCCGCCATTGCGGACGAGCCGAAAGTGAACGCTTTCGGCCCCGACACGATTCGGGCCGCGCAGAAATATCTCGACGATGGTGCAGTCTGCTGGGTGCGCGAAAAAAGCTGTATCGCCTGCCACAGCACCGGCGTCTACATGACCGAACGCTCAGCCCTGACCGCGTTTCTCGGCAAGCCCAGCGAAGAGGTCCTCGAAGACTTCGTGAAAAGCGCCGAGAAAGGCAGCGGCGGCAGCATCCAGTCCGTCTGGCGCAGCCTCGGCCTCGCCAGTTGGGACAAGCACGTCTTGAAAAAACTCTCCGATCACACCGACAAATCCCTGCGCCAGACGTTGAAGCTCGCCACGCCCGAAGGCTTCTTCAAGACCATCAACCAAGTCGAAATCCCCTATATCACCACGAATTTCGAACTCACCATGCAGGCCGCACGCGCCATGGCCGCCGCTCCCGGCTGGCTCGAAACGGTGAAGGATACAGACACGCTCCAACGCATCGACCGCATCAAATCCTGGCTCAAGCAGCATCAGCCGATCAACGACTACGAACTCGCCGCGAAACTCCAGCTCGCCTCCTTCATGCCCGAGCTCGTCACCCCATCCGAACGCGACAGCGCCATCGCGATGCTGTGGCGCCAGCAGCAACCGGACGGTGGATGGTCCACGCGCCTCATGTCCGAGCTCATGAAGTGGCACGAAACGATGGATCCCAAAGTCGTCGCCATGATCCAGGCCGAACCCGACGCTGCGAACCCCGCAAGTGACGCGTACATGACAGCGTATGCGATTGTGCTGCTGCGCGAGTCCGGCACGCCCGCCAGCGACCCTCGCATCCAGCGCGGCATCACCTGGCTGAAGCAAACCCAGCGCGTCAGCGGCCGCTGGTGGATGAAATCCCTGTTCCGCGACACCTATCACTACATTACCTATATCAGCACCGCCCAAGCCCTCCGAGCGCTGGCGTTGTGCGGAGAAATCCCGTAGCGCAGGCGTCCCGCCTGCAATTTGTCCAATGCAGGCAGGTGTCCGGCCACCCGCCAAAACTCAACGAAAGAAAACGCATGAACCAAACGCCGCTCTTACTCGCCGCCCTTTACCTTGCGACCTTGGCATTGCTTGCAGGTGAAGAAGCCGGTGGAGGCAAACGGGAGAAGCCCGCGCCTGCCTCCATCACCTCGCCCAACACCAAGCCCCCCGCGGACCTCAAGTTCATCGATCCGCACGTCCATGCGTTTTCTGTCCGGCCCGCAGCGCTGGATCAGGTGGCCAAATGGATGGAGGAGCGGAACATCGAGCGCTGCATCATCAGTCCGCTCGACCACAACGGCTCGCGCCCGCGCAACGAGGTGGAGTATCAGGCGATGCTGGAAAACTTCCGTCCGTACAAAGGGCGGATTGACCGCATGTGCATCATCCAGCCCGAGGAAGTCGAGAGCGTTGAGCAGACCGTCACCATTCTTAAACGCGAAATCGCCGACGGCGCGATTGCCTTCGGAGAACACTATGGCGTGGGGCTAAAGTTCGATGATCCCAAAAACCTGCGGCTGTATGAGGCGTGCGAGCAGGTCGGCCTGCCGGTCATGTTCCACATTGACCAGAACAAGAACATGGTCGAAGCCGGGATGCAACGCGTTGACAATGTGCTGACGTTGTATCCGAAATGCAAAGTCATTGCGCACGCGTACTGGTGGAAGCAATTAAAAGATGCGGACCGCCAGCTCCAGCAATACCCCAACCTTTACGCCGACATGTCGGGTGCGGTCGTCCCGGCAATGCTGAATCGAGACCGCAAATTTGCCCGCGAATTCCTCATCCGCAATCAGGACAAAATACTCTGGGCCACTGACGAAGGCTGGTGGTCGTTTAGCAAGCCCGGCAACGCGCCGTTCCCACACTACACGTTCTTCGAAGAACTCGACCTACCCGCTGAGGTTCGCTACAAGATATACCGGGGTAATTCAGAGAAGCTATTTGGGGGGAACACCCCCGCAGCACCAAAACAAACGCCGTGACGCGCCGGCGAGCGGCCGGCAACCCACCCCAGTAAGATCAGGTGGGCCGCCCGTTGAAAGCAAGCGCTTGCTGAATGACAATCCGATTGCAGCCTGGAGCGTCGCGAAAGGAACTTGGACGCCGGAAAATGGCAACACTGAAGGCCGTCGAGCTGCCGGCGGAAAAGCACGTCGCCGTGCTTCACCACAAAGTCGGTCTCGCCAGCGCGGTGTAGTTTAGCTGCAGTGGCGAAAAACATCGCGACATCGGGAATTCTTTTGAGTCTTGCGGGAGTGGGTATGAAGTCGGGACTAAATTCGATTGCATCGGATGCTTTACGAGTCGGCCTGTTGATGATGGTGCTCGTCTGCTGCGTGTGCTGCGGTGGGGAGGCGGGGGCGGCGCATTTTCAAAGCAGCGTCAAACACTTTGTTCAAATGTATTGCATCGATTGCCACGATGCGGATTCTAAGAAGGGGAATCTGGATCTCACGGTGTTGAATGCGGAATTGTCGAACGTGGAAACGTTGGGGCAGTGGGTGAAGGTGTATGACCGGATTCGCACGGATGAGATGCCGCCTAAAAAGCAGGCGCGGCCATCGACTGCAGAGCACGATGCTATCGTAAAGATTCTCAAGACCGCGCTGGTGGACGCGGACGAGGCGAGGTTTGTTGCGGAGCCTCGCACTGGCGTGCGGCGCATGACGCGCGCGGAGTATGAGAATACGATGCGCGATTTGTTTGATATGCCGGGCATGGTGGTGCAGGACGAATTGCCTGCGGATGGGTCGGCGCATGGTTTCGACCGGAATTACGAAGCGTTAGATATTTCGCATGTCAATGTATTGCGCTATATGGAAGCAGCGGACCATGTGTTGAATTGGGCAATCGTCACGCAACCGGCTCCGCCTGTCCGGGCGATTCATCGCGTTTCGTTAGCTAACGAACAGAGTCCATTGGGTGCGTGTATTCTTGATGGCGACGGCGTTATGTTAAAAAATAAACAACCTGACCCAGATTATCCTCCGGCGGGATTGCATCAGCATATTAGTTATCCCGCGCATTTGGCGCTGAACCTGCATCGCAATACGTCGCCGGGAGCCAGCGTGGGCGTATTTAGACATGAGGATGAATCATTCAAACCGTCTTTTGCTGAGTATATAGCTATCTATCCAGGTATGTACAAAATCCGGACGTCATTCTGGAGCTTTTTATGGGACAAAGGCAAGGTATTACCCAATCCCAAAACGCTGACCGCGCGATTGGATGTGTGGCATATTACCGGCGACGGGCGCGGAACCAGTCATCCCAATTCGGTACTGGGTTATTTCGATGCGCCTTCTATTAATGAAAAGAAGTATGAGATAGATAAATGGTTGAATACTGCAGACTCCTTCGGATTTAATTTTACGCAATCCGGAGATCGGGCATCAGATCCGGACGAGCAAAGAGCGCTTGATGGGATTCACCGGCCCAGGTCTGGCGTGCGACGGGTTGGAAATCGAAGGACCGATTTACGGCCAGTGGCCGCCGCTGAGCCATCGCCGCGTCTTCGGTGATCTGCCATTTGTTGAATACAATCCATCGAAGCAACCCGGGACGCGCTGGCCGAATCATCCGCCGCTGACGCAAAAATTCAATGCGCGCAACAAGCCGGACCCGGCGGTGCAGACGTTGAAGTTGTGGACGGTTTCGTCCGAACATCCGGTCGAGGACGCGGATCGTTTGCTCGCGAAATTCCTGCCGCGCGCATTCCGGCGGCCG
>Ga0194042_1000353_pt1 | contig 15267 bp, 17 predicted proteins | sample JunL4412m_MetaG_FD_148974 | JGI IMG/M metagenome (GOLD analysis project Ga0194042, IMG submission 148974) | Anoxic zone freshwater microbial communities from boreal shield lake in IISD Experimental Lakes Area, Ontario, Canada - Jun2016-L442-12m | ecosystem: Environmental > Aquatic > Freshwater >...
AGTCCAGAAAAAGTAACCGGCTGCGCACCAAGTGCAACGCCAAGCCGCGACATCTCTGCCAAACCACGGGTGATGAGAGTTGCTTTTGCGTTGTCACCAAAGCCAAATCCTTGCGAAATTCCTGCCGCAATCGCAATTACGTTTTTCACCACTCCTCCAACTTCGCAACCAACTACATCACGGTTGGTGTACAAACGAAATGTTGGACGAGAAAACAATTCCTGCAACCTCAAGGCAACAGCATCGTCTGCGCACGCAACAACACTTGCGGCAGGCTGACCTTGCAATATTTCGTGGGCAAGATTCGGTCCACTGAGTACTGCTCGCGGGTTGTTTGGTAACTCGGCTGCCAGCACTTCGCTCATCCGCAACAGTGTCTCGCTCTCCAAACCCTTAGACAAACTCATAATTGGCACATCAGTTGCCACAAACTTCGCAACCTGCTGTGCCACGTGGCGAAAACCCTGCGAGGGCACGGCCATCGCAATTACGTCTGCGTCACTTACTAATTGCTCAAGATTTACCGATGCCCCAAGCTCAGCGGGTAACACGTAGTCACCGAGATAGACGCGGTTGGTGTGTTGGCTATTGATTTCTTCTGCCAGTTCCAAGCGCCTTGTCCAGAGCGTCGTCGCGGCGTTTTGTGACACCAATGTGGCGATTGTGGTGCCCCATGATCCAGCACCCACCACACACACTCGAGTCGTCACAGTCGCCAAGGTTAGGCGAGCACAGCTACATCGACACTGTCACCAATAGGCTACGAAAATGGTCGATTCGTCCAATTCGTCCGCGCAATCCGCGTCCCCCATTGCTGTCATCGTTCCCATTAAAGCCTTCGAGCAAGCTAAAGATCGACTCTCAAGCGTGCTCAACGCAGATCAGCGCAAACATCTCGCCCGCACCACTGCTCTCGGAGTGATCGAGTCAGTAAGACCCACGGCCATCTTTGTTGTTTGCGACAATCCCGAAGTTTCGCAGTGGGCAGAGTCGCATGGGGCAACTGCAGTGCGCCAGCCAGAACCTGGATTGAACTCTGCGGTTCAGGCGGGCATTGCGGCAGCTCATAATTTCGACAGAGTGATGATCGTTCATAGCGACTTGCCGCTGCCTCACAGACTTCGCGATTTACTCGATGCAACTGCTGCAAGTAACACAGTTTCGATTGTGCCCGATCGGCACCGCGACGGAACCAACGTATTGGTCATCCCTTCAGGTGTGGGGTTCGAGTGCCACTACGGTGCAAACAGCTTTGAAGCCCACAAGGCCGAGGCAAACAAACTAGGACTACAACTTCAGATCATCGATGATGACGAGCTCGCACTCGACATCGACACACCGGATGACTTACTTGCTCTGCCAACTCAGTGGCTTGAGCAACACAACATCACTCTTTTTTGACATAAAAAAAGACCGGAGGGCCAAAGCCCTCCGGTCTCACAGTTCTCCGAACCGATTTGTTTATTGGCTAAGGCCTTATTTCTTCTTAGCGGCCTTTTTTGCCTTCTTGCGCTTGGCTGGGGCCTTCTTAGCGGCCTTTTTTGCCTTCTTGCGCTTTGCTGGTGCCTTCTTAGCTACTTTTTTTGCTGCCTTTTTGCGCTTTGCTGCCATGATTTTCTCCTTGGTTAGGTATTACTTTTTACGGTTTGGATTCAATTCACTCTTCAGCGTTGAGCTTGAAGTGAACTTCATTGCTGTACTGGCTGGAACTTGAACCGGTGCACCCGTTTGTGGGTTACGGCCAACTCTCGCCTTGCGGCTCGAAGTGCTGAACGAGCCAAAGCCCGGCCATGCAACTTTCTCACCCTTAATTGCTGAGGCTACGACCAGTTCAAAAAAAGCTCCGATTGTCTTCTCGGCTTCCGCCTTGGAGACTCCTGCTTTTTCTGACACTGCATCTATGAGCTCTGCTTTTGTCATTGCTTACCTTGCTTTCTCGGTTTCGGATTACCGCTTCGTCATATATTTGAGTAGGTCTGCAGACAAATTGCAAGCATTGAACGGTTTTGCGTCCGATTTTTGAAAGCGAATCCCAAAAATCTTCGCGGTTCAAAAATTTGTTTGCGCATCAAAAATTTTTCGACATTCGTGCACAGATTTCGGAATTTCACGACGCTGATGGTCGCCTTAGCAACGCCGAGCAGTTTGATGACGCATTTCCGCAGAAGATGGGATAACCCTTATGGGCATTGGGTTTGCCGACCGTTCAGATTGCCGAAATCTCGTTTTCATTGGCAATATTTCATCTTCCACACGGATTCACAATGAACTCGTTGCCAGTACAGGCAATCAGGAAAATTCCGTCCCAAAAGCAGCGCACATCGCCCAAAATTTTGGAAATTTCTGGCCAGAAAAATATTTTAAAAAAATTTCAAAAAAATTCCCGAAAACAGTCAAAATTTCCCGAAATTGCGAAAAAGTTCTCAAAAGTTCCCTTGGGAGAAAACTTGCAAGTTTAATTTTTGATAACAACTTTGAACCCCGTAACTACAACGGGTTCCAACAGGATCGAAGTTGCGAGTATCCACCATCCACTCGAGTCGACACAGCACAATGAGCAACGTTGCTTACACACGACTCGCACTCTGATCAGAATCTTGAACTCGGTGAAACCGATCGCCGACTGTTCGAAGCAGATTCTGCAACTTCTCGAGCCACACGTGTCGTACTTGACACTTCTGTTCTTGTTGCAGATCCAATGAGCATGCTCAACTTCGTGGGCTGCGATGTTGTGATTCCACTCACCGTTGTAGAAGAGTTAGACGGACTCAAAACTCGCATGGACGACGTCGGTCGATCTGCACGCACCGCACTTCGAACTATCGAAGACTTGCGCAAAAAAGCTGGTGGCTCACTGGCACAGCCAATGCGTGTCCACGAAGAGCCGGACTATGGAACTGTGCAGATTGAAGTCAATGGGATCCAACGCCACCTCCTGATTGAGCACGGTTTAGACCCAGAAATCCCTGATAATCGCATCATCGGTGCGGCCCTCGGCCAGGCCAGGGTTGCTCCAACTCGCATGATCTCTAACGACGCTGCCCTGCGTATTAAGGCTGCCCATTTAGGCCTTCAAGCCGAGGAACACCAACCGGTTGGCGCTGGGCAAACAACTCGGCCAATGGGTTGGGTCACCATCGATACCAGCGTCGAAAACATTGACTCGCTCTACAGCAGTGGCGGCATCGAAGTTTCGTCGCTCAACACCCCTGGCCCATTTGTAGAAAACAATTTTGCAGTTGTCCGCAGTGGCTCGCAATCTGCACTGACTCGTTGCGTCAACAATGAGCTCAAAGTTCTCGCCCACAATGCACCAGAAGCATGGGGACTTCGAGCTCGCAGCAAAGAACAGCGTTTCTCTCTCGAGTTATTACTCGACCCCGAAGTCACAGTGATTGCACTTGATGGCAGAGCCGGCACGGGCAAAACCGTCATGGCAATCGCAGCAGGTCTCGAACAAGTTGTTGAGTCACGTCGCTACGAGCGTCTCGCGGTATATCGCCCACTCGTGCCTGTTGGTCGTGCCGATGTTGGTTTCCTGCCAGGTGACCTCAATGAAAAGCTCGATCCATGGATGGCAGCAATTCACGATGCGATTGTTGCGCTCACGGATCAGCGTTCAAGTCGAGATGCAGTCGGACTCATCGACGATCTCACCGATCGCGGGCAACTTACGCTCGAGTCGGTTACCTTCCTGCGAGGGAGATCACTTCAGCAACAATTCGTCGTGGTTGATGAAGCACAAAACCTCGAGCCGACGACTCTCAAAACCATTCTCACCCGCATCGGCGAGGGCACCAAAGTGGTATTCACAGGTGACACAAGCCAGATCGATGCCCCCTACATGGGCGAGACCAATAACGCTCTCGCCGTTCTCATACACGCTTTCGCCGGACAGAGATGCTTTGGGCACGTGACTCTGGCTGCATGTGAGCGCAGCGAAGTGGCCAGCCTGGCCGCCGAATTGCTCTAGCAAAACCAAATTCTTTTCAGAAAGCTCAGACCTCAACTGGACATAACTGGTACATCTCTGCTTAGGGTTGACTAACAAGATCCAAAGCAATGGAGGTTTCCATGAGCGATGTGTATCAAGAGGGTAATTATCTCGACGCCTGCGACGACGAACCCGAGCAGTCTGTTGTGCAAGGAACGCTCGAAGGGTGGGCACATCTTGCCAATTGCAAAGGTTACGCAAAGCTCTTTTTTGGTAAAACTGCCGAGCGCCCGCAGGCCAGGGTGCGTCGAGAATTCAAAGCCCACTCGCTGTGTGTTACTTGTGCTGTGAAGCCAAACTGTCGCTCGTTTGCGCGCAATAACCACGAATACGGGTTTTGGGGAGACGAAAACGAAGAGTCGCGACACGAAGCTGGCTTCACTCTTTCGTCGCCGATTGGAGTTCGCATCACTCCGATCATTCTCTAGCAATCGAGAACATCGCCGACGGCCACTGCTATGTCGGTTTGAACTCGACAAGCCTGCCAAACTAGAAACATGCCTGTTCATTCGATCGCTACAAACGACATCACAAACCCCGGCGACTACGTCACTCGCTTTATCGAAAACATCGAGCAAAGTCACTTCACTGCCGCAATGGACATGGTGTCAGATGACTGCGAATACGACAATGTTCCAATCACCAAGGTGTTTGGCAAAGAGGCAATGATCCAGATTTTGTCGGACTTTTTAGCTGCAGCCACCAAGGTGGAGTGGCTCATCCATCACCAGGTCAGCAACGGCGACATGGAACACGGTGTGGTCATGAACGAACGCACCGACCGCTTTGAAATGGATGGCCGCTGGATTGAACTTGACATCGCAGGGCTCTTTGTAGTGAGCAATGGGAAGATCGCCCTCTGGCGCGACTATTTCGACCGCGAATCGTTTACAAAGGCGCTAGCTACCAAATAAACGCGCTCGCTAACAAATAGCAGCTAGGCATAGCGCTGAAGCATTTGCGCAGCGGTTCGCTTACCTAAATCCCTTAGCGCCGCAGGCTCTTGGACTTGCACGCCGTCTCCTGCTCGTAACAGCAACCTCGCCAGCCAATGCTCGCTGCCAACCGCCATCGTTACAAGAGTGCTGCCATCGGCGTTGATCTCGCGCGACATATACGGGTACGACTCAACAACCCATCTGGCGGAGGGTTCAACTCTCAGCGTCACATGCAGATCTGCATCATCAAACCATGCAGAGCCGTCCGCCACCCTCTTTGTCGCAGAGTCTGGCTCAGAAAAATTACCGGTTGCCTCAAGTTTTTCGATTCGATCAATCCGAAACTCGCGCAACTCGCCCGACTTGTCATCGTCCGCCGACACGTACCAGTTTCCACCGCGCTCAAACACACTGCGAGGAATGATTGTGCGTTCGGACCGAGTGGCAGAGGCTGGTGTGAAATATGTGATCAACAAATGTGCGCCAGGTGCAACTGCATTACGCAATTCCTCAAGATAGGCAACTGGCTTTAGATCGACTACGACTACTCCATCGTCGGATGGCAACAATGGTCGCAATTTTTTTAATGCCGTTGCTAGCGGGCCATTTTTATTAGCACCCGGCAATCGCAATGCCGCTTTACCCATCACGGTCAGCGCAAATACTTCAGCCGAGTTCAGTTGCAATGGTCGAGAAAACATCAACGGAACTTCCGCGACTACTTCGTCTTCGTCCACGAACACGTCGATGAGCGCGTCGGGCGAATACGGCGGAACACCACACACCGAGGCCATCATGATGTCGTCTACTAACTCAGCTTCTGAAAGCTTGAACTGTTTTGCCATGTCCGACAATTTGACCCGCTTGCGCTCCACCAGCCAGGGCAACATGACCATCAACCCAGCCACGCGCTCGGCAGCCCCTCGCGGGCCTCTGCGAGATCGACGAAGTGCCATTAGTTGCTTGCCGCGATCTTTTTGAGGTGACTCACAATATGTTCCCTGACGCGAGGTGGCCCCAAGACTTCAGCACGATCGACCATCGCAAACAGCCAGACTCGAAATGCGCTTAGATTCGCGCACGGGATCGCGAACTCGATTGCACCATCACTTCGTTCGCGCAACACAGCACCTTCACCAAATTCGGCTTTCACTCGTTGAGCAAGCGCGGCATCTATTAATACTTTGGCAACTGCATCATCACCATCGCCCTCGGCAAGTAATTCCAGTTCTGTTGGCACAGCCTTTGCTAAATCAAACCCCTCAGGTCGGCTAAAAGATTGCGCGTCTCCGTTGGTGATTTCGCCTTCGATCCGATCGACTCGAAACACTCGCTGTGCTTTACGCAAGTGATCAAAGCCAACGATGTACCAAAATCCACCACGCGACAACAGCCCATATGGGTCTACTTGTCGATCCTGACCTTTATACACAAACTTGAGAGTTCGATGCTCCACAACTCCTGCAGCAAGTGCCGGCATCTGTTTGTCATCCATCTGAATATTGACGCTTGTTGAAGGCCGATCGAGCGCACGCTCTCCGCCCAACTTCCACAGCGCTTCGTCTCCGTGACTTGCACCGATTCGAACTGTGGCAATTGCCATCTGTAACGCCGAACGCTCAGATTCATTCAGACCAAGATCGCCAATTTCAAACTGTCGACGATCAACGGTGTACGCACCTTCGCCGGCCTTGTCGCCGCCCAGCGTGATCATGTCCATTGGAATTCCAAGCGCACGCAACTCGGCTTTGTCTCGTTCAAATGCCGCGCGTGCAGCCGAGTCTCCATCTGGATATTGGTGTACAAGCTCTTGGCGAATTTGTTTCAGCGTAAGAGGTTGTGAGCGCTGCACGAGCAAGGCCAACAAATTGATCATGCGCTCGGGTTGCGACGTTCGTGCGGCCATGACCGCAACATTAGATGTTTTATTGGTGTTTGAGATACCACTGCAATAATTGCGAAGTCGAGGCGTCTTGATCGCTGCTTGGTGCACCTTTCGCAATCTGTTGGGAAATCTTTTGTGCCAATTGTTTACCCAATTCAACGCCCCATTGATCAAAACTGTTAATACCCCACACACAACCCTGCACAAACACGCTGTGCTCATACAGCGCTATCAGTGCGCCCAAGGTTTGTGCCGACAACTCGCTTGCCATCAACACGGTCGATGCGCGATTACCAGGCATGGCTCGTTGGGACTCACTTGATTCTGCACCGAATGCCAGTGCTTGTGCCTGTGCAAACATGTTGGCCATTAATGCGTCGTGAGCATCTCCGTGTATGGCTTGTGTCTTTGCAAAACCGATCAAGTCCACCGGCACTACAGAAGTTCCTTGGTGCAGCATCTGCATAAATGCGTGCTGTGAATTGGTGCCGATACCTCCCCACACAACAGGTGAAGTTTGTGTCGCAACGACGACATCGTCTTTACCAACTTGCTTACCATTGCTCTCCATAATCAGTTGCTGTAAGTAGGGCGCAAATAGGCTGAGTGAGGTTGAATATGGAACTACGGCCTGCGTTTCGCGACCCAAAATCGATCGATTCCACACGCTGATAAGTCCCATCATCACAGGGATATTGGTGGCTAACGGTGCTTCGACAAAGTGTTCATCAACGGCGCGCATCCCACTCAAGAAATCATCAAACACATCAGAGCCAAAAGCGACAATGTTCGCCAAGTTGACTGCTGACGAGACCGAATATCTACCGCCAACCCAAGGCCAAATGTTGAACGAGTGAGCAAATGCGATGCCTGCTGCCGCGGCACGTTGTGGCTCGACCGAGACGACTGCGCAATGTTGCGCTAATCCCGTCTCGCCGACTGATGCAGAAAGCCATTGTTGAATAATTCGACTATTTGAAAGAGTCTCAGTTGTTGAAAAAGTTTTTGAACACATCACGATTAAGGTGTGTTGTGCATCGTGCCGCTCAAGCACTTTTTCGACATCAACAGGATCAATGTTTGAGACAAACGAGCAATGCAGCGAAGGCATGATTGTTTGTGAGAGTGCATCCCACACCAGCGCTGGACCTAGATCGCTCCCTCCAATACCGACATTGATGATGTGGGTAAATGGCTTTCCGGTTGCTCCAACGATTTTTCCGTTGCGCACTCCAGTTGCAAATTCTGCCATCGAATGCCGCACCTGCTGTACTTCTTTTACGACGTCTATTCCATTAACAACAATCTTTTGTGTGCTCGGTGCACGCAGCGCCACATGCAATGCAGGCTGGCCTTCCGATGTATTAATCGGTGCTCCTTCAAACATCGCGTCCCTACGGCTCGACACTGATGCTTCTTGAGCCAGCTCGAGCAATGCGTCCACAACTGCTGGAGTGATGTTTTGCTTCGAGAAATCGGCGACAATCGACCCGCTGCCAAGGTTGAGATGAAACGTGTTTCGTGTTGCTCGTTGGGCATCGCCCAGAAACAACTCACTCAGGGTTGATTGTGGCGCCTCTTTGCCTAGAGCAACAAGCTTTTTCCACGAAGATGTGGTGGTGATCACTGTGTACAGGTTATCTCGCTCTCACGAGTAGCGTCTTGCACCGTGATTACGTTATGACAGCAAACGCCGCGGCAACGCAACAAGAAGAGTCGCGGCGCTTACCTCAATCGGGCATCACACTCGGCTTCGGTGCGTATCTCATCTGGGGTCTAGTCACTATTTTTTGGAAGCACCTCAAAGGTTTTGATTCGTTTGAGCTCATCGGTTGGCGCATCACCACATCCGCAATCATGCTCATTGCGTACATGACCGCTACAAAAAAGATGAAACCACTGCTCACAACAATGCGAGATCCGCGCACTTTGGTGCGCCTCGTCGTGGCCAGTATTTTGTTGACCATCAACTGGACAACCTACGTGTGGGCGGTTGTCAACGGCCATGTCATCGAAACCGCACTGGGATATTTCATTGCACCGTTGTGCACAATGGTGCTTGGAGTGTTTGTTCTGCACGAAAAACTTCGTCGACCCCAAATCATCGCAGTCTGTTTCGCTCTCTGCGGTGTGGCTGTGCTCACAGTCGGTTACGGCAGAGTGCCGTGGATAGCGCTCACCATTGCTTCTTCGTGGACTTTCTATGGCTACCTCAAAAAACAAGTGCAACTCCCACCGCTCGAGAGTTTGACGGGCGAAGTGATTGTCGCGTTTATTCCAGCTCTCATGTATGTCGCTGTTTGTTGGAACCACACAAACAGCATTTCCAACACGGCTTCATCAACGCAATGGTTGCTTATTGCACTCACAGGGTTGATCACCACGGTTCCGTTGCTGTTGTTTGCGGCATCTTCTCAACGAATACCACTCACACTCATAGGGCCAATGCAATACATCGTTCCTACAATTAATTTTCTGCTCGGTTGGCTGCTCTACAGTGAAGAAATTACGGCAACCAAAGTTGCGGGGTTTGCACTTATCTGGATCTGTTTAGCGATCGTATTGCTCGACTTATTTATTTGGCAACAGCGAGCTGTGCAGTCCCAGCCACAATCCGCTTAAGTCCTTCAATTACATCTAGTCCACGTTGTTGGTCGTCGACGACAATTGCAAACCTCGACAAGCCTGTGAGCACAACATTGATGAGGTCTTGCAAAACCTGAGCGTTAATTCCCGGAACGATCTCTCCACGAGCAACGGCATCGGTGCACATTTTCGCCAAAAACTGTCCAAGACCAACGCGGAGCGGAGCGATCGCTGAGGACAGCTCGGGGTGACGCTGCGATTCAGAAGCAACTCCAACTACGAAACTCGCTAAAGACGGATCTTCGGCACTCATCAGCGCAATTGAATCCAAGATTGCCGAAAACTTATCGGTGAACGTCTCATGTCTAGCCGCAGCTTTTTCAAACGTGCTCAGAACAACTTCTTGCATCTCGGCATATGCCGCCACATACATATCAAGCTTCGATGGAAAGTAGTGATAGATCGCACCGGTTGTAATTCCAGCGGCTTGTGCAAGCGCACGATTAGTAGTGGCGTCATAGCCAACGTCAGCAAATGAGCGACGAGCCTCTTTCACCAAAAGTTTTCGAGTCTCGCCAGCGTCAGTGTCGCAAGGCCGACCGAGTTTCTTCGCCAGAACCTTCATGGGTTCAGGCTAATTCGTAGTTCTGGGGCTAGACGAAGCGGCGCAAATGTGCCGCCAACTCCAGTGGGCGATCGCCCTGCACACTGTGCCCTGCACCGTCCACTACAACGATCTCGGCACTTGGGTAGTGCTTTTTTACACCTTCGATGTCCTCGTCGTCGACGACTGGAGACGCCCCACCGCGCACGACCAATAGCGGGCATTGCAGGCGCGCGATGGCATCCCACAATGCAGAGCGTGGTGATTCAGTTTCGAGATTAGTTTTCTCCGAATTGATTTGACCACGTCGGTCATAACGCCACTCCCAACTTCCATCTTCCAGTTGATGCGCATTGTGCAAAATACCTCGGCGCAAACTTGTTGCGGACCGCGTTGGGTTGTGCTCAGTTGTACGAGCCAATAGATCATCAAAACTTGCAAAACTCTGTGGGCCGTTGATGAAGTCAAGCACTGCTTTTGCTTTTTTGCTAGTCACTCCTGGAGTGATATCAACCATCACTAAATGTCTGACCAACTCTGGATATTTGTCGGTGAGCACCAAACATGTGAGCCCGCCCAAGGACATTCCAACAACTGCTTGAGCATTTGGTGCTAGCTGTTGCACGACTATCGCAAGATCATCTGCCAAATTCAGTGGCGTGTATGTTGCGTCATCACGCCACGACGAGTGACCATGTCCTGGTAAGTCAACCGCCAATAACGGACAACCAAGAGTTAAAGCAACCGTGTCCCACGTGTGCGCATTTTGTGCGGTGCCATGAATCAACACCAGTCGTGGTTCACCTTCACCCCATTTCAGAGCGCTCACCTTTCGCCCATCAGACAACTGCACACTCACTCGTTGCACTGTTGGCGTTGCGCTCGCATTAATCGAATACTCCTCGATGTTTTGACCAAACATTGAGAACTCGTCGTAGGGAACCATCTCTTGGTTATTCATTGGTGTACCTCCTACGGCGTTGAAACAGCAACTGTTGTCGGCGAACCAGCAATAGTCGTTGCAGTCGATTTTGGCAAAGTTGTCGGGACTACGGTCGGCAAGGTCGTGTAATCCGGATCTGGTTTATCAAATGGCGGCACAGGAGAACCGTACTCTTCCGGTTCCTTCACGCCATCAAAAACATAGACGCGGTCACCATAGGCAACGATTGCCTGAAAATATCTTGCTACCGACATTGGTATTCGCACACAACCGTGAGATGCGGGCTTAAGTGGAACCAATATCGCGCCGTGGATTGCCACGTTGTAGTTGAAGTACACGGGGTTGTACATGGTTCCCAGTTTTGACTCACGCATTCCTTGATGACGATTGTAGAAATAGAAAATACCTGGAGGCGTAATTGCTTCACCACAAATGCCACGCTTAATTTCGGCATCAGTGCTGTTGCCGTCTTCGCCCGGACTAATTGTTACTTCTTCACACCATTTTTCATTTGACCCACTGGAAATATGTGTAATTACAACAGGAATGCCGTCCTTAAACACGATCAATACTTGCTCTGGCAGATACACCTCTACATGCGTTGCGGTATCTGCATCGCGACGCGGCTTGATCTGAATGTCTGATTGCATAATCGCCCAAGTTGATGGAGTCACAACCCCTGTTGCGCGTTCGCGTGGTGTACTCATCACCAGTTTTTCGAAAGCCCACACTGCCTGAATGGTGTTTTGTCCAAACACGCTGTCTTGCGGGCCCGGATCAAAGTGCAATGCGGCCAACCGCTGCTGCACTCGCAACACGTCGTCACCCTTCATTCCCGGTTTAATTGTTCGCGTGAGAGGCACCGTTACCAATGGAACATTGGTGGATTCTGTAATGACGTTTGGGTTGTTGGCATTTGACTCTGTGTTATCGCCATTGACCACAACCGATATTGCGACAACAGTGAGCAGCACAGCCATGGCTGCAATCGCTGGCCGCCAGCGGTCATAGAGACTTTGCTGCGACTGCAACTGATCTAGATCGTCATCATCAAACAACACACCCTCGTCAAAGAATTCATCTTGATCAAAAAAGTTGTCGTCAGAAAATTCGTCGTCAGAGAAGTTGTCATCCATGTTTATTCATGCACCTAAGGAATTACTTCTTTTTCGGTCCAAGGGCGTTGAGATGACCACGCAATGTCCATGCCTCTTTCAAAATCTTGATAATTACTGAAGGCGAACTGAGCGTGGATACTCCACGAGTTCGTGGAAAGTAGTCCACTCCAAACTGCACAACGCTCATGTTCATCTTGCGTGCACTCACCATCAGTTCTGCATCAATGAATGAACCTTCACTTGTGAGTTTGACTTGCTCAAGCACTTTGCGACGCACCAACTTAAATGCAAAGTTGACATCCCTAAAGCGGCAGCCGAACAATGCGCGCACCATCAAGTTGTAAAAGAATGAATACACCACTCGCACATAACCCTCGCCCGTTCGATCAAAACGGTAGGCCGCAACAATGTCAGCTTCGTATTGGTGCATGAGACGCATTGCTTTATGTACTTCGCGAAAGTCAAAGGGCAAGTCGGCATCGGTGTACAGCACCACGTCGCCTGTTGCAGCGCCAAAACCAGACTTAATCGAACCACCTAATTTGCGGTTAGACGGATGATGAACAACTTTTACTCGCGCATTTTTGGCTGCTGCTTCATCTGCAAGTCGCGCAGTTGCATCAGTCGACGCATCATTAACAATGATCATTTCGTAGTCGCCGACCGTTCCAGCCGCGATCAATTCGTCGCCCAGTTCGATCGCAGCATTAAGTGCGCGCTGCAAATATTCCTCTTCATTCCACATGGGGAAAAAGACGGAAAATCGTTCGAAACGTGGATTCGTCATGCCCATTCAGGCTAACTGCGAGTGTCTGATTTGAGATCCGTCCACACCTACAACGCCTGTAATGTGCAGGCTGTGAGCATGTCTACTAACCAGCCGATAAATCAGCAAACGACAGCACGCACAGGTCTCACCGGCACATGGCGAACTGTCGCAGTGATCTCGTGGCTTCTGGTCTTTTTTGCGATCATGGCTACGGCCGTCACAAGTCGCAATATCGGCAAACCAACTTGGTGGCTCGGTCCAGAGTCCAATCCATCGTTTGTGCTGCTGTGGGCGCTTCCTTTCGTGGCGCCAATAGCCAGCATTATTTCTGCAATCAAATTTGGACGTATTGCAAGTTTTGTTGGATTCGGATCAGCACTTTTTCTTGGCGCAATCGGAGTTGCTGACATAAACAACACCCCTGGTGTCGCCCTCATCGAATGTGCCATTGCAATTTCGTCGGCACTGATAGCCATTGCCACATTTGCAGGTCGCGTAAAGTAGTCGCTCTCGACTCGTCAAAGTAAGTACCGTAGTTGTATGCCCCAGTCCAATGCATCAGCTTCAAACGCCAAAGTTCTCTCCAGCCTTCCCGTTGGCGAGCGAGTTGGTATCGCTTTTTCTGGTGGTCTCGATACGTCTGCAGCAGTTGCATGGATGCGTGAAAAGGGTGCATTACCTTACGCATACACCGCCAATCTTGGTCAACCTGACGAACCCGACTTAGACGGAGTTCCCAATCGTGCAAAGCAATATGGTGCGGAAGGTGCTCGCCTCATTGACTGCCGCACCGAACTCGTACACGAAGGTCTCGTTGCACTGCAATGCGGTGCATTTCACATCACCACTGCTGGTAAAACATATTTCAACACCACCCCGCTTGGTCGCGCAGTAACCGGCACACTGCTCGTGCGTGCGATGAAAGAAGACAACGTAGATATTTGGGGCGATGGCAGTACTTACAAAGGCAACGACATCGAGCGCTTCTATCGCTACGGGTTGCTCGCTAATCCAAACCTTCGGATCTACAAACCATGGCTCGATGCCGACTTTGTGCGCGAGATGGGTGGCCGATCAGAGATGAGCGCATTCTTAACAGCAAAGAAATTGCCTTACCGCGACTCGGCTGAAAAGGCGTACTCCACCGATGCAAATATTTGGGGCGCAACACATGAAGCGAAAACTCTTGAAGAGTTGTCAACCAGCATGCACATCGTTGCGCCAATCATGGGTGTTGCACATTACGACGAAAAAGTAACGATCAAAACCGAAGACGTTGTTGTGCGTTTCAAAGAAGGCTGGCCGATTGCGCTCAATGGGAAAGAGTTTGATTCACAGACCGATCTCGTTAACGAAGCAAACATTATTGGTGGACGGCATGGCCTTGGCATGAGCGACCAGATCGAGAATCGAATCATTGAAGCAAAGAGCCGTGGTATTTATGAGGCTCCAGGTCTCGCACTCTTGCACATCGCCTATGAGCGTCTCATCACGGCCATTCACAATGAAAACACCATCGAAAATTACCGCCAGATGGGCCGCCGCTTGGGCCGCTTGTTGTACGAAGGTCGTTGGTTCGATCCACAGTCGTTGATGTTGCGCGAGCCACTCATGAATTGGGTCGGCTCACTCATTACTGGCGAAGTCACGATTCAGTTGCGTCGCGGTGATGACTATTCAATCCTCAACACATCTGGTCCGCACCTCACATATGCACCAGAGCGCCTCAGCATGGAACGTGTGGAAGACGCAGCGTTTGGTCCGCTCGATCGCATTGGCCAACTCACTATGCGCAACCTCGACATTCAAGACACGCGCGCCAAGATTGATGAATATCGCGCTGCTGGAACACTTGGTGGCGGCGGTTTACTCGAACTCGAGTAACACTCAACCGTAGTAAAACAATTCGCCTATTACGGAGTGAACGCACGCACTGGACGCACTTGCAGCACATTGTACTTTGCCGCACTACCCGAGCAGGAATACCGATCTGTACATGTTCCCTTTACGCCATATCCCGAGGCATTACTGATCATTATTCCGCCGTACACGCCCTTAACATCGGTCTCCGTTCCATTTTCTTTCGTCCACCACGAGCCCACCGGTGGATCCACAACGGGAAAAATATTATTAAAATACATCGAGAGCGTTGGCACGTCCCAGTCCGACTTGCCTCCGCATGAATAACCGTTCTTAATTTTTGCACTCCACGTCGATTTGTACTCACATGACAGTGGTGCGACGACGACAAAACGGCCTGTAGTTTGCCCAACCGAAATTGTTTTACCCACCCCGGCATCAGAAATAATTGTTCCGCCAGTTGCCGGATCAGTCGCGCCAACAAGCAAATTCGCTACCACCAACGCAGAAGTAGCTGTAGTCGCGCTAATCGGCAAGGTCGCGGTCGTACTAGTCGGCGCAGTCGTAAAA
>Ga0194042_1000356_pt1 | contig 15143 bp, 10 predicted proteins | sample JunL4412m_MetaG_FD_148974 | JGI IMG/M metagenome (GOLD analysis project Ga0194042, IMG submission 148974) | Anoxic zone freshwater microbial communities from boreal shield lake in IISD Experimental Lakes Area, Ontario, Canada - Jun2016-L442-12m | ecosystem: Environmental > Aquatic > Freshwater >...
GTTTCGCCGGCAGCTTAAGCTCCGCGAGAATTTTCACCGCTTCGGCTCCGGCGGGTGTTGATCGGTAACTCCCTGACAGGACATCGAGCCGCTCTTTGTAGCCCCATGGATCGCTCGGATTGGCCCGTTGGTAAGCGCGGGCTTCGCTCATCAATTGCTTAGCCCGCTGGACGCGCATATGTTCGAAGTCATCGTTCGCGGGCGCTGAATATGGTTTCACGGCTGCTTTTTGGTCAATAACCACGGGGCCGGCGGTTAGCACACGTTGCGATTCACTCGGAGCGTTCAAAGTTGCGCTGGAGTCCTGTGAAGATTTACCGGTCACTGTGGCGTTTACGAAGGGCTTGGAGCCCAATGCGTGAATGAGCAGCATCACGCACGCCAGAAGGAATATCGCTCCAACCATTATGAACGCAACGGGAAGGTTCTTCTTTGGCATTTCGCCAAAACCCGGGATTGGCGATTGCACTTTCGACAGAAGCCGATTCTTCAATGCGCTTCCCCAGCTTCGCGCAGCTTTCGCAGCACACTTTTGCACTGAGATTGGACTGCTCCCGCGCACTTTCCACTTCAGTCCTCAATCCGCAGAAATGGCAGTAGTCGAGAATCATGCGAATCTCCTTCTTGGGGGGAACGTCCGGCGTTACACTCTTGTTTAAAATGCGCGTGATGGGCTTTCGAGGGATCATGGTTGCATTCCTATTTATTTAAACGAATTCGCGTGAAACGATGGACCTATGTCTTAACGAATGCCGGAATCAGCTTATTCGGCAGCATGAACAACATATTGCCCCATCCCCTTAGTCGTGCATGTAACGCTGGTATTTCCAGCGCACGAGTTCGCGCCCCTGGAGATTGGCTAACCGGAACTTCTCATTACGCGGTTCGTAATAGGCATCCCAGATCTTGCGCTGTTCCGGTGTGAGCGTTTTGGGCGCAACGAGTTTGAGATCGCGTTCGTTCATCGTCTTCTCGATCGTCATGTCTTGATCGTGTTCGGCCAAACCACGGCCGCTGTAGTCGTCGAACAAACTGGCCGGTTCGGGATAGACGCGACCGCCGTCCGCGTCAAGGTGGCGAAGCGCCGGTTCCCATTCCCGATGCGGTGCCTTGTGTTGGCACATGAGCAGAAAGGGCTTGTTTTTATCGCGGCCCTTCAGCCATTCCAGACTGCGCTCCGTGATGATGTCCGTGACGTAACCTTCAGTAGCGATGTGCTTGCCGTTGAGAATCATGGGCGGGTTGTAATACTTGCCCTGCCCCGGCAGAATCTGCCAAAAATCAAAGCCCGTGGGATCGGTCTCCAGATGCCATTTGCCGATCATGGCTGTCTGGTAGCCGGCGGCCTGAAGTATCTTGGGGAAGGTTGGTTGGGAGCCGTCGAATCGGGAGTTTGTATTGTTGTAAAAGCCATTGATGTGCGAGTAAGTACCGGTCAGGACCGAGGCCCGCGACGGCCCACAAAGAGAATTGGTCACCAGGCAGCGGTTAAAACGCATGCCTTCCTGTCCGATGCGGTCAATGTTCGGGGTTTCGATGAGATGGCGGCTCTCACCGTATGCACTGATTGCTTGCGTGGCGTGGTCGTCGGAGAAGATAAAGACGATGTTGGGCGGACGCTTCACCGTTCCGTCAGCAGCCAGGAGAGGCATCAAAAGCAGGACGGAGAGAAGAAGGGGAACAAGTTTCTGCGCTGTAACATTCATGAGGCAGTTTCCTAAAGTTTCGGATGCTCTTTCCGTAATGGTTTCGCGGTTCAGAAAAGACTGACGCGGTTACGACAAAAAGCAATTACCTACATGGGTTCCAATTCGTGGATTTCAAGATGGGTAATGCTGACTTCACCAGACTCCACAAGTATACTGAATCCTCCTGTTTGCAGAAAATCCTTGAACGCGACATTGAATATCCAGCGGTCGTTGATGTAAACCTCAGAGCGGTCTTTGCGAACCATGATCCGAACCTTCATTTTACCGCCAGCGCAGAGTTCTGCATTCGTGTAGCGATCGTTAAGGTACGCCTGATACGTGTTGGCCCCGAAGTGAAGGCTTGGGAATACCTGCACCAGCGAAAACTGCCCATCCTTGGGTTCGATGCGTAATCCATAGGTCGGGGTTTTCTCCGAGTTTGGTGGACGCAAAGGCAGATTGCTTCTCCATGTAAATGTGCAACTTCGGGCGCTGACAACGTCGAGATCACAAGTCAACATGAAATCCGATGCCGTCACTCCTTCGAGATCATGGATTTGATAACGTTTGTCCGGATCAGAATTGACGGACAAAGCAGGTGCCGAAAATATCCGTTCCTTTTTCAGCACATCCAGTTCTGGCCAATAAGTCAAAAATAACTCATGGTTCTTGTCGGCCTGAATCAGTTTGGGCGTGGACCAGTTTACACCTGAATAAGGCCCCCAATTCTGACAATACATCAGACGCTTCCCTTTGTTCAGGATGGTGCGGCCGACATAGCAGGATGCTGAAAAACCCACCTTTTCCATCGGCGCACCTTTCCGGCGCGCTGTTTTTTCTGATTTCCTTCTTACTCACGTGCTGCCGCGAACGGGTTTGGCTTGCGCCAAACCTAACTTGAACTTCCAAACTCATTTCTTCACTACTCCAATTTCGATCCGCCTTGCTTTTCTTCCGCTTTACTTCCTTACTCAGCCATCAATTTGCTCATTCTGACCAGGTTGTATGCCGCAGCTACGATGTAAGCACAAAATCCCGTGCGTTCGATTCCTTTGTAACGTGTCTTGCGAAACCCGCCGACTGTTTTCATCCAGCCGAAGATCTCCTCCACTTTCTTTCGGCAACGCTGGCTGATTTTGTAACCTTTGCCGCGCAGCGTTCTCGGATCCATTGCTGAATGAAGTTTCTTGGCTGCCACGTGGGGCGTCACCTCCGCGTCTTTCAATCCCTCCACAAAACTCTTGCGGTCGTACCCCTTGTCCGCTCCCACCGTCTTGACTTTGCTACCGCGTTCCTTCTCTTCCTTGATCAACTCCAACGCCTCCTCGCACTCCGCCGTGCCATTGGCTTCCGCCACCGAAATGCCCACGCACATCCCGTTCCTGTTTTCCATCAGCGCGTGCGCGGAGAAGGACATCTTCGCTTCTTTGCCAAAACCTTTGCGCGCCAATTTCGCCTCGGGATCCGTCTTGGACTCATGGGTCTGATTGCTGCGCTTCTCACCTTTGAAATCGACATCCGGATTGCGCGACAGGTCGTCGGGTGGCGCGCCATCATCCGGCTTATCCTTCTTTTGAAAGCTCTTCAGCGACGCCCAGGCATCAATAAGTGTGCCGTCCACGGTGAAGTGATCCGTTGATATCAAGTCAGCGTCTTTCGCTTGCTGGACAATCCCCTGAAAGAATGCCTGGCCCACCTCGGCTTTCATCAAGCGTTCCTTATTCTTGGCGAACACCGAATCATTGAACACGGCTTCATCCACCTGCATGCCCAGAAACCAGCGAAACATGAAATTATAGTTCAGTTGCTCGCAGATCTGACGTTCGCTGCGGACCGAGAACAGCGCCATCAGCAGCGTGGCCTTGAGCAGGTACTCCGGAGGAATCGAAGGACGGCCCTCCTTTGAATACAGGGTATCGAACAGCGGCGACAGGCGTTTGAGTTCAAGGTCCGCGAGCTTTTTGATCGCCCGGATCGGATGATCCGCCGGGATCATCTCCTCTGGAGAAACGACAATCATCATCGCCTGTTGTTGTTCCCGTTCGCCGCGCATCTGTATCCTCCGAAGACAATTGTTTGATTTATCGTCGGTCGACGCAAGCGGTATGCTGCGCCGCGAAAAAAACGGGGTTTTTCAGCACCCTGATAGTGATCGATGCGGCCCATGCCCGTACCCATGAGTAATGGATTTGACGGAACATGAAAAGGGCCCTCTTTTTTATCAGCCATGAGATACCAGGTTCCCGCAGCGTCCTCGCGCCCGGAGGTCAAGTTTTTGCGGCTCCGAATACTTGAAAAAGCAATGTAGTACTTACCATCAAGCTCAAATACGTCAGGCACTTCGAACTCCACAAAGCCATTATTATCGCGGGTATAGGGTTCACTCACGAATACCGGTTCATGATACGAACAGCTCAATAAATCGGGCGAGGAGATGTGTGCGACGCACGGCAGCCCTTTATATCTGCTACAAAGATAACCATCCCATAATTTTCGCACAGGATCCCAATAGTTTGACAAATCCCGCCAGTCTTGCGTGTATGGCTCATTTCGTGGCAGCACAGGATCGCCCATGCGTGACCAATTCTTCAGGTCATCGCTCACCAACAGTCCCAGTGGCTCAGGATGCTTTGAACCGTATGAAAGATAGTATTTTCCGTTGTGCTTGACCGTGCTACCGGTCAGGAGCATCCCTTTTTCATCCCAATCTCCCTTTTTTGCCAGATTAGGTATCATGGGCAATTGCGTCCAATGTATCAAATCCTTCGACTCCGCACGGCCAAGTCCGCCGTCTTTCGACAGAAAAAACAGATGATAGTCCTCGCCATTTTGTAGGACCCAAGTATCCCACATCCATTCGCCGCGTTTGGGTACAAAAACGGTGCCTGCCGTGGCCGTCGAAACGATGAGGCCTGCCATCACCAATAGCCATCTGGCAAGCTTTAAGCGCGCCGGAGCCAGAGTCGCTTGTGTCGTGTCCTTTGCAATCACTTGAACTCCCATTCAATTACCTTTTTTCGTTGCCGGGCAGGCAAATTATTAATGCGAGCTGAGCGAGACGTACCATCGTTCGGCTTGAATCTGTAGTCCGCGCGGCCCGAAACGCACTCCGTCGTGGCGATAAACCTGGTTGCCAATCAAATCATTCGTGCCCGGCCTACGTAACGCGATACCTTTTGCGCATCAGCGTCGCCCCGTAGGACTGCCGGGAACCAAGCCGAAGATGTCGTCCGCCGTCCGCCGGATGCAGGATTACCACCTGAACGAGAAGGACGACGACTTTTGGGTATTTACCATGTAATCGTTTCATCCCCCAGTCCAACATCAATGAACTGGTTTTCGGGCTTTTCCTTTGGCGATTTTTCCGCGTGAATGGCAATCGTATTGACTCCCGGCTTCAGACTTGCCGCCGCTTCAGGCGAGAGCGGTACCACGGAGTATTGCATCATGTATCCTCGCTTTAAATCCAGTGCCTTGAATCCGTTGAGGTAGATTGTTGCATTCCTGGCGTAGGCGATTCGAAGTACCGGGCGTCTTAACTTTTCGGCTGGCAATGTGAACGTTCTTGCAATCCAGATGTCGGGCGAGTGCCATTCGGTATTCATCGCCATCCCCCCTTTTCCTTCTCTGAATCCGAATACTCCGGCGGCCTTCTTCCAGTTGGAACGATTCGCCTCTGGCTTGAACCAGTCATCTGCCGGCTTTTCAAAAGTCCAACTCCATTCCTGGGGCGTTTTCTCAGAGGTGGGCACCAACATCGTGACCGTCGGAGCAGAAGGAAATTCACGCTTGCCGATGGCTTTTGCAAATAGTTCGGGATTTGCCTTTATTACTTTGCGGTCGTAGGTCATCAACCCGTTCACTTCCATTTCGATATCCGTTATTTCTGTATAGACAGCAGCGGAAGTCCCGTTTTTTGTGTCCGCATCAAATGCTTCTTTCCACAGCGCGAGAAATTGTTTTTCATAGTCTTTTTGATCCACACAGGTGACATAGACGGATGATTCTTTCTGCTCCGGAACCCAAAGGTGTCCGGGAACGACATAGCCCAATCCGCCAAACTCGCCGCACACTCCAATACGATCTCCGGAAGGTCCCGTGTGCGCTGGCGTCTGATAATGATGTTTATCCAGCACATCCCCACTCCCTGTATCGGCCCACCCGCTCGCACTGTCGATAATGCGCGTCGAATCCAAATCCTTCGCGACTTGAGTCACGCGCGGAGTATCGTATTGTCCCCAGCCTTCATTGAATACCACCCACATGACAATTGAAGGGCAATTAAAGTGTTGTTCGATCATCCACTTTAATTCAAGCTCGTGTTGATCGGCGAGTTCCTTGGATTTCGGCACGCCATCTCGAATCGAATTACCATCTTTTCCAGCCGGACCGCTGGGCATGTCCTGCCACACAAGCAATCCCAACTTGTCCGTCCAATAATACCAGCGGGCTGGCTCCACTTTGATATGTTTTCGCGTCATGTTGAAACCAAATTTCTTGGTCATCTCGATGTCGAATTTCAAAGCCTCGTCGGTCGGCGCCGTGTAAATACCATCCGGCCAAAATCCCTGGTCAAGCGGCCCGGCCATAAAGACTACCTTGTTATTCAGCATGGGGCGAAGGACACCTTTCTCATCCTTGCCCTTCGAGATTTTGCGCATTCCGAAATAACTCTTCACCGAATCACGATCCAGCGTAATCGCAAGATCATAGAGAAATGGCGTCTCGGGCGACCACAGTTTTGCGTTGGGGATTTTGAGAACTATGGGTTCTCCCGCTTTGCCTTTTTGACTGGTGACCTCTTTGCCATTATCCAAAACACTGACTTGGGCCTCGCCCTCATTGCCACTTACGACGACCGTGAGTGATTCGTGATCGATATCCGGCGTTAGCTTAAGACCGGAGATGTAATTCACCGGTACTTTCTCTAGCCAGACGGATTGCCAGATTCCTGAAGTGGCGGTGTAAAATATGCCAGAAGGCTTGTCAAAAGCTGCGACACTTTGTTTGCCGTGAGGGCCCTCTCCGGTTGCATCCAGAACAGAAACTACCAGCGTGTTGGCTCCAGGTTTCAATGCGTCGGTAATATCAAATGAAAACGCATCGTAACCGCCTCTGTGAGTGTCAAACTGCTTCCCATTTATATACACAGTCGCTTCATAATCCACTGAGCCAAAGTTCAACAGGAGCCGTTCCTTCTCGGCCAAAACAGGCGCGGCGAACTCACGTGAATACCATAGCCGGTCATTGGCCGTGATTTTCCGTTTCACACCGGACAGTGCGGATTCGATGCAGAATGGAACGAGGATCTTGCCCTCGAACTTCGCCGGCTGCGCATCTGCCTTCTTCGTAACTGCGTAATCCCACAGTCCGTTCAGATTCACCCAATTGTCGCGAACCAATTGCGGTCGCGGATACTCTGGCAAGACATTGTTCGGATCAACCTTCTCGGCCCATTCCGTCATGATGTGGCCCCGCACGGGCTTCCAGTCCGCAGCGTGGAGCACTTGGCAAAGAGTCAAGATGGTAGTCAGGATTTGGAACGACGCGAGTGGTTTCGACATGTTCGTCATTTTAGAAATGTAACCTTTACATAGAATGCGCTGCACAGGAATTTTCCGTCTGTATCCAAGAATTGGGCATCCAGGGATGTCTTGCCGGCAGGCAATACGACTTCGTACGTCACCCGTTTTTGCTCCGGGGTCGTCTTCACGTTTTGTACTTGTCCTGTCTTGCCGAACTTTAATGTGGCCTGCGCGATCGGACGCGCACCCCGTCCCGTCGAAGTTCCAGTCACAACGCCTTCGGTCAATGCTTTGCCGGATTCAAATGGCCAGCGACTGAGTTCAACGCGGTAATTCCCCTTCGTCTCTACTTCGATATCCCAGACGCCTCTGGCTGCGCCTTTCTCAAGTCCAAACAGGTTATCATTACCATCTCCCTGCCAATCACACGGGTACAAATTGACCTCTGGCACTCCGATGTGTCCAAGGTGGATGTATCGCGGATTCTTATACGTCGCAAAAACAGCTTGGTGCCACTCGTCATAATAGTTGCCCATTACTTTGACGACCTCGGGATTTTGTTCAGCAACGTTGCGATCTTGATGAGGGTCTTTGGTTATATCAAATAGACTTTTCCCTTGATCTAACAATCGCCATTTCTGCCAGGGAATCACAGCATCCCACTTACGTCCCAGCACCCCGTATTGCACCACAAACTTTCGGTTGGCATGGGGCCATGCTTCACCGCGCAACAGATTGCCCCAGCTTACACCATCCATGGGATAGAGATTGGCAGGCTTGATTCCACAGAGTTCCAGCAGCGTGGGAGCAATATCCTGAACCTCCGTTAGTTCGCGAACATCCCGCCCATGTTTAATCGTTGATTGGGGCCAGCGGAAGAAGCAGTGCACTCGATGACCGCCCTCCACAAACTCGGTCTTATGTCCACGCATGCCACCATCGTAGATTTCTGCAGCCAGAGGCGATCTCGTTCCGTTGTCGCTCAAAAACAATACAATCGTGTTTTCTTTAAGGCCGCTCTTTGTAAGGAACTCCTCCAGTCTCCCCATATTCTCATCGATGTTTGCTATCTGTCCGTAGTATTCAGCCGGAACTTTGACATCTTTTCCATCGGTGCCCTTATAGGTCTTCATGGCGGCATAAGGAGCCGAGTATTTTTTCGGAACGAGGTCAGGTACATGCGCAAGATTGATTCCTCCGCAACAACCCCAATTTTCGAACGCGAGTTCAAGCAGCCGAGGCAAATTGCCGGTCCGTTTTTCCGGCCAATAGGATGAATGGGGATGCGCTATAGCGCGCATCCCAACCCAAAATCTGGATCCGTGCGTTTTGGGGGCTGGTCGTGATAATTTTTAACGCCTTCCTGGCCTTTTCGGCGAAGTATTTTACCATTCGCTTCATGTTGCATGCCAGAATTTTGAAGCATACCGACAGGTTCACCCGCTGTCCGCCTCGCACACGCAGTTTTCCCAATCCATGCTTGCGTTTCAGCTCTGAATTCGTCGCTTCTATTCCGGATCGCTGTGCGTATCGCTTTCGGAATTCTTCCGTCTGTTCGTAGGCTCGCCGCTTCGCCAGTATCGCCTCCTTTAATGTCGTATTCAGCGTCCGCGAGCCGTTGGCATTTTGTTGGGTCGGACAACTTTTTCTGAACGGACAGTGCTCGCAATGTGTGCTGGCAAAAGTCGCCGTGACCGCACCCTTCTCGCTGTGCTGCGCGCTTTCAGATACATGTCCCGCCGGGCAGATCACCGGCGGATTTTCGGTTTTGCAGTCGATTTTAAAATCGGCCAGCGTCTTCTCGTTTTCGCGGGGTGCCTCCGCCGCCGGGCCGCGCACCGGCGCTACAATTTCCGTTCCGCGTTTCTCGCATTCAATCACGTTTTCCGCCGAGGCATAGTTCGTGTCCGTGGTCAATTCCTTCGGCTGAATCGACTGCTCTTTCAGCGCCGCAACCGCCGGCACAGTGGCCGCTTCGTCGGACTTGCATGATGGCGTGACCTCGGCGTACGTGATCAATTCAGGCTTCTCGCCGTTACCCACTGTCTCTGCGATTTGAACTTCGTAGCCTTTGCCTTTGTGTCCGCTGTAGGTCACGTCGATATCGTGCGGACTTTGCAGCGACGCGGACGATACCTCCTTGCTCTCCTTTAGTATCACAGGCACCTGCGGTTCCTGCGCATCCGCGTCATCTTTCTCAGGCACCGTGGCCGTCTTGATGATCTCGCATTGCTCCAGCATCAGCCGCATGACGATGCCGAAGGAACTCAGCTTCAACACTTCCGCGTCCTGCTTGAAACAATCCGCCAATCTGTAGGTATCGCGCGCGCAGACTTTCAAACGCCGCTGCGTCTCCGTGCTCTTCGCGTCATCGTAGCCAGAATCCGCGCCGTCGTCTTTCAAGTACCGCTTTCGCAGCGACTCCGGAACACACTGATACTTTTCCGGGAAACTCTTTTTCAACTCGCGCAGAAACAACCTGCTCGTCTCGCAGAACAATCCCAATCGCGTCAATCGCGCGATGTTGGAAACGATGTGGGTTGAATCCAGCCGCTGCCGCTCCACGGACAAGCCCAGCGACTTGAGCATCCCATCGGTCATGCAATGAAAAAGCTGTTTCGCCGTTTCCTTGCCCAGCAATTTCGCGCGGAAGTTGTGCAGCGTTTTCTGGCAGCAATGCGCGTCTTCCGGTGTCAGATCCAGCGCCACTTGCCAGCCCAAATCATAGTCCAACCGATACAACGCCTCTTCGTCGGTCAGGTCGAACATCTCCTTGAGGATCAGTACGCCAACGACCGTGCGCACGGGTTTGTTGGGCCGCCCGTTGTCCGCGCAATATAAATCGCGGAATTGCTTTTCGTTAATCAAAGGCAAAGCCTGAGAGCGGAATTGCCCCGGCCAATCCCGTTCCAAGCGCTCCCGCTTGTCGTCGGGAAGAAAATGTGAAACCGAAAAAAGGCTGCCCTGCGAATCGCTGCAACGAAACATCCCACCTCCCTGTCATCCCCCACATAAAATTAATGGCATCGGGGTTTAAAGGGTTTACTGTGAAATGGGGGTTTTTACGGAAGAATCTTATTTAATTGGTGAGAAATGCGGGTTAACGGTGTATCCAGATGGCGGCGAGGTCTGCGGAAAAAAAGCGATGTATCACAATTCGATCCGGAGAGCACGCTTCTGCTGCGGCTTGACGCCTTTTCTCGAAAGTTGTACGGTTCGCAAACACGCCTCCTTAATCATATGAAATCGAGTCACCTTTGAACGCTGCGCGCGGAAGGGCGGTATATGAAGCGCTTGAAATCGGGCTGGAATATCGAAAGCTTCGCCGTGCTGGTGGTGTGTGCGTTGAATGTGTGCGCGGCGGAAACGCCCGACGCCAACCGTCTGACACACCTTGATGACAAATCCCCGTTTTGGCCTTCTCCGAAAACAGCGCGTTTCAGCACGCCGCAATGGGTCGGCGAGCCCGGAGTCGAAGCGGTTGTTGTGCTCGCAATCGACGACATGCGCGACCGCAACAACAAGCCCGGTTCGCTCACGTATGAGACTTTTTTGCGCCCGATCCTGGAGCGCCTCAAGCGCATCGACGGACGTGCGCCGGTCAGCATCATGACGAACTCGGTGGCACAAAACGATCCGCGGTTTGCGGACTGGCTGCGCGAAGGATTGTCGCTGGAGATTCACACGCTGACGCATCCGTGTCCGTTCTTCGGCAAAGCGCCGTTTGAAGAATCGGCGCGCACGTACCACGGCGGCGTGGACCTGATGGCGGGCATTCAGGGCAACAAACCCGTGGCCTTCCGCATGCCGTGCTGCGACTCGATGAATTCAGCCAGTCCGCGATTTTTCTCCGAGATCTTTTCAATGGCCAGCCCGAACGGCAACTGGCTGGCGATTGATTCCTCGGTCTTCACGCTTCCGCCGGGCGAGCGCTACAGCAAGTATTTCCCCCTGGAGATGAAGCCTCCGATGAAGATCGCGCTCGACCGGTACGCGGGGTTCATCGACGACTATCCATACCCCTACGTCATCGGCAATGTTTGCTGGGAATTTCCGTGCATGGTGCCCAGCGACTGGGAGGCGTTCAATATTCTCGGCAGCCAATCGGCGACGGTGCTCGAAGATTGGAAGGCCGGGCTCGATTACGTCGTGAAAAAGCAGGGCGTCTTCACCGCGGTCTTCCATCCGCACGGTTGGAGCAGCCCGAAGCAGTGGGTGGAGTTCATCGACTACGCGGAAGCGGCGTATGGCAAGAAAATCAAATTCCTCAATTTCCGCGAGGCGCTTGAGCGGCTTGAGAAACACGCGCTCGCCGGACATTCGTTGCGCGCCACCGATGGCAACGAACGGCAGGTGCGCCTGCTGGATGTCAATGGTGACGGCCAGATGGACGTGGTGATCGGCGCGGCCGACAAACAGCTCACGCGAGTCTGGGATGCAAAGGAGGCGCGCTGGAAAGAGACGCCCACGCCGGTGGAGCTGAATGGCGCGAACTTCGGCATCGTGCGCGATGGCGCCGTGTCGCTCATTGTGAAATCCGGCGGATGGACTTTCGGCGACGGAGCCTGGCAGCGCGACGACGCGTTGCTGGCCGGCCTTGAGAAAGCAGCAACAAGTGGGCGGCTGTTGCGTGACTTCGACAAAGACGGATCGTGCGAAATGCTCGCGAACCAGGAACTGTTCGCGTGGCATCCGAAGGACAAGCGCTGGCACCCGGCGAATTTCAAACTGCCTGCGGATTGCGCGGTGCTTGACGCGCAGGGGCGCGACAACGGTCTGCGTTTTGTTGATCTCAATGGCGACGGCTTCGATGATGTCATTCAATCCAACGATGCAGGCTTTGGCATTTTTCTTTGGGCGGGCACGGTAAAGGCGAATCTCGGTTGGAACCGCGGCTGGCCGCATCTGGTCGCCAAGGGGCCGGCAGTGGGAAGTTTGAGGGAAGGGAAGGTGCTTCCTTTTGTCAAAGCGGGTCGCGATTTCGGCGCGTGGTTTCACCGCGATGCGATCACCTGGCAGAATGAAGCGGTGGCGACGCCAAGCGCGGAATCGGTTGCGCGTTCGTTCAAGAGCATCATTGCGCTCGACGTTCCCGCCATGAAGACGCCCCGCGAATCATTGGAAGCGTTGAAACCCCGTCCCGGGTTTACTGCCGAATTGGTTGCGGCAGAGCCGATGATTGAAAGTCCGGTGAATTTTGACTGGGACGCGCAGGGGCGGCTGTGGGTGGTGGAGATGCCCGATTATCCGCTGGGCATGGACGGCAAAGGCAAACCGGGCGGCAGGGTGAAAATTCTCACCGACAACGACGGTGACGGGCAATATGAAAAAGTCACGACCTTTCTGGACGAGCTTCCGTTTCCCTCCGGCATCATGCCCTGGCGCAACGGCGTGCTGATCGCGTCCGCGCCGAATATTTTTTTCGCAGCCGACACAAACGGCGACGGGCGCGCCGACGAGCGCCGGGTGCTTTTCACGGGCTTCAAGGAAGGCAACCAGCAACACCGCCTCAATGGTTTCGCGTGGGGGCTCGATGGCTGGATTTACGGCGCGAACGGCGACAGCGGCGGCGTGATTAATGGTGTGAGCATCAGCGGGCGCGATTTCCGGTTTCGCCCCGACAGCGGAGAATTTGAAGCCGAGAGCGGGCAGACGCAATACGGCCGGGTCCGCGACGATTGGGGCAACTGGTTCGGCAACAACAACCCGGTCTGGCTTTGGCACTACACCATCGAAGACCGTTACCTGCGCCGCAACCCAAAGCTCGCGGTCAGGACAACCCGGCAGATGCTGGCGAACTATCCGGATTCCACGCGCGTTTTTCCGGCGAGCGAAACCACAATCCGCTTCAACCAGCCCCAGGCGGCGGGGCATGTCACGAGCGGTTGCAGCCCCTGCGCCTACCGCGATGAATTGTTCGGAGCAGCTTTCGCCACGAGCGTGTTCGAGTGCGAACCCGTCCACAATGTGGTTCATCGCGAAATCCTGGAACCCGACGGCGCGACCTTTGCCAGCCACCGTGCGGACGACGAAAAGGACCGCGAATTTCTCGCGAGCACCGACCCGCGCTTCCGGCCCGTCATGGCGAAGACCGGGCCGGACGGCGCGCTTTACGTCGCTGATTTCCACCGCTTCGTTCTGGAGCATCCTGAATGGATCGCGCCTGAAACGCAGAGCCGCGTCGATCTGCGCGGCGGTGCCGAACGCGGCCGCATTTACCGCATCATCCCGGCGGGAGCGAAACTTCGCAGCGTCCCGAATCTTGACAAGCTCGACAACGCGGCACTGGCGGCGGCGCTCGACAGTCCCAACGGCTGGCAGCGCGACACCGTGCAGCGCCTGCTCTTTGAACGCAACGCAACCGACGCCGCCCCGGCACTTCGCCGGCTTGTTGTAAAATCGGAAAATCCCAAAGTTCGCATGCAGGCGGTCGCGTCGCTCTCGGTGCTGAAGGCGCTGCAGCCGGATGAGCTGCGCGCCGCGCTCCACGATGCTCATGCCGGTGTGCGCGTGCAGGCGTTGCGGGCGGCTGAAAGCGCGGCGCTCCCGTCCGAGGACGCCGTGCGTTTGATCGCCGAATGCATTGACGATCCAAATCTCGGAGTGCGTTACCAGCTTGCGCTGAGTCTCGGCGCGTTCCGGGTGGATCGCGCCGCCACGGCGCTCGAAGTTTTGGCGGAACGCGACGGTGCCAACGCGCTGATGCGGGTGGCGATCCAGTCATCGCTTCTGCCGAGCAGCACGCTTTTTTCGAAGCTCAACAAGGCCGCCGCCCCTGCTCTTCCAGCAGCCGTTGCGCTGCCGAAGCCCAGCACGCCAGACCGCGCAAAAGTGATTGCCGGATTTTCGACCGTTTCGAATTTGAATGGCGACGCCGAAAAGGGGCACAAGCTTTTCACCCGGAATTGCGTGAATTGTCACCGGCTCAAAGACGAAGGCCACGAGGTTGGCCCGAATCTTGAAATGGTTTCGGACAAGCCGATCGAGTGGCTGCTGACGGCCATCTTCGATCCCAACGCGGCGATTGAAGCGCGATACCAGGCGCAATCGGTCAAATTGAAATCGGGCGAGGTCATCACCGGCATCATCAGCGCGGAAACCGCCAACAATCTTGTGCTGCGCCTGCCCGGCGGCACCGATTTTCCTGTCCTGCGGGAAGACATAGTCAAACAAAAGGCCTCCGGCGTTTCGCTCATGCCGGACGGAATGGAGACCGTGCTGACGCCTCAGGACGTCGCGGATTTGATTCGGTATTTGAGAAAGTCCAAGTGACGTGTTTGAATTTTATCGCGGCTGTTCATTGAAGTTTCGAGTTGATGCCTGGAGGTGCCATGATGCGAACAACCAAAGCCGGAACGTTCCTGTGTTGCGTGAGCCTGATTGCGTGCGGTTGCTCCGCATCGGCGCGGAGCGAAGAAATCGATACGAAGCAACTGCTCGAAAAAGGTGTGACGATCACCGAGTCGAAAACGGCCGGGACAACCGTCGCGGTCAAAGATTGCTCCAAACTTTCCGAGGCGGATTTTCGCACGCTCGGAAAATTGCCGCATGTCAAAAGCATCTCGCTGGGGCTCGGCCTCACTGATGCCGCGCTGGCGTCGCTGGCGGATCTCGCGGAAATTGAATCATTGAGTTCCAACGGCATGCAGGTGAGCGATGACGGAATCAAGGCGCTGGCCGGTTGGAAGAAACTGCGGAGCGCGGCGTTCTTTCATCCCGGCGCGCTGTTCACGGGCGCGGGCCTGATGCACTTTCAGGAACTGCCCAACCTCGAGCGGCTCACCGTCGCGGGTTCGGACAAATTTGATTCCTCCGCAACAACCCCAATTTTCGAACGCGAGTTCAAGCAGCCGAGGCAAATTGCCGGTCCGTTTTTCCGGCCAATAGGATGAATGGGGATGCGCTATAGCGCGCATCCCAACCCAAAATC
>Ga0194042_1000364_pt1 | contig 14955 bp, 12 predicted proteins | sample JunL4412m_MetaG_FD_148974 | JGI IMG/M metagenome (GOLD analysis project Ga0194042, IMG submission 148974) | Anoxic zone freshwater microbial communities from boreal shield lake in IISD Experimental Lakes Area, Ontario, Canada - Jun2016-L442-12m | ecosystem: Environmental > Aquatic > Freshwater >...
GTTGGTGCACTTATCCGCTTACTGACTTGTGCCTGTTGTAGTGACGCATTAAAACCGTTGGTGCCGAAATGCTCTTTATTAATACCAACCACCATGCGACCTCCTGGCCGGACCACGCTCAGGACATTGATGAGCGCGTCTGGCCCGAGGTGTCCGTGAGTAAACGTTCCCGCTGAAATAGCAACGTCATATTTGGCGTCTGCAAATGAGATTGGTTTCGTGAGATCAGCTTCAAAGAGTTGACTGTAAACAGGATTGGCGTCTGCGCGTATTTTTGATTGCGCGACCTCGAGCATTTCTGGCGAAATGTCAACACCATCGATGATGCTCGTTATAAGCAATTCGCTCAAGCAGGTGCCAACAATGCCCGTACCACAACCAATATCAAGAATGGACAGTTGAGAAGTTGTGTCGACGAGACCCGCACATATTGAGGAGATGCTTTTTGGGTAGACATACTTATTGCGAAGTGCAAAGTCGTCGTCATAGGTAGATGCCCAATTTCGGTACAAATTACGGTTGTCGTCCGGGGTTTCGAGCGCATAGGCATCTTCGAGATTGATGGAAGACTCATTATTGTCTCGCATGGTTCGACCCCTATTTAGATGAACTTGCTTTATGTTATGTCTACTTTGCTTGCAAGGGGCGAAGAGTGGTTTGGGTATTATTGACCTTCAAGACGTAGACGCTGCGGGGGTAGCACGTGAAAGTTCCATTGACTGTTGTTGATCACCTGCGCCGAGCAGAGCAGGTCTATGGGCACCGTGTTGCATTCGTCGACGAACCAGATCAACCGGCAGAGTCGTGGGGAACAAAGACCTACGCAGAGATGGCCGCACTTGCACGAGCACAAGCTGCGGGTTTGGATGCGCTCGGCGTAGCTCAAGGTGCACGAGTTGCAATTGTGAGCCATAACAGCGCACGGTTATTGACAAGTTTTTTTGGTGTGAGTGCTTATGGTCGAGTGTTGGCACCCATCAATTTTCGACTGGTTGCAGACGAGGTCGCGTACATCGTTGAGCACTGTGGCGCGGAGGTGTTGCTCGTTGACCCAGAGTTGGACGATGCACTTTCCGGAGTAACTGCAAAGCATCGTTTTGTGATTGGCGCCGAATCCGACAAGGTTCTCTACAAGTTTGGAACTGAACCAAAACCGTGGACGCCTGACGAAGATGCAACCGCAACGATCAATTACACAAGTGGCACGACGGCTCGACCAAAAGGAGTGCAACTCACGCATCGCAATTTATGGCTCAATGCAGCAACATTTGGGTGGCACATGGGTGTCGACGACCGAGAGACCTATTTGCACACGTTGCCACAATTTCATTGCAATGGCTGGGGCATGGTGTACGCGATAACCGCAATGGGCGGCAAACACATTGTGTTGCGCAAAGTTGATGGCGGCGAGATTTTGAAACGTGTAGACGCCCACGAAGTCACGCTTATGTGTGGCGCGCCTGCAGTTGCTAATGCGATCTTGGATGCGGCATCTTTATGGAAAGGTGCAATACCGGGGCGTGACGCGACACGCATAGTTGTCGCAGGTGCACCGCCACCTGCACGAACGATTGAACGAATTGAAACGGAATTGGGTTGGACGTTCAATCAGATTTATGGTCTGACAGAAACAAGTCCCGTACTGACGGTCAATAGTCCATCTCCAGAAACTGACGCCCTGTCAGCCGCAGAGAGGTCGGTTGTGTTGAGTGCGGCGGGTATGCCGGCTATCGGTGTCGAAACAAAAATCGACGAGACAGGCGAAGTGCTCGCTCGTAGCAACGTAGTGATGGACGGTTACTGGTCTCAGCCAGAAGAGACCGCTAAGGCGATCGTTGATGGTTGGTTTCGGACAGGTGATGGAGGCTCAATTGGCGAATCACATGCCTTGACAATTGCTGACCGTAAGAAAGACGTGATTATCTCAGGCGGAGAGAATGTAAGTTCGATTGAAGTTGAAGGAGCAATCTTCTCGCATCCGGATGTCACGGAAGTTGCGGTTATTGGCGTACCAGATGAGAAATGGGGCGAACTCGTAATGGCCCTCGTAGTGAAGAAGTCCGAATCAACGTTGAGCGAAGCTGATGTAATCGCGTATTCGAAAACAAAGCTGGCCGGTTATAAGTGCCCGAAGCGAATTGAGTTTCGAACAGAGTTGGCACGGACTGCCACAGGAAAATTACAGAAATTCAAACTTCGCGCACCTTACTGGGAAGGTTTCACTCGCCAAGTCAATTGAGACTTCAGCCGAGATTCAATTAATGAACACAACAGCGATCGTTGAACAATATCGAGAAGAAGGCTACGCAATAGTTCGGCAGCTTTTTGATGGCGATGATGTAGTGCGTCTACAACGCGAGACCGCCGACCTGTATCAAATTGGTATACAGCATCCCATTACGTACAAACACGGCAATTTGGCTTACGAGATTTTGCCGGAGAAACATTTTGATCAGCGATACATGATTCAGGCGTATTGGTTCGCTTGGGCTAGCAAGTATTTTGACAGCTTTCGAAGTGATCCAGCATTTTTGAAACTGTTGGAGCCATTTTTGGGTCGAAACATAAAGCAAGTGGCACAACAGATCCATTGGAAGCCACCAGGTGCAACTGTTTCTGGGTATCGATTTCATCAAGACCTGCGTTTTCGAGAGAGTAAATCTAGTTACGAAGACGTTGTTCGTGATTCAGTGACAGTTGGAATCGCAATTGATGCTGCAACTTCAGAAAACGGATGTTTGAAGATTGTTCCACGGAGCCACACAAAGGGTTACTTGGGTTTGTCGGACAACGGTGAAGGTTCAATCATGAAGGGTCTTACGCATGATGATGAACTTCTTGCGGTCGGAATACACCCACGAGAAGTCATTGATGTTGAACTCGAACCTGGAGATGCCGTGATCTGGGGTCTACTCACAGTGCACGGTTCATTGCCAAATACTTCCGCACATGATCGAGCCTTTGCGCTCTCGAGCTATGTGCGTGGCGAGACATCTCAACGAGGTGAATGGGCTTTTCGCGATGGCGTTGGTGTTCCACTTGGTGATAGTCCAGTGCTGTGCAAAAATGAAAAACTCTTCGACAATCTTGACCCCTATTACGACTCGACCGAGTGGTATCTGTGAGGCTACGAAGTATCTATTTTGGGGTTGCAGTTTTCGCATTCATGGCGGTTTGGTCGCTCATGACTCCGTTGTTCTCTGGCCCGGACGAACCATCCAACTTTGTGCGCTCGGCCGCAGTTGTGCGTGGCCAATGGGTGGGTGACAACGTGTTGCCGTCACCATTGAAGTCGTATTGGACAACCACGGTCGACATCGATCCACAGTTTGGCGCTGCAAACAATATTCCGTGGTGTTTTGCGCCTTTTTCGGATCACCCTGGTTGCGGCACACGCTTGCAAGATACGCAGGTCATTGACAGCCCGCCGTGGACGAACATGGGAAGGTATCCGATTGTTCCATTTTTCATCACGGGAATTGGAACTGCGTTTGGTGCAACAGATTTGTCAGTTCGATTGGCTCGATTGATGATGAGTTTGGCTTGTGCGGGTTTGTTAGCAGTTTCAATCGCGGCGGTGAGAAGGCGCGCTGAGTCGAGTATTGGAGTATTGCTCTCACTATTGCCCGGCACAGTATTCCTAGCGTCAACAATGAATCCAAGCGCTCTTGAGATCTGCGCTGCGATTGCATTGTGGTCGACGATGCCGTCAGTTTTTGCAATTGAGCGAGCAAGGCTTAGTTCGCTGGCCTTTGGCATTTCGGGTTCTTTGCTGATCCTGACTCGGGCGATAGGCCCAGTTCTATATGTACTGATTATTTTGATCAGTTACTTGGCAGTGAAGGAACGGCGTTCGCTTGCTGATGTCGCACTTAAATTGAGGGGTGTGCTTGCATTGCACGGTGTGGCTGTGTTGTTTGCTGCTTGGTGGTACTTGGGTATTTACAGTTTCCAAACGAACAACTCTTTGGCTGCTGGTGTGCCTGGTATTTCGCTTCGTAGTCAGATAAATGAGGCGCTGCACCACATTCCAACTTTGCTTGATCAGGCAGTAGGCAACTTTGGTTGGCTTGACGCACCTATGCCCAGAATCGCGATAGTGGCTTTCTGTGCTCTCTATTTCTTGGTTGTCGCGCGCAGTTTTACAACAAGACATGTTGGCGTAATCATGGCGATGCTTGCTATCAACGCTGTGACAATACTTGTGGTGATCATCTTGGATGTCAACTACTACGGGATGTTGCGTGCGTTCGGAGCGCAAGGTCGGCACATCGTTCCGCTACTTGTCGGTGTACCGATCATCGCCGCAGCTTCAATTTCTTGGAGTCGTAAATGGGAAATCGTGACAGCTTCTGCTTGGGCGATAATCATGGTTTGGTCTGGACTCGGCGCACTGCGTCGATACACGGTTGGTATTAATGGCGACAATGCATTGGACATGCTCAGGGATCGCGCCTGGAATCCAATACTGGGATTTTGGCCAACTGTGATGCTGCTGGGCATTTCAACGATTGCTGTGGTGTGTCTTGTTCCATACAGCAGAACTCCTGCTGAATAACTAGCATCACTCGTTATGAACTCAACACCACAAGTACTCGGATTAACAGCACTTTGCATCGTTGTAATGATGCTGGCACTTTGGGTTGTGAGTCTGATCAAAAAGGATGCATCGATAGTTGACATCTTTTGGGGACTCGGTTTCGTGATGGTGGGCTGGGCGTCGTGGCAGTTTTCCGATGCAAATTCACAGCGGGGAACTTTGCTTGCAGTGCTGACCACTGTTTGGGGAGTGCGACTTGGCGGATATTTGTACTGGCGTAATCATGGCAAGGGCGAAGATTTTCGCTATCAAGCAATGCGCAAGCACTATGGCTCAAAGTTTGCGTTGAAGAGTCTGTTGATCGTGTTTGGCTTGCAAGGTGCGCTGATGTGGATTGTCTCGTTGCCAGTTCAACTTGGGCAGATGACTGACAATGCAAAAATTGGCGTAGTTGGTGTAGCTGGCATCGTGGTATGGGCTATTGGTGTGCTGTTCGAGTCCATTGGCGACATCCAGTTGGCACGATTTAAGTCAGACAGTGCTAATGCCGGGAAAGTGATGGACAAGGGACTGTGGAAGTTCACAAGGCATCCAAATTACTTTGGCGATGCGTGTGCATGGTGGGGCATAGCGATCATTGCGGCTGAATCCCACGTTGGATTATTTGGAATAATCGGCGCATTGGTTATGAATATCTTGTTATTGAAATATTCAGGAGTACCGATTCTCGAAAAGTCGATCAACAAGCGTCGTCCTGGCTATGAGGAGTATCAACGTCGAACGAGTTCGTTTATTCCTCGTCCACCAAAGAAATAATTCTTACGAGTTTTTGCCGCGCAGTCGGTTCCACGCACCGAAGGAATCCAGGGCTGTAATGGTGGATGCCATCGAGTCTGGTGGCACAGGGTGACTAATAAGAAACCCTTGTGCTTTTGCGCATTTCATCTCGGCCAGGATCTGAAGCTGCTGCACGCTCTCGATTCCTTCGGCCACCATGTCAAGACCGAGCGAGTCACCCATCGCGATGATGGTACGCACAAGCGATCGCGCACTTTCGTCCTGGGCTACACCGCTGACAAAAGATTTATCGATTTTGAGACGTTGAATCGGAAACTTCTGTAGAAGTGAAAGGCTCGAATAGCCAGTGCCGAAATCGTCGATCGCGATGCGTACTCCGAGATCACACAGCGCATTGAGTGCATCAAGAGCCTGCTCGGGTTGAGAAATCATAACGCTCTCGGTCACTTCGAGCCACAGTTGCTCGGGTGGTACATGTGCGCGAAGCAATGCTTCGTTCACGACTGCAACAAAGTTGGGGTCGTGTAATTGCCTTGGCGAAACATTGACAGACATAGTGGCATCACTGCGACAAATTCCTTGCGTGATCCACCCACGAAGGTGTGTGAGTGCTTCAAGCAATGCCCACGCGCCAAGCGGCACGATGGTGCCTGTTTCTTCGGCAATCGGAATAAATTCGGCAGGAGAAATCATGGTGCCGTCATCGCGCTGCCAGCGCATGAGCGCTTCGAATCCAACGACATCACCCATGTCGATATCGACAATTGGCTGGTGTACGAGGCGAATCTCACGACGCTCTAGCGCTCGATACAGGGCGGTTTCGATAGCTAGACGTTGAGTAACACGCTCGAGCATGGACTCATCAAAAACCGCAACGCAGTTGCGTCCGGCATCCTTTGCTCGATACATCGCAGTGTCGGCATGTCGCAATAAGTCATCGGCGGTAGCCGTGATGGACGGATGATAAGTCGAGACGCCTATTGAGGCCGAAACAAAAACGTCTCCCTGCCGAAGACTGAGTGGCTCGTGAAAGCTCTCGAGCACTCTGTCGGCAAGTTGCATTGCATCGCTCGAATCCTGTGTGTCCGGATCGAGAACTACAAACTCGTCGCCCGAAATGCGCCCAACGACACAACGATGTGGAAGTGCATTGCGTAATCGCTGAGCGACTGCGATAAGCACTGAGTCGCCAGCCTGGTGCCCGAGTGAGTCGTTGATGTTCTTGAAACGATCCACGTCGATAAATAGCACTGTTGGCTTGCGACTCTCCGCGAAGGCTGTGAGAAGAGAATTGTTGACGAGTGTGAGCATCAAGGCGCGATTGGGCAAACCCGTGAGCGCATCGGTTTGTGCTGAATCGATGAGTTGATGCTGGGTTGCAGCATTTGCGCGCACAGAATGAATGACTCGAGAAGTCACCGCTGCAGTGAGAACAAAAATGGAAATTGTCTGAACGGCACGGTCAGTTGCGTCAATGGGATTTGTGAGAGCAAGCACGACCACAGGGAGAATGAGTGCTGCTGTTGTGACGATTAGTCGACCCATAAGTGGCCGCTGGGCAATGACCGGACCTCGTTCGGTGAGAATTGAGATAGTGGGGTGCACAAATGCCGCGGATGCAAGAAACAGTCCGAAAATGTAAGCGGTAGAAGAGAATGTTGATGAAAGATCGATTCGGTTGGCATCGTTTGCTGCGTACAAGAAATCTCCTAGCAGCGTGAAGGTGATTGCTCCAGCAACAAACCAAACGGATGCACTACGCATGGAGTCACCGAACAACAGCGTTGCGAGCGTAAACAATACGACTGCACTTATCCCAAGCCTTGATCCCTGAATTACAGAAATCAGGGTTGTGGTGTTTTGTGTGCCGATCGTCGGCTGCAACAACACCGTCCAGATAAAGAACCAGGCACCGAGCGCAACGATGAGACCATCGGCGAGCACCGATAACGGATCGCTGCCAAGTCTGCTGCTCACGATGAAGAGAAGCCCACCGGCAAGTAAAAGCTGCACAGCGAGAAACAATGATTCAGGAATTGCCTGCAGGCTTGGTTGATCGGTGAACGTACCGTCAAAAATCTGAGCGACTGAAGAGCACAAAACAATGAGGAGCAATACAGGCCATACGGCGCGATCGGGCTTGTTTGCGCGCACTGCAAACACGAGTGCGACAGCAAGTTGCACAGTTGCTAGGAGGTAGAGCTTGTTGCTGAGGGCCACAGAATTGACCAATGAATTGGTGATGGCAATGACGAAACCTATGCCGATCAGACCCAATGAAATTCGTGCATTTGGCGCGGCTTTCACTGGCAAAACGGTACTACATCCCGATTTTGCCTGAATGGATGGGTTATTCTTGAAGCAGGCGGAGTAGTTGAGTCGTTGCTTTGCGGCGTCTCAAATCACCCAGATATCCAAAGTTTTTAAAGGATCCGCCCGAATGTTTGTGACTCGTCACTCGCCAGTTACCGACCCAACGCTGAAAGACCAGCTGTGGACCTTGTATTCGCGCGCGTACCTTCGCACTGCCGAGGATTCGGTGACTCATGAGATGCTCGACCGCCTGGAGTTCAACGATCAATTGACTGACCCAACGAATCGTGCATGGGTGGTATGGGAAGACTCAATGCCTGTTGCGATGACGCTTGTGGCAACCGATGTGAAGAGAACACGGTGGCTCAGCGAGCAGTATTTCAAGCGCAATTTCCCTGAGAAGTTTAAAGCTGGACTAGTGCACTATGTGGTGTGGGCGGTTGTTGACCCGAGTTATGTCGTGCGAGGTGCGAGCATTTTTATGGCGCGTCAGGCCATGGCGGTTGAGGCGCGAGAGGGTGCTCTGCTGGTTTTTGATATGCCGGAAGATAATCAGCCGCATGCCGCCGGTGGAGCCGCCGAGTTGATGCGCAGGATGGCTCGCATGGTTGGGGAGGCACAATTACTTCCTCTGACTGTGCAGCGCTACTACGCGCTCGATTTTCAGTCGGCTCACAGCCCTGAAAACTCAGTATCTGGTGATCAAGATGAGATTCAAGCGATGGCAATGCAACAAAAACGATAATTCTCATATTGCGCTAGATTTAGAGAGTCATGAATCTGATTTGCAGCCTCTCTGCATGAACCTTCGATGAGCGTATCCAACCTGTCTGTTCCAACCGTTTCATTTGTTGTTGCTGGAGCCCACTTGATGTCGGGGTTGCTTGGAGTACGTGACGAACACTTGCGGTATATCGAAGACGAGTTCCCAAGTTGTGCAATTCATGTACGTGGCAATGAGATTTCGATCAGTGGTGCAGATGCGACATTGGTAAGCAAGTTGTTTGAGGAATTGACGGAGCTTCTCCAACGCGGAGAAAATCTGGATCGTTCGGTTGTCGTTCGGTCAATTGTGATGGTGCGAGCGAATCAGAGTCCTAGTCGGATCTTGACTGAAGAGATTTTGCGTACAAGTGGTGGGCGGGTTATTCGCGCTAAAACGGCTGGTCAGCGCAGATATGTCGAAGCCATACGGGACAATGTGGTGACATTTGGTGTTGGACCGGCAGGAACAGGGAAAAGTTGGCTCGCTGTGGCTATGGCTGTTGAAGCATTGCAGACGAAACAAGTTCAACGAATAATTCTTACAAGACCAGCAGTCGAGGCCGGCGAACGCTTGGGTTTTTTGCCGGGAGATCTTGCGGCCAAGATCGATCCTTACTTGCGACCGTTGTATGACGCGATGCACGACATGGTTGGTGCAGAGCAGGCAAAGTTATTTTTGGAACGACAAGTTGTTGAAGTTGCTCCATTGGCGTTCATGCGTGGTCGTACGCTCAACAATAGTTTTGTGATCTTGGATGAGGCGCAGAACACGACACCAGAACAGATGAAGATGTTTTTGACTCGAATTGGTTTTGGAACAAAAGTTGTTGTCACCGGCGACACGACGCAGGTAGACGTGCCAGATGGTCGTAGCGGACTTTTGGGTCTTGAACGAGTGTTGACAGATATTCCAGATTTGGCTTTCGTTCATTTGGATGCAACTGACGTGGTTCGTCATCGCATTGTGGCCGACATAGTTGCTGCATATGAAAGCGTGACGAATGCACGCATCAATTCAGATACCAGCTGGAAGAAGCGTGATGGCTGAGACTCGTCCAGGCATCGCTCGACCACGACGCACAGGTGGGGACGGAAATCCGGAAGTCTTCTGCGCGGATGAGCAAGTTGCTGTTGCAGTCGACTTGGGTAGATGGCAGACACTGGCACTTGATGTGCTTGAGGCTGAGCGTGTTCGTGGCGCAGCTGAACTCACGGTGGTTTTCGTTGACGAGGACACGATGCAGCAACTCAACGCTCAGTACATGGGCAATAACTACGCGACTGATGTGCTCGCGTTTCCGCTCGACGCTGTCGAAGCTACTCGCACTCCTGGTCCTGGCGCGCTCACAAAGGGACCAGACAAAAATGAGTTTGATATTGCCGACCTTCCTTTGCTGCTTGGCGACGTGGTGATTTGCCCAGCCGTGGCAGTAAAGCAGGCACCACAGCATGCAGGTAATGAAATTGACGAAATGGCTTTACTGTTGGTGCACGGAATACTGCATGTGCTCGGCAATGATCACGACACACCTGATGCGGCAATAGCCATGCAAGCTCTCGAGCGCAAACATCTGGAAGCGTTTCATTGGCATTCAACTGCGCCATCCAATTTTCGACATGTTCCAGAGGTGACGCAATGAATGTGATTCTTGCAAAGGCACCTTCGACACTTGACCTCTGGATGTTGCTCGTGATTGTCTTGTTGTTATTTGTGATGATTTTCTTGTCACTTGCCGAGATGAGCATGTCGCAAATGACCAAACCTCGCGCAGCAGCGCTTGCCGAAAAGGGTGTTAAATCCGGCAAGGCACTTGTTCGCTTAGCCGCCCAGCCAGCCATGTGGGTAAATCCATTGTTGTTGCTGATTAACGTGTCGCAAACCGTGCAGGCAACGTTGACTGGAATCGTCGCCAATGATTTGTTCGGCCCTGCTGGAGTAGCTGTTGGAGTTGCTCTGAACGTCGTCTTGTTCTTCGTGCTTGCAGAGGCAGTACCAAAAACGTATGCATTGCTAAATCCAATCAAGGGGGCAACACTCACTGCGAGGCCTACCGAATTCATTGTGCGCTTTTGGCCTCTTCGAATCACGTCTGGTTTGTTGATTCGTCTCACCAACGTGATCGTCAAGGGCAAAGGTCTTGCGCAAGGTCCATTTATTGGCGAGCAGGAGTTTCTGGGCATTGTTGAAGCTGCCGCACAAGACAGCGTGATCGAACACGAAGAGCGTGAACTTATTGAGTCAGTGATTGAATTTGGCGACACGATGGTTCGTGAAATCATGGTTCCTCGTCATGACGTGGTGTTTCTTGATGACGACATGACGGTGACTGCTGCACTTGATAAAGCAGTCGTCGAAGGGTTTAGTCGATTGCCTGTGTTTAGGAAAGATGATGACGATGTGGATGATGTCGTCGGCATTGTCTATGTCAAGGATCTGGTGATTGCGGAGCGTTCTGGTAAGGGGACGAATATATTGCGTGACTTAGTGCGCACCGTAGAAGTTGTGCCAGAGACAAAATTGGTTGCAGATTTGATGCGTGGAATGCAAGCGAAAAAGTTTCATATGGTGATCGTTGCCGACGAATACGGAAGTGTCACGGGTCTGGCGACTCTGGAGGATTGCTTGGAGGAGTTGGTCGGTGAGATTGTTGACGAGCACGATGATGAAGACGACTCGTTGAGGGTTCTTCCCAATGGCGATCTTCTTGTTGATGGCTCAATGCCTATTGGTCGTCTTAATGACGAAATTTCAACGAAGATTCCAGAGAACGAGTACGACACAATAGGTGGCTTCATCTTCGGAATGCTTGGCCGGGTGCCGCTGATTGGGGACTCCGTCGAGCATCAGGGCTGGAAGTTTTCGACTGAAGAGTTAGATGGACGTCGAGTCCAGAAAGTGCGTGTCAGCACAATTACTGAATGACGGCTAATGTCGCCGACATGGAAATTTCACTGAATGGCAAGGTTGCGCTGGTTACTGGGGCATCACGTGGTATTGGTAAGGCGATAGCGAAGTCATATGTAGAAGCCGGAGCCAAGGTGATGTTGATGTCGCGTAAGGAAGATTCGTTACGAGCAACAGCAGAAGAGATCGGTGGAGACACAGCAATTTTTGCTGGCAACGCCGGCGATATTGAAACCGCGAAGAATTGTGTCGCGGCAACAATCAAGCAGTTTGGAAAGATTGACATCTTCGTCAACAACGCAGCGACTAATCCATATGCAGGACCAACACTGGGCATTGATGCTGCTCGATATGACAAGACATTTCAGGTCAACCTTCGCGGTCCTTTATTTTGGTGCCAGGCTGTTTGGGAAGCATGGATGATCGATCACCCAGGTGTGATTATCAACATTGCTTCAGTTGGTGGGCTCCGTGCCGAAGGAAACCTCGGTGTGTACAACTTGACAAAGGCTGCACTGATTCATTTAACGAAACAACTTGCTGGTGAGTTGGGTATGACTCGAGTCGTGGGCATTGCGCCTGGATTGGTGCAGACTGATTTCGCCCAGATGTTGGTTGATAACTTTGGTGATGCATTGGCAAAGCGGTTACCAACCAAACGACTAGGCGTTCCTCAAGACATCGCCAACCTCGCGACATTTTTGGCATCGGACTTAGCCAGTTGGATGACCGGTGAAACTTATTTGATTGATGGTGGTGCGGGAGTTTCTGCTGGCGGAATGTAGTTGCTAGCCAAGCGATACAAAATTGGTCCTCCAACAGCAAAAGCAACACAACCGACAAAGACGGATGCAAGATAGGGCGATCGCAAACCGTAGCTGTAAGCAATCTGACCGCCAATGAGTGCTCCAAGCGAAATGGAACCTGTGCCGATGAGTCGATAGACGCTATTGACGCGTCCAAACAACTCTGCAGGGATGATGCGCTGGCGAAGAGAGACGGTGACGATGTTCCACGTGGTTCCTGCAAGTCCCATAACCGAAACGGCGATAGCCACAGACCAAATGTGTGGCATGAAAAAGTAGATAAGCCCGACAGTGCTGAACACTCCAAATGACGTGATCATCGCGAGTGGGGGCCCAAGACGTTTGGCGATTCGGTCACCAACGAAACCTCCGACGATTGATCCGATGGCCATTAGCGAAAGCAATAATCCGTAACCTCGACCAGTAACCCCAAGTTCGTCGGCTGCGTATTTAACGAATATGGCGTCTCCAAACATTGTTGCCATATTTGTAATCCCAAGCATGATGGCAAGCGTTCGTATGAGCTTGTTCGCCCATAACCATTTCACACCCTCTGCGAGATCGGCTCTGAATGACTGAGGCTGAACATTGACAGCCGGTTGATCTTTCGAAGGTAGGTGAATTGTTGAGACCAGCAATGCTGCAAGCGCGAATGAAGCTGCATTGGCGCCAAATGGAATCCCTACGGCAGCTACGAACGCCCAAGCGCCAAGTGGCAGTCCAACGAAACTATTTGCGATTACTTCCGCCGTGTACAGACGCCCATTGGCTTTTTCAAGTAAATCGGGGGGAACAATTGCGGGTAAAAATGCTTGGGCTGACATGTCAAAAATGACTTCGCAGCATCCGACACCAAGAAGTATCAGCATGAAAGACCAGATTGTTAAAGATCCCTGCCATGCGCTGTATGCAATGAGGGCATACAACACAGTTCTGATTGCATTTACTGCGACCATTAATTTCTTGCGGTTGAAACGATCAATGTAGACACCGGCCGGAAGTGTGAGTACAAGCCATGGAAGTGCTGTTGCAAATGAAACACCAGCAATCAGACGGGGGTCATGTGTGAGTGAGAGCGCCAGTAGCGGTGCTGCAGCGTGTTCCATTCCGTCGCCAACGTTGGAAATTGAAGTTGCAATGAACTGTCGCCAATAGTTGGAAGGCAAAGAATTGGGTGAGCGAGACATTAGGGAGAGGGTAGTTCTAGTAGATCAATTTTTCCGAGACTTGTTCTCGGAAGTTCGGTGAGCACGACAATTTGTTGAGGTGCACAGAATGCCGGGAGCGTTTGTTTGACATGATCGCGTAATTCGGACAGCAATGCCGCGTCCGACACACGAATCGGATCATTGAGGACAACATAGGCAACAACTCGTTGGCCCCATGTTGCATCTGGTGTTCCACGCACAACCGATTGGGCGATGTTCGGGTGGGAGGTGAGCGCGTTCTCAACCACAGCGGGCCAAACATTTTCACCACCAGTGATGATCATGTCGGATCGTCTTCCAAATACGGAAAGTTTGCCATTGACGTCGAGTTCACCCATGTCGCCAGTTGCGTACCAGCCGTCATTGAATGGAATTGTGCGTTCGTCGCGGTATGTGCGCATCAACATTGGGCATCGCAACTGTATTTCATTATCAAGGATCTTGATTTCGACGTCGTCAAGTGGCATTCCGTCGTATACGACTCCACCACCAGTTTCGGTCATTCCGTATGTTGTGACAACGTTGTCTGGCAAGTTGTCTGGTGCGCTACTCCCGCCAAGTAAAATTGTTTGAAACAGGGAAGCGTCAATGCGTGACAGCGCGGTTGCGACTAGTGAAGTATGAGTGACGCCATTTCTTGCTGATTCTTGAACCGATGCCGCATCAAAAGTTGAATGCAGAGTAAGTGCAGAACCTACATGCAGAGCCCGAGATATGACCGAAAAACCACCAACGTGGGAAACCGGAATACAGACAAGCCAGTGATCGCTGGAGATCAGTTCAAGCCGTTTCGCGCTTGATTGTGCGCCAGCGAGCAATGATGAATGAGTATGCACAATGCCCTTCGGATCGCCAGTTGATCCGCTCGATGCAATAACCAGGGCATCGCCATCTTGTATCGGGATTCCATTGGTGAGTGATGTACTTGTGAAACTGGCGTCAATCACCTCCGAAGGGGCCATTGCGTCTATCAACAACTTCTTGCCATCTGGTCGTAGACGTTGATCAATGGGTAAGACGGCGTCGCCGTTGGACCACGTACGCCGCACCAGGTCGACAAAAGTTTGGCTCGCGGGCATGTCAAAGGCGATGAGACGAGCCATAACAACAGGATAGGTCGGACGACTAAAGGGTCATCTGTTGCGGGTGAGAAGCATGGAACACTGTTGATATGACAAATTCGCAACCGACTGGTGTACAGCTATGGATTCTCGGAGCCCGTTTGCGCACGCTTCCCGCGGCAATCATGCCAGTCATGGTGGGGAGTGCGTGTGCTGGAGCATTTGAAGGTGCTGGTAATAAGAATTGGACATTCGCGTTGTTGGCTTTGGTGGTCAGCCTTGCATTGCAAGTTGGTGTCAATTATGCAAACGATTATTCAGATGGGGTTCGAGGCACTGACGAAAAGCGTGTTGGACCATTGCGTCTAGTTGGCTCAGGTCTAGTTGCTCCACAAGTGGTGAAACGCGCGGCTTTCATTGCTTTTGGTGTGGCGGCAGTATTCGGTTTGGTGATTGCACTTGCGACTTCATTGTGGTTGGTTGTTGTCGGGGCGGCTTGTATTGGCGCCGGATGGCTGTATACGGGTGGACCAAAACCATATGGGTACATGGGGCTTGG
>Ga0194042_1000369_pt1 | contig 14889 bp, 12 predicted proteins | sample JunL4412m_MetaG_FD_148974 | JGI IMG/M metagenome (GOLD analysis project Ga0194042, IMG submission 148974) | Anoxic zone freshwater microbial communities from boreal shield lake in IISD Experimental Lakes Area, Ontario, Canada - Jun2016-L442-12m | ecosystem: Environmental > Aquatic > Freshwater >...
GGGGGGAGGTATGCTCCCGCTCCCGCAGCGGGAGCATACCTCCCCCCTCCCGCATCGGGGGCACCCAAGCGCGCACCTAGCGCGCTCAGACGCCCCAGCAGTTACCGACGATGCCCGTCACGATCTGCTCGAAGGCCTGCGGTCGCGGTCGCGCGATGAGTCAGCGGCCGTTGTCGAACTCGGTGGTACGCCGCGCATCGTTTCGTGGCGCGAACTGTCTGACACTGTCGACTCATTGGCGGCCGGATTCATGGCCGTCGGGATTGCTGCCGGCGATCGGGTGGCGGTACTCATTCCGCCCGGCGCCGATCTGACCGCGTGCGTCTACGCGTGCTGGCGCATCGGAGCGGTTGTCGTTGCGGTTGATACCGGTCTCGGAGTGCGCGGCATGGGTCGCGCCCTGCGATCAACCGCACCGCGCCACCTCATCGCCGTTGGCCGTGGGCTCGCCCTCGCGCGAGCGGTGCGATTGAGCGTTCCCGGTCAACGGATTTTCGTCGGAACGGCCACAGCACGCTCGCGGACACTCGGAGCGGACGCACTTTTGCGCGATCTGATTCCACTCGGTGCCGCCACGGAACTTCCAGCGATGCCCTCAGCAGACGACGAAGCGGTAGTCGTGTTCACTTCCGGTGCCACCGGCCCTGCTAAGGGTGTCGTCTACCGCCATGCGGCTCTGGAAGCGCAACGCGATGCACTGCGCTCGCTCTATTCGATCGAGGCTGACGACGCACTCGTGGCCGCCTTTCCCCCCTGGGCAGTACTCGGGCCCGCCCTGTCCATCGCCACAGCCGTTCCTGACATGGATCCCACTTCACCCGGAACGCTGACAGCGCGCGCACTCGCCGATGCAGTGCAGGCTGTGAAGGCGCGACTGGTGTGGGCCTCTCCCGCCGCTCTGCGATCGGTGGTTGAGACCGCTGACGAACTCAGCCCGTTGCAGAGGCGTGCCCTCGAACAGGTGCGGCTGCTGATGTCGGCTGGCGCGCCGGTGCCCATGTCGTTGCTCGAACGTTCACTGGTGGTCGTACCCAACGCCGAACCGCACACGCCCTATGGCATGACCGAAGCACTTCCCGTCGCCGACATTTCTTTGAGTCAGCTTCGTGAAGCAGGCACCGGAAACGGCGTGTGTGTCGGTTGGCCCGTTCCCGGCGTCAGGTTGCGCATTGATCCACTCGACAGTGTGGGCGAGCCGCGTGGTGAGCCCACAGACGCGGTCGACGTCACCGGTGAAATCTGCGTGCGCGCACCGCACCTTAAGGATCGCTACGACCGGCTGTGGGCAACCGAACGCGCGGCGACGACCGACGACGGATGGCATCGCACAGGCGACGTCGGCCACGTTGACGGTGAAGGACGCCTTTGGGTCGAAGGGCGGCTGCAGCATGTGGTCTCAACAGACCATGGGCCGGTGACCCCGGTGGCCATCGAGCAGGCAATTGAAGGTCTCCCCGGAATCTCGCAGGCCGCCGCCGTCGGCGTTGGCCCGCTGGGCACCCAGCAACTTGTCATCGTGGTGGTGACCGATGCGCCGACGCGGCAGCGATCGCCCCTCGCTCCCCTGGAACTACTCGATCAGGTGCGTGCGGCGGTTGAACGTGAGTCGGTATCGACGGTACTGATTCGAAAGTCCCTGCCAGTCGATCGACGACACAATTCGAAGATCGATCGACAGGAATTGGCGGCGTGGGCCGCCGATGTGTTGGCCGGCAGCCGACAATCGGCGCGGCTCTGATGCGGGTACTCGTGACGGGCAGCACATCGATGCTCGGGGCATCGGTGGCACGTATGCTCGCCGAGCGCGGCGACCAAGTCACACTGCTCCAGCGGTCACCGAGTGGAAGTGGTCTACGCGAGGTGCTCGCCGACATCAGCGACGCTGACGCCGTGTCGGCCGCAGTCGCCAACCACCACGCCGTCGTGCACTGTGCAGCGCGAGTGGGAGTGGTCGGAAGTGCAGCTGATTTCGAGCGCACCAACGTCACCGGCACTCGGGTACTGACTGAGTCGATGGTACGACGCGGAGTTGAACGACTTGTGCATGTGTCGAGCCCGTCAGTGGCACATTCTGGAAGCGCGCTGGTGGGTGTCGACGCCCAGCCCGCGAATCCTGCAACGGCACGCGGTCACTATTCCCGAACGAAGGCGGCTGCCGAGCTGCTCGCGCTCGCAAGCGGCGTGCCGGCGGTGGTGGTCATTCGACCGCACTTGGTGTGGGGACCTGGCGATACCCAACTCGTTGGCCGCATCGTCGATCGCGGTCGAGCAGGCCGGATGGCCTTGATCGGAAACGGAACGGCGCTTATCGACACCACCTACATCGATAACGCGGCTGACGCACTCGTGCACGCGCTCGACCGTGCACCCCAACTGCGCGGTGAGTGCCTCGTGGTCAGCAACGGCGAACCGCGCACGGTGGCCGAACTCATCGAGCGCATTCTTCGAGCTGCTGGAATCTCAACCCGCCTGCGCAGTGTGCCGGCATCGGCGGCCAGGGGCGCGGGGGCCGCTGCCGAAACGGTGTGGAGTGCCACTTCGCGTGACGATGATCCGCCCATGACGAGGTTCCTCGCCGAACAACTGTCAACCGCGCATTGGTTCGATCAGCGTCGAACGCGCGAACTATTGCATTGGCGGCCGCAGGTGACGCTGGCTGAAGGATTCGAACGGCTAGCGCAGTGGTATGCCGAGCGAGCATGATGCTGTCATGCAGCCACACCTCACGATCGACGGTGCACACCACCGGGCCCTCATCATCGGAGCGGGATTCGGTGGGTTAGCCGTTTACCGCGAACTCCTCCGGGTTGGCGTGACTGACGTGCGAGTACTCGAGCGTGCCGACGATGTGGGTGGGGCCTGGTGGGTCAACACCTACCCGGGGTGCGCGTGCGATGTGAAGAGCAATCTCTACTCGCTCTCGTGGGCACCCAATCCGCACTGGAGCCGGTCGTACTCGCCCCAGGCCGAGATTCAACGCTACTTGCGGCATGTGAGTGACGAGATCGGAATGACGGCCGCCACCTCATTTGGCACTGAGGTGATCGAGTCGCGATGGGATGCCGCAACCGACGTGTGGCGCGTGAGTACCACGCGGGGTGAGATCACGGCGGACATCCTCGTGGCGGCCACCGGAGCCCTGACGGTTCCGACTCTGCCCGATATCGAGGGCCTTGCGCAGTTCACCGGCGAGGTCGTTCATACGGCGCAATGGCCGGCCGATCTGAACCTGCAGGGGCGCCGCGTGGCCGTGGTCGGAACGGGAGCGTCAGCGATTCAAGTGGTTCCGGGCATCGTTGATGACGTTGCTGAACTCACCGTGTTTCAGCGCACACCGGCGTGGATTACCCCGCGAGGCGATCGCGGTTTCGGGGCTCGTCAAGAGGATCTCTTCCGTCGAGCTCCGTTGGCGCAGAAGGCGGTGCGCGGCCTGATCTATGCGCGCAACGAAGCGCTAGCACTGGGTTTCACTCGTCGGCCCGAACTCATGGATCTCGTCTCTCGCGTTGCGGTCAAGCATATTGCCGCACAGGTGGCCGATCCTGCCCTGCGTGCCGAACTCACCCCGGCCTATCGCTTTGGTTGTAAGCGCATCCTCAGTAGCGACGATTTCTATCCGGCACTGCAGCGACCCAACGCGAGGCTTATCTCAAGCGCGCTCGCGCGCGTGGACGGCGGTACCCTCATCTCTGCCGATGGACAGTCCGCCGAAGCCGATCTCATCGTTCTGGCAACGGGCTTCGATGTCGCCGAACCACCGAGTGCTGAGGGAATTTTCGACGATGACGGAATCTCACTCACCGCCCGTTGGCAGGGCGCGCCCAACGCGTATCTCGGAACAGTGGTGAGCGGGTTTCCGAATCTGTTCCTCCTCACCGGCCCCAACACCGGCCTTGGTCACACCTCCATGGTGTACATCATCGAATCGCAGGCCCGTTACATCGCAGATGCGGTGCGTACGATGCAGTCGCGCGGGTGGCGCACGATCGATGTGCGGCCGGAAGTGCAAGAGGCATTCAACGCCGAGGTTGACGAGCTGATGCAGCGAACGGTGTGGACAAACGGCAGTTGCCAATCGTGGTACCAGACTCCCGACGGTCGAGTGCCAACGCTGTGGCCGGGCTACACCTTCCAATTTCGACGTCGCACTCGCCGTTTCGACCCTGCGTCGTACCGCGTCACCACCGGTGTCAAGGTCAGCGCATGAATCGAATCGTGATCGTGACGGGTGGTGCCTCCGGAATCGGTCGCGCGCTCAGTGCCGAGATGGTGCGCCGAGGCGACACCGTGATCGTGGCTGACATTGACGGCGAGGGTGCGCACCGTGCCGCTTTGACAATGAGTGGTTCGGGAAGTGCACGTGCTGCGGTTCTGGATGTGCGCGATGCCGATGCGGTGCTGGCGCTGGTGACGTCCGTGCATGACGAATTCGGTCGACTCGATGTCATGGTGAACAATGCCGGCATCGGGTTGGGTGGATTCGCTGAGGAATTGTCGGTTGACCATTGGGACAGCGTGATCGACGTGAATATCCGAGGTGTGGTGAACGGCGTGGTCGCCGCGTACCCCGTGATGGTGCGGCAAGGCCACGGTCACATTGTGAACACCGCTTCCCTCGCTGGCCTGGTCCCAGCACCCGGACTGACGCCGTACGCCATGACCAAGCACGCCGTCGTGGGTCTATCGACCTCACTGCGGGTCGAAGCGGCCGGGTACGGAGTCAAGGTCACGGCGGTGTGTCCCGGATTCACTGACACGGCGATTCTCGATACCCCGGTAGCCCCTGGTCTTGCGCCGACGTCTGCCTCCGGACGGGGGCGCGAATTGGCGTCGAAACTTCCAGGCGGCCTGTACGACGCCGATTTGCTGGCCCTCGACATTGTCAACGGAATCGATCGAAACCGTCGATTGGTCATTGCTCCACGGTCGGCGCGGGTGGCGTCTCTTGCGAATCGATTGATACCCGCTCTCGTGGAACGACAGGTGCGCAAGGGTATCGACGCCATGCGTGGGGCGGCGGTTGAAACACTCGCGTCAACCTCTCGCTAACCGAATCGTTTCAGCGCGAAATTGCATCAGGCGGACAGATACTGTCGGCCTGACGGGCGAACGTCCCGACAGACTCAAAGGAGTTCGGCAATGGCTGGAATTGAAGATGTTCTGGGTGGACTCACGGGCGGCCAAGGTGGCGCCGGTGGGATGGATCTGAGCCAGTTGCAGAGCATGGCCGGTCCGCTCATGGAGATGGTGAACCAGAATGGTGGCCTCGAAGGCATTCTGGCGAAGTTGCAGTCCGGTGGTCTGGGCGACCTCGTGAGCTCGTGGTTGGGTCAGGGTGCCAACGCACCTATCAGCCCCGACCAGCTGTCGCAGGCGCTAGGTGCCGACAATGTGGCGCAGATGGCCAGCCAGGCGGGTGTCTCACCCGAGCAGGTCAGCACCGACCTCAGCACCATGCTTCCTGGCCTTGTCGACCAGCTGTCGCCCAACGGTGAGCTTCCCAGCGCTGACGATCTCGGCAGCATGCTGGGCGGACTCTTCGGCGGCGGAAAGTAACCTCTAGCGCGCACGCTCGGCGAGGTACACGCCCAGTAACACCACGGCACCGCCAAGGAGTTGTACGGGTGTCAGCACCTCGCCGAGCAGCACGAAGGCAAAGAATGAGGCGATGACCGGCTCGCTCATGCCGACGGTCGATGCTTGAGATGCGCGCAAGTGACGCATCGACGATACGACCAGCCAAAACGGCACGACGGTTCCGAGCACCACCATGTACGTGAGTAAGAGCGGCTGCGGAACGGACGCCAAGATGCCGGGGCTCGTCGACACGCCGCCGAACACATTCCAAGGAAATGTCCACCAGGGCTGCACGATTGCCCAGAACGCCGCGGCCGCGACGAAACCCCACATGGTGAGCGACACAGGATCGCGAGCAGACTTGCCGTTGACGGCCTTTTCGCCGGCGACGTAGTAAACAACGAGGGCCACTGCAGCTGCGAATGCCGCAGCGACTCCGATGACGTCGAGAGTGAATCCCTGCCAGATCTGCGCGACCATCGCTAATCCGATGAGTGCCAGAATCAGTGCCCACCACACGCGGCCACCGACCGCTTCCTTCAAACCAAATCGGAACCAGAGGGCAACCATGATCGGCGCGGTGAACTCGATGAGAAGTGCCACTCCCACGGGAAGACCGCGATCGAGAGCCACGAAATACAGCCACTGGGTCATGACGATTCCGAGGACGCCGTATATCAAGAGGCGACGTATCTCACTGCGGCGTAGCCGGAATGCAGGCCTGTTCGTGAGGGCGACAATCACTACCAGAATGATCATCGCGGCAGTAACACGAACTTGAGACAGTCGTGCTGCTGGAATACCTGACTCAAGCAGAATCTTCGCTGTAGACCCATTGAGAGCGAAGAGAGTTGCCGCCGTGATGTAGAGCGCGTACCCAACGATCGGTCGCCGGTTGAATTGGCGAGCGTCTCCGACCAGATGTTTACCGGCGTCTCGGTTCACGTCGAACGGTGAACCTGCTCGGCGCTCTGGTACACGTCCACCGTTTGTTGGGCGATCGAGTCCCAGCTGAAGTGGCTCTCAGCGCGATCGCGACCTGCTGCTCCGAGAGTGGCAGCCAACTCAGGATTGGAGACCACCTCGTTGACTCGGGCAGCAAGGCCTGCTTCGAATGCCTCGGGCTGATCAACGTCATAGTGGACCAAGAACCCCGTGGCGCCATCGACGACAACCTCGGGAATTCCGCCGACGTCGCTTGCCACTACTGCGGTGGAGCTGGCCATCGCTTCGAGATTCACGATGCCGAGCGGCTCATACACCGAGGGGCACACGAACACGGCGGCCGCGCGGTAGAGGGCGGCGACCGAAGGGCGGTCGAGCATGTGGTCGATCCAGACCACTCCGGCTGATCTGCTGGCCTGGAGTTCGGTGATTGCCTTGGTGGTTTCTTCGCCGATTCTGGGCTCGTCGGGTCCTGAAGCGCACACCACAATCTGCACTTCAGGGTCGAAGAGGGCTGCGGCACGACAGAAGTGGCCGATGCCCTTCTGACGAGTAATGCGCCCGACGAACAGGGCGAACGGGCGACTTGGATCGACACCGAGCTCGGCGATATCGATTTGCTGAGCAGGCGGCGCGTAGGCGGCCATGTCGATTCCGTTGTGCACGACATGTACGCGTGTGGGGTCGATGAACGGGTAGCAGTCGAGCACATCACGGCGCATGCCGTCGCTGACGGCGATGATGGCATCGGCCGAGGCGTAGGCGGTCGATTCGACCCAACTTGAAACGCGGTAACCGCCGCCGAGTTGTTCGGCCTTCCACGGTCGTCGGGGTTCGAGCGAGTGGGCGGTGATGATATGCGGGATACCGTACATCAAGCCGGAAAGGTGACCGGCCATATTCGTGTACCAAGTGTGGGAGTGCACGACGTCGACGTCGCCAGCGGCCTCCACAATTTCGAGGTCGACTCCGAGCGTCTGCAAGGCGGCATTAGCGTCGCTGAGTTCGAGCGGAACCGCGTGGGCGGTGGCATCGAGGCGGGCCTGGCCAAAGCAATGCACGTCGACATCGACCAGTCGCCGCAATTGAGGCACGAGGTGCTCGACGTGAACTCCGGCCCCACCGTAAACATCCGGGGGCCATTCCCGGGTCAAGATCGCCACTCTCATACGCCACACAGTAGTGGCGGGCTAGTCTGATGAAGTGACTGCACAGCCAAGCGTGCTCGGAATTGTCCTCGCCGGGGGTGAGGGCAAGCGACTCATGCCCCTGACCGCCGACCGCGCCAAGCCTGCTGTCCCGTTCGGGGGGGCCTATCGGTTGGTCGACTTCGTACTGTCGAACCTCGTGAATGCGTCGTACAAACGCATTTGCGTGCTGACGCAGTACAAGTCGCACTCGCTTGACCGGCACATCACCACGACGTGGCGCATGTCAGGAATTCTGGGCGACTACATCACTGCGGTTCCGGCCCAGCAGCGGTTGGGTCCGCGTTGGTATACCGGATCGGCCGACGCCATCTTCCAGAGTCTGAACCTGGTCTATGACGAGAAGCCCGACTACGTCGTAGTTTTCGGTGCTGACCACGTGTACCGCATGGATCCGCGCGACATGGTGGAGCAGCATCTTGCGACCGGGGCAGGCGTTACTGTCGCCGGAATCCGCATGGCCCGCGAAGGTGCCTCCTCGTTCGGTGTCATCGAGCAAAGCCCCACCGACACCAAGGTGCTGGCGTTTCACGAAAAGCCCGCCGACCCGCCGGCCGTTCCTGGTTCACCCGATCAGGCTTTCGTATCGATGGGTAATTACGTCTTCACCACTGACGTGCTGATCGAAGCACTTCGCATTGATGCGGCCGATGAAACGTCGCTGCACGATATGGGTGGAAACATTTTGCCGATGCTGACCGAGCAGGGGCTCACGCACGTCTACGACTTCGACAACAACCATGTTCCGGGTGAAACCGATCGCGACAAGGGTTACTGGCGCGATGTCGGAACGCTTGACTCGTATTACGAAGCGCACATGGATCTTGTGTCGGTGCACCCGATCTTCAATCTGTACAACCGGCATTGGCCGATCCTGTCCGACGCCCCGTCACTTCCGCCGGCAAAGTTCGTTGAAGGCGGTAACGCACACGAATCGATGATCGGTCTGGGTTCGATCGTGGCCGGTGGGCACGTACGTAACAGCGTGGTGTCGTTCGACGTTCAGGTCCGCGAAGGTTCGTACGTCGAGGGCGCGGTGCTCTTACCGGGTTCACGCATTGGCCGAAATGCCGTGGTGCGTAACGCAATTCTCGATAAGAACGTCATCGTGCCCGATGGTGCCACCATCGGCGTTGATCTCAATGTCGATCGAGAGCGCTTCACGGTCAGTCCGGGTGGCATTGTCGCCATCGGCAAGGGCACCATCCTGTGACATCGTCGACCGGCTCCTCGTTACGCGTTGCGGTGGTGACGGGTGCCGCTGGAGGGCTCGGTCAGCAGATCGTTTCCGATTTACGTGGGCAGGGTTTCGACGTGGTGGCGACCGACGTCGTGGCCGCGCACGACTGCCGTGAGCTTGATGTACGTAGCGCCGCGCAATGCCGGGCCTTAGCCGACGAGATACGACCCTCGGTGTGGGTCAACTGCGCTGGAATTCTTGGCTCTGGCGATGCGGCAACACAAGAAGACGATCTTGTTGAGCGTGTAGTGATGGTGAACCTGCTCGGAGTCATGAACGGAACGCGAGCAGCGATTGAGGTGATGCGTGCTGACGGCGTACGCGGTCACGTCATCAACATCGCATCACTGGCTTCGTGGGTGCCGGTTCCGGGCGAGTGTGTCTACGCAGCCACGAAGGCCGGAGTGTTGTCGTTCTCGTTGGGCCTGCAGGCGGAATTGCGCTCACAGGGTGTCGAAATCCACATCAGCGCGATCTGCCCCGACGGAATGTTGACGCCCATGCTCAGCGAGGTCATCGATGACCCCGCGATCGCTCTGAGTTTTTCAGCCCCGCGACTGACAACGGTTGAGGAAGTATCTGCTCGACTCGTTCTGTTGCTAGAGCGCCCGCGACTCATCGCGTCGGTGCCTCGGTGGCGTGGTGCGCAGGTTCGGCTCCTCGGGGTAGTTCCCGAATTTGGGGTGCGAGCGTTGCCGCTCTTCCGCCGTATGGGACGCGCCCAGCAAGTCAAGGCGCGCGAGCTGCTGTCGTCGCGCGGGCAGTAAGAGCTCGCCTTAGCCGACTCAGCCGACTCAGCCGACTCAGCCGACTCAGCCGAATCGGCCTGACACGTAGTCTTCGGTCGCCTTCTCCGTGGGGGTGGAGAAGATCTTGGCCGTTGGACCCATTTCGACCATCCGACCAGGCTGGCCAATTCCAGCGAGGTTGAAGAAGGCCGTCGTTGAACTGACGCGGGCCGCCTGTTGCATGTTGTGCGTGACAATCACGATCGTGTAGCGCTCCTTCAAATCCTCAATGAGATCCTCAATCGCCAGCGTCGAGATGGGGTCAAGTGCCGAGCAGGGCTCATCCATGAGAAGAACCTGCGGCTCAACGGCGATCGCTCGAGCGATGCACAAGCGCTGCTGCTGACCACCTGAGAGCCCTGAGCCCGGTCGGCTGAGACGGTCTTTGACTTCCTCCCACAGATTGGCGCCGCGCAGCGATTTTTCGACCACGGCATCCATCGACGCTCTATCGCGTTTGACGCCCTTGGTGCGCTCAAGCTTGATTCCGGCAATCACGTTGTCGTAGATCGACATGGTGGGAAAGGGGTTGGGACGCTGGAACACCATGCCGATGGTGCGGCGCACGTTGACGGGGTCGACGTCAGAGTCGTAGATGTTTTCGCCGTCGAGCAACACCTTGCCATTAACGTAGGCACCCGGAATCACTTCGTGCATGCGGTTGAGTGTGCGGAGCACCGTTGACTTGCCGCAACCCGACGGACCGATGAAGGCCGTGACCGTTCGTGGTTCGACGCTGAAGGTGACGCCCTCGACCGCGAGGAACTTGCTGTAGTAGATGTCGAGGTCGCTGACATCAATTCGCTTGGCCATGGGTCTACTTTCAGTGTGAAGGTTGGGTCTAGCGTGCCTTGGGAGCGAACACTCGCGCAAGCAGGCGAGCCCCGATGTAGAAGATCATGACAAACAGGATGAGCACGAAGGCGCCGCCCCACGCGCGAGCCACAGAAGCGTCGGTTCCGTTGGAGATCTGATCCCAGACGAAGGTGGGTAGTGCCGCCTGGGGCCCACTGAAGGGGTTCCAGTTCATGCTCTGCGACAGGAAGGTGGTGAGCAGAAGCGGGGCGGTTTCGCCGGCCACGCGTGCGACCGCGAGCATCACGCCGGTGATGATTCCCGACAACGCGGTGGGTAGCACGATGCGCACGATGGTCTTCCACTTGGGAATGCCGAGGGCATAAGACGCCTCGCGAAGATCGTTAGGGACAATCTTGAGCATTTCCTCGGTGGTGCGCACTATCACGGGAATCATCAGAATGACCAACGACAGCGCGGCAGCGAAGCCGGATCGGTCGAAGCCCAGTACGAGAATCCAGAAGGTGTAGATGAACAAACCGGCGACGATCGACGGCACGCCGGTCATGACATCAACGAAGAACGACACCCACTTGGCCATGCGTCCGCGTCCGTACTCGACGAGGTAGACCGCGGCCATGATGCCGATGGGTACCGCGATCGCAGCCGAGATCGCAACTTCCTCGATCGTGCCAACGATGGCGTGAGCGACACCACCGCCGGGCTTGCGCGGGCTGACATTGCGCATTGTCTCGGTGAAGAAGCTAGGAAAGTCGGTGAAGACCACTCCTGCGCCTTTGGTGATGACCGAGAGGAGGACCGAAAGCAGCGGTGCCAGCGCGACGATGAAGCAGGTGTAGATCAGCGTGGTCGCCAGTCGATCGATCGCGTGGCGACGCCCCTCGACAGCGAACGACCACGCAGTTTGTCCGATCAAGAAGAGCAGCGCTGCGACCACGAACCACGCGAGTCCGAAAATGCTGCCCGCGGCACCGATGCCATAGCCGATGACAACGGCGGCAACGGCAGTTGCCAGTGGGGCCCATCGCGGCAACCTCTTACCGGCCAGCGACTCGCTGATCGAACGACTCTCGGGTGAGCGAGTCGGTTCAGGAGAGATGACCGTCATGTTAGTTCGCCCCCGAGAAATCCTTGCGGCGCGACACAATCCAGCGCGCGAGCATGTTGACGACCAGGGTGATGAGGAACAGCACGAGTCCGGAGGCGATCAATGCCGACAGTCCGATCGGACCGGCTTCATTCCACTTCAGGGCGATGTTGGCGGCAAAGCTGTTTCCACCTGGCTCGGTGATGTGCCAGTTGATGGTGAAGGCCGCCGAGAGGATGAGCGCGACTGCGATCGTCTCGCCAAGCGCACGCCCGAGGCCTAACATGGCGGCCGAGATCATGCCAGGCAGTGAGAAGGGGAAGACTGCCATTCTCACCATTTCCCATCGGGTGGCTCCGAGTGCCAGTGCGCCTTCAACGTGCTCCGAGGGCACCTGAATGAAAACTTCGCGGGTGACGGCGGACACGGTGGGCAGGACCATGATCGCGAGGACGACTCCGGCGATGAACAGGCTCTTGGAGTAGATCCCCAAAGTGTTGTCAAAGATGGGAATCCAGCCGAGGTAGTCGTTGAGCCACTGTGCTGTTCCTTGCATGTTCGGCATCAGCACTGCCAAACCCCACAGGCCGAAGATGATCGAGGGCACAGCAGCGAGGAGGTCGGTGATGAAGGCAAGAGTGGAGGCCACCGGACGCGGCGCGTAGAACGCGATGAACAGCGCGATGCCGATTCCGACGGGTACCGCGAGCACCATCGCAATCGTGGCGCTAATCACCGTGCCGAAAAGCAGGGCAGCAATTCCGAACACGGCGGGGTTGTCGTCCGGAAACCATTCAGTGGTCGTGAAGAAGTTGGTTGAATCGGCTTGCAGCGACGGAATCGACTTCCAAATCAGGAAGGCTCCGATCGCTCCCATGATGACGAGGACGAAGATTCCTGCGCCGCTTGCGAAACCGCGGAAGATCCGGTCGCCGACGCGTCCGGTTTGCTGATGGCCGTGGGGAATGAGCGGATCGTGCTCATTCTCGGTAGCCGTGTTACTCATGGGTCCTTCTTACCGCGAGGGGGGTCGTGCATGGGAATCGCCTCGTCATACAGGTGACCCTGACCCTGACGTGTACAAGCCGGGGTCAGGGTCACCTGAGACACACTAGGAGATTGCTGAAACTGCCGTGCGCACCTTCGTGAGCAGGTCGCCAGTGATCGGGACGTAGCCGTTGTCAGCCAGACCACCCTGACCAGCATCGCTGGCCGTGTAGGTGAGGAATGACTTCACAAGAGCCGACTGGTCGGCCGCGAGTCCCTTTTCACAGGTGATCTCGTAGGTCACCAGGACGGCCGGGTAGTTGTTGGGCGCCTTGGTGGTGCGGTCGATCTTGAGCGAGAGGTTGTTGCCGGTACCGGTGACGGTTGCCGCTGCGATTGTGGCTGCTGCGTTGGCCGAGGTCGGCTCAACTGCGCCGCCGCCGTTGTCGAGCCAGGCAGCTCCGACGCCTTGGGCGCCCTGCACGAAGGACAACTCAACGTAACCGATTGAGTTCGGCGTCGACTTCACCGAAGCGAGCACCTGGTCTGAACCCTTGGAGCCCTGACCGCCTGGAGCCTTCCACTCCTTGCCGGTATCTGACGTCCAGTCAGCACCCGCGGTGTCCTTGAGCCACGCGGTGAAGTTCGCGGTGGTTCCGGAAGCATCGCTGCGGTGGAACTGAGCGATGGTCGCGTCGGGCAGTGTGACGCCGGGGTTGAGTGCGGCGATCTTGGGGTCGTTCCACTTGGTGATCGCGTTGCTGAAGATTCCAGCGGTCACGGCGGGGTTCAAGATCAACTTGTCGACACCGGTGAGGTTGTAGGCCACGGCGATTGCGCCGCCGACCATGGGAATGTTGATGGCTGGGCCACTCGCGCACCGCTTATCTGCCAGGGGCTGCTCAGTGTCCTTGAGGGCCGAGTCAGAGCCCGCGAAAGCGGTCTGAGCGTTGGTGAAGTCCTGAACACCTGCGCCCGATCCATTGGCCTGGTAGTCGATGGTGGTGCCGCTGCATGCCTGCTGGTAGGCGTTGATCCAGTCGGTCATCGCGTTCTTCTGGGCGCTCGAGCCGGAAGCCTTGATGGAGCCGGTGGCGCAGTTGACGCTGGCGCTCGCGCTGGTGGACGATCCGCCACCTGATGATGAGCCACAGGCAGCGAGGGCGAGGGCCCCGGCAGCGGCGATGAAGGTGAAGCGGGCAGTGCGTGAGATGGTCAAGGTGGATCCTCCGTGAAGTGGGTGTCTGTGAGAAAGACACTAAGCAACCGGGGTGACCGAACCTCTCCGAGCACATGAACGGAAGATGAACGTCGAATGACGAAACGGTGCGTGCTGGCTCAGGGAGCGTGACGCTCTGCGGCGACCGCTTTGACGGTGCCTGAACTGAAGTCGCGGTGGATTACCACGAACCCGCCGGCGGGAAGTTCCGGGTCGATATCCATTCCGCCGATATCGCGGCGCAACTGCTCAAAGAGAGCGGGCAGCACGGGTCGGTGTGTGCAGACGACCATTGGGGAGGGGTCGTTGAGAAGTTCGGTAACCCGCTTCATGGCCTTCTTGCGTGACTCATTGAAGCCCTCCTCCGACAACAACGGCTCTTCAACGATGTCGACACCTGACTCGGTGCAGTACGGCAGCACGGTTTCACGGCAGCGCACCGATGGTGACGAATGTGAACTGGTGACGCCGAAGGCGGCCAGTACCGGGGTGAGGTCTTCGGCCTGACGCTCACCGACTCGGGAAAGCGGTCGGAATGAGTCGGGCAGGGCTGACTCGTATCGACGCGCGAACTCGCGCCGCTTCTCGGCTTGGCCGTGGCGCAGGATGATCAGTGAGGACGTGCCCCGACGCTTCTTGACTGCTGACTTCACCAGATCGGCGTCGCGGGGGTAGGAGAGAAGTTCGGCTGCTTCGCCGACGTCGACCCACCGCACCTCGTCGACCTCGCGATTGGGCTCCCACGCACTCTGGCCGACGACTCGAGCCAGCCAATACGACACTTCTTTGGTCTTGTCGCCGATCGAATACCGCTGGGTCTTGAGCGGCATTCCTAGAACGACGTTGAACCCGGTTTCCTCAGCCGCCTCGCGAACAGCGGCAACCGCCACATGCTCACCGCGATCGAGTTTGCCCTTGGGTAGTGACCAGTCGCGAATTTGAGTGCGGTGGATAAGGAGAACTTCAGTACCTGGTGGTTCGTCGTGTGTGTGACCGCCTGGACGTTCACGCAAGCAGACGAC
>Ga0194042_1000372_pt1 | contig 14813 bp, 16 predicted proteins | sample JunL4412m_MetaG_FD_148974 | JGI IMG/M metagenome (GOLD analysis project Ga0194042, IMG submission 148974) | Anoxic zone freshwater microbial communities from boreal shield lake in IISD Experimental Lakes Area, Ontario, Canada - Jun2016-L442-12m | ecosystem: Environmental > Aquatic > Freshwater >...
CCCCACGCTGATCGCTTTGCCGGTGTCGAGAATCTCCGTGCCGCGGACGATGCCGTCAGTCGAGGACATCGCGACGGCTCGGATGCGGTTGCGGCCGAGGTGCTGTTCGACCTCGCAGACCAACTTCTGGCCTGTCGCCGGGTTGTGCACTTCAAGCGCGTTGAAGATGTCCGGCAGCTTGTCCTGCGTGAATTCGGCGTCCAGCGTGGAACCGATGACCTGTACGACTTTACCCATGTTCGCCATGAATCAATGCACTCCCTTTTATGCGCTGACAAACTTTTATTTGCCGCTTTCCTTCACTTCAGCTTCCGATTCCACCGCTTCCAATTTGCGTTTGTACTTCTGAGCTTCTTCATTCGTCATGCCGTCTTTGAGTGTCACAGGTGCCGACTCAACCAGTTTCTTCGCGTCAGCCAGTCCCAGCCCTGTCAAATCCCGGACGACTGCAATCGTCTGAATCTTGTTCTTGAACGACTTCAATAGCAGCGTAAACGTCCCCAGAACGACTGGCGTTTCACCCGATTTTACGACCACTATTCCCTTCGCATCACGCAATTCGACTTTTGCGTGATTCGGCTCGAAAGCCTTGATGATCTTTTCGCCTTCTTCTTTCGTGACTCCGGCTTTGACCGTCTTGGGCACGCTCTTCACCACATTCAGTGCGTCAGAAAGTCCCAGTTCGGTGACGTCTCGAACGACTTTAACGGCCTGAATTTTACTGTCACCTTCGGTCACGAGCACGGCGTCGTACAAGGCAGTTTTCGCTGCTTCTTCAGCAAGAGACACGGCTGTCAAACCGAAAATAGCGAGGAGTAAGGCAATGAGTTTTTTTACCATGATTCACTCAATTCTTTTCCGCCTGCTCCATATCACAAACAGCCATTACAACGCGTTCGCGCCACCGACGATTTCGGCGATTTCCTGCGTGATCTTGCTCTGACGCGCGCGGTTGTATTCGCGGCTCAAGGCCTTGATCATGTCGTCGGCGCTGTCGGTCGCGTTCTTCATCGCGACGCGGCGGGCGGCGTGTTCGCTGGCGGTGCTTTCCAGCATCGCTGTAAACAAGGCCATCTTCACCACCAACGGCAGCACTTCGGTCAAAATTGTCTTCGGATCGGGATGGAAAATATAGCCCATGCCTTCCGCCGCCGGTTTGGCGCTCGCAGCTGCTTTCTTGGCTGCGTCGTCTTTTTCGCCTTCGAGACCGGCCAACGGCATGATCTTTTCAGATTTCGGAACCTGCGTCGCCGCACTCTTGAAAGCACAGTACACGAGGTAGACTTCGTCGATTTCTTTGCGCGTGTATTGGTCGATCAATTTCTGAGCAATCTGTTCGGCTTTCGCGTACGTCGGTTTGTCCGAAATCCCGATCAAGCGTTCGGCAATCGGGATGTTCATGTACTTGAACGCGCCGATGCCTTTTTTGCCTTGGACGATGAATTCCAGTTCCCGGCCTTGTTCTTTCAAATCCGCAATCAAGGTCTTCGCGACGCGCATGATGTTCGCGTTGAAACCGCCGCACAGACCACGATCAGCAGTGAGCACGATCACGACGGCCTTCTTCGGTTTCGCGCGAACTTCCAGCAACGGGTGCTGCACCCCTCCGCTGGCCTTCGCGACTTCGCCGATGATCTCCTTCAACTTCTGGGAGTACGGGCGGGCCGCGATTGCAGCGTTCTGGGATTTCGCAAGTTTGGCCGTGGAGATTTTCTCCATGGTCTTTGTGATCTTGCGCGTATTTCGGACCGACTTGCGCCGCCGGACCAGGACTCGTGTATTTGCCATAGTTTTACTGTCTTCCCGCCAACGCTTCGGACACATCCACTTCAAAACCCGCGAGCACCACCGATGTCGCTTTCTGGCCCTGCTTAAATTCACCGTGTACTGCGTAGGTGTTGCCGGACAATTTTAAGACTGTGATCGATTCCAATTTGGGATCAACAATCCAGTATTCAGTAATGCCCGCGTCAGCGTAGCTGCTGCGTTTGTCAACCAAATCGCGTTTCCGCGACTTCGCATCCTGGCTTACCACTTCCACGATTAGATCTGCACCGTAGAAATAATCGTCCGTATGGCGATCCAATCGTTCATTCGAAACCCAAAATACATCGGGCATCCGAATTTCTAATTCCCTAAGCTTTGTCTTCGTCGTTGAGATGAATACTTCACCCAACTTTGCTTTATTGACAAATGCATCCAGTATCAAAAACAAGTACTTCACGAGACGATCATGTGCAATCGTGGGCATTTCCAGGAATTCCACATATCCATCGACAAATTCGACACGTACGGGATCATCCGTCAACTTTATGTATTCATCTTCTGTCCATTGCCCTTGCAACGGATAAAGATTCGCCATTTCCCACGTAGGACGAACCTTCTTTTTGCCTTTGACCCGTTTCCGACCTGCGGCAGGCGGAGCAATCGTTGTAATCGACATGATTCGATGTTCCTTTCAGTCTATCGAGGAAGTCAATCTTACCACAATCCGGCCCGGTTTTAAATCCCTTACTTCGCCGCCATGAACCGGCGCTTGAATTCAGCAATCGCCGCGTCCAACAACTTCGCCGTATCGTTCGACAATTCTTTCGTCGCTTCCAACGTGTTGATGATTTCCTTGTGCGCGTTGCGGACTTCGTCGATCAATCCGGATTCGAACGCGCGGACTCGGGGAATCGGCACATCATCCATGAAACCCTTCGTCGCAGCGTACACGACCACCGTTTGATCGATGACGTTCATCGGCTTGTACTGAGGCTGTTTCAACAATTCGACGAGACGGTAACCGCGATCAACCTGGCGCTGCGTGACCGGATCGAGTTCCGTTCCGAGCTGCGCGAACGCTTCCAATTCGCGGAAGTTCGCGAGATCCAAACGCAGCGTTCCGGCGACTTTCTTCATCGCCTTGATCTGCGCGTTTCCACCGACACGGCTGACCGAAATGCCGACGTCCACGGCGGGACGCACACCGGCGTTGAACAAATCAGGCTGCAAGTAAATCTGGCCGTCCGTGATCGAAATCACGTTCGTCGGGATGTACGCGGAGACTTCACCTTCCTGCGTTTCAATGATCGGGAGCGCCGTCAAGCTGCCGCCAGAATCCGAAACGCGCGCAACCTTGAGGTCGGCTTTGTTCGGGAGCGTTTCGAGCACTTTCTTGGCGTGCTTCGGACCTTCTTCAGCGTGGTACACTTGGCCGTTGATGGCATCCTTGTCTGTGACAATGCCGGTCTTCGACGTCGGAACAATGACGTAGCGTTCGGCCAACTTGGCGGAGCGTTCCAACAATCGGCTGTGCAGATAGAAGACGTCGCCCGGATACGCTTCGCGTCCCGGCGGGCGGCGCAACAAGAGCGACAATTCGCGGTACGCGGCGGCTTGTTTCGTCAAATCGTCGTACACGCAGAGCGTGTCTTTGCCTTCTTTGTACATGAAGTATTCGGCCATCGCGGCTCCGGCGTACGGAGCGATGTACTGCAACGGCGCGGGGTCGGAGGCTCCGGCGCTGACGACAATCGTGTAATCCATCGCGCCGGTTTCCTGCAAGCGCTTCACAACGGAGGCGACCGTCGATTCCTTCTGGCCGACTGCGACGTACACGCAGATCACGCCTGTGCCTTTTTGATTGATGATCGCGTCGATGGCGATGGCGGTCTTGCCCGTCTTGCGATCACCGATGATCAATTCGCGTTGTCCGCGTCCGACTGGAATCATGGCGTCGATGGCCTTGATACCTGTCTGAAGCGGCACCTTCACCGGCTGGCGCAACGAAATGCCAGGCGCGGGATATTCGACCGGCCAGCTCTTGTCGGTCGTGATCGGGCCTTTGCCGTCGAGCGGGCGACCGACGGGGTCAACCACGCGTCCGATCAGCGCTTCGCCGCAGGGTACCTGCAACACGCGTCCGGTGCGCTTGACTTGATCGCCTTCCTTCAAGTCGTCGAAGCGACCCATGATGGCGCAACCGACGTTGTCTTCTTCGAGATTCAACGCCAAGCCGTAGACACCCGTGCGGAATTCAATCATTTCGCCGGACATGCACTTGGTCAGACCGTGGATGCGGGCGATACCGTCGCCGACTTCCACCACTGTGCCGACTTCTTCAACTTTCAACGATTCGTCGAAGTTCGAAATCTGCTGCCGAAGAGTGCCGATCATTTCATCCACGTCAATACGCATGTACTAAACTCCGTTTCGGGTTTCGTGTTTCGGGTTCTGTGTTTCAAGTCTGAGAGCCGCGCGTATCGACAAACTCGAAACACGCAACCCGAAACTCGAAACGAATCTTTTACTCAGTCCATTTCACCGCTGTCGTCTTGATGTCCATTGTCTTGATCGCGTCGTCGAGTTTGCGGCGCAGCGAACCGTCCCACATTTTGTCTTCGTGAATCAGCACCATGCCGCCCATCAATTCCGGATTGACGCGCTCGGTGAGTTTGATCGTCTTCTTCAATTTCTCGCCCATCACCTTTGAAACGCTTTCGCGTTCATCCGCGTCCAACGCGCGAGCTGTGCGCACTTCGATGGAAGCGATGCCGGCCGTCAGGTTCGCGAATTCAGTGTACGAATCGACGATCATGTCGAGCATCACGGAGCGACCGCGTTCGGCAATCACCAACAGAAAATTGCGCGTGATCGCCGAGAAACTCGCGAAGCTGGAGTCGATCACTTTGCGCTTGTCGGCAAACGCGATCACGGGTGTTTCGAGAAAAATGCCGATGCGCGCGTCTTTGTGCAACATCTCAGTCAGACAGACGAGTTCAGCTGCGACGCGTTCCTGCACGTTTGCGTTGCGCGCCGCTTCGAAGAGCGCCTGGCCGTAGATTGCCGCCAGTGGTTTGTTGGTGCTGTTATTCGCCATGATCCGGTTCGTTTTCCTTAGTTCTTACCCGCGCCAATTTCGTTCAACGCTGCAGCAATGAATGAGCGGTGGTCGTCGTGGTTGATTTCCCGGCGAATGACCTTCGCTGCAATGTCGCCCGTCAAAGCCACCACGCGGTCGCGCAGTTCAGCCACAGCCGCATCCTTCGCGAGATTGATTTCGCGCTTGGCACGATCTTTCTCGGCTTCGATTTCAGTTTTGGCCTTGGCCTTTTCTTCAGCCGTCAGCGCTTCGACATCGCGCTTGCCTTCGGCGACGATCTTCGCGGCTTCATCTTTCGCGGCGTTGATCTTGCGCTCGTATTCGGCGATTTTCGCGGTCGCGTCGGAAAGCTTCTTCGCGGCTTCGTCAATGTCATGTTGAATCTTGTTTTCGCGTTCTTCCAGCGCGTGCATGATCGGCCCGAAAGCGAACTACCAGAGCACCGCGAGCAGCGCGAAGAAGACGAAAATTGACCACGCCAGAACCGTGCCTTCAGGCGTCATGAAGTCGGGCAATATGCCGGCCAGTGTGACGGGGATTTCGAGCATCGGGCACCTTCCTGTTTCGAATCTTTTTTAAAGCGGCGGCGTTCAGGCCACCGGGTTCTCAACGACTTCAACTAAAAGTGCAAAGCGCGGACGAAACCGTCCGCGCTTCGCTGTACTTAATTAGTGCTTCGCATCAGCCTTGACTTCGGCAGCCGGCTTCGCCGCTGCAGCTTTGTCACCGAAACCGCCGTCCGTGATGATGGCGAAGAAGGTGAATCCTTCGATGAGCGCGGCCAAAATGATGGCGGCCGTCGAAATCTTGCCGGCGACTTCAGGCTGGCGAGCCATGGATTCCGTCGCCGCTGCACCCAACTTGCCGATACCGAACGCCGCACCAACAACGATCAAACCCAAGCCCAAACCCAATCCGAGAAATTCCATTCGACGACTCCTTTTTTTGCCGGACGCGTTTTTAAAAACCGCCCGATTTCCACTGACGCACCGCGTGGCTCACGGCACATGTTTAATGCCACTACCGGCCTTCTGATCACCGCGTCGGAATTCACATCACCGACGACTTACGCAACGAGGCGCAACCCAGACAGAGTCGCACCGACCTGAAACTATATTTTTTAGTGCTCCGGATGAACCGCTGATCCAATAAAGCTACACGACAACAATGTGAACACATACGCTTGAAGCACACACACCAGCAATTCCATCAGTGAAACACCGAGCGCCAGCGGCACACCGACGAACATCAACGCACCACCCAGCGACAACATCTGCGAAATAATCAAATGGCCTGCAATCATGTTCGCGAACAAACGCACGCTCAACACGAAACACTTGATCACCGGTCCCAACAATTCCAGTACCAACATCACCGGCCATAACCACCACGGCGTTCCCGGCGGTACCAAATGAATGATGAAATTGATCGGTCCTTGGTTGGCGACGCCGAGAATCCAGATCAGCAAATAAACCGTAATCGCCAACCCAGCCGTAATGCCATAATTTCCCGTCGCCGTGCCCCACAAATGGAACGCGTCAGGAATCATGCCGAGGTAATTACACGTGGCAATCAAGAGGAAGTACAGAATGAACAACGGGGTATAATGTCCGAGGTGGTGTCCGCCCATTGGTTCGACCATTTCGTCGCGGACGAAGACGATTGTGGCTTCGACCAAGTTGGCGAGAGGACCGTGCGGAGCTTTGCCAGCCTGCAAATGTGCCAACACGCGGCGACTCACAATCAAACTCACCACACAAATCAACAGCGCAGCAAACGTGAAACTGGCCATGTGCTTCGTAAATTCAAGCTTGAACGGAATCGGCCCGAGTTGCACGACCGACGCGTGGTAGTTCGGCGTGTCGCGTACAAATACCACCTTGCCCGACGCTGAATCAATACCAAAGATCGCTTCATCTTTGATGTGCTCCATCGGATCGTGCGCGTGACCGCCGTGCCCACCTTCTGCTGCGTGACCGTCTTTTTTAACGTCTTCCATTCTTATTTGTCATCCATCGCATTAAAACGTCTGCCGATCCACGCCAATTCCGCCAACATCCCAGCCATGTAAATCAATACCGCAATCAACGTCACGCCGCTTCGGTAGTCGTTAAATCTGCCGCTCATTTGCGAGGCCATTATTCCCAGCCCCGTCATGCGCGTCAAAACACTCAACATCCACCACGTCCAACTCTGCCCGGCTTTCACGTCTTCCGGCTTCAACACCGCCATCTTGAGAATAAACGGATACGCCAGAACATTGACCAGGAATCCTGCCGCGCCACCCCAATACAACGGATAACGCCATCCTTCGCCTTTCGTCCAGCACACCCACTCAATCACGAGCACCATCAGTCCAGCGAGCACGATTGTTCCGGCCAACGTTGCCAACAAAAAGCGCGTCACTTGGTGGCTTCTTTCACAAAAAAATAAAGCCCGACTACGATGCCCAAAAATCCAAGTCCCTGACGACCCCACGGAGCCCAGCCCCAATGTTGATCGCCCCACCATCCCAGCGACATAAACGCAACGACTGTCAGCGTGAGTTGCAATCCCAATCCCAGCAATCCAGCTTCTTTCCGCGCCTCTGCCGCGTCCTGTTCCGAGCGTTCAGCCTTACGTTTTGCACTCGTTTCCGCATCGACCGCAGTCGTTTTCGTATCGAGAGGGCGCGGCACGTCGTCAGCCATGCAAAAACCCCTTCCCTTTCGTTACGAAAAGGAACGATGTTCGTTTCGAAACTGATCAACTCTAAATCTGTAGATCTTTAAAGCAATTCAACGGCCTAGTACTAGCTTTATATTTCAAGCCAATGTACTGGATTCAATGCGCATTAAACCTCGTTCAGCCCCCTATCGTGAGGCCGACCGATGACCGACGCGCGATCAAGTTCGTGGAATCACGGGAATGTGTAATCGGAAATGGCGCAAAGTCAAGAACAGATTATCGGGCCCAGCGCGACGGAGTGTGTTTATTTTCAGTGGGTTCAACGTGAGTCTCATTCGGTCATTCACGCGCAGATCGAAGTAGGCCTTTCGCCCCCACCTCAACTCAATTCGCGATTCGCAAATAACGCGGCTGCTAGCGCCAACAACGCCGCGCCATAAAGCCCCGCGTACAGCGTCGATCCGGCAATAATGTCCCACGGAATCGGTGTGGGCGCATCGAGGTACGCCGTCGCGAGCGCGTCGGTGATGTTGAATTGATCCAAGTCCGGAAGCACTGCCCGGACGAACAATCCCAGCACACTCAAGTGCCGATCCGCGTCCCGGAATGGCAGCAGTAACGTCCCAGATGCATGACCGATCAGAAAAAATGCCGCCGTACCGATCGACGATTGAATCAAGCTGAAACGTGTGGCCAGAGCCACAGCAAAAGCTGAAATGAGACACGCATGGAGACCGGTTAAAAACAAGCCGGTTAGAATTCTAAAATCCCATTTTGCAGCGCCCGGCAGCATCACGAAGATCAGGAAAAATGACGCCAGCGGATACGCGATCCAGAACACGCCGAGCGCACCAGGGCCACGATTGAATATCAACGTCGCGACCAACCCGGCTCCGGCTATCACGAGAAACACGATCACGGCCCAGCGAATTCCGCTGGCGAATTGCGGGTCGATCAATTCGTCGTATTTCTGGCTGCGTAACGTGGCGAGCAGGATTGGAGCCATCAGCGCGCAGAAACACAACGCGACTCCGGCAACGCCAATGAATTTGCCCACGATAAATTCTTCGCGGCGCAGTGGCTTCGCGAGCATCGTCAACGCCGTGCGCCCGTCGATTTCATCGCTCACCGTCGCGCTGGCTGTCAACAACGCCAGAAGCGCGGAAAATGTCATCGCCGTCGAAAGCCCCAAATCGACGACCATCTTGGCGCTTTCATTTAAATGAAAAGCAGCAAAGCTAGGTGAGAACACCGTCAGGCAAACGGCACACGCGAAGAGTACGAAAAAAGCGGGCTGGCGCAGACCTTCCGATCCGGTCAATAATCCCACGGCCCAGATGCGTCGAAGACTTTTCAGCATGGTTGCGTTTCGCGGTTGAACTCCGGACAGACCCGATGGTACTACGCGAACGGGAGCCGACTGGACGAAAAAATCAGGAGAATCTCAGACAATTTTAAAGATAGAAATGCCCCGGACGACATGAAATTCATACCGCCGGGGCAGAAGAAAAGTTCTTCAAAGTAGTTCGAAACTGAAACAAAGTGCACGCACACGGCGCGCAAAGAATTAGTTTCGTCACCTCACAGCACCGTTTACAACCGAACAGTTCGATTCGGTATACACGACTCCGCCTCGAGCGGACGCTGCCGTTGCAGCATAATACGGATCGCTGCTGCTATAGGACGGTTTAGAATGGGTCGTGTGAGTCTCTGCCCCGACTTTATTGCTTTGGCACCCGGAGAGCATCAGGCTCGCACAGGTCAGCGTCAACAACCCAATTCGCATCGACATACGGCCCATTAATGTCCCCCAAATTGAGTTCGTAATCCGCCTGAACCGCGCGAATCCGATCTCAAATTCATCCTTCTGAGAATGATTTCGATGCAGTACATTCTCTCTAAATCGCTCGTTAAAGCAACTGTTAAATATTAAAAAGTCCTGCTTTTACTTCAGTTCCTAGGCCCACATGCCGACGGATCGCGCCCATTTCGGTCGCAAGGAGCTGTTTCGCCCCTTGCGACCGCGATGGACAGATCAAAACACGTCCGTTACTTGCTCGTCGAATCGTACTTCCCGCGATATTGATCGGCGTAGTCGATTTCGACTTGGGTTCCATACGTGACGCCGTTGACCGCGATGAAAATGGTGGCGCCTGTCGGTCGCCCATTTGCATTCAATTTGACATTCTTAATCGCATCCGTAATCAATTTTCCGCTCAACGTCACGTTAATCTTGGCATCGAACAATCCCGGCTTGCTCAGGAAAGGCTTCTTCGATTTTACATTTTTTAACGAAACGTGATCGCCGCCGACCAACGCATAGTTCTTTTTATCCAGCGTAAATGAGCGATGAATTCCGTTGAAATCAACCACGACTGTCGTTACGGACGGCTGATTGCGCGCTGCTAAAACTCCTACATTGTTGTACGGCAATGTCGCATTGATCGAAATAAAATCAAGCACATTCAAGCGCCCAAGCGTCACGAGACCTTTTGCATCGTAGATCTGGCTGGCGACAATCATGTTGAACGTACTGGTGGCTCCACCACCCACCAATCCCACGGTGTCCGTGGCTGTGGCCGTCACCGTGTAGTTTCCGGACGACGTATACGCATGCGTTACAGGATTGCCAGTTGCGCTCGACCCATCGCCAAAATTCCACGTCACGGTCGGCGCTGCCAGTGTGACAACAGTGCTCGAAACTGACGCACTAAACGTCACCGTTTGATACGCAAACGCCGGGTTCGGAGTTGCTGACGCCGGGCTGTTGAACACGGCCAGCGAACCTTTCGCCGACGCATTATCTTCCGCCTGTATTGAGCACATCGTCAACGCGCAAACGGCCATCATCAGGCACATTGTGCTGAATGTTGTTTTGAAACTGTAAGTCATACGTCCCTCCCAAATTAAAGGTGTCGCACCAAACGAACCCGCACCGTTGCGACCTTGCAGGCGCGGAAATTTAACGTTGATGCGCGTTTTACACACGAGGACTAGCCGGGACGGATGAGTCTCCCGAAATGCTCATGTGCAAATACGCCAACGTTGCCCAATCATCTCACTTCAATGATCAGTACCATTTTGGCATCCAACGTGAATTGTGCAATTGAAGAACTTAAGAAGATGCAGATGAGAGGATGTGTTTAATATGTGTTTGGCAACGAATCTAGTAAGCGACAAAATCCCAGGATCTCACTATAATCCAAGCCGCTCATTGTCGTGCGCGGCTATTCCTCGATGAACTTATTTCGAACTCCGCCCCGAAATTGATCCCAATTCACTGCTGGAATTGGTGGCGTAGCTCACTTGGATCAGGCTCGAATACGATTTGCCGCCCACGAGCATATCGATTTGGATGAATCGCGCGACGCTCGTTTGACCTACTTCATCCGAACGCAACGACACCGAAATGCCTTCTGAATTGAAACCTAATAAATCAAGATCGGCGACATTCATGGTCATACTGACTTTTGCCGTTTCTGTTCCCGTTGCAACGCCAGAAGGTAATTTCGGAACAGTCATTCTAAAGCGCGTGATGTACCCTTCAGTCGTCGGTAGCGTCAATTTATTTTTTTCATTCAAATGAATTGTGTCCAACACGTTCCCCATAGCGATGGTGATGTCGTTGCCGGTCGCGCTTTTCGGATCGAAGCCGACAGGCAGCGTGATCGAGCCATTGAAGATGACTTTGTCCGCACTCGTCGATGTAAAGAAGAATTTGCCGCTCATCGAGGTCAACGTAATCGTGCTGTCGGTCGTAGAATCTCGCGGTGCGATCTCATTGCTGTTTTGGACGGATGATGTTCCGATGTCCGCCGCACTGATCACGATCGTCCGGCGAAATGTGCCCAGCGAACCGCCTGCGGAATCGAGCGCCTCTGCCTTCGCAACGTAAATGCCGGGAGTCGTAAACGTATTGGACGGCGCAAGCCCCATTTGCCCACCCGGTGGCGGCGGCGCAGGCGGAATGCCCGCTGCATTGCCCTTCATGTCGAGGAACTTCGTCTGAGCCGTTTGAGCCCCCGGAACATTGCCCACTCCGACTTGTAACGAAACTCCGCCGCCCGGCGTTTTCACCAACCGCGCAACAGCTCCGTTTTCTGAATTGATGACGAATCCATCGCCGACGATGACAAAGAGTCGCGTGTCAGCGATTTCGTCGCCACCCACTAACGAAATGCGCGCCACGTACACGCCGTCGTTCAAATACGTGTGCGTGATGCCGGTCTTCAGCATCGCTTGCAACGTTGCACCGTCGGTGTGAATCGGCGGCGTGCGGTCTCCGAAGTACACGTTCCCCGCAACGTTTCCTGTGAAATTCGCCAGCGACACCGCGCCCTTGATCGTCACTGGCGTGTTAGCCGTCGTAGGGTTCGGAGAAGCCGCCAACGTCGTGATATGCGTAATCGTCTTGAATGGATCTTTGGGGCGTTTGATGACGCCTATGAATCCTCGAACGCCCACATCCAGAATACCATCATACGTGCCGCTTAACGTCGAGCTGTACATGACGCTGTTGAAATTCACAACCAACGGAATCGACAACGGGACGCTGGACGCGGTTTGATTCATGATCCCGTATTGCAAGTATTTCATTCCGAGCGAATTGTCGAGCGTGCTTAGGATAAAGATATAACCGTTTTGAGCTTCGCGCACTTGGAACAAATCCGGCGTCGCAACGCCCTCGCCATCCGGACTCAAGGTATAGTTCCGCTGGACACCGCCAAGATCAATGCCGACCATCATGTTGTTCAAATTGATGTTGGGAGGTGCTTGCAAAAAGCCGACGACCACAATCTTATTCTGCTGTGGATTTCCTTTGCTGATAAAAATTTTCGCGCCGCCGTTGACGAGAGCTGGAGGAGGAAGCGTCGCAGTAAATGCGGGCACTGTGACCAGCGCACAGAACACCAGCGCACGCACAGCGAAACGCACAAACGCGAGTGAAGTGTCCGACGAATACGTGCTGGATGATGAATGCATGATTCCCCCTATGAATCGACTCGGATTTAATAATCCGGCTAGCCTTAAATTCTGGGCGGGGAGCACGTTCGGCAACAGCATTCAAACTCGAACGTCTCCAGGACACCGCGCCTAAAAAGGCCGCACGCATCCCGCCTATAGAATGTAGTCTCAACGACCCACGGTATCGAGATTTATTCGAATTCTGACCGGATCGTTCGAAAAGTTGGTGCACATGCGCATTTCTAGTGCGCGTTCAATGCGGTCAAAAACTCTTTCAACGTCGCCACCCGAACCGCGAGACGCATCAATAAGGTAAGCTTGTGCGGATCGTCGATAGCGTCAAGCGTCTTCATCGCGTCCGCCGGAACGCGCTCGAACTTGTCTTCGAGCACACTGACCAACGACCGCCGCGCGTTATCGACCGCGCCTTTTTCAACACGTCGCGCCGGGCCGTCAGACGAGGGTTGTTTGCCATTGAATTGGGTGATGAAGGGCATGGGTGTTGCTCCAAACTATATCGTCGCCACCACGTCGTAATCCAGCGCCTCGACAATTGTCGCTTCGATGAAATCGCCCGTCTTTAATTTCGCCGTGCCGCGCCCCTTTAAATACACGACGCCGTCCACTTCAGGCGCTTCGAGTGTGCTGCGGCAGAGCATCTTCGCGCCTTTCACCGGGCTTTCGTCCAGTGCGCCATCAACGATCAATTCCACTTTCGTTCCGACGCGAGCTGCCGTGCGGTCTACGCTGATTTCGCGTTGGGCCAAATACAGCGCATCACGCCGCGCTTTTTTCTCGGCAATCGGGATCGTGTCGGGCATCTTCGCGGCAGGTGTCAGCGGCTCCGTCGAATACATGAAGCAGCCTGCGTGTGTGAAACGGCCTTCGTTGATGAAGTCCAGCATCTCGCGATGGTCTTCGTCCGTCTCGCCGGGGAAGCCTACGATGAACGTCGTCCGTATCGCTCCGCCGGGCAGTTTCTTCGCAATCAAATCCATCAACTCAACCGTCTGTTTTTTCGTGACGCCACGTGCCATCGCTTTCAACATCGGATCGGAAATGTGCTGCAACGGAATGTCGATGTACGGACAGAAACGTTCGTCTTCGTTCAGACAATCGAGCATCTCTTCCGTCAAGTATTTCGGATACGCATACATCAAGCGGAACCAGCGCGGTCCCTTTACTTTCTTCAACGCGCGGAGCAATTTCGGCAATTCATACGTGCCATAAATATCCTTGCCGTAGCTCGTCGTGTCTTGCGCGATCAACAGGATTTCTTGCGCTCCGCCCTCGGCCAATTCCTGAGCTTCCAGAACGATATCTTCAATCGGGCGCGAGACCTGCAAGCCTCGCATGCGCGGAATGGCGCAGAAGCGGCACGGGTTGCTGCAGCCTTCAGAAATCTTCAAGTACGCTGAATGTGGCGAACCGATTCGCATGCGCGGATGGACGAGAAAATCGTTGTAGCTCTGCGGCACCGGTTTCTTCGCAGCGCTGACCGTCGGCCCCTGGCGCTGCGCATCTCCTGCGCGCGCCGCCGACTTTTTGCCGCGCGCTTCGTCGATCAAATCATGGCAAATCTGTGCGATGCGCGGATACTCTTTGAAGCCCAGCCGCACGTCCGCCGCTTTCAAAAAATGAGCGAGTTCCGGAGCGTCTGCGGCACGTTCGACCAAGCATCCCAGCGCGACGAGCGTCGTCAAGCTGCCGCTGTCTTTGAGGTCAGCGAGTTCGCCGAGAACGCTACACGTCTCTTGACGCGCGGCATCAATAAATCCGCACGTGTTGACGAGACAAATCTCCGCTGCCGCAGGATCCTGAGCGATCAAGAAACCCTGTTCCGCCAGATTGCCGAGGATGCGTTCGCTGTCGACAAGATTCTTTGCGCAACCGAGATTCACCAGACTGATGACCGGACGCGCTTCTTTTTTCTGTGTTCGTTTCATTGCAGTAGTCTACCCGCATTCGTTAGGAAAACCAGTCTACGAACTGACCAAGAGCCGCGCACGCTAGTAAGCGGCCGGGATTTAATTGAGCGCCTGAGATTTTGCCGCTTACTTGCGTGCGCGGCTCTTGAACTCATTGCTCGTCCTTGATATTTCCCCAGCGTTCGTCATAATTGCCAACACGCAGGTGTTCGATTAGCCGCGCGTTTTTTCGTGTCGATCATGAGGTTTGCGAATGAAGCCACTTTACTGCACGGAGAGCCAGGATCGTATCCGCCTTGAGGATTTCAAGAGCGGACGAGCGATCTGGTCCGGCGGCAAACCCTATATCAAAGACGCCGCCAAGCGGCTGAAGTTGAACCCCGACC
>Ga0194042_1000374_pt1 | contig 14773 bp, 13 predicted proteins | sample JunL4412m_MetaG_FD_148974 | JGI IMG/M metagenome (GOLD analysis project Ga0194042, IMG submission 148974) | Anoxic zone freshwater microbial communities from boreal shield lake in IISD Experimental Lakes Area, Ontario, Canada - Jun2016-L442-12m | ecosystem: Environmental > Aquatic > Freshwater >...
CGCTGCCCCCTAGTAAGCCGCCCTGCGCAAGCGGGCCGAGCATGGCGGTAATCGAACGGGCATGCTGCGCCGCCAGCACCTCCGTCGGTGCCAGCAGGGCGGCCTGACCGCCGGAGTCGACGACGGCGAGCATCGCGCGCAGCGCACAGACGGTCTTGCCGCTTCCGACCTCGCCTTGCAACAACCGATGCATGGGATGACTGCGCGCGAGATCCGCTGACAGCACGTCACCCACGACGGTCTGCCCGGCAGTGAGCGTGAAGGGAAGGGCCCCATCAAACTGCTCGAGTAGTCCGCCGGCGTGAGCGGGTCGCGGAACCGCGGGAAGTGCGCGCGCTTCAAGGCGGCGTTGGGCGAGCACTACCTGAAGCACAAATGCTTCATCCCACTGCAAGCGTTCGCGGCCGCGAGTGACGTCGTCGAGAGTGTCGGGTCGGTGCACCGCCACCAGTGCGTCGCCAAGCGAGAGCAATCCGCGCCCAGCGCGCACTGAGACTGGAAGCGGGTCGTCGCTTTCGTCGACTTCGAGTGCGTCGAGTACCGCAGACACGGCTCGGGCAATACGCCACGACGAGACAGAAGACGTGGCGCTATACACGGGAATCAGAGCGCGCGCGAACGCGGCAACCGAATCGGAATCAACCTCATCGCCATCGTCAGGAAGCAGTACGTGATCGGGTTGTGTGAGTTGGCGTACGTGCCGAAACTCGGTGACCTTGCCGGAGAAAAGTCCCCGCCGGCCGGGCTTGAGTTTGTCGGCAAGCCACGGCTGATTGAAGAACGTGAGCTTGAGATCGCCGCGACCATCGGTGACGGTGACTTCGACCAGCAATCCCTTGCGCTCGCGCATGCGGCGTGACGACACGTCCTTGACTTCAGCCATGACGGTGACGTGCTCGTCGATCTGTAGCGAGGAAATATCGGTCAGTTCACCGCGTTGGGCATACCGGCGCGGATAGTGCCGCAAGAGATCTTCAACGGTGACCATGCCGAAGGCCTTCTTCAGGGCCGTGGCGCTTGCACCACCGACAGCCTTCGACAGCGCATCATCAAGTCGCGGCATGACGCCTCATTCAACCCCGATGATGAACGGCCAGTATGGCTGGCCACCGGCGTATTCGACGATGTCGAGTAGTCGAAAATGTGAACGTAGGTAATCGGCGACGTCAGCGCGATCTTCGTCAGTGCACTCCGAACCCGTGACGATCGTGATGAGTTCGCTTCCCGAATCACACAATCGTGCGATGAGTCGAGTGGCAACCTCGCTGACCGACTCGCCAATCTCGACGATGTCACCTTGTGCGAGTCCGAGCACATCACCCACCTGACAGATTCCGGCTGACGTCATGCCTTCACGGGCAGCGATCGTGACCGCGCCATAACGAGTCGCCCCCGCCGCACGCGTCATCGTCACCACGTCGTCGGGGTACAGGCGGGCCGAATCATGCACAGCAACGGCAGCCAGTGACTGCACCACAGAACGCGAAGGAATCACGCTGACGCGCAACCCTCGGTCACGAGCCTCTTCCGCGGCGGCCTCCGCAACAGGCAGAGTGTCCTTGTCGCTGGGCAGCACGACGATTTCGTGTGCACCCGAGCGATCGATGCCATCGAGAATCTCGGCGGTGCTCGGGCGCTGACGTGGTCGGGCCATCACCACCGTGGCTCCCCCACTTTCCAACACCTCACGAATGCCAGGGCCATGTGCGACAACAACTAGCGCTCGTGTTCCCGATTCACCACCGCGTCCGGCCACCCGAAGGTCTTCTGCCTGTCGAAGGTGCGTGATGCGAATGCGTGAGGGATGCCCAGCAGTGATAGCCGCCTCGACTGCGGCACCGGCATCGTCGACATGAACATGAACGTTGTACAGCGGATCGCCACCCACGATGACCAAGGAATCGCCCAGGCCCGAAAGCGCCGTGCGCATGTGAGCAACACGCGCATCGTCGCTCTCGAGCATGAACATCACTTCAAACGCGGGTCCGGCATAGATTCCGTCGCTGTCGGGTTCGCCAAACGGAGCCGGTTCGGGCTCGATGCGCGTAACCGTGATCGGGGGTCTCTTACCGGTGAGGGTTTGTACCATCGCGTCGAGAAGCACGACGAAACCGCGACCGCCAGCATCAACGACGCCCGCACGCCGCAACGCCTGGAGTTGCTCAGGCGTACGCGCCAGTGCGCTGCGTGCGCGCTCGGCCGCCGCCACAATCACAGCAGCCAAATTGTCAGGGTTGGCCGCACAGGCGCCGGCCGCTGCCTCGCGCGCGACCGTCAGAATCGTGCCCTCAACCGGCCGGTCGACTGCAGCATCGGCCAGTTCGGATGCACGAGTGAACGCGGCCGCAATCGTGGCGCCGCCGATTCCGTCAGGCCCAGCGGCCGCCAGTTCGTCGGCCATGCCGCGGAGCAGTTGCGACAAAATCACCCCGGAGTTTCCGCGGGCACCCAAGAGCGCGCCGCGGGCGAGGGCTCGGGCCGTAGTGGCGACGTTTCCCGGTTCGGCCTCCGTCACGGAATCGGCGGCCTGCTCAAAGGTCAGATAGAGGTTGGTTCCGGTGTCGCCATCGGGCACGGGGTACACGTTGAGACCATCGATTTCGGCCCTGGCCACGCCCAAAGCGTCAAGACCGATGGCGACCCAGCCACGCAGGGCGGCATCGTCCATGCGCACGTGAGTCGCCATACATCCTCCCGCCGCTCTTGCACCTCGCCAACAGTGTCTTTCCCCGTGACCTTAGCCGTCGGGACCCACAGTTTGGGCTCAGGGACACCGTCGGGTATCGTTGTGCGTCGATCACAGGAGAGCTTCTGGTTACCCTCTGACGCTCGGCTGTTTCACCTGAAACAACAGATATCACCACCCACGGCAATGAGGAGCGCGACCATGGCTGCCAACTGCGACGTCTGCGGCAAGGGCCCAGGCTTCGGGCATTCAATCTCGCACTCCCACGTGCGCACCAAGCGACGCTGGAACCCGAACATCCAGAAGGTGCGCACCGTCACCAACGGCACGCCCAAGCGCCTCAATGTGTGCACCTCGTGCCTCAAGGCCGGCAAGGTCACTCGCGCCGTCTGACCGATCCGGTCGTCTCACCCGGACGTCTCACCCGGTCGTCTCACCCGGTCGTCTACGACCGAAAGTGCTCGTGCCCCACTGCCCCTGACGTGGGCTTTCCATCGATGGTGACCTCAGGTTGACCCGCGCCGCCACTCAGCACTGCACCGATGTGCCGAAAGGCCGCCGGCGGAGTTGAATCGCGCGGAAAGCAAGCGAGTAGGGCGTGGTCCTCACCGCCGGTCAGTACCCAGTCCCACGGATCCACCCCGAAGTTGCGCGCCATTGCCTCAATCTCGTCGTCGCCGGCAAGCAGACTGCGCTCAATCGCAATCACCACTCCCGACGCGCGAGCCACATGGGCCGCATCGGCCAGCAAGCCATCACTGATATCGATCATCGCCGTCGCGCCGGCGCTCGCCGCTGCTACGCCCGCCGCATAGGGAGGTTCGGGGGTTCGCTGCGCTGCGACCAGCGATTTGGGCTGCCGGTGCCCACGCATCAACACGGCCAGACCGGCCGCCGCGCGCCCGAGCGTTCCGGCGATGAACACCTGATCGCCGGGCTGGGCTCCCGAACGCAGGACCGGCCCGTGGTCACCTGAGTCCCCCAGCGCCGTCACCGAGATCACCACCTCGGGCGCTTCGACCGTGTCGCCGCCCACGATGTGCGCACCCACCACAGAAGCCTCGTCGGCGAGCCCGCGCATGAGATCGAGTGCCCACGTCACGGTGGTATCGGCCGGAGCCGCGAGCGAAACCAGCAGAGCAGACGGCACAGCTCCCATCGCCGAGATGTCACTCATCGCCCGAGCGGCCGCTTTGCGTCCGACCTCGTAGGCCGATGACCAGTCGCGTCGGAAATGGCGACCCTCGACCATTTGGTCAACTGCCGCCACCACGCGATTACCTGCTACCGCGATCACCGCAGCATCGTCTCCGACTCCGACCTCTCCCTCGCGACCGCTCGATGTGAGCGAGGGCGCCATCAAGTCGATCAGACCGAACTCGCCCACGTCTGCCAGGGTGCGCTCGTCCACGGCTAGTGCAGCCCCGTTCCGCGACGCAGTGCGTCATTGATGAGCGTGTCGATCAGTTGCGGGTACACGATTCCGCTCTCGGCCCACAGCCGCGGGAACATCGAAATCGAGGTGAATCCGGGCATGGTGTTGATTTCGTTGAGCAGTACCGACCCGTCGGGCAATACGAAGAAATCAACGCGCGCCAGGCCACGACAGTCGAGCGACTCGAAGGCTTCGATGGCGGTGCGCTGCACTCGCGCCTCAACGTCAGCGCCAAGTACCGCCGGCACAATGAGATCGACCGCGTCGTCAAGGTACTTGGCTTCAAAGTCGTAGAACTCGTGATCGCCCTTCACCACGATTTCGGCACAACGACTCGCACGCGGAACGCCGTCGTCAACGAGTACCGCGCATTCGATCTCGCGGGCCCCCTCGATGGCTGCCTCGACGATGACTTTCCGATCGTGCTCGCGTGCGAACTCGATCGCCGCGGTCAGTTCATCGAAAGTGCGCACCTTAGTAATGCCCACACTGCTGCCGGCGCGTGCCGGCTTCACGAAGAGGGGATGCCCGGGAGGTTGGGCGAGAGCCCAACAGCGTGCGAGTGCCGCTTGCCGATCAGTGGTCCACTCGCGATCGGTGATGACCTCGAAAGGACCCGTCGGCAAGCCCGCTGCGAGGAAGAGCCGCTTCATCTGACCCTTGTCCATACCGGCAGCTGACGCGAACACTCCCGATCCGACGTAGGGCACATCCGTGAGTTCGAGTAGCCCCTGAATCGTCCCGTCTTCACCCCATGGTCCGTGCAGTACTGGAAAGACGACATCAATGGTGCTGCCATCACTCGGTGCTGCAAGGTCAGCAAGTACTGACGCTCCGTCGGCGGGCCGCAATGCCACTTCGAGACCACTGCCATTAACTGACGGCAATTCGCCCTGGCGAATCATCAGAAGTTGCGGGTCATCGGGCACTCGGACCCAACGCCCATCAGGGGTAATGCCGATCGGAACTACCTCGTATCGGTCGCGGTCGAGCGCCGCTAACACGCTTCCTGCCGAGATGCATGAGATGGCGTGCTCGCTGGAACGACCCCCAAAAAGCACCACCACTCTGATGCGTTCATTCACTGTCTCGGCCACGCCTAAGACCCTATCGGGAGCACCGGCGATAGCGTTTGACCTATGACTTCCGAGTGGGCCCCGGACTCGCGGGTCGTGGCCTCCGGTCGACCACCGCGAGTGCCCGACGCGCCGCTCAACACGCCCATCGTGCCCGCCTCGTCCTTCCATGCCGAAGGGCCACTCGAGTACGCGCGCGAAGGCACGCCGACAGTCGCCGCGCTCGAATCACTACTGGGCGACCTAGAAGGTGGAACCGCCGTCGCCTTCTCGTCGGGAATGGCCGCGGTCAACGCCGCACTCGACGCGGTACCCGCCGGCGGTGTTGTCGTTGCGCCCACCCGTAGCTACACCGGAACCGCTGTGCGGCTGCGCGAACTCGACTCCGTCGGTCGCATCAGGCTGCGCACCTACGCCGCTGATGACCCCAGCGCGCTCGCCGCGGCCTGCCCCGGTGCGGCGCTGGTGTGGATTGAAACTCCCATCAATCCCACGATGGAAGTCACCGATATCGCGGCCGCAGTGCGGTCCGGACACGCCGCCGGCGCTTTCGTCCTGGTCGACAACACCTTCGCCACTCCCCTACGCCAACTTCCGCTGAACTTGGGCGCCGACATCAGCCTGCACAGCGTGACCAAGTTCATCGGTGGTCACTCGGACTTGCTCATGGGTGCGCTCATCACTGGCGATGCCAACCTCGCTGAGTTCCTGCGCACTCGCAGGGTGTTGCTCGGCGCGGCCCCAGGTGCACTTGAGGCCTACCTGGCAGTTCGCGGCGCCCGCACTCTCGCCCTCCGTCTCGATCGCGCCGAGGGTACGGCGATGCGCCTGGCTCAATCGCTGATGTCACATCCCAATGTCGAACGAGTGCTGTACCCCGGCCTGCCGAGCGACCCCGGTCACCAGGTTGCTGCGCGCCAGAGCGTGGGCTTTGGTTCGATGCTGTCGATCATCGTGCGAGGTGGGGCTGAGGCCGCCGACCAAGTCTGCCTACGCGTTCAACTCTGGACCTACGCCACGAGTTTGGGCGGGGTTGAGTCGCTGATCGAGCGTCGCCGCCGATGGCCAGCAGAAGCGACCACTGTTCCCGAGGGACTGCTGCGACTGTCGGTGGGAATCGAAAACCCGCTCGACCTCTGGCACGATCTCGACGCGGCTCTACGCGGCGGCTAATCGTAGAGTCGAAAATCTGCCGCCGTGGTGGTCTCAGCACCGAAATCGGTACCCGAGACCGCAAACCCGGCAGATTTTCCAGAAACGACCGTTAGTCGATGCCCTCGGCCTTGGTCTCGCGACTCATGAAGGCTTGCAGCATGTGGGCCGGCGGCATTCCGTGATGCACGACGTTGACTACCTGCTCAGTGATCGGAACATCGACCCCATGCTTGCGCGCGAGATCGAGAATTGACTGGCAACTCTTGACCCCCTCGCACGTCTGCTTCGTTGCGGCGATCGTTTCGTCCACCGTCAGGCCACGGCCGAGGTTTTCGCCAAAGGTTCGGTTGCGCGACAGGCTCGATGAGCACGTGGCGATGAGGTCACCGATTCCGGCGAGTCCGAGGAAGGTCTCCGCCTCGGCGCCGAGCGCGATTCCGAGTCGGGTCATTTCAACGAGCCCACGCGTGATGAGTGAGGCTTGGGAATTCTCCCCGAAACCCATTCCGACGGCCATGCCATTGGCAAGCGCGATCACATTCTTCACCGAGCCACCGATCTCGGTGCCGATCATGTCAGTGGTCCAGTAGGGCCGGAAGTAGCCGGTGGTGCACGCATCCTGTAGTCGCTTGGCTGCCATTTCATCGGCGCATGCCACCGTGGTCGCAGCCGGTTGACGCTGAGCAATTTCGCGGGCGAGATTCGGGCCCGACACCACAGCTACCCGATCGTCGCCCACCTGCGCGACCTCAGCCATCACCTGACTCATCCGCAGGGTCGTACCGAGCTCAATACCCTTCATCAACGAGACCAGCGTCGAGCCCTCAGGCAACAGAGGTCGCCAGGCCGAAAGGTTGTCACGCAAGGTCTGTGACGGAATGGCGAGCACCACGATTTCAGCACCCTCGAGTGCCTGCGCCACGTCTGCCGTGGCACGCAGCGAGGCGGGCAGGATGATGCCCGGGTGATAGGTCGGGTTGACGTGATCGCGATTCATCACGTCGGCGAGCGACGATTCGCGCGCCCACATCGTGACGTCAGAGCCAGCATCGGCCAGCACCATGCCGAACGCCGTTCCCCACGATCCGCTTCCCATCACCGCTACTCGCGTCATCCGCCTATCCTGCCTTTCGTGGTCGAGCGAGCTTCGGGTGCTCTCCCGCCGGTCGAGTGTTGATGTACCGCTCCGTTGGAGCGATCTCACCACGGATTTGCTCCAGCATGGCAGTGATCGCGCTCATCAATCGATCGGTGGCCTCATCGAGAATCGCTTGATCAAGTGGTCGACCGCGAAGATCGTCGAGATCAATGGGCGGCCCGGCCCAGACGTGCATCGTCTTGCGGGGCAGCAACCTCAATTCCGCGGTGTAGGGCCGCATGAGTTCGTGGGCGCCCCACTGCGCCACCGGAATCAACGCTGCGCCACTGGAAAGGGCGGTGCGCACGGCTCCGGTCTTGCCTGCCATCGGCCACATATCCGGGGCGCGCGTCACCGTGCCCTCAGGGTAGATCAACACACATTCACCATCGCGCGCCGATTCAACGGCCGACTCGAGTGCACGTGCAGCATCCGAACTTCCGCGATGTACCGGAATCTGCTGGGCACCTTTCATCACATTCTTGATGAAGGGCACAGTGAACAGCGATTCCTTGGCAAGGAATCGTGGCAGCCGCCCGTTGTCGTAGAGGAAGTGTGCCAAAACAAAGGGATCAGCCCAGGAAATGTGGTTGGCCGCGACGACAATGCCCGGGTCTAGTGACCCATCGACTCGAAGATTCTCGGCACCTCGCCACTCCTGCCGCGTGAAGGTAACGAGGAGGGGCCTCAGAGTGACGAGCGCCATTCGGTAGTAGCCCGAGACCCGCACTCGGTTGCTGAGTTGAACCCGAGCCACGACGCCTCCCGCCTGCCGATATCTACCCCTACGCAATCGTCCCACGCTGTCGACCGCATGGTGGCGCAGTCGGCTCAAGACAACCCTGCGAGGATGGGGTCATGGGAGCCGGTGGAAAGCAGCAGTGGGCAGTGATCGTTCCACTGAAGCCCCTCGATAGCGGCAAGAGCCGATTGGGCGCTGAAGCACGTCGTTCCGAACTCGCCCTCGCCTTTGCCCGCGATGTAGTAACAGCCGCCCTCGCCTGCCCCGGCGTCGCTGAGGTTGTAGTGGTCACCGATGATCCTCGGGCAACCGCCGTGCTTCGCAGCGATGGCGCCCGCGTGGTGTCTGACGTCGGCCAAGGATTGAATGCAGCTTTCGAACACGGTGCAACCGCGGCTCGAATCCGAACGCCCGACATCGGATTGGTCGCACTGGCCGGCGATCTTCCCGCGCTCACGAGCGACGAGTTACATCGGGCTCTGACTCAAGCGTGGGATCGGCGCCGGTGTTACGTCGCCGACGCTGACGGAGTCGGCACCTCGATGCTGACCGCGCGACCCGGTATCGGACTCAACGCCTCATTCGGCGTCGGCTCATCCGATGAACACCTGGCGTCAGGTGCCTATCTGCTTGACGTCGACGACTGCCCGGGCCTTCGACGCGACGTCGATACCCCTGCCGATCTCGAAGCAGTCATCGCCTTAGGCGTCGGTGTGGCAACGGCCGCGGTGTTGACCCCTCCCGAATCCTGACCTTCAACGCACAGTGGCCCGGCCCCGTGAGGGGCCGAGCCACTGGTGAAGCGCAAAAACTACTTCTTCTTGGCCGGAGCCTTCTTGGCGGCAGCCTTCTTGGCCGGAGCCTTCTTGGCCGGTGCGGCCTTCTTGGCGGGAGCGGCCTTCTTGGCGGGAGCAGCCTTCTTGGCCGGAGCCTTCTTGGCGGCAGCCTTCTTGGCCGGGGACTTCTTGGCACCAGCAACGCTGGACTTGAACTCGGCGCCCGGGCGGAACTTGGGCAGCCAGGTGGCGCTGATCTTCACGGCTTCGCCGGTACGGGGGTTGCGGCCCAGGCGCGCGTCACGGAATGCCTTCTCGAAGACACCGAAGCCGGTGAGGGCAACCTTCTCGCCAGCAGCAACAGCCTGCGTGATTTCGTCGATGACTGCATCGATGACCTCAGCGGCCTCCTTCTTGCTGAACTCAAGACGAGCGGCAATACGATCGATCAGCTCTGCCTTGTTTACGTTGTTCACACTCACGAAAAGCCTCCGAAGATGTTGGGAAACCGACAGTCTCGCCGGTCTGAGAACAACCTACCTGATGAATGGCCCGCAACGGCGGAACACCCCTGTGCGTTGCGCCACAACGTTTTTCACTGATTGTCGCGACCGAAAGGGGACAACCGGGTTGAACGTCAGCTGGCAGGCGCCGCAATGCGCGGCAGGAACGCCGCACGACGCTGCTCGAATTCCGTGACGGCATCCGCGTACGACAGTGTGATTCCGATGTCGTCGAGACCTTTCAGAAGGCGGCCCCGCACATGCGAGTCGACCTCGAATGCGCTCGACAGGTCGCCAGCAGTCACGGTCTGCTGCTGCAGGTCGACAGTGACGGCAAGCGTCGGATCTGCTTCAATCGCGTCCCACAATTGCTCAATGAAGTCCTCGGGAACAATGGCGGTCAGCAGGCCAACATTTCCTGAATTTCCGCGGAAGATGTCGGCGAATCGACTCGACAACACCACCCGAAAGCCGTAGTCCTGCAACGCCCACACCGCATGCTCACGCGACGAGCCGGTGCCGAAGTCATGTCCGGCAACCAAAATCGAGGCCCCGGAATACTTCGGCTGATTGAGTTCGAAGTTCGGATCTTTGCGCCACGCGGCGAACAACGCATCGCCAAAGCCGTGACGTGAAATGCGCTTGAGGTACTCGGCCGGAATGATCTGGTCGGTATCGACATTGCTGTGTCGCAAAGGCACCGCGGTGCCGGTGTGCACGATGAACGGTTCCATGACAGGTCTCCTGATCAGACGGACGTGAGGTCGGCGGGCGAGGCGAAACGGCCAATCACTGCTGTGGCAGCAGCAACTTGGGGCGACACCAAATGTGTGCGACCACCCGGGCCCTGTCGCCCTTCGAAGTTGCGGTTCGAGGTTGACGCACTGCGCTCGCCGGGAGTGAGTTTGTCGGGGTTCATGGCCAAACACATTGAACATCCGGCGTGACGCCATTCGGCACCCGCCGCAAGGAAGATCTCGTGGAGGCCTTCAGCTTCGGCTTCGAGTCGCACTCGCACCGAGCCAGGAACGATGAGCAATCGCACCCCGTCGGCAACCTGACGACCGTCGAGAATCTCGGCCACGACACGCAAGTCTTCAATACGGCCGTTGGTGCACGAACCCACGAACACGGTGTCGACCGGCACCTCACGCATCGACGTTCCGGCCTCAAGACCCATGTACAGCAACGCCTTTTCAATAGCGGCACGCGCCTTGGGATCATCGAAGTCGCTTGGGTTCGGAATGGAGTCGCCCAGCGGAATGCCCTGGCCGGGGTTGGTGCCCCACGTCACGAACGGAGTGAGCGACGAGGCATCGATCGTGACCTCGGCATCGAACACGGCGTCGTCGTCAGTCACCAATGTGCGCCAGTGCTTGACTGCCTCAAACCACAGTTCATCCTTGGGCGCGAACTGCCGGCCCTCGAGATAGTCGAAAGTCACGTCGTCGGGCGCGATCATTCCCGCGCGCGCGCCGGCTTCGACCGACATGTTGCAGATGGTCATGCGCGCTTCCATCGACAGGTCGCGAATTGCTTGACCGCGGTACTCGATGACGTAACCCTGTCCACCACCTGTTCCGATCTGGGCGATCACGGCGAGGATGAGGTCTTTCGCGGTCACGCCTTCCGGCAGGTGGCCTTCAATGTTGATTGCCAGAGTCTTGAACGGCTTGAGCGGAAGAGTCTGCGTGGCGAGCACGTGCTCGACTTGACTGGTTCCGATACCGAATGCCAGCGCACCGAAGGCACCGTGCGTCGAGGTGTGCGAGTCGCCACACACGACTGTCATGCCTGGCTGAGTAAGGCCGAGCTGCGGGCCGACAACGTGCACGATTCCTTGATCGATATTTCCCAGCGGATACAAGGTGACACCAAACTCACGACAGTTAAGTGTGAGTGCCTCAACCTGCGCCTTCGCAATCGGATCGGCGAGGGGCTTGTCGATGTCGACCGTCGGAATGTTGTGGTCTTCTGTTGCCATCGTCAAATCAGGACGACGCACCACTCGGCCAGCGTCGCGCAACCCGTCGAAGGCCTGCGGACTGGTGACTTCGTGAATGAGATGCAGGTCGATGTACAACAGGTCAGGCTCACCTTCAGCCTGACGAACCACATGCTCATTCCAAACCTTCTCGGCCAGCGTCTGCCCCATGCGTCTACTCCTTGGTCGGTCAGTACTCAAGTTGACGTCTCGCTATGTGAGACGCAAGTATCAGTGCATGGACAACAGTAGCGGAGTCGGCGTACTCGACAAAGCGTCGGCGGTGCTCGCTGCGCTTGAGGGCACTCCACTCACGCTCGCGGGACTTGTTCAGGCAACGGGACTGCCCCGACCGACCGCCCACCGCCTCGCCTGCGCGCTTGAGGTTCACCGTTTCGTAGCCCGCGATCTCAGCGGCCGATTCACTCTCGGCCCACGACTTCGCGAACTGGCCGCCGTCTCCGGCGAAGATCGCCTGCTCACTTCCGCCTCGTCCGTCCTAGTTACCCTGCGCGACGCCTCGGGCGAAAGCGCGCAGCTCTACCGACGTCAAGGAGACCACCGCATCTGCGTCGCCGCGGCAGAGCGCATGACCGGATTGCGCGACAGCGTTCCCGTCGGCGCGGCGCTGACCATGCAGGCCGGTTCAGCCGCCCAGGTGCTGCTCGCGTGGGAAGACGCCGACCGCCTTCACCGCGCTGTCCATGGCGCCACGTTCACCGCCGTGACATTGGCACAGGTGCGACGCCGCGGCTGGGCGCAGAGCGTGGGCGAGCGCGAACCCGGAGTGGCCAGTGTGTCGGCACCAGTACGAGCACCCGACGGACGAGTGGTCGCTGCGGTGTCAGTGAGCGGTCCCACCGAGCGCCTGACGCGGGTTCCCGGACACCGTTATGCCGAACCGGTGGTGAAGGCGGCGGCGCAACTCACCGCTGCGCTCGCCGCTGCAGAGTAACTACGAGAACACTGCCTCGCGGAATTCCTCGCGTTGCTCACACGCAACCTTGATTCGTTCGAGCTGCTCGTCGCTGCACTCGAGTCCAAAGATGTCGCGGATGAATTCGGGCAGGTCGGGACGATAGTCGTGCGCCCACGCGCGGTACGAACCGGGAATCTGCGCATTCTTCATATCGATCAATAGTTGAAAGAACGTCGTACCCGAACGCCAACGCATCGACGCAGGTACACCGCGCGGCGACCGTCCCGGTACTTCCTCAATCGCTGGGCGGCCCGGGTTCAACCATGACGGCCTGTGCGCCAGCAAACTGGGCCCGAACTTGGTGACTCCGTCGTTGTCGTGATTGAGCAGGCAATACCGCACCTTCTCGCGGGCATCACCCAGCGCGCGAAACTCTTCGTAGTCGTTGACTTCACACACCAGCGCGCGATCGACATCGGGTCGATCGGCGCCCGTTACTTCGCGGCGCCACTTCGACGCGGCGGGAGTTCCGATCCACAGCGCCCGGTCGATTCCGAGCGCTTCTGGCCCAAGGGTTCCCCACCCTTCGAAGGCGGCTTGGCTCGTGTGCGCGCCCAGTGACTCACCGAACACGACCACGCGTGGCCGGTCTTCCGGCGCCATCGCACGCACGCGCTCGAGGATGCGCAACCACAGCAACCGGTTCTGCTCACGCGCATCACCAATTTTTCCGAGCGACAACGGCGACGGGCGCTTGGAGTATTGCAACGTGATCGATGCCATGTCGCCGCGCGTCATGTATTGCGCCGCAGCCATCGCCACATAGTTCACATAACCGGTACCCGTCGGCGAGATGAGCATGAGGAGCGAACGCGACCATGCATCGGTACGGTCCATCTCAGCCAATGCGATGTCGACCCGTTCGGTAGCGGTGGGAGCGGTGTCGAGTCCGACGAACACTGAGATCGGCACCGCCCGGGCATCTTCTTCCATGACGGTGCGAATCGATAGTTCGGGGCGTGGCACACCGTGCAGTGCGGTGGGGCCGTCGCCGAATGGCACCGGCCGCACGCTGGTGGCCACATGCCGACGCCCTTCGCGACCCATCGATGCCCACGGCACGAGGCTCTCCGGATGGCCGCTGACCATCGGAGTGGTCCACAGTCCTGGCACTGACTCATCCATCCCCTCGTCGAACTGGGAGGTGCCTGACTCAATGCCGCCCATCGCCCGGTTCCAGAGCATGGAGGTGATGGCAGCCGCGGCTCCGAGTGCCACCACGTGGCCGGCCCGACGCCAGAGATCTTCAGAAATCGGCAGCACCCGATAACCGATCGAGCCCAATTGCCTGGCTGCCCACGACTCGGCCGCAGTGCCGCCCGCAAGAACCAACACCACACCGGTGCCGGCTGCCAGACCGAGGAGGGGACCGCGACCTGCCGGATCGGTACGGTGCTCGGCCGGCCACGCTCGCTGGCTGAGCCGCTCAAGGGCGAGGTCAACGCCGATCGCCACGGGAATGGCCACCGGCAGGCGGGCGATCTTTCCGTTCGCTCCGAGTCGATGGTCGACCACACGCGCTGCAGCGGTGGAGCCGACCAGAATGGCGCCGCCGAGGCCGGTGACCCACAGTCGCCACGCTGATTGTCGGGCGATGCCGCGAGGCCAGGTTTCGTGCTCCTCGCGCTTGACCAGTCGAAAGGCAGCAAGACCCAGAGGAATAGCTGCGAGGTCAAGAGCCAACGTCATCACGTCGGCCCGTTGGGTGTCGCTCCACCGGGTCGGAAGGGGCAGGGCCGTCGACAGCGCGACACCCGCGGTGTCAATGGCGTCCTGCGTCATCACGCTCAACAGGAAGTGGGTGCCCGTGGCAAGGCCCGTTATCAGGCCCTGATCGATCCAGGTGCGATCTGACAATGAGCGCTCAAAGGTGCCCGGCACCGCCGCGGCAGCCATCACAAGACCCACCTGCTGTGCACGTCCGACAATTTCTGTTGCCATCTGAACCTCCCGCGTCTCAAGCGTGACGTTACCGGTTCAGACATGGCAGGAGGGCCCGGGCAATGCCCGAGCCCTCCATTTCGCGTAGCCCCGACGGGATTCGAACCCGCGCTACCGCCTTGAGAGGGCGGCGTGCTAGGCCACTACACAACGGGGCCGTACTGCTTTTCCAAACGCACACAGTTTCCCAAACGCAGACAGGAATCACTTCCTGCAGCGCTGGGGTACCAGGACTCGAACCTGAACTACCTCGTCCAGAGCGAGGCGGGCTGCCAATTACCCCATACCCCACTACCAGACCGAACTGCGCCTTTGACGAGGTGCTTTCCGGTCTGACAATGCCGACTCAGCATACCCG